>JACCDX011125786.1_pt1 | contig 55838 bp, 51 predicted proteins | sample 7449681 | NCBI WGS metagenome assembly JACCDX01 (sample SAMN15323450, study PRJNA562643) | freshwater metagenome | isolation source: river surface water | place: USA:Blue River Watershed | collected 2017-08-18
GAGAAATATATATTCGGACTGCTCAAACCGTTCGTTATACAAAAGGATACGGAAATGGTGCACATACGATATAATTTACTTGAAGATATCATAGATGAGATATGCAAAAATGACGATAGGAATGTGGATAAAATTAATGAGCTTATAAGGAGAGTGGAAACCGATACTTCTGAATCTATCATACCGCCTCCTATACCGTTACCTAACCAAAAAACCACATTAGCCATATGTTCCAACACGGACGGTGGTGCATATGAACCAATACAAAAAATAGATACAACTGATTGGACAACTGAACGGTATAATAACTTTATGAAATATGTTCTGGAACTGTTCGTGAGAGAGGATATGAAAATAGATTACAGATATGATACAGATAAAGATAATGAAAATATAAAATTAGGTACAGTATATTGGAAATCGCTATATCCGAAACTTATGAGAGAATTAGGTATATCTACATACGTTGAGTTAAAAGAAAAGATATGGAAATCCTCATTCAAGGAGATATGCAAACAAACAAAAAACATAGATAAATGCTTAACATCGAGATACAGATGCGCAAGCTGAATACAGAGATATACTGAGATATTTATATACTTATACAGAGATATTTTTTTTTATGTTTCATATAGACGCGTATTATCTGAATATACTTGGACAAAAAATGTTCAGTATTTGATATATCATATAGTTCGAGCAGTTGCGTATGTATGATAAATCGGTTAACAAAAGTTTATAACTCGGTTGAATCAGCTGTAGCACTTGCATTTCCGGCAGCACTGCCCCCCATCACGAAACCTATACATATCATGCTAAGTGCAGCCAAAACTACTAATATAATAGCAGCAATAATCATCATTTTAGTAGTATCACTCATTGTATAATCAGGTGGCCCATCTTGTGATAAAGGCTGTTCATATGGTGACGACTGTGACGGTGCGGTTGTGGGTGCCGTGGATGTGGTTGCGAGTGCCGTGGATGTGGTTGCGGGTGCCGTGGATGTGGTTGCGGGATACGATATTAGTTCCGATGATGATTGTATCGATGAGGTGGATGCGGGTGGTAGTATTGGTATCACATTTGCAGACGTTGTCGCGGGTTGTGTTAAAATTAATGTTCTTATATCTGTATTACTACCATATTCTGTATGGTAGTTATCTATAGATGTTAAACTTGACCCTATATAATTGATATAATCCATATAACTGTTAAAATTTGTATCAGTTATAGTATTAGAATTTAGCATCATTGTATTGTTACTTTCTGTTATTACAATATCTATAGAGCGAGAATAATCCACTAAATCGTCAGGTATCTTATGTGTATCGAGTATGGTTTTCATTTCAGTCAATGTCGGATTTGTCATATAAGAATATAATATAACAGATGCCATCATCTTTATAGTTGACTGGAACAGTTTTTGCCAACTAACCATATATAAATTAAACCTATTAAGATTAGTGTCAGTTACTCTATTTTTTATATCATCTAAACTTGGTCGAATATTTAGAACAGTAGTATGTAGAGTTGATGTTCTAGATACTTCAGATGTATAGATATCAGCCGGTATGGAAGGTAAATTTGATAAAGATATTAATTCCATGTTAAGATCATCCACAGAAATGAGTACATCTGCTATATTTGACATTGTACTATCTATAACCTGTACCATATTGTTTTTTGTATCAGTAATATCTAATACAAGAGCATTAATCGCATCGACTGATGCGGAATCTACGAGATTACCATATGATATCAAAACATCTGTATGTGTTTGTATGTCATTAACTAACCGATCCCAATCATTTACAATAGTTAAATATTCCTGAATTTCAGGAGAATATGATGAATTTATTAAATCGATATCGCTTGATACTGTATTCAATAAACCAGATATATCACTCGCTGAAGGCGCAGGTGTAGGTGATTGCGTAGGTGCGGGTGCAAGCTGCATAAATTTCTGTTTAATATTGTTTATACCCCCATATGATGTTTCTATTTGATTTTTATTATTAACATTCGTGAACAAATCAATGGCCTTGTTAACATATCGATTCATAGAATCTCTAACTATCATATCATTGATAACATATTGATTCATAGACTGAATGATAGAAATCATATTGTTTAATATATTTACATAAGTACTCAATTCAGCGATCGGTGTTGTCTGATAACTGGACAATATAAATGAGACATCAGAATTAAGTAATGTACCTATTACAGCACGTATGTCATTGTATACAGCTTTTGACCAATCTGTATAAATTAAGTCTAAATCACTCACAATGCCATCAACGCTACCCATCCGAATCATAATATAATTAATAATTGTAGGTATTGATGTATTCGCATCAGTGACATATCCAAGAACTGTATTGTATTGAGCAATGGTAGTACCATTATTGAGTATATTATAGATATTATTGAACATAGTTGTTAGATTATTTAATTTATCCGCGTAGTTCATCAGGCTTAAGTCTTTATTTTTTAGATTGTATAAACTTGTATTATTCTTAATATTTGTAGTACTCACGGATGATAATTTAGTTGTGACTAAATTATTAATGTACTCGATGTATTTCATGTTATCATCACCGGTAGCTATATATTTTGTAATTTGAGGCAGTTTACTATTGTATGAATTAATTGTATTGGTATGTATCGTGTTAATTATATCATTTACTGTTGTAATAAATGTTGCATATTTACCTTTTACCGAGTTAAATACATTGCTATTTAGGGTAGCATCGTTTGTTATTCTTGTGATGTCATTACCAATAGAAGTTAATAAGTTTAAGGTGGATGATTGTACATTGGGGTCGGTTGATGATAATTTTGCAGTAGCTATGGTATTCAAATCATAAGATATTCTATGTATTACACTTTGATGAATATCAATGACTTTGTTCAACATTGATACTGATTCGATATGTTTGTTTATATCTGTCATCAAATTCATTATAACTTGTACACTGTTGGAATAACCTGTACTTAATAAGATGTTCCCATATGTTTTATATAAATTTATATAATTTACCATATTCGGATAATCTGCGTTGTATGTGGATACAAATGTTGAAAATAATGCATTTAGATTGGGAAATTTATTGTTATATATTTCAATGAATGATATTATTATTTCGTCTACGGGCGAGGTAGACGTCGCACCTGTGGGGTTGGAAGGGGTGCAACATTTCCAATATGTTATATATTGTTGATCTATAGGCCTGTTCGGGTCGTAGAAAGCGCGAACACTGCTAATTATTTGATTATTATATGGACATCCTATTGATGCAATACCATTATCTATCGTCTTCATCGAGGTCATATTTTGACATGTTAAACTGGTACCAGGATAAGGAGCGGCACAATGCCATTCAGAGGAACCTACCAACATATCATTCGGATCACCATTCTCAAACTTTACTCCAAGCAGATATTGATTATCACACATTATATTATCTCCCGTTTTACTTGTGGAGGTAGGTCTCACTATTTTCTTATAATTTGCCAAATTCAACATATTTGGTACAATTGGATCTGTGACAGTTGCCAACTTAACAGAAGAAACTCTCGATGGGTTGATGCCGAAATTGACCTCAGTAAACCCTTTCGGGTCGTCAAACGAATATTGCGAGGCGGTTGCTCCCATGGTAATATATATATGCATATAAAATTGAATATTTTAAGTTAACTTAAAAACAATATGTCCACTCTAATGGAATCTGAGCAAAATATAAGACATTGGATACACCAGCAGTATGAATATTATCTTAATAATATATTCATAAGTACGTTCGGTGAATCCTTTGATTATGACACGATGGATTGGTTCACGATCCATCTACAATTCATGATAATGTCCGGTGAGGACATAACAGTGTTTTTAGACTCGTTCTTTTAGTATGGTTGTAATATTCATATATGTATATAGTAATATGTATGATAGAATTGACCTTACCGCCGTCTATAGATACAGTCGTATCATCATGTACTCCAACTATACAAAAATATATACATAACTGCACTAATCCGCTAGATATACATGCGATATTTAAATGTATATCCGAATGCGTACATGTACGTGTGATATATAGATATCACAATGATATATATCACACGTATTTTTATGTAGATGATATAGAGTACAAATCTAATAAAATTGAATCATATGAAGATATAATAATGTCACCAGGAATTATATATAGTACTTACAATTTTGATACGAATAGCAAGTTTTATTCAGAGAAAATACTGAGAACTATATTACCCAGATATAAACAATATATATGCAACGACTTTAATATAGCAGCAAGAAATATACATAACTTAAGAATTAGGTACCCGCATTGGTTTTAGTGTAAATGATAGTAATAAGCTTTGACTGTGGTATCAAAACATTGGCATATTCTATATTTTTATTAACAAAATCATCTGAGGATTTTGACGTGAGGAAGGTCGAAACATTCTCAGATTATTTTAGATTGATAGATATAAATTGTATAGATTTATTTCCGGATGAGAATGGTAATGAAACTACATTATTGAGGCGGATAGAAAAATCTACAGATGTATTATCCATGATATTAGACTGTTACCCTGATGCTATTGTGATCATTGAAGATCAGATAAGATCAACATCATACGATATATCTGTTATAATCGGAACGATTGCATGTATGAAAAAACATAAAATACGCTACATATCAGCCGCATTAAAGAACAGAATAAAATATGATATTGCATACAAAACAGCTTCTACCAAATATGCTACGAATAAAAAAAATGCATGTGATAATTTTGACCACATAATGCAATATCTACCACATCAAATGATACTACCAAAATCATACAGAGATAAGAAGGATATAGCCGATTCATTCATGCAATTTATAGCATTCTTTCAGACTGAACTAATATTATAATGTATTTTTTTTTAATATTGTATGTATATATAATTATGACCATAACGTGGATATCATTTGCCATTTGTACAATAATATATATAATTATAGTAGTTGCTACCGCTCAATCTCATAAAAATATATCTATAGGTATTGGTATATGCACTGGTGCTGTACTATTTGCGTGGTTCTGTGTAAATATCTATAACTCACAACAATCATATTAATCAGACATGAAACTAGAGAAGTCATGGCGTAAGGGTAAAAAATATGCAGCAATATTTTCAAATGGTAAGGTAGTACATTTTGGAGCAATTGGATATAGTGATTATACCATACATAAAGACAAGGAAAGAAGAGAGAGATATATACAGAGACATAAATATAATGAAGACTGGAATGACCCATATACGGCAGGTTCTTTGAGTAGATGGATTTTATGGGGCGATTCTCCTAATATAAATGTATGTGTTAGAGAGTTCAACAAAAAATTTGCAGTATAATATTCTATACCAGGAACCTTTCAGCATATTGCTGTGAATATGTTTATTTTGTATCAAATATGTTATATGTAGAATCCTCATACGATGATAGTTCCATCTCGTCATAGTTACATATTATCTTTGGTACAATTTTAGACTGTTTTGTTTTTACCGAAACATTGCTAAAATTTATAGAAGATGCTGCACTCTTTTTTGACGATATGCTGTCATCACTATCATAATCATACTGTTCAGATACATTGTGCTGATTTATATCGAAGCCGTGATATGGTACAAGCATATATACATAATCACTCCGTAGTTTGCGTATCTTGTATCCATACATATAATTTAATATCTTGTTCATGGGCTGAAGTACTTTTCTGATAGTTTTCACCATATGACTCGAATCTTTTTTGTCTGTAATTTTAAACGTTGTCGGGAATTTGAAATCGAATGCTTTGCAGGCAGCTGCCAATATTTTCTTATTATCGACGTTTTCTATACGTTCAATAAACAAAGTAATATGTTTTTTCGACTTATCAAGCAGATGTGAATAACCGAAAACTGTTAAAATTTTCATACAGTGTGCATGGTTTACATAGTCATATTTGGCATATATCTCTACCTGTTCGTTCTCTATGAGCATCTTATATTTTTCAACATCTATATTCTGGAGTATTTTAATAGTTGTCATCATATTGTTACCGCTTAGTATAGCATATAAATTTTTGTAGTTGTTTCTCTTGAACTTATTATTATAAGCTATAACAAAGTCAACATCAATATCTGTTATCTTATAATCTCTCTTTATAAAGTATTTATCTAGCATATACTTCTGTTCCTTTGTCTTGTTGTCGATGCATAATAATTCGTTTGCTTCGTCAGATGTTATATCAGGTGTATTCAGTAACATTTCGGCTTCTTTTGTTTTGTACCGGGTGTAGGATTCTAATATGGCATCCATCATTGACTTATCGTTACAATATTTCGAATCATCATCCAAATCAGGAGTTGTAAATAATTTGATATTGGCCCCTATTTGTATTATAAACTTGATGATATGCTGCACGAACTTGTTCTTTGATTTGTTCCTTATTAGTTGATTATAGAGCCATAATATGTAGTAATTGTTGTATACTATAGTATATTTATCGTTATCTACCTTAGTTATATTAAAACTTTTCAAGTCAGTCAATAGCTCATTTCTACCGTTTATGAGACTCTGTTCTATATCAGTAACAGTATCGGGAGCTTGTATATCAACGTCTATATCAAAGCATATAAATATATTTCTATCTATGACATTCCTGACTCTTCCCAACATCTGGATGCATGATATTGTGTCACATGATGTATTCGTAAATATTGCATATACTTCATTAAAATGTGCTACTTCTATTGATACACCTGCTGTTATTGTTGGGCTATACATCATCAGCTGATACTTTACACAGTGTTCATTTATATTCTTCATATGCTCTTTTTTCAAATCATTATCTGTCTGAGATGTGTACAAGATACAGGAATAATCTTCACCGAATAATTCTATTATGTATGAATGTATTGAATTGAGTATATTGATAGAGTTTGATAGTATGACTATGTTTTTACCGTCATTCAAAACGTTAACAATTCTATCAATAAATGATGTTTTTGTATATGTGAGATAATATGTATAATCCGTACCATTTTGATATATATTGACATCTAATATCTCTCTGGTAAGATTGTTACCTCGCATATATCTTATGACTTCGATTGTCCTCTCACTCATCAGCGCATCCATTGCTATAATCATATTGGACGAGCGTATTAGATACTCGAAATTAGCGATTGTGAATGTTTTTTTATCTATGGAACCATTGTCAAACTGTGATATTATAGATTCAGACTCATCCAATATTAATAAATCGTACTTAGTTTTTACTCGATGCAATGAATCTACCTGTACTATTATCTTTGGATTATATGTAGATTTTATATCACCCTGTACATTCTGATAACTCTCGAACCCGTCAAAGGTGTGGAGCATATGATTCGAAAATGCTATTCTGAATGATATGATGATTATAGTAGTCCCACTATCTAACTTATCTATGTACGCCTTTAGATTCTTTGTTTTCCCCATTTTCATCGGAGCACATATATACACGACCGGTACATCATTAATATCACGAAGAGTCGACTGAGAGTATATATGCAGTATATCCTTGTACCTTGGAAATATTGCATTATTTTCTATCATTGCCTTTGTTCTAGGTATCAACATCTTTAAATAATCCCATTTATTTAACGTTTTTGAGTTGATATTACAGATTGATATATATCTATTTTCAGTATCTCTGCGGCATCTGTATACCGCTTCACCCTTTGCGTACACTATGTACATAGAATTCTCATTCGTGTGTACAGCTTCGCATATCGAACAATGTCCGCGGTTTACTCTCGTAAAATTAATTATGTTTTCGCGTATATCTCTGAACTTGAAACAGTGGAATTCTGGTATCAATTCCTCGCATGACTTAAGAATCTTATCGAGGACTTCCTTGGTCAATGTACCATAATCTACAGGAATATATTTTTCAGTTACATATATTTCGAGTGATATATCTTCGTCATGGAACTGTATGATAGATTCCTCCAGAGAAGCGAGATAATGATTCGTATCAAGTAATTTAGGCCTATATGTGTTCTTTTTTGTGCATCCGAGTAACCTAAATGATTGGGTCGATTTATAGACATTGTCTATAAATTTTACAAGTGATATAGGTAGTGCATTTTTAACATGTTCGGCGAATGCAGCCGCATGTTCATTCGATTCCACACTGAACCCGCGAATGATGACGTGATATGATAATTTTTCTGAACTGTGCGACGTTGTTAATATTATGTTATTGACTGACTTAAGCTTGTAGTTGAGTTCTTGCAGCTTCTTTCGAAAAATAAACTTAAAGGTGTCCAGAATGGTTGTTATGATGAATGTTATAATATTTTCTTTCTCACCGTATGATGATATGTCTATATTAGAAAATTCACTTAATTTCATATCAATATCGAACTTTAACCGCTGCCTATTTTCTCCGAAGATTATCTCATGGAACGTTCTTTTTTCAGATGGGACAGACTTCATATATAATGCAAAATCTTTTACCTTATCAAATGCCATAAACGTGTTATTATCTTCATTCCTGACAATGAACTTATTTATCATATCAGAACCATATATTTTTTCTATACTATCTCCTTTATCAGAGAGACGTAAATATTTGGTACTGATTACTTTGTTTATTTTTGGCATTGTGTTATATATATCGATAGATATTATTCAATTATATTAACTTTTTAGCTAAAAACTCGACCATATTTTCATATGACCTATTACCTGTATATTGTACAAATTCAGCAGTTGGAGACATACCATTTGGATACCATCTGATTGTAGGTGTTGACCTTATGTTATATAGTTGCCCGTATGAAGTACCTTTATCATCAACCTCATTTACTTCATAAGTTCTGACTATATTTGCATATCTATTTTTGAGCATATTCCACGCGGGCATCATACGTACACAGGGAGGGCATCTACTTGCGTGGAATAATACAAATGCTCCAGGTCCTTTGTAATGACCCTTATTATTTGTCATAAAATACAATATTACTACAATAATGACAGGGATAAGAAATATGAAGATATCATTGAAATTTTTTGCTTTATCGCTTACCGGGCTATCCGACGGTTCCATTATATAATAGTTGTAAATATAATGTGACGACTTATTAAATTTATGTTAATGCTATATATGTCATAGTTCTAGTGGTCATAGTAATTGTTCGATTCGATGCACCTGAATTGTATAAAAGTTGTATAGGATTCGTACCAGTCGATGATATTACATAATGCACGGATAATATTTGAGTTGACGTCACGCCCGCAACATGACCCATAGCGGTACCCGCAACGGGTGCCAAAGTGTTATCATTTGATACACCAAGATTAATCACACCAGATGTATTATTGGCATTATATGAGCATGTAAATAAAATAAGATAAGTTCCCAACGGTAACGTACCCACTGACATACCATTTATAACAGTATAAGATGCCGAAGTCACGGATGTCGTAGTAGTCAATGTTATTGTATTATACGATATCATCCCAGCATTTGCCCACGCTGCCGATGTACTCGATGTTGCTTTTAAAACCATGTTGGCTATGGGGGCTGATGCTGATGAAATCGTTATAGTTCCAGTTGATGACCTTAATTTATCAGCAGTTACAGTATTAGTCGTACTATCTATTATTTTATTAGTGAGCGTCTGAGCCACATCAGTGCCTGCGATTGTAGTATTAGCGTTCGGTACTGATAATGTGCGAGAAGTTCCAGTGGTAACGGATGCTACATCAAACTTTATAGCCTTCGTATTATCTGCAGCATTTATTATAGAAGTTGTTGTATCTGATAGTGATTTATTTGTAAGCGTCGCAGATGTCGTATTACAATAATCAACGGTGACTAAGCTTGTACCTGTGTCAGGTATGTGTGTCGATTTAACTTGACCTGTTCCGTTTGGATTTATATTAATATCACCGTTTGTATTGGTAGATGCCACTGTATTTCCTGTTATTGTTAAATTTGATATCCTGCTTGTTTTTGAGTACGTAGTACCCATATTTCCAGGTAATAACGACATTGTAATATATATATTATATATTATATTTTGTACTATATATATAAAATGTCATTATCCGCACCTGCAATCGACCTCGCCAGCTATGGTTCTATGTTGGCTAAGTATGTTTATACCACCTCCGTTCGTGGCGGTAAAAACGGTGCAGGTACGAGAAGTTTGGAATGGTACGTATCAGATGCATCGAATGCAAACCCCGCTACAGCTCTGTTTACGTCATCAGGTACAGCGAGTTCTCTGGCATTCACATCAAGTGCTACAAATGGTATGATGATAACAGGGGTGAATGGTGTTCCTACCAATCCATCAGATGTAACAAATAAATTATATGTTGATAGTGTTGCGCAGGGTCTCTATGTTAAAAATGCTGTCAAATTGGGAACAGCCGCCGTTCTCCCTGCATGCGCGTATAACAATGGTACATCGGGAGTTGGTGCAACTCTCACCGAAACGGCTACAACTGGTTCTCTTATTATAGATGGAGTGACCCTGACATCTGCAGATGTCGGCGCTCGCATATTGGTCAAGGACCAAGCATCAGGGTCTCAGAACGGTGTATACACAGTGACAGCGATGACCGCTTCATCATCATGGGTGCTAACAAGAGCCAATGATTATGATACATCACCAGAGATGCAAGCAGGTACATTTATGTTCGTCACGGAAGGTACAGCCAATGCAGATAAAGGATTTGTTCAAATTACTACAGGTACGATAACAATCGGGACAACTGCACTGGCCTTTACTCAGTTTTCTGCAGCGAATTCATATTCATCAGGAGCTGGTATATCGTCGTTAGCAGGTTCATCGGTCGTTAAAGTTAACGTTACGAGTACTGCAAATGTATCTCCCCTTGGGTTTAGTGACGGAAATTACACATCAACAGCCGGTTCATCTACTACACTTCAACTGTTTTCAGACCCATCTGCCACAACAAAAACAGGCTCAGTGTTGAGGTCCGAATCGAGTAAAACTACCGAGCCATCATATTCATATCAAGTAGGTCCAACAACCACAGCATTGGCTACATCGACTCAATTATTTGGTGTGTCCCCTGTTGCGAGTAGGCCATCTACCGGAAGTGTATCCGATGGCGGGTTTGTACTATACAATACAAATTCCGTGACAAATGGTGAATATTCCCCGTCGCTCTATATAGGAGGACCGGCTACCGCTAATACATGGAGAGAAACAGTTGTGGGCGATGGAACTGATGCTAATATAATGTTGCAGAGAACATCGGATGGGTCCACATGGACAACACTGTTCGCAGTCACTGCATAATTATAATATATATTATATATTATATCTATCATATATATATATTATAATGTCGTTGGTTGTCAAATGTCCCAACTCGTGTTTCATTGTATCAGATTCAGGAGCAGTTGATATTCCGAGACTTTTACAATCAGCTGGATCCGACTTTTATCAAGTAAAGAATAAGTTTATTTCAACTGTTAATAAGTCGGTGAATCTGACTGTAAACGGGTCCATACAATCACTGCACCAAACGAATACAATAACATGCACAATCATAGTCGTTATAAATGCTACCAATAGTATTTCTATATGTTCATCAGTATGCCCTGTTAATTCTACAGTTGCATTCAGTGGAAATATACCGCTAACAGTTCAAGATGGGGATGTGATTGTATTTAAGATTGGATGTTCCGGAGCCAATTACAACTGTTATGTTAATATGTCTGATATAAATTTTCAGATAAATTAATTATTCATATAAACTTATAATATAATGGATGATAATATTAGAACTCTCACTGGTGCTATTGCGAATCTGTCACTGCAGATAAATGAGATTAATATGCGTGAATATGGAGATATATCAAACTATATCAAGACACATCACGATAACCTGAATAATCTGCTGAATCTTGTCAAAAATAATATATCAGAAAAAACTACAAAATTAGAAACATGTGAGGAAAATATGAGACTACTGAATGAATATGACAACCTACTGAAAGAGAATAATTTTCCTGAATCTATATCGGATCTCATTAATACAAAAAAGAATTCAGTACTTGAAGTACTGAAGGATATGAATATAGATGATATCAAAAAAGAGATAGAAGATATGAATAATGATGTAGAGTCTATTACTAAGAAAATATCTATATTATGCGCATTGCTTTGACAATGCCATCATATCTAATATATATCTATCATTTGTAGCATTCATAATCAGAGATTTATAATAACTATAGATGATATTCTGATATGTTATGTACTCTGTTACTAATTCCTCTAACGTTTTTATCATTATCTCATCTGTATTTTTTGTGATGATATCCATAAAATTTTGCATATCAATATCTATCTGCTTGAATACCATATTTTCAGATTCTACGAATATACCAAGTCTAATATTACTATCATCATGTATATACATTGTTCCATTAGTTTGGTCGATATTGAATGATATTTTCTTCTTGGATGCATCTAATTTTTTTGTAAGACCGTCGTAAAAAAATTCATGATCTGCCATAAATCCGATGAATGCTTTGCGCGTAACTGATAACAGTTGTGATATATGCTGTATCAAACAATTAAAAGATTCCTGATTCTTATCTATATGGTATATTATGGATAATTGGCTATTTAAATCATGTTCTTTGAAGCACGGCTTGAATGATACATAATATTTCTTGTTATTGTTAGATATTTCAAGTGATCCGTGCGGACATGTTGGGATTATATCTACCAATGTTTTTTTCAATTTCCATCTACTTTTCAAATCATCTATGCTCATAATCGTACGATATAGTAAGAATTCGACGGCTCTTATGGTTTGACAGTTGATAACATCGCTCAGTTCTGTCATTGTATATAATATGCTTTTTATAGTTAATATAGTTATTAAACATCAATATATAATATAATGTCCAAGATTAAGGTGGTAAGTATAGAAAAGGATTCTCCGGATCTTGTGACGTTATCTAACAATGATTTATATGATGTTTTTATGAAGATCATACAGGAAGATAAAACAGAAACATATCGTATCATGATGGATATGTATATGAATATGAAATCTGATATGGCACCGCTTATTAACAATGCGGATGATTTTATTATGTATTACTTATTTAAAACATATGACGATATCATACCTGTGTGTAAGTTCAATAAATCACATACAATTCCTCCCTGGAATATCGTTGTTCCGAAAGTAAATGACAATGATACTATACGCGTAAAAGTAAGTGCACCCAAGAAAGTTATAGATATAAATACGTACGACAATTACACTGTTCCCTCCGGTTCATATATAGATGTATATAGGATTAGATATGGAAAAACTGAATGGTCTATAAAATCTATAAAAAACTTGTATCGACGCATCCTATACAGGAAATATTATCGCAATACTGATACTTATCACTATATACATGAACAGAATATAAATTTATCATCACTGGTAACTTATGATAGTATACTTCCAAAATTTTCAAGAGGCGAGAATGTCGACAAAATTAAACATTTTTTGACAGAGAAGAATATACCGTTACGTATGTGGAATTTCGGAAAATTGTACATATATGATGTATGGAATGATTATATGACTTATATGTTACATAATACTGTTAAAAAACCTATTGTTTCTAAGAATAATCAGGAGCTGATATATGCAAATTCTATCAAAAGATATCTAATATTAAACATTATAAAGACCAAGATACATCATGCACTACCCGGTAATATGGGAACTCTGTCTGCTATCATGGAAAAGTTGAGTAAGACTGAACAGAATATGGTAACAGAATTATATGAGGATAAGGTGAAATATATCAAATCTGTCCAAAATAATAAGTGTCCGCATATTCGATTACTGTTCGATATATCGACCAATCCACGCATGTTAAAAAGACTAGAAAAATATATGAAGAATCCCCATACAAAAACCGAGTTTATCACGTGTAATAACTGTAGTATGAATATCATGTGTCCGCATAATTACAGCATCGAAACAAAAACATTAACAGATATATCGATATATATAACTAATGGAGGTGTATGTAAAATATGCGACGAGTTCATACAAAGAACTAATATAGAAGATGTGATAGTTGACTCTTATGATACCTTATATTCTAAAGTTATAACGTATATGTACAGCGCATGCTACAACATATATAATTTATTAAAATTTACTCCATATATCAGCGCACTGGAATTTACGAGTATAGTTGTATCGAATATATCATCAAGTTTTATACACTGTCCGATTAAAGAAATAGCGATTGAACTAGATAAATTTATAAAAATCGATGAGGTCTCATATGTTTTAAAACTGTACGTATATATCTATCTGTATGGGTATATTGTTAGTATCATCAGATATCAAATGTTGCATAATACTGACAATATACTAAAAATTGATTTGGTAGAAGGTACAAAAAAATCATATGTAGAGGATATAGTAAAAAGATTCAATAACCAGCACAGGAATGTATATATGGGGTTAGATAGAATAAATGTGCTTGAGAGTATAGCCGCTGTGTACAAATATATGACAACTATACCAATACATATGTACATCAGAGTACCGCATAATAAGAAAGAACTTTTGATATATGAGATAAAAACATATACTGTTTACAAGTATGCTGACTATATCAGAAATCTGATAGGTATCGTGAATAAAAATGATGAGAGTAACATAAGTGAGATATTTGGCATAAATATAAATGACATTGAGAAGAATATGACATCTAATGCACCGCATTTTTTTGATAAGATGTACATACCAGCGCTCGATAATTTAAATGAATTCAAAAAGGATGCCGCATTGAATTACATAAAGTTTATAGAACATCTCAAAACTGGAAAAGATTTAGAGTATAAACCTACAGTAAACTATAAAAATATAGCAACATCCGTTGTATCCTTCAGGAAATATAAATATATAGATATTTCATCACATATATCAGATAAGTATCTCCCTCTGATATATGACGAGAATGGCAATGAACACATTTGGAATATTATGATATATGACAATGACACTGTAAAAACACATACAAATAAAATATTAGACTGTAAGTGCGGAACGTGCGGTAAACGTAGGTTATCGGTAGTAGAGTCAAGTGATTTACAGAAGATAATATCCCAAAGGAAGACCATCGTAGATACGGAAAAGGTAGTCAAATACTTCGACTTTTTATGCCCCATGTCAGATTCGATGTATCATAAGTATGATGATAAAAATATATGTACATTATGCGGCAAGGGCGCATTGAGTTCTGATAAATTTTATGATAAATATAAGGATAAAGTTCAGATACATACATTACAATATCAATCAAAAATAATATCAGATGATGTAAAAAATGTATCAAATTTTGTATACGACCCATCTCATATAGTACAATTATCTGCTATAACGGGTGTTAACATGAAGTTAATAGAGGCAATAGGTTCATTCTCAAACATAGAGTTTGATAAGATATTAATATCGGATCGTGTAGATTTTCCAGATACAAGGAAACATGTTCAGATAGATAAATTGTACGGATATTTTTTATATACAATCCAGATATATAATCGTATACGATTTAAGTCCCATATACCACATTCTACAGAACTCGGACCGATTGATATAGTAGTTCCCGATGAGGCTTTATATGAAAAAAATGTGGCATCTGTTAATGCTATTCTGAATGATGTTACTAAGACAGGAAAAATCATATGTCAGTGTATCCTGCAGAATATATGTGAGTTTCTTATCACAATATCAAACATAAAGCCTGATGGTATAAAGCTATCTAAGATTATATTAGATTCTATAATAACATTAGAGAGTTATTCATGTGTTCCCGGAGTACATGATAAAACACTGTTTAATGTCAAGAAACGATATGATGTCATATTTAATATTGAGATGGATGACACCGCTGATGATGAGGAAAAATTATATGACGATGATGGAGATATACCATCATATAATTATAGCATAGATAATTCATAGTTGTATTGTATGGATTGGGTATAATTATATACATTCAAAATGCAGCTTACCTACAACACAACATTAACAGACGTGTTGAAACACGTTACGAGTAAGAATATCAATATACTTGATTTTCTTGGGACTTTTTTGGAGTTAGCCGATATAACGGTATCAGTATCCGACGATGTTATTACAGTTTCAACTAGAGCAAAGCAAGATGAATCAAAACAAGTAGTACACGTAGACCATGGTAGACTTATATTTACTATGAATGTATTTGATTCATCAAAGAGCAATTACCTCATACGGTACCAAAGTCGCGGGGTTGTCTTAGATATTAAAACAATGACATATTTAGCTGTACCGCCGCGACCTTTCAGATACGAATATAACAGAAAGAAAATTAATAATTATCTGCGAGATAACAAATATACCATGTATAAAATATATGATGGAACTGTTGTAACACTGTATAAATATCATAATAAATTAAGTATGGCATCAGGTAAATCAGTTGATATAAGTGAATATAAATGGAAGGGAAATCTGACGTTCGCTGAGATGTTCTATGAGACAGCATTAACTTATCCAGAATTTGTTAATAAAGTTCAGCTAAAATTAGTAGACAAGCGCATTACCTGGAACGTATCTAAACATCTATCTGTATCGTTTGGATTTAGGCACCATAACATGCATGTGTTAAAAAATGACCCAGTTAAGATATGGTTCATTCAATGCATTAATACGTCTACAATGGCATCCGAATATCCAGAATGGTGCAGTATATTGCATCAGAATGAAAAGGTCCCAATCATGCACAAAAATATAGAAAAAATAGAATCATCTATCAAAAATATACCATTAACCTTTGTTAACTACGGTGTATATCTTGAGTCCAATTGTGACTTATCTACGTACAATAGAATCATTATAAGGTCACCACTGTTTCAGTTTATAAACAATTACTACTATAAATACACAAATAATACAATGAATATAACACATGAAAACAGGCACATATATGGAATAGTTTATAACTGTCTGAATAATGTAGATAACACCATATTAAAAAATCTAATAATGGAAGACTACCTATTATCTGTAGAGTGCAAGAGATTTATAAAACTTATCATAACAAGAATACATAATTATATATCATATTGTTCAGATGAAACGTCTCAATTTATCATATCTACCACAAATGAGATACTATCATGCGAATCTGATTTTGATGTGGGGAAATATGATATAACAAAAATAATATCAGATTTCGTGCATGATGTGCGGAATACCAAAGATATAGTTAATATGATACTGGAGGAGATTAATAATTATTAAAAAGAAATTACATGAACATATATAATATAATGAGTGTAGCCGACGATGATAATTATTCAATCACTGAGATGAAACATCTGAGGGGATTTTATAAACCAGGGAATCTACAGAGCAGAGTAGGTCAGATGAGAGGAACCTTTACCGATGGTGTTTTTGGGTCAACTATTGGAGGCTCCGGATCGAGCTCAGATATGAGAGATTCTTCATTATCAGAATTGTGTATGGGTGGGTATACTACTGTTGGTCAGGCTAATATTCCGATAGGTCATGAATTGGCTGTTATGAAAGGAAGAGCATGTTCAGCTCCTCCTACTGGTAAATTGGCTAACATATTGAGGCATTCGTAGGAAGTGTTAGCTTAGAATATACAGACATATTATCATCATTTCCACATGTAGATATATGCTGGTCTATCTTATTGTTCAGTCTGTTTATCTTATCTATTATCTTTGTAAAGCACATTTTATTATATGATACTATTGTAGCCAGTTCTGACCTAATTATTTCATATTCAGGATTTATTTTTGTGTATAATTTATCTATATCATCATACGGTACCAGCCAGTGAATAGTATTTTTATTTCTGGTTCTTATATCTGAACGCAGGCGGATGTAATATTTATTATCATTTGATTTGATGGGATTAACTGTAACGAATCCGCCACATCTAAAGATACCGTCTGTTCGTACATATCTCACATGAGAACCATATTTTATACTATCATATTCATCCTTCTTGACCTCCCGATATCCCTTCAATTTCTCTTCTATTTCACTATCGGTGTAGTATGTTTTTGCTTCTTGATATTTAGGACCGTTAACATCTCTCTCAGATAAATCAAACTGTTTATTTGACTGTATCATATATATTATATAAAATGTCTCATCCGTTTAATTCGGAAGATGCCATCATATTTAAATCTAGAACATTGGGGGAATATAAGTACAATATAGAAATATCAATATCCAACGAGAATACCTTCAATGATTTTGTAGGCGATATACATGAATTAATCACAAATATCATAGACAAAAAAGAACGTTCAGATACGTTTAAAGTTGATATGTTAGGAGTTGTACAGAAATATGTCAAAAAAATAGGAGCGATTGACATCATGCCGGTGCATACTATATTTGATACATCATGTATACATATATTCAAAAAAAATAAATTCATTATGTCAATAAAGTGCTTGACAGAAGAATTAACAGATGAATATATAAATAAGTATAATAGCGAAACATTGGGAAATACACTGTATTCATCTAGTGATGTAGTCTGCAATATTAATCAACATGGTGTATAAGTGTATCGATTAGGACGGTAGTATTTCTATATAACTTATTTATAGTTTGAGTATGTGTCGACATAGACCTTACTTTTTGTAGAATTTCCGAGTATTTTGATTCATCACCGTTTACAATATTACTGATATATGATAGGTCGCTTTCGTACAGTCTGATTAGGTCTGTAAATTTTACCATCAAATCTATTCTATCTCTCTCAAAATCTGCCTTAGTTTTAGCAGGTATCAATATGACATTTTCGGTTCTTTTGTGTAATGATAGAATATCAGTATTGTCATAGTCCCCGAATGTTTCGGCTAATTTAGCCTTAATATCTAAGTCTTCAAAGGAATCTATTCCACTGTCCATTATAATTACATTATAAAATATACAATACAAAAAATATACTTAGTTAGAATTATAATCAGTATCATCATCAATATTAGTATCTATAGGTGGTTGTATTACTTTGGCCGATATGTTTGTACTAGGTACAGGTACGCGTTTTTTATTTACAGAGGCTCCTGATGTAGTCGATGTCTGCTTTTTCTGTACAACAGGAGCATCGGATGGTTCTTGTACGGGATCACTAGCTTCCTCATCTTTTCGTATGTTGGATATAGTTAACTTTTGAGACTTTGATAGTTCCTTCCAAATCCACTTAGCAGCGGCTGCTCTTGCTTTTGGCATATCAGTCATATTCTTAATTTTATCAGGTATTTTATTCATGAACGGGTCACCCTCCCAAAATTTACTTTGTGTACTACCGTCGTAGAATGAGTTAAATACATTATCATCCGATATCATCCTATTAGCAAACCATGTAGATATAGCAGGTTTTTTACTAGTTGACGCGGGTGCTTTTGTTTTGGCTTCATGTAATTCTTTTATCATAACAGTAAGATTTTCTAACTGAACTCGGTGCTCATTTACTATCTCTAATATCTGAGCTATCTGAGCACTGTTATCACTGACTTTCTTGATGGTATTCATGTCTATATCTGTTTATAGTATAATTTTATATATTGAATTCAATTTTTTATACTACTCAAATACTTCGAACATCTTACCTTCTGGTACAGTTTTTATTTTTATGTTACACGATGCTAATTCATATAGTACTAACATGCTTGTTTTGCAGCTGTCTACCACAGATATATCAGTCTTCTCCTTACACATGTTACATTTATATCTCGATATTTTTTCATTGTATATTGCCATTTCATTACAACCTCTACATATGTACATCTTTCTATAATCGCTATCAAGGTAGAATGACTCAAACATTATGCTCATAGCACCTTGTCCAAATAACACCCATATTTCCATTTCTCCCACCTTATGACCGCCTGCTATTCTTTTCCCTGTTATAGCTTGTGATGTCTGCGGATTAGTTGGCCCAGTTCTACCAACTGCGTGCCTATCTTCTATTACAAATTTTGGCATACGAAAGAACGTTTGAGGACCGAAGAATATCATAGCATCGAAGGCCTCACCTGTCGTGCCGTTTATCATAGTTTCACGCATAGCAACGCCTTCTTCTTCTAAAACTTCCAACATCTTTTGTGTATCGAATGAACGATATACAGTACCATCCATAATTATACCTTTCTTCGCGCAATATTTCTGTAGCGTCGTTTCATATAACTGGGACATCGTCATACGAGAAGGCAACGATGCTGGATTCAGAATAATATCAGGTCTCATGCCGTCTCTCGTATGGGGCATATCTGGTGTTTTAATCGATAAACCCATAACATTTTTATTACCAGAACGCGATGTCGCTTTGTCTCCTACAAAGAATTTGCGTTCATATTCAAATGTCATCATGATAAATCTTTTACTTCCGTCTAATTTCTTGACTATATCGACAACTCTACCACTTTCTTCGTTTGTATACTGAGTAGATTTATCAATATATTTCTCTTTCTGAGACCCGTTCGTTGCAAGTTCCATCAAAATACCTATAGTAATATCACCTTTTTCTACTATGGAGCCTATTGATATAATACCATCTTCATCAAGTTTTTTATACGACATATTATGTTTGTATAGGAGCGTTTCTTTCTCTTTCGGTACTTTTATTATCTGATTCTTATCAATCTCTATAAATTCCATCTTATAATATATACCATTGAACATACCAAATTCATGTGTCATTTCATGTACAATGGATGAATCTTCTTGATTTGCACCCCAGTATGTCATGTAAGCTACCATAAGATTTTGTGAGTTTGGCGGTAATATATCTCTTACAATAGTCTTGACAAGTGGTTGATGTACGCGCAGCATGTGAAATCTCTGATTACGTCTAGTAGCTGTTCCTATGTTTGTAATAGGCTGACCGCATGCCTGTTTTGCATGTACAGTTATGAGAGTGTTACGAATCGGTGCATTTCTCTCAAGAAATGAACCCTCTAACGCGCATAGTCCATATACAGCATGTGGGATTTCTAAATGTGTCCATCTCATATTCGCGGAATTACGCGTATTATGCAATGTTGTAATATTCGGGCATACCAATGTTTCTTCTCCCGGATAAATGTACTCGATAAAACCGAGTGAAAATAAGTGCTGGAACGATATTTCATTCCGACGTATGCCCTTAATATGGTCAAGTGTAAGACGTATATTTTGTACAAATAGCGTTGACTTACCACTCAAATAATCATCTAAGTTATTGTCCACTATGAGAAGCGGTCGCATTAATCTGCCTAAATCTGTATAGAAACATACCTCATTTGTTATAGAGTTCCACTCAATTGATATATATCTGTCGATAGATTCTTCTCTCCGCAGTTTCCTATATTTTGAAACAAAGTTATATGGTTTGTCTACGCATCCAATCCAGTCACCATCCACGAACACTTTAGCTAGTAGTTTTCTTGACATATCTACAGGGTTTAGATTTTGTATCTTTATAATAGGTGTATTCTTATCATTTCGTATACTTTCTTTCAGTATGTAACTCATACCATCCTTAGTGTCAGAAATGATAGCAGTTATTGCCAATTGTTTAATTGTGCCGACTTTTTCGCCACCTTCTTTCGAATCAGCAGGGCAATATATTCCACAAGCAGAAGGGTGCCATAACCGTGCCATATCGGCACGTTTAGTAGCTCTGTTAACTTTTGGAATTGAGCACGTTACAGACCTCATAGTGAGGATAACATTAAGTTTATTTTTCCTTTCCAATGGCTGTGCACTTATTCTTACCTTATCTTTCATTCTTGTTGTACTCGTTTCAGACGCATTAATATATTTCTCAAATGATGTCTTGAGTTCATCTCCAGATATGAGAGTTCGTATAGTTGTACCCAAATCGCTCAACTTTATCAAATCAAATGATTTATCGCGTAATTCATCCTGTAATTTTTTCATAATAGGCATATGTACCTTGTTGCTGAATAATGTTTTGAACGTTTTTGCCAATGATAAACCGGCTCCGTGGGCTCTCTTGTTAGCTAGATGGTCCCTATCATCTTCCATTTTAATACCTATATGAACACACATAATATCTCTTATCAAGGAACTTATCAACATTAATTTACCTTCCCTGGAATGTTCAGTTATTCCCATATGAGGCAAAAGATGTTGGTCCAACCTGTCAAGTGTAAGATTATAGGCAAATTTTATAGCTTCTGGATATTTCCTGTATGCTTTTTGGTCTACCAATTCTATCATATTGTCATACATTTCTAGCCCTGTTTCTGCTGATGATACGATATTTTTATCTTCGTCATATCCTACATATTTACACTGAAATGATTTGATGACCATATCGAGTAATTTATTAGATATAGGAGTATTTAGCTCTATATCATGTACTATCATCCTCGTAATTTCTTCCTCGCTCACTTTTCCTAATATTCTGTATATTATGTAGAAAGGTATCTTAGTCTTGATGAAAGTAGATGCTTGTAAATTTATGGTAACTCCCCCGTCTGCCAGATAATTAATTTGAATCTGTGTAGAGTTTTCGAATGGGCCACCGCCTTGTGATATCAAAGTGGCTCGAACTCTTTCATTTTTCAGTGTTGACTTGAATATCAGCGGTTTATTATATGCTAGATTTTCTAAGGCATTTATGACGTATTCTTTACCTGCAGCTATGAAATATCCACCAGTGTCGTCAACATCTTCATTTAAATCTTCCAACATCTTTGGGGTAGCCCCATATGTATTGCAGTTAACGCTTCGCACCATTATCGGTATAGCACTAACATTTATACGATCTAAAATAGTTTCTTTTTGTTCTGTTGTCCCATTGTGGAAAATAGCTATCAATGATATCTTTATGGACAGGATTAGGTCCGATGTATAGAATACGTTATATTTTCTGTAGTCATCCGGATGTCGTGGTATTTCCCTTCCATCTCTAGCAAAATGTTTCGGCTTATCAACGTGTGTGTGCGTAAATGTGAGCTTTATGTTGAAGGCTTTTATCATGTTATCCTTGGGTGTTATATTCCTTTCATTTGGGACAATTATATCAGAATGAAATAGATTTTTTATGATGTGATGTATACCTTCTGATATAAATTTGTTGAACTGATGAAGCTCCTGAGAATATGTCAGTCTATGATGTTCATCGCATATTATGGAATAGACATACGTTAGCATGTCATCTTCTGTCAGGTCGTTATTTATGACCGATTCTATCGGTGGATAGCTTTTTGTTGGCACTGTTGATAACATATTGTGTTATATATTATTATATATATATATAATATTCAAATATATTCGATATAAAGGACATATATACAATGGACACATTGACATTAGATTCAGCTCAGGGTATTCAAACTGATGAAGATTTATCAAAAGGAACCTTGATATTTGGTACATATACCGTACTAACTGATATATATTATAATGGTATTAAATTGGATGATAGGTCGAGCTTTACGGTGGGTACGTTACTGCTTCCGAGTTTATATTACAGTGTACAGCAGCAGACATCATCATATATCGTGGACGCTGTTAATTCATTCTCAACTACGAACGCAACTGTCAAAATACCTCAAATTACAGACACTCTCATCATGGAAATGGTGTCAAGATTGGACCCAACAACTACGCCGTTTACTAATTGTACCACTATAGGCGGGGTGATATCTGGGGGTACAATAGTGACAGGTACGTCAACAGGTGTCATTGTAACCGGTAATAATGCAGTTGTATGCAATATGACAGCTGGTGCATTTTTTACTCATGCGATATCATTTCAGGCCATCGCGTCGATAGAATTGTTGACGTCGGGTGCTGTGTTATTTACAGGAGGTACATCTACGAATAATGCTACATCTTACAATGTTACAGGTGGTAACGTTACAATAAATAACCCATTTCAGATAAGACCGCTTCAAGGAACCACCCCGCCAGTGTTAACAAACGGTTCATATCTGATTGAAAATATCGATACAATTAATTCATTTGTGAGTGCCACGGGTGGTACAGTCACAGCAGGTAGCACTGTCGGTTCTGTGCTAACAAACGCGACAGTAACCGGGTGCACGGCTGTTTCGGGATTTACAACGATATATAACGCAACTGCTACAGGTGTAACCATCCAGGGTGTAACAGTGACAGGAGGAACTATAACCGGTGGTACTATATCAGGTGGATACGTTAACGGTGGCAATACTATAGTTAATTCATTTAGTCTACCAAATACGGTTGTTATTAACACATCAACATTAACAATACCTATCATTTCTGCAAATATTTATACGACTCAATCATCTACGTTGTATCCTACTATGTCATCGTCTGTAAATGGTGTCAATGTTTTCAGCGGTTCAGCTCTAATTATAACTATAAATATCGCTGGAAATACACCCATTGGAAACGTTTCATCTGATATTTTTATGTCAGATATATCGATTAATAATGTAACTTTGTATAATACTGTAATATCCGGTGCCACTTCATCCGGTGGTACATTAACGGGCGCAAACACATCAGCGTCGGGTAATGGAACCGACGGAACCGTTGCTATCGGTGCGGGTTCAATTCCGACCTCTCTCGGGTATTCATGCGAACCTACAACATTATCATCAGGTCGCATACAATGCAGGCCTATTGTAGAAACCATTAACCTGACAGGTTCATATAACTTTAATAACCTATCATTTACGTTCACGAATGGTTTCTCAAATCTACAATTAGTACCGCATGTGTTCACATTTACACCAGAATTATACAACATACAGATTGGTACAAGTACCAGTAAGTTTCCTATATATACATTTGTGTATTCGGGTTCATCTATCATAGATATAAAAAATGGCGATAATATAAATATAAGTGGGTATAGTACCGATGTTTTATCTAATGTAATATCATCGTTTATTAATCGTGAAAACGGTCATATTGTTAAGATATTAACACCTCAGGGTAATAACAGAAAACTAAGAATAACGACGGATCCCTATAAATTTTACATGAGTGCGAACGACTCATTTACAAATGTGAAACCTGTTACAGTGATAGTGAACAGGAATAGAATATTTATACCATTATACATCGTATAAATTATTTACGTATAATATATAGACTTGATGGAATCCACTTGCCTCGCTGTCATAATAATTATAATTGTAGTAGTGTACATTTATATCTACAGTTCTGCGAGAGGCTCGTATATACGTCCCTCGACATGCCCTGCCGTAGATAAAAGTATGGAGAGTGTACCGGTAAGTGTCAGATATTTTACAAAAGCAACAGATTGTCCAACAGGCTGGACGGATATCAACAAAGACATTAAGTATAAACTTGGTAAATTGTCAGGAGAATATGACACTGTTAAGATATGTCAGGGTGATGCGAAAAAGGCCGATGATCTAATAAAGTCGGGAGTTGATACCACTCTTCTGACAATAACGGATAAAATAGATGATAAAACTAATATATTTAATTATATGGTAGGAGCTGTATCAGGTACAAATATGGATAATTTTAGTAACAGTACTCAGAATGATAATGTTAGTGGTTTAGATACAATGCGTATGTTTAATTTGGAACCAATCGAAAAGTCTAGCGGTTCGGGATATACAATGACGCCCCCGGGTACAACATCCGCAAAATTAAAGGTGTACGCGACGCTGGGTCCCATGTCTTTACAGGTACCTGATGGCATGCCTTTATATATGGATAAAGGTAAACCGAACGATACTGAGTGGATATTTGGTTTGGTTGATGTTGCTGACATATCAAAATTACCGACAGCTTGGAGAGTTATAAGAAATCCCCCTGAATCAACAAATAGCACCAACAATATCGGATACGCATTGAAACATAAACTTGGATACTTTGGGTTGTATAACTTAGTATATGGTCCGACGAATAATTTAGGAGATGGTAAATGTATAATATATTATGTTACGCTAACGCAAACGGATGATGACAACGCACGTACGTATTATTATAATTATTGGGCAAGTAATGTGTCACACGTATCTCAAAATAAACATCCGTTTGCTAAAAATAATGGAAAAAATATGTGGTCAACGTTTATAAGTCTCAAACCTATCACATCGGGTCTGAAGTATGCGGATATGAGCCATCCGATTATGAACCCATTTATGATACCGCATTTAAATAAATATGGTACATATGGAAACTACAAAAATAAGATATTTAAGATAAATACAGAGGGTGGTACGATATTATACATTTTTATAAAAGATTCGCAATATGTCAATTCTGTTCACAGTGGTGTTATGACTGATGTGTTATACGATGTAATCTCACGCGGTTATTCATACGGTCAACCTGTTTATTACGGTGGTGATAAAACAATAGGAGGGTCAACGTCCGGAAACGCGCTTCAGTGTTCAAAAATATGTACAGAAAGACCTTATGGTAGTGGTACTGACCCTGGTTGTGGATGGGTTGATTTTAATGCAACACTTGGAGGTGATAATGTTTGTCAATATTTAACTTATCATGCATTTGGCCCCGAGGGTGGTAGCGAAGTGCCTACAACTTCATGTAATTATTGCGGGGTCCTTAAAAAAGCTAGCGGTTTTTATGATTGGTCAACAGAATCATCGAATGCATACCAAGCATATCCGTCATCAAATCATAAAGATGCTGCAATATCCAGTTATAATCCATCAACTGTAAGAGATAAAATTTTATCGGAGAAGATTGGTACTTCATTGGATGGATGCAGACAATTATGTGATACAACAGCATCATGCAATGCATTTTCATACGGACAGGATGGTGATGGTTGGTGGCCGGGTCACTGCGTTTTAATCAAGGATGATAAGGCTGCATCTAATATAGTTACAAGTGATGCGCATTTACTTAGAACTACTTATGTGCGGGTATGAGTTCATTCATCCTCATCGTCACAACCACAACCACCGCTAAATCCACCACCTGATTTAGCCCCCATGGAAGCAGCCGCAACTGCTATAATTACAACAAAAACTATTACTATGAATACGACTCCTATAATCATCAAGGTGTTGTTACTCAATGTAAATGAATCGGTTGATTCCTCCAATCCCGCTAACCCTGCTGATCCAGCTGATCCCGCTGATATGCCTGATCTAGTGGACACATTCACAACCGGTCCTCCTGTTGTAGATTGTTGACAAGTTTGGTTAATGTTGCGCATTAGCATGCTTGAATCATCACCAACCTTGGCGGCTATACTATTTATACATGCATTACACTCTCTACCATTCATCTCTACGGTTCTATATCCTTCCCCAGTTTTACATGCATTTATAACACAATAAGGGTCTACCGCCCACAGATTTTGTGTCGCGATATCTTTCCATAAAGGAACAGTTTTCATATCAACATAACATGAACAATATCCGGTCTCTTTAGCGTACCCAGGTTCGCTGCACACCGCAGTAACAATCGGGTCCATAATATCCGGGCCGGCGTACTCATTACACCATCGGTTACATTCAATACCCTTTCCAACCGAGGTGCAGTATTCGTTTGCAATATAATTACATGTCGTATCAACTCGCAATGTGGGATTCGTACAAGCATATCTACATAGTGGATCATTTATAGCAGCTGATTTATTCCCGCAATGAGCTTCAAAAAGTTTCTTATAATCTTCATTACTATTGTTACAACCGATGTTGTTAAACTGATCAAAGGCGTCTATGAAGCTTGTACACGTCATAATATATATATATAATATTATTTTCATCAGCATATTATATAATAATGGGTGATCTGTTTAGTAAACCTCAACCTCTACCCTCAGATATTATCACTGATGCTCTGACACAAATATCATATGAAACCATAATAGAAAACACCATAAAGACTCAAGACAATATAGCTACGCAGAATATTATTAATGCCGAATGTGAGGGTGACAACATATCAGCAGAAGGTTTAGAACGAGCGGTCGAAAGCTGTTATAAATACATTAAAAAGGAAAGTTGTGCAGATTTGCGGTATGCGTGTGTCGTGTCAGACATTTCCCAGAAAACAACTGTAGTGTTCAGTGGAACTCTTGACACTTCTGATACTACAGCGAATACTATCATAGATAAGATGATTGATAAAATAAATTCAAAATTAAGTAACACATCTGATGGATTTACCAACGCTTTAGCAAATCTAACAGGAAATGGATCGACAGTATCACCAAATATCAGAACCAGGCTTCAAAATATATTAAGCAATCATCTAACAGTTCGTAATGTGAAAGAAATGATAGTATCTATAAGTACATCAAATGTTATTAATATAAAGGTAAAAAATACAGGTGCTAAGTATACAAAAATAAATCAATATTCTGCCATGGATGTGTTAAAAACGTCAAAATGCATATCAGGCATAGTTAATGATATCACAACTAATCTAAGTAGAGACATGACGATGGAGAATACGCAACAAAGTAAGGGTCTTACGGATATTGTAGATAGTATAACAGATACTATAGGTAGTTTTTTCTCATCAGCGAAGACAATTATAATTGTCGTCGTTGTTGTGATAGGATTGATTTTTATAGGGATTCTGGTTGCTATTGTCAAATCATTGAATACACCGGCCGGTGCAACACTAGCAGAGGCTGCTGCTAAAAAAATTGGAGGTGATGGATCTGGAGACGAATTCTGATTAATGCACAAAAAATAGCTTGGAACGATTCGAACGTTCATATCTTCCTTGACGTCCTCCCAATTAGACGACAAGCTATCCTTTGGTGCTCCCGGCAGGAATCGAACCCACATCACCGGCTCATAAGGCCGGCATCCTAACCTTTAGAAGACGGGAGCAATGTTCATATATATTTCTATATATGAATATTTTTATATACACAATACAAAAATATATTGTTCATAAATAATTTATTAATTTGATTAAGGATGTGGGATATGATCCATATGTATAATATTTATCATCATTACCGCTTCCTACATGATCCTTATGGGATATCATCACCATCATGTTAAATTTTCTCATATATTTGGCTCTATAAAATGCAGGATCACCGCATAACATTGGGTCTAAATTTGATAAAACACCTGTTGCTAATGCATGTATAGCCCTTGGAAACATGCATACAGATATACCATCATAATAGCAATTTGTTGGGTCAGAGTGATAATGTGATACATTTCCGATAGAATTGTAATATACATCTATTGATAAGTATGATGGATGTGTTATTCTGATTCTGCTTGTTTTCTTACCATGTATGATTTCTGTAGAAGCTTCTTCAGATGAGTTCATACGCGGTAATATTTTTGTTTTGCATAATTCTAATAGGGTGTATATATCATCATCAGCTGATTTTTTCACACATATGATATCCAAATCATTCACATATTTAAATATATCGCTCTCGCATACGAGAGATGCATATACAGCGGAACCGCATAACCTGAAATAATACCAGTCAAAATCATCATCTAATAAACCATTAGATACTTGTAATATATTATTTTTTATGTTATCCAATGTTATTTTGCGAGGGTCTCCAATCGTTGTCCTACCTTTTACCCGTCGTCTGAACGATGCAAGTACATGATTCAATGCTATCCGCACTTTGAATATATTAGGCCTCATATACATCAGATTTTTCATTACTGTCAGATCGTGTATATTTTTTATAATATGAGTATCATCTTCAACTGAATTAGAATACATATTGAGATCTCTGAGATATAACAAGTTAATAGCAATCATTGTATATGATTCATATAAACATATATAGTCTCCTGTATCAAATAATTTATCGAATATCATATGACTAAACATCGGCTCCAGGCATATATATTTGTATATAACATACATGGTTTCCCTTGATGCGTGTAGTAAAAGCTCATATATTTCATCAGATGATATCAGTGGTTTATTTAGGTTATATATCAGATATTTGTAGTTGTTGCCGATTTTCATATATCTCGAATTTATCTTCGATGTGTCTGCGTATTCAGGATAATTCGAATGGGATATATCAGAATCTGATTCTGTATCCTTATCAAAATCAAACGTATCATATGTTTCCTCTTGTATTTCAAATTTTTTTAACTTATATTCATAGCGTAATCTTCTCAATGCGGCTGATACGAGATTTGTCTCTATCCATTCTGATAGTTCATGATTAATGTCTATAGTATACTTATTGGCAACTCTCTGCTTTTTTATAACGTCTGATATATCGGTAAATATATTGATATCTTTTATGCATAAATCTTCCTCATCGCATAATACTAACACATCATAAATATCTGTATCGATAACAGGGATATCATGTGTGTTATTTTTTATATCACTACCAAGGAACTGTTTCATGAAGATATCAGGTATATTCTTGTATATTTTTGTTGATATGAATGTAACACAAGAAGGTCCCGTATATAGCTGCATTTTGAACAAATTATTACACAATAGAATATTCAATTTTATATACATATATAGATGGAAGCCAGTAGTGAATTTATTAAATATATATCGATAGAACATAAAAAAAAGGATGTGGACATTAAACCACATAAGTATATGATAACATCCTATATGACAAATAATAAAATATTTGCAGTTGTGTTGTGGAAGGACAATACAAAAGAATATATTATGTTAAAAAAAGATAAGTGGTGTGTATTAAAATACGATGAGTTTGCGGCGGTTACAGAATTATATGACGCTGTGATACGAGAGAATATAAATATAACGACATGTGGAAATATGGATGATAGTAATACAAATGATGGCATAAAGGCTCTTGCTTTCATAATACAGGATATTAAGTCAAACTTCAAGTCTGTCGCGCTATATCCACAATCATTATACGTATTGACGTATAATAAGTATAATGTGTATGACATGTTGATGAGCGCATGCGCGTTGATGTATAGGGATGGTGTTATACCTTTCTATTCATATATGTATTGTGTGAAATTTAAAGCAGGCACATGTGCGCCTCAATTATTTGATGATGATAGATATCATAATAATAACAAGAAAATGAAGGCACTTTCTAACATAGATAAGATGAAAATATATGATAAGTCTATAAAACTCAAACTGTATAGTCACATAGAAAACGATAAAAAGACTATATTAAGTGATATAATATATGCATCCATATATGACATAACAACACCGGTTATATCCACTACAAAAACAGATGAATTTATATTATCATACGTACTATTTTGTATACATGTATTTCTTGGTATCATGTGTGATGTCAAGGCTGTAAATTATATATCTGTCTCAAATGAACCGGATTCCTATGATATATACATACTGCACAGTGAAATGTTCTCATATGAAATAAAATGTTCTGACACGATACCAGTAGCTGAATATATGAATGCATATGACGTTAATAATGATGTAGACGACGTGGATTCTATTGTCGAACTATTATTCAAATATATCGACCATATAACTGTACTGAAAAAGTATATGATAACTATATATGAAAAGTTATCTGAGAAGAAATCAAGAATATTTCAGTATCTGTATGCTCTGAATTATCTGACAATTTTTACCGATAAGACAAAAATAAACATGTGCTACGATAACATAACAGAGAATGTGATATATCTTATGAGTGACAAGACGCCTATACTAGAATGTGATTTTTTTGATAAGATACACAAGGAATTTAAGATAAAGAAACTAGATAAAAAAATATCAAATGTATTCAGCGTGTACCGCGAATAGATATACTCGTGGCTGATGCGACTTCTTGTATTTTTATACATTTCTGCTTTATTTGCTTTGCTTTCACAATAGGAGTATTATTAAAATAATTATATACATAGCTATTTATCTTACTAATCATATGAGGGTTTGGGTCTATCTGTGTGTAAAATGATCCGAAATATTTCCAGCATATTACACCATATGGTTTATCCGTATCAGGGAGAACCGGCTCCGTCGATATATCAGAAAAATTATATGACAATTTGTTTTCTGTCATATATCGCATAATGATGCTAAGATTATCATAGTTCATTGACCCGAAATCATACATATCAGCTACTTTCTCGCAGTATGGCAGTATAATGTTAGATACATTATGTATCAATATCGTACCATAATATATCGGTTCATTTTCAATATATCCACCGTATTTATGTATAGACCTGTTATATTCACTGGATAAATTGAATGAAGCGGCTGAGCATATTCGTATAAGATTATCAATAAACAGACCAATATTAACTATGGGTATCGTCATAATGCCGCATTGTACCTGTGGTATATAGTGAGATGGCATGTCTTCTTTGGGTGTTCTATTAAAAGGGCACTTTATTTCAATAAGTACAGGTATATATGTGCTATGTTCAGTAATATCATCAGTATCGTATATCAATGATGTTGTACTATGGTCATAAGGCATCGCGATTATACCATCAGGTGAATACATTAAACCTTCTATCATTGTATCTACCACTGATATATTTTCGCAGTATATTTTTGTAGAATGCGTATGTTCGAATATCTTCATCGCGACATTTTCCATTATCGTACCGAAATCACATTCTATACCTACTGAATCTCTCTCAATTTCTCCGCTTTTCATCTTTAAAAATTTATCAACAGAACAATACGGATTCTCCCCCAAAAGCGATGCTATTTCGGAACCACCTATACGTTTTTTACCGTTAACTAATGCATTTCTTACTTCCAGCCATTCTGTACTCCTCTGTACGAGCCCCTGTGACAACTTCTCATATTTTATTATCTGAGATACCGCTAACTGCTGTGAATTCTGCATATTGAGCTATATATTACATTTTTGGTATTCAATTATAAACTGCTGCATCAGCTTACATAATTGGAACTGAACAATCTCGAGCTTATTCAGATATAGGATGCAAGATTCTATCAGTGATAGATATTTATCCTTGTCACTTAAAATTGTATAATCATATGGAATATCTATATCATCCATAGTACTGCCGAAGCATTCTGTTAGGTGCTTTATGACCTTGATGTCACTTAGAGAAGGATATTCGAGTGTGGGCGATTTACTCGTCACTGGAGGTATTTTTAATGATACAGGCAAGGATCCTCCTAATATATTATTTTCTATAGAATGTAACTGTTTTCTAAAATTATGAGCTACAGATTCGATATATTTTTTTGTATTGGTAGGCTTTGATAATATATAACTTATGATATCATTGGTTGTTATAAATGTTCTCTTTGGGAACATGTGTTCGATATTATCATGATTATGAAGCATAACTCTGCACTCGCATTCATACCAACCGGGTAATATATCATCAACTGACTCTACGTATTTAACTGTTCTATTTATCATATGTATATATATAATGTCAATCTCTTATAATTTAAAAAATGAAACCACTGGAGAGGTTATATTTTCAAACGTTATCATACCAACAAAAATAGATGAATCAGGGTCCATAAGCTTTAAGTTAGATATCATGAGTCTGTTAGAAAATGACCCAAAATGTATATCTCTCATAAAAGGAGGTGTATCCAAAATAGACATAAATCAGCTTCAGGATATCAAGTTATCAGATAGTGCACAGTATAATGTCGATGATTTATTCGGTATCGTATATGATGATAATGTACTCGAAATCGTTATGTTTATGGACGAAAATTGTTGCGCTGTATCTCCTGATAATCTTAATATTATTATAAAAAATTGGATAAATTCTGATAATGTACCGAAGGGTATTCACATAAAAATGATAGCTATAGACTGTGAATTTGAAGATTATATGGTTAACAGAAAATTAAAAAAATATCCATATGTACAACTTTCATAGCTCATATATAGATTATGGCAATTATATCAATATGTGAATTTATAGTACCTGGTAAATATAAGGGCGACAGTGGTGCCGAACATATATCGCTCGATGATAGTGAGGAGACTCCGGTAGCAGAAGAGGTTGATGGCGGCGATGCTATCAATATATCAGAATATGTATCGCCGCAGTTGAAAGATGATAGCAAGGAGATAGCAGTAACAGCAAAGACCGATGATGGTATTACCATCAATATATCAGACTACATAGGACATTTGGAGGATGATGAACACGACAAAAAGGAAGACGACGAGACATTAGTAATGGCAGCGGCCGATGTAGCTGCCGAGGGCTCTATGGGTGAAGGCGGTTGCCCGATATCTGGCGGTAGTGTAACGATGAAAGACATGTATATAGATAGAAATACCGATGGTTTTGGTATAGCTAATTCTACAAAAATGACACATTCTGTGTGTAAAGTAGGTATTAATAAAGATATATATGACCCCTGTTCATCTCCTGAAATATTAGAAGATATAAAAAAATTCGTTATCTCTAATAAAATAAAAGATGCCACACATACCAATATAAGCAATAATAAAACATTGAATGCAGCCGCTGAATATCTCGGATGCGAAGATGAAGTATGTGTCATAACACATCCAGACTTAAAACAATACATAAAAAAAGATGTCAAAACATGTCTGATAAATAATTTCAAACCGGCGGGGCCAAGGAACTCACAGGCATGGTTAAGTAACTATGATATAGAAAATATATACAATGATTACAAGAAAGAGTATGATGAATTTGACTACTATAATTGTTCTCTGATGGACTTTGAAGACTTTCCACAGCAAGATATATGGGTGTATCCTATAAGTGATTTCTTACGAAAAGGTAAAAAAGTAATAGGATGTATTCTGAATACAGCAAAAAGACCGAGCGGTGGCGAACATTGGGTGCTGTATATCGTTGATGCTAGGGTAAATAATGAATATAAAATAATGTACTTTAACAGTACAGGTGAGCCTCCACCCCCGGAGGTTATTGCACTACAGGAAAAACATAGGCGTGAGATACAAGAATATAACCTTAATGCTGTTATAACTACAACTTATAATAGTACAAGATATCAATATTCTACAAGTGAATGCGGTGTATTCTGTCTGTTCCAGACTAGAAGAATTTTAGAGGGGTCTATGGGTGGTATCACCGATGAGGCGATGATACTATTTCGTAGATTTTTATTTAGACACTCAAATAAGTAACCTACATTGGGCACATTTATCACTACTCTCTGTCATGAAATATATACACTCGCTATGATATATATGGCTGCATTCTAGCTTGATAACTCTGTTCCCTACATTTATATTTTCTAAACAAGCAGAGCATGTTCCTCCGATAGTCGCATCGGTTATCTCCATCTCTCTTATTTTTGTCATTGAAACGCCTCTGGGTCTGTTTACTGATGACACCGTGGCCATCAGATAAATCATAGATAGCTGCATCTCCTCGAGCTCTTTCTGATGGTTATATTTTAATTGGTCTATGTCTTTTCTTAGTTGTTTAGAGGTGTTCCTTTCTATCTCTAATTGATGCATCGGATTATCCACACATGCAGTAGTCTTCGGTGCCGATGCTTTATCCCTACAGGTTATGCATGTTTTACATGTTTTATTTGGAAGAGTTTTATGGATGAATAAATCTTTACGTTTACCAAGCTTGCACTTTGTACATACCTGAAATCCGATATATTCCATCGACATAACCCTGAAACTCATAGTTATATTAATATATAATAACTCACATGAATTCAATTATATATTTAAATATATAATTATATTTAATGCAGACCACTCTGAAAAAAAGAGGCCCTGGTAGGCCTCCGCGTAAAACAAATGCAACCGTCATAATCAACGGTATTGTCGATACATCTATAGGTGAAGATATGTTATTCGAGTTTTCATATCATGATCCGAGCATCATAAAGGCATTAATTTTTATATGTAAAGGACTGAAGACAAGAGACATATATTTCCATGTAACTCCTACAACATTCAGATTGTACAGCAAAGACCATTTAGATAATAAAATTATGGCTAATATACTCTGCGAAAATGCTAATCATTTCTACTGTAAAAAGGAGTTTGTAATCAGTATGGCGACCGATAATCTAGAGCTTTTATTCTCAAACTTGACAAAAAATATAGATAAAGTTACGTTCTCTTATGCTATAGATGATGATTGTATGACAATTACATTAGTAGATTCATACCTATCAAGAGAGACAGAACATAGAGTTATATTATCAAATACATCACTACCGGATATGTTCAAATCTATAGATTCTGCTATAAATCTTAATAACATCATACTATCCTTCGTACTGTCTAACAAAGATTTTAAAAATACAGTGAATGGTGCGAATGTTCATGGTGAAAAGATTTGTATAGAAAAACATGGTAATAATCCGTTAGAAATTAAGTTCGAAAAGGCTCAGACAAATTCATGTATAGAAAAATATATAGACAAAGATAAGATATCACTATTCTGTACACTTGAAAATGATGAGCCTTTTAGATGCTACATACAAACAGTAACATTGAAATCTATGTCAACATCTATCATAAACAATAAGATAAAAATATCGTGCATGGATAACGATAAGGCGTACATCTATACAATGTTGGGTAATATCATAGAGTTTAATCTGATTACTATCTAATTACCCATCTTTTCCATCATCATTTCATATTCTGGATCTACTTCTCCGTGCAGGGTATTACGAATATAATTATTATCTATGTCATCTGTTTTTTGTTTCGGTGGAGGCTTTGGTATGACTTCCTGCTCGTTGTCTTCAGATAACGGTATCGACGGGCGCATTGCAGGTTTTGGGCGTTTACCTGGATGAGACGGCATGGTAACATTACGTGCTCTGAATTTATTCAGATCATTATCCAGAGAACCTCCTTCCATGTCATCCGTCATATTCCTGTCTTGATCACCCGAATACATCGCATCATTTATATATTTTTCTAAACTTAATTCAGTATCTTTTGGTACCATCATGGGAGCTTTAGGTATAGTCTGTTTTTCTGCACTATTTTTTAGTAGCATCTGATTGTAGTAATTTTTTATATTATTGTTACCCGTGATGACTATAGGTTTAGTTGAGTTAAACACTACCAATGCAGGCAGGTCTGATATATACTTACTGCGTAACAGTGCCAAAACATTCGGGTCTGATAGCATAGAATCAGTCAATTTATTTATACATATGTTTATACCAAATTCGCATATTCTTGTTATATTTGTATGTATAAATTGCAGGACATCTATAGAGATAGCGTTATTATTTGAGCTTTTTATAAATAACTGGTCCAGATTCATTATATATATTTGAATATTTACATAATAATATAATAATATATCATGGAGCCTGTCATTTCATCGAAACAAGAAAATAAAATAATACCGACACCCGATAGCTCTGATAATTTATGCAGAGTTGAGGTTAAATTCGAGGTAAAAAATGCAGTATGCGAGATATCAAATGCACTGTTGCGAGTTATGACATGTGAGCATGATGGGTACTCATTCGATATATCATATGAAGATATTTTAACAGATGATGTCAAAATAAACAAGATAGAACTCATATCCAATATAAAGATGATACCAGTAAAATTTAATATGACAGATGATGAGATAAGTAAAACATCATTATCATGCAATATCAAAAATGATACCAATGTACCGCGTGCTGTTACCTTCGGCGATCTGAACAGTAATATATCATATAAAGCTATAGAGCTGATATTTCTCAGTCCTGGATGTTTTATAAAACTTAAAAATATCAACATAATAAGAGGGAGCGGGTTGGAATATAATGATGAGAAAGAAACAGCTCGATACTTTCAGGCATGTGCGGGTAGTATATTCCCACTTGACAGATTACCAAGCAACAGACGTAATTTTTCATTCGGGGATGATACCGTGAATGTATCGCCGCAACATCATGAGATTAGGTTTGAAATAAACGCAGTATTAAAGACTCAAACAAATATATTGAATATCATGGGTAAAATGGCTTGTACTAATATAATTCAGAGGTTGAACTTATTGCTGAACGTGGTTACAAAAAAAGATATATCATATTTTACTGAGTATGATAATAAGAGTGTTCTGTTTATAAACGAAACAAATACAATAGCAAAACTATTCGATAGAGTATGTATAAATATGTATCCTGATATAGTAGGTGTGTTTACAGAAGTGCGATTCCCCGCGTCTATGATGGAAATTGTTGTAGTTGCGACAGATTCACAAAAAATAATGGTTGCTGTTATAAATAAATGTATAGATATATATGCTAACCTTATGAAGCAGTTTTAGTTATCTTATTTCTTGACTTAATTATAGTATTTGGCCTAATAAAATCAGACAATGTTTTTTGTGATGGGGATGATTTAGCAGGTGCTTCAGATTCCGCCGATGCTTGTGTTACACCCGGGTCATATTGTGTATATTTGATACCATTTCTACTTAAAATAATTCCATTCGGAAGTACCGATTTCTTTACATTCTTTCTCCAGAATACAGAAATATGATATGGTTTGTTCGTATTTGGGTCAATACCATTATTACAATTAGTATCTACATATTTTTGCAGTCTATCCTCGACACTGACAGCTTCTTCTGGGAAATGAGTAGTTACAAACGGTAGCCATGTACCTGATAAAATATACTCGATTGAGTATACTTTACCTGATTCAGTTACAAACTTATCATTTAAAATAGGACCGAATCTGACCTTATTATTAAAACTGTATAGAATGGCATACCCGTATCCGTTTGATGTAATTTCCTCAAGTTTATCATAGATTGTTGATTCGATTGAAGATACGAATTCATTAATGTGATCCAGGAGCAGTCTACATGTCTCAATCGAAGACTCTTTTTTTAGTGAAAGATTCAACTCCCTGGCATCATTCGCCTTCTTCAACCTATCGATAAATGATAATTCAGTTGACATTTTTTGTTATATTTAATAATGTATATATGATAATATCATATTCACAATACGAAATTTATACACCATATATATTTATAATGTCTAAGTTTAAGATAATATTAATGTCAATACTACTGATTAGTATCATCGTACTAATTTGTAAGCTATCCAGCTACAAAGGTTCTTTTGATATAAATTCCACATGTTCTCCAGAAAAAGCAGCAGTTAATGCATCTATATCGAATCTATCAAATACATACTCTAATTACAATACTTGTATGGAAAATGCGATATCAGGACTTGCACCTGCTCCTGATGCAAATATGCCGATTTATCTGAATCAAATTAATAATATAGTGAATGGTTTCCAGACTTATTTAGTTCATTCATCTACCGTGAGTGATGTGTTATCTGATACTATGACAGACGCGTTATCGGATAATCCTGTTATGGTGCGCATTGGTAATCTATCAGCGGTATCAGTTATAAACAGTGTCGTAACGGCTATAAATAACAAGTTCACAGGAAATATATCTGATATGGGTAATATGACGGCCATGTCAATAATATCGGATGCTAAAAATATGACCCAGTCAATGGCAGAGAATATAAAGACAAAAACATTAGATATCATATCATCAGTAATATGGGACGCGATATCGCAGACATCAGCGGATGTGTTGACAGGAATGTTATCGGAAGATATTACAAATGCAGACGAATCGGCTTTGATTAGGACAGTTGTAATTAGTATGATGTCCCATCTCAAAGGAGCCGCTCTATCTCCGCAGTATCCTGATATTCTACAGAAATATATATCTTCCTTGTAATATTATATTGCGTATTTCTATGATATATTAATAACACATGGCATCCTTATTTACAAAAAAATCTATAGGTATCATACTTGTCAATAAATCTATGAATAAAGTACTATTCATCCAGAAGAGGTGCACGTATGCTTTTCATGATTTTGTGATAGGTAGATATAAAAAATCTGATACTTATCAGATGTCCAAAATGTTTTCTCAGATGAAGTTACAGGAGAAGATAGTAATAAAATCACTTAATTATACACATATGTGGTATAATCTGTATCTGTATGATACGAATGGGTCTAACTATACGTACTGCTATAAAAAATTTAAGACCAACTTTCTTGACAATGATACGACACTTCTGTTACATCTGATAAATACAACAGGGTATATCAATGACCCTATATATGAATTTCCAAAAGGTCACAAGAAAACAAAGGATGAACCGAATATACTCACAGCAATGAGAGAAGTACAGGAAGAAACTGGTATAAAGCAGAATCAGTACAAAATAATACCTCATAAAAAGCTTGTAAATGTTATAAAAGACGGAGACATAAGATACCTAACTATATATTATATTGCTCATATGTTAGTAGATGTTAATCCTGTGATTGATATCAATTCATGGGAGCAATATATCGAAATATTAGCTATAAAATGGTTATCTCTGAGCGAAATATTTAATGATGAAAAAGGAGACAAAAAATTATATACCATGTCCAAAAAGGTACTAAAATATGTGAGAAATATATACAGAGAGCTATAGAGAGCATTCAGGTTGTTTATTGACTAATTTCTCTAGAGCTTCTATTAATTTTTGTTTTGTCAGTTCCTTGCCTTTTTCTATCTCTTTCTCCATTTCTTTCGTTACGCTTTTTGTTATGGTTTCAAACTCTTTGTCTTCCTTTTTCAGTGTATCTACTATATAATCTCTATACTTCCATATATCTTTTTGTGACTTTCTTGGATGTCTAAATCGTTCCACATATACCATGTATTCCCCTTGTACTTCTAAAAATTCTTCCCTATTTTTCCATACATGATTAGATACATATTTGAAGTATTTTCTGACTACATTCTCATTAAAAAATCTGTCATATACCATAACACGTATTATCATAGGATATACCTTAGAAAAATCTTTATGTTCCTCAATGATCCGTTTATGTAGTTCTTCGCACATTTTATTAGTTATATCAGATGGTTTGACATTTTTGTAGAATGACCTGACTTTATAGAACATATCATGACATTCTTCTACTGCTTTAGATATTGTAGTTTCTTGTGTAGTCGTTTCCATTGATATTATAAATATATACTAAGATAATAATAATATCATAATATAATGTATACGTACAATTGCCAAAAGTCCATAAGAGAACGAGCTGTGGACCAATTTATATCAAAAGAGAACAAGGAATATCTACTCAAAGAAGTTGCAAAAATAAACGGAAGCAAGAAAATAACAGATAATTTCGATGTGTACCTAAATAATTTTATCAGAACTCACGGGAAAGACTATGATAGTAATGTATCCGAGATACATCAGTTTAATACTATAGATAAAAAATTCTGGTATATTGTTCAAAATTTCAATAGAATGTTCCTAAATATAGTAATTAAATATATGAGAAGTGATACATCGGATGAAACCATAGGACAATATAATTATGTAGAGAGTATGATGATAGGAACTGAACTGCGACCTTATGGTCATGAATATCTAAATGATAATAATGTCATCGGTAAGAACGGCAGACATTACGATAAGTATCATAGTTCAGTTATGAGTCACATGGAGGCAAATGTTCCATATGGTAAGGATGAGATATATGGAACTGATTACAGACATCCATACTACAACGAAATATATGATGGTGTAGATTTTATAATCAATAAAAAAAGAAATGTTTTATCAGAAACAGGTATGCCACCCGTTAAAGATAAAGCATTAGAAAACCTATCGGAGCCTATAAACTTTATAGGTAAGTTCGATATAAAACCAATTATCGGCAAATCTGTTAATGTTATAGAAAGTATAGGAAATTCATTAAAATCGAGTCTAAAAGGTAACTACACATCAGATGACTATATTCAGAATATAATGCGTACGTACAATGAAAGCACACAGCAGTATCCTGAGCCGCTGACAAGTTCACTTAAACAAGATAATACGCCATGTTTTAACCTAAAGGAAAAGCGATATGATCCAGAGACGGGACATTATGCACTTGGCTCTGATTTGATTGATGAAATAATACTACCAAATGATACACGTGTGATAGGCGAATCTGATACATTTACTATCAATGGTAACGAAGAATATACCGACGCGCTCGCTAACAGTATGACACCCGACGAGAGGAGAGATGCCGCTAGAGAGACTAAAATTGCAAGAAAATTTATGAATAGCTACGACAGTAATGTATTCCCATTCTTTCAGAATCTATCCGCTAGAAATTTCTACAGAAAAGAGAATGATATGGATATGGATGATATACTCGATTCAACTTTTACAGAGAGTAACAATATAGACACACGCGGGTCCGCTGCAGTGAGAGGCAATAAACATCTTCCATCTAATAATAAATCAGGGTTCCGATACATAACTCCATATAATGACAGTTCTGTACCGAAGAATGATATGAATGATGGAGTTTTATATACAATGGAGAACCATAATAAGCGCGATAATGCAAATACGCACTACAATAAGGAATTTGGACATAAATTAAGAGGATACCCATTAGGTTCACTGTATATGAACGATATGCAAACATTTAGACCTTCTGTAGAGTATCAGGATATGTCGAATTGTTACGGTCCATCATGTAAAACAGACTGCAGAAATAATATACCATAATATGTCACAGAACAATCAACTCACCATTTTCTTCTGTATATCTTATAATAGGTGTGCAGTAATGCGCTACACCTTTGAATCTTTGTATATTATTATTCAGTATTTGATATGATTTATTGGGTGATACGCGCGATTTAGCACGTGAATACCAGTGACCGTTTGATAAAATTAGGTCTATGGTTATATCATCTCCAAACGTTAAACCCGTTGGCATGATGGCATAACCTCGGGACCTTATATGAACATTATCAATATAATTATGTTCCATCCACTTAGAATTAACACAGAAGAATTTACATAACGAATATATACATTCAGCAGAACCCTGGCCGCCTTGCATCAGCTTAATAACTTCTTTTTTGTCGATATGTTCATCTTCTTCAGATAACATAACTATAAAAAATTTTATGTTATCGTTCCAGAATTTATAGACATCATCGAACTTAATAGTAGCGTATGTGGAGTTCTCAAAATTAGTCGATAGATTCAGCTTATATGCATCCACTCGTCTCATGAAATTATCATAATATTTACATATTAGTTGACCTATAAAGGCCCATATTAAACACATATTATCAACCCCTGGGCCATTGTATACATCAGCTATAAATATATTATTACAGCATAATTTCTCTAAAACGTACATCAATATATAAGTATATCATTTATGTATAATATATATAGATATGTTGTCATATATTATTTCTGTCATATTGGTCGCTATTTCTGTATTTTTATTTCTCATAAATAACAAAAAAACAATTGAAATCAGTGGTGGTAATAATATAGAAACAATGGATTTTCCCTATAAAAAACACTCATACACGGATGCCCAAATTAGTACAATGATGGATAATCTGAGAAATTACAAGCCATCATTTACTCAAGATAAGTCATATCGTATAAATCTCGTACACAAAACTATTCCAGGTTTTGACACTAGATATTATACAGAATACAGAGGTACCGGAGTATTACCATTCGAACCAAATACATCAAAAAATTTATCTATAGTGGATGCTCTTCCTGATATGTACAATTCTGCTGATGTTGTGGGTGATATATTCAATGAAGAGCCTCGGATAAAAACAGTCGGATACGGCGAAAAGTATAGCCCATATCAGTTATGGACCGATAAATCTTTGCATTATCTGTGGATGCCCAATTTGAAGAAACGCGTTAAGGAAGGAAACACCCCCACTGCATATGATTATAGAGAAGCTATTTATGATACTGTGACAGAAGCAAGACAGGAGAAAGCATCGATATATGTATCATTATATTCTCTGAAAAATAACTGTAACGTGTTAGATATGTCATCTGCGTACGGTGACAGATTGATACCTGCTATACTTAAAAATATAACATATACAGGAGTAGACCCGTGGAGTGATTTATTTGCAGGTTACGATAAGATATTCAAATATCTTAAGGTATCTGATGATAAATTTAACATGATACGAGCAGCCTCTGAAGATGTCATATTAGATATAAAGCCGAATATGGTGATAATGTCTCCAGCACCTTATAATTTAGAAAAGTATGGGGATTATTCTGATAAGAACCGAAATGGACAAGCATACAATACATACGATACATATGATAAATGGCTGATAAATTACTTATTTGCAACGATAATGAAAGCATACAGATTACTTGAAGATACAGGCTTTTTATGCATAAAAATCCTCGACAGATTGAAGGGAAAATCTCATATTAGGTCAGGTATACAGTCGGATAACTTGGAAATAAAATATACAGAGATAACATTATTATACTGCGAAGCAATAGGATTCAAATATGTTGGTACGATAGGGAATGTGGGTTCATCTGGGAGCGTGGTGCCGTGGTGGATGTTCGAGAAGGTCAAATCAACAGATAGAACCATATCAGCTATAGAACTGTTGTCAAAATATTACAAAAATATATATGACAGAATATATCAGCAGCTTGTCATAATAAATCCTACAAAATTAGTTACAGTACGAACAAAAAAGTTTATACATGAACTATATGATATAGATTGTAATATGTTTTCTATGCCGGCACCTACATTAGTATCTGAATATGTAAGGTTTAATGTGATGAAAGATGTCATAAAATTGTTGTGCGCAAAATTCGAGGTCCCATACGATAAAATGGAAACTTTCATAGGTAGATACTTCAATGTACAGTCTATAAATAATAAACTATCAGTAGACCCCGTTTTTCCTGTGAATGGAAATATGCTGGACCAATTGACTGAAAATTTAAAATATGAATACAAGCTAGATGAGGGTGATACATTCAAAACTCTGACGACATCGGAGTTTTTTCTTACAGATAAGAGATATATCGGTATAGAAGAATTATTCCACGGTGCTATAATACAGACTAATATTATGATAAATAGAGATGATATTTCTGATACAAAAATAGATATATCATATGGAAACGTGATAAAATTTAAGTATCGAGATATGTCGATGAGTATATCAAAATCACAGTACGAGTTACTGAAAAGTAAATATGACGGTAAATCATTTGAACGACATGTATGTATCCTTTTAATGAGATATAAAATATTAGGTTGGGATATACATCAGTGGACGCGTGTCGGAAAATATGAGGCACTGAAAAGTATTACAGGATGCGACTTCGAGGCATTCGCTGCGCCTTTTAATAGTTATTCCAGGTATTATTTCTCTATATTTCCTGATATAGATAAATATTTTGGATCACTTGGTAGCTACTTTATGTCGAATATTCATAAGGGTGTATTCAATGCTAATCCTGTTAGCGAGGCTATATTCGTGGATAAAGCACTCCAATCCATCAGCAACATATACAATAAATCAACAGATACGGAACTTACATTTATAATAGGATTATTGACACATAAGGGTGATTTAGATAACATAACAGATAAGAATATTATGCCGTGGTACCTGATGCATGGTAAAGTTGGTTATATAAAAAATATAATGAAGCTGAAGCAGTCACAGTTCGCATTTGTGATAAATAATGAAAAATTTAAGAGTATCGACCCAATAACAGGAATAACCAAAGTAAGCCCGTTAGTTAGTATATGCGTCGTTGTAAGTAATATGCATCAGTCTTTTGATAAATTTTTACCTATGATGAGATAATTAGTCCTCATTAGGTGGGCGAGTCGTACACACCGTATAATTTTTGTTTGCCTTCCTTTTTAAAATCATCAAATAACCCAGAGCAAACAGAACTCCACACATTGTTAGTGTTAGAAATGCTATCAAATGTGGTCCATCATTCGATTGAAGGTATAACATTGTGACCACTATCAACATAACTGTATATGCTATAGTTACCGTAAACACCGCTACTTTTATAATTCCGTATTTTTTGCCGGTCATCGTTATTATATACATATTTTATAAAAATTATACCAATTGTAAAATTGTAATCCAAGCAGCTCCATCGAACCTTTGTATTACAAGTATAGTACCATATGGATCGTTAGATGTTTGAATTGCTATCAGTCTGAGCGTTCCAGCTACACCATTTGGACCGAATTGAATCGATTGAGAATATGCGGGAGAAGTAGAACCATTTTGCAGTTGGAACGGTTTATCTAGTAGGAGACCGCCGTTAGCCGCTTCATCGCCAGCGTCTCCGCTATAGCTTGTATTTACAGGAACGGTTATTTGAGTAGTCGGGGTAGATGTTACACCACCTGCGGTAGAAAGTTGAATGGGTACCCATTGACCCTCTGTACCAAGAACCATCGTATCACCAGGTACGACTCCAGTGAGGTCAACATCACTCAGACCCGATAAAGTCTGATTATTTATAAAGTTGAGTAATGAGAAAGCCATATATATAAGTACACAAAAATATATTTTTCTACATACGTGATACTATTTCATTGATTATATCAAACTGGTCGATTTCAAGCCGTAGTGATATAAATTTAGGTTGTTGAGGTTTACCGTCTTTACTCAGGATACTGTACTGTATGGTAGCTGCTTGATTTTTAACGTATTTGTCAAATGTAGATATGTTATCATCCTCTATTTTTTGTAGTTCCTTGAACAGCTTGTATCGCTCTTCATATGTCATACTTTTGGGTACTGCTGAAAATTCGAGGCCGGTGTCTGTTTTACAGATAAATATTACAGCACCGACATCTTTTCCTCGAGTACCATCTTTCATACCTGTAACTACAAACTCAGCTGTCTCAAATTTTTTAACTTTAAGTATATTAACTGAGTGCCTATTGTTCACGCTCGGCTCATATATTTCATTTCTTTTTCTCAATATGGACCCTTCATAACCTTCAGAAATATATATTTCTGTATATTTATTTATATCATTCATGGAGTTAACGAATGTCCACGGTACTAGCTTAATATGACTATACTGTTCGTTTATAAGTGACTGTAATAATATTTTACGTTCATATGCACCCATATGAGTGTTCGATGTGTCATAAACATCATATATCCAGTATTCCAAATCATTTCTATCTAATCTACTCTTACCAGATATAGCACCGTTTATATCCTGTAACCTATATGAATGCTTGTATATTTCACCATCAATGTATATATTGTGATTGTTTTTGAATATCGATTTCAGTTCAGTTTCTATATGATTCATACCGACATACGGTATACCTGTTCGTGAATATAATTCAACTGCATCAGATTCTGTTAGGTGGGATAATGCTCGTACACCATCATATTTTCTTTCTATTATAATACCTTCAGATAAATTATCACCTGATAATACCGCTTTCGGTGACGCATTCAATTTACTTACAAGCATTGGTAATATACCGTTCTGTCTAGGTTTTTCAACCTTTGTAACCTTTAGATTATACATTGAATATGCCGTTATAATAGCTTGCGACACCGATGTAGTAGCATTTATTTTTCCGATATTTTTTCCTTCCTTGATTATAGTAGGTTTAGTTGACCTCTCTTTACCTGTATGGGTTATGTTTGATATACCAATATAACCGACTATATTAGGAGGCAATTGAGTTACTGGACTTGTCAGCATCTGTTTCGTGAATGGTACATATGAGTCTGTTAATGTATCAAGAACTTTAACATATATCTGATATGTAGATATCTGCTCTAACTTGTTTTTAACAGTAATAACAGGAAATAAGTATGTCGTTTTATCCTTGCTGTAAGTTCCCGGTATGACATTTGATTTAATGTCATCATACACGTTACCTGTATATGATTTTGATTTATTCATTATATGTATATATCTCCAGTATATATATTCAATTATATTGCACTTAAAAATAATTGAATAGTTGGGCTCATATATAAAACATAATGGGAGAAAAACAATTACTAGCCACGTTCCAAGACGGTCTCGAGTTGGAGCTGCGAATAAAAGATGTACCACTGTCAATGTTCGTTGGTATGCTGCGTGAGTACAAGCTACAACATACTGTTATAATCGATGCAATTGAACCAATCGATATAAATACGAAAAATGTCGTTAGATACATAATGGACAATGCTTCTGTAAAAACAGAGTGGACACTCCGCGAGTTACAGGTGTATACAAAGAAAAAGATAAACCAGCTCGATATGAAATTACTCGTTATGTCGCGTCTCGCGTTATCAAGCGAGAATAAGATAGAGAAAAGTGATATAAAGTCAAAGATACTGAGAACATCATTCAAGCACCGCTTTAGCTGTGTGCATCCATATAATGACAAGTGGCGGATTGATATGAGTGTGGCACTATACGTCGATTCCCGAGAATCATCTATCGAGTCAGATTTGCTTAATTTTATTAACATGGGCGACACCGTGGATAAGCTTATAGGAGAAATTATAAAGAATATACACATATACAAGTATGAAATTGAGTTCGAATATATAGGTAAAAAAGTTGATATTATGGCTGCTAATCTGAATGAACTGTTATCTATTGTATCAAAGTATATAACAGGTGGTAGTTCTGATAACACACTGATATATTTGAGAGAACTCAGGTCCGTATATGAAATCTTCGAGAAAAATCCTGTATTGATAGACAAAAGGACATGTATAGCAAGACATAAATATATCTTGCCTGCAGTGAAAACATTGATGAAATCATACTATAAACAGATATATCCACCTATTACATACTTACTGACAGGAAAGGCTGATGGTGTTAGAACTATTATGAGCGTACATGATAAAAAAATTAGATTGCTGTTACCGATGACTCTTCAGGAGTATGATTTTTTGAAATATGACAAAAGGCATACCATATGCGACTGCGAGTATATAGCAGTCTCGAATACATTACTTTTATTCGATGTTGTTATGTATGATGGACTAGATTTGTCTGAAAAAGGTATCGAACATAGGATACTATACATGGACAAAATTATACACGATTTTGACACATTCAAGGACTTTAATATATACAAGAAAAATTATTTTCCATTATCTCGTCAGAGTGAATATTCTGATATATTTACATCGGCGTATAACTCTACGGATTTTAAAATGGATGGTCTGATTCTTGTGCAGACAAATCAATCGTATAGGACTACTGATACTTATAAATGGAAACCTATGAAATATCAAACTATTGATCTATATGCCGTGCGTTCTCATAATCATGATAGTAGACCCGGATATGCCACATATATCATGTTCTGCACGATAAATTCTGTTATGCGGAATAAGTTAGGATTATTGAAAATAAACGGATACAATGAAATGTTCCCGGATGTTATGTCGAATTCATACAAGAATATACCGATACAGTTTACAACTCCTTACGTAATAAAATCATATATATTGTTTGTTCCTGTCTCCGACAATACAGATTATCATCATAAGATTCTTGAACTTCATATAAGAGATGAAAATAATCCTATCATAACTCATAATAATACAAAATATATGAATTGGGAGATATTAAAAATACGCGATGATCTTAAGATAGAACCAGGTATTACGTATGGAAATGCATACCAAACAGCGCTTGATACATTCATGTGTATCATCGACCCCTTTTCGCTCGAAATGCTGTACAATGGAGTACCAATGACGAATTATTTCAAAGTATCAAAATCAGAGCTATATGTCGCATTGACTGCATACGGGTCATTTGTCAAAAATATACTGATATCTAATCTAAAATCAAAGAACAATATAGCAGATTTTGCATGCGGGCAGGGTCAGGATATAAAGAAATATATCATGAATGGGTTCAAAAAAGTATTAGCAGTTGACAACGATAAGGCTGCTTTGATAGAAATGATATCGAGGTGGTATCATATTATTTCTACTACTAAACACGGGGTATATGTCAATACTCGATTACATGTCATGACACTCGATTTAACTACAAGTGTGTCGGATAAAATACTCGGAGAACATGAGTTATTTACTAATATAGTATGTAACTTTGCGATACATTATTTCTGCAAAAACACTGCAGATATCAACCAGTTCGTTAAGACATGTTCTGATATATTGGCACCAGATTCTGAGATAATCATAACATGTATGGATGGTGGTAAAGTGTTTGATATTCTGAAAAATACAGATAAGTTTGACATCATAGAGAACGACATGCTAAAAATATCTATCATGAAAAAATATACAGAGAATGTATTTGAGAAGGTTGGACAAAAAATAGGCATGTTGATGTCATTTACGAACGGTGAATATTATGATGAATACTTGGTAAATACTGATTATTTAGTAGAACTATTTAGGAAATATAATATAGTTTTGAAAGAAAAAATACCATTCATAAGATATCTTGATATGTTTAAACATAAGAATAATGAGATGTATACACGTTTACAAGATGGTGATAAGTTACATTGGTCTAATTATTGTATCATGCATTTCATAAAAAATTAAGATAATATTAATTTTTTTTGTATATATAATGGATATTTTAGTACTTTCAATGATAGTGCCAATATTGGTAGCTTTGTTTATCTATTTGGCATATTTCTACGGGGCTAATCGTAATGTCCATGTGACAGATATTGTATTTAAACCAGGCGATATATTAATATTCAAACATAAGCATGATAACGGTGCAAGTGAATATACAAGTATAGGAATGATATATGTAGATATATTAAATAACCCGTATCTGTTGGAAGTTCATCAGGGGCCAGATGATACAGAATACATATACATGAATAATCTTGAAGCTTCCTTGATAGGATACAACGGTGCCATATATCATATGAAATTAAATAAATCTCTGGATAGTTACAGATTGGAGATATTTGATAATATAATACCTCCGAATAAAGGCAAACTATATAAGTATAAACTTAAATTTACAGATAAAATAATGGTACCGTATGGATGTGGTAATAAAACAGTTTCGATGCCACGAGATGGATATATATCGACATGTTTGGCTGAATTAAATTTATTCGGATACTATCATGACAATGTATATCAAATTGACGGATATAATTATGATAATGTTTGCGGTATCTTGCTGTGAATTAATTATTATTTATTTTAAGTTTTAAGTACATGTATATATAATGATTGGAGGCGCATCAAAACATAGTAAGCAGGAAGGTCAATGTCACAAGGGTGGTGCTACAGGTGGCGCAATTGAAGGCGGTCGCCCAAAGAAAAGACGTTCATCGTCCGCAAAGAAGAGTTCTCATAAGAAGGTGTCCCATAAAAAGGTATCTCATAGAAAGCGATCATCTAGCAGAAAACATTAAAAAAATTGAATATGTTCTTACTATATAAACACTTACATAATGAATACAAGCGTAGACCAGTATAACAGGTGGAGAAGACATATATTGAGATATGGATTTCCGCATCTCAATATATTCGGCGCACCTGTTAGACAGTTTAATTATACAGAGGAGGATACATATCATTATGGATGGCGATTTCTCGCGTCCGAGAATGTAAGTTCGTCACTACATAAACCACTGACAGATTCAGCATATGCTATGCTACATAAAATAGCATCGCATACAGAATTGTCCGAATTTGTACGAACAAATTCACGGTATAAATTCATAGAATGTATCAATGATGATATTATCATCGGCGACGTCAAATGTAGATTGGCTCCAAATACAGAACATTATCCATTTACATTGGCCTACTTTAGAATGCAGGTTGATGTAGAAAGTACTACTATCTGCATGGATGTATGCTGCGATGCATGCGTAATTCTGTGCGTACACAGAATCAATGAAATTAATCCATTCGATACGCTATTGATGCCAACAAGGCAGTCCGGAACGTTCGACGTTTCAAAAAAGTGTACAATCTGTAGGAATCCTACTACATTAATTAAATCCGACACTGCTCAGACCTGTGTGATATGTTTAGAAGAAAAAAATATAACATATACATCAACCTGTTGCAAGGCGTCAGTTATATGCAGTGACTGTATACAGTAACTGTACGAATATAATATAGTTATCGATAAATGACTAATAGTAATCATTTATCGATAACTTTTTGTAGTATTCATCCAACAATAGGATATACATCTGTTTTATCTTGTATAATATGGGAGGATTCGATAATATATTATTATTTTTTATGTAGAAGGGTACATGTGATATTATTTTTTCGAATGACTTGAACTGGTTATTTATATCTACAGTAGACAATATATTAGAATTTTTTATGGAGCGTACTTGATTACTATACGATATTTTTATAGTATCAACCATATCAAAATATTTCATGATGGTCTTTATATGCTTGTACAATGTATCCGCATTATTAGGAATTTCGAAGTTTTTTAAGTATGGTGATATCGGTGTCAATAATATAGAAGTTATCAAGTTCTGTTGAGTATATTTGAGCAGCTTCATATTGATATCATGCATAAATTTTATTATATTCGAGTGTTTGCAGCGTGTATCTGTCTTACAAATATAATCATATATTATCTTATATTCAGACACTGACTCATAGCTGTCATCATATCCGAGTAGATGATTTTTTGTATCGTTACTATCTCTGAACCTAAATGTGAGTTTGCGGTATACTTGATTGAAATAGGCGAGGGATATATCATATTTCGAGTAATCATACAATTTATATTTATATCCTTCGTTTCTGCGCACTAGCAGTCTTGTTTCGCTGCTTTTTTTAGGTGGGTATATTTGAAAATATATATCCCCTTCGAGGTATATAAATCCTTTAGGGATCATTATAAACTGTGGTATTTTTATCTGAGCAACCGTATTGATAGGTCCAGAAAATATATACTTATCATTCTCTACATCATCATAAGGCGGTCGCATCTTCAATAACATATACTTAGCATTAATCATGACACCCCATTCCTGCTGGAACCACATGTTATTCCATACATCTATTTCATTGACATCTCCACGCATATCGCATATATAGATAATCTCACGATTCTTTGCTATCTTCAGAACATCTGGTACCTTGTCATGTGTGAAAAACCCAGAGGTTCCTGTCTTTATTATCACTCTATTACTTTCGGGTATGTCAAATGGTCTTGGATCGTACAGGATACATGATATAGTCGGAAACAGTTCTAATATAATATTAAAATGAGAGCCAGGCGCTGACCCTATATAAACAACTAAATAATTAGATAAATCATTCCCAATTTCTGACGTTACTATGTTAAAAAACTCAATCTCCGAGAACATCAGTTTTCTCTGACCCAAATGAACGGCTGAATAATTCCTATCATAATCATTGTATTGTATCGTAGCCGTACAGAAATTATCAGTCAATACTCGCGTGAATTTCCTCCTGAGGGATATATTGTTCCTGTAAGATATCATTTTTATCCAGATGTACTTATATATATGAAATAACTATTCAATTATCTTAAGACAAAAATATTTTACTTCATATAGTAATCTATCTTATCACATGTTTCGCTATATATTTGTTTTATGAATGTATTCAGTACATTTTTATACTTCTCATATAGTTTTTTATTGATAGTTATGGTACAATTTTTTATATCAAATACATTTTTATTTGTGTTATAGGATTCAAATTGTTTATTTTTCTCATCAGATGATAGCAGTTTCGACTCATTAATTTTTTTCACTTGCTCTGATATTATTATGTTTAAAGTAGGTATAGAGTCCATTATCCTCCTATGAACATCCACGATATTTAGTAGTTTCTCACTATTTATTTTTGTCGTATTGTCATATGTCAACACGTAACCTAATGCAAATGTTCTGAATATGCCAGTGATAACGTTATCGCCTGTTATGTTGTTACATATAGTATTAAGTCGATTTATTTCAGAAACAATATTGACGCCTTTGACATTCTGAGAATAATTATGCATGATATGGTATTCCGAAACAGATTCATATCCATCATCATACCCAATTATGTTATCTTTTAATACAGCACTATTTTCATACGTAAACAGCGCACATCTGTAGTGTGTATTGAAATAAAACATCTGATTCTCGTACTGTTCATAGTCATAGTATTTCATATCATATTTGTTGTTAGTTCCTCTCTTTACAAACAATCGAGTTTCTGAGCTTATTTTTGATGGATATAACTGGAAATATATATCACCAGTCAAATACATGAAACCGCAGTCCATATCTGGTTCACCACATTTATTAATCTTATCCTGATACTCTATATCGTACACAACATTTATTTTGTCATGCAGTACATAAGGCGGTCTGAATTTCAGAAGCATATATTTGGCATTCATCAGTATACCCCATTTTTGCTGCATGACCATATCTTTCCATATTAGGCTCTCTTTCTTTTCTATTCTGATATCTGATATAAATAATATTTCTCTACCATTAGCTATTTCTATAACTTCTGATATACTTGAATCAAGAAATATACCTTTTTTTATAACACGGTCATCTGAAAAATCTATATCTCTAGGGTCATATATTAACATCTCCAACCCATCAAACATATTCAATAATTCAGGTATATGGTAACCAGGTATACCGCCTGCATATACAGCATAATAGTTACTGAAAGTTCTAACATTATCATGTTTCGCCACAAGTGTGAGAAATTCTATCTCCGAGAATAATAATTTCTTTCTACCAAGATGACACGATGGATAAGGTATAACATTATCATCATACGGTATACCATCAAATTGGTCACTTGGTAGAACTCTGACAAACTTTTCAAACACTTCGCGTCGTGCTCGAAACATGTTGTTATAGTATATTACTTATTGATATTAATTCAATTTTATATAATGATAAGGGTTCTGTGATTCTCTTCCTGTGTCTGTTTTCACTCTCAATTGTATGCAGAATTGAACATATATTTCTTTCTCGCATAGACTGATTTTCAACAGAAAAATCATCGGCTTCTATCTCATACTGAGGCTTAATATCATTTAATTTTATATTAAGCAGAGGTATTTCCTTTGGTTCCACCTCAGGTAAATATTTTATATTGTTTAAGATATTACTCTCATGTTCTCTGTACATCTCGATATATTGCGGAGGCGCTCTTATCATAGATTCTATCGTCTGTTCATCAAAAGCCGATTTATCTCGAGTTATTAGCTTCTTGTAGGTCTTACCGTTATCGGTTGTTTCAAGTAGAGTTATATTAGTAGATTTATTGACATATTTATTCGGTTTCGTCTTGTTTACCTTCAATATATCTCTGAATACTACATACGACATATCTGTTATCATTTTTGTATATATTCCTGATTTTTTTGATATGTTCATACTGGGACCATGTAATAGCTTATTAATGTCGTATGTCACTGTTCTGGTTGCGTTTGTTAATGTGTTGTTTATGCATTTGTAATTCTTGCATGCATCTGCATTCTCGTCCGATGGGAATGTACCATGTGATATTATATAGTTAAGAAAAGGTAACTTGTACTGTGTATGTTTCATTATTTTAAACGTATTCGATAATACGTAATATTTTACATCATTAAGGTCCATCAATTTATTTTTTATAGATATTTCAGCAGCTAGGCCGTTACATATCTGTGAAAACAGTAACATTCTGGAGTTATCTATCTTGTTAATATTATCAATAATGATTGCCCTATATTTCTTGTACATATCAAGCACATCGTTTAATATGCCGAGATTTGACTGTTTTATAGATATAATTTTATGGACACTGTATGTCGTTAGGCATGTTATCAGGAAATCAATATGTTCCATCAATAAAATAACATCATCGGATAATATCGGTTTATTCTTAGATTTCAGTAATATGTTGTATATATTTTTCA
>JACCDX011308094.1_pt1 | contig 55770 bp, 43 predicted proteins | sample 7449681 | NCBI WGS metagenome assembly JACCDX01 (sample SAMN15323450, study PRJNA562643) | freshwater metagenome | isolation source: river surface water | place: USA:Blue River Watershed | collected 2017-08-18
ATATGGGACAAACTTTCTCTCATTTCTCTGATGCAGCTCAACGTTTAGGTGTTTATACAACCTATGATTATATCGAAATCATGGAATCGTTGTTGAAGGACTGGAAAATTGAAGGTATTCAGAATCTGAATGATGCTGGCGAAAAAGCTCGTGACTATCTAATGGCTCTGCCAAGTAGATTGCGAAGAGTAGCCGAACGTACGAAAATACCAAACATCGAATATCAGTTTAGCTGGATTTCGTAAGACAAGATTATCATAGACTGTTAACTATTGACAGTGGACTATTTAAACCCCTTCGTCATTTTGGCGAAGGGGTTTTGTTTGTATCCTGACAAAACTTATTCCAAAGGGCTGTTCCTTTTGCTTGTTGCATATTTTTAAGGTGTAGTAAATCAACACACATTTTCTGTACATCTTTCGTAAGAGCATAAGTTGCCGCCCGAGCATAATAGGCATCAATATTGAATGGGTCTAAACTGATACTTTTTGTGAGTTCTTTGATTGCTAACGTGTATTTCTTTGCTTCAACATAGATATTTCCTTGCATCAAATAATAATTCGACTCATTTTCATCAATTGTATCTTTTTTTGCAGCAGCATCACCATTTTTACCTTTCATCTTTTCAGACCAACCCATATCGAAACCCATCTTGATTTCAGTATTTATGGGTTTTCCTTCCCAAATAGCAGGTTTCCATTTTCCAGCACTCGATTTGATGGCTTTTATCAGAGACTTATTATAATTTTCGTGAGTGCTTTCTAAGACCTCAATTCCCTTAACCTCACCTTGTTTGGTAATAATGAATCGGGCATAAAAATCACCAGCTTTGTATTCAGGAAAAAAGAAGTTATCAGAAATAAACTGTGAAGCAGACCTATCGGCATCCATAAAGAAAGGTTCGAGGTAATTATGTTTAGAAACATAAATAGTATCTTGCCCTTTTGTGCGATAAGTTTGGGGCGTAAAACCTAAATTATGAAAACGAGCAGGAATAAAAGAGAATCTTAAGGCTTTCGATTGGCTGGCCGTATCTAAATTAATGGCTCGAAAAACAAGTTTTATATCATCTAAACGTTCAATTTTGAAAGCTATGTTTTTGCTAAAATACAAAGTGTCATTTTTTACTTTGTACGTGCCTTCGCCTGTTTTTCCATTGATAGTTACTCGAAAAGAATCGTTAGGCATGAAAGTATATCTTAACTGCATATTTCGAACCTCATCTTTCAGAATTGGACTGCCATCATAAAGTGAAATATTATCTTTGACCCATTCATCAACAATTTTTTGTTTGAATGTTTGAGCAAAGATTTGTGTAGAGAAGAATAGAAAGGTTAGTATTTTGTACATTGCATAGATAGTTATGGACGGACAATTTAGTAAAAAATATAAAACAAAAAAAAGTGAAGGTTTGATAACTTTCTAAGAACTCTCCAAATCTTTGGTATGTATCAATCACAAAACGCCTAAAAACAAAAAAAGGCTTACCTTTTCAAGTAAACCTTTTTTCTGGGGAGGTAGATGGGGCTCGAACCCACGACCCTCGGTACCACAAACCGATGCTCTAACCGACTGAGCTACAACCTCCGTCTCGTATTTGAGACTGCAAAGGTAGAGGTATTTTTTTATTTCTCAAAAAAAATTTGCTCAAATTTATTCAACTTGCTAACTTCGACATTATGAGCGAGCGTAGAATATCTTTTTTTGACACCAAAATAGAGTATTTGAAGGGTGTGGGACCATCAAAGGCCGAGATTCTCAACAAAGAGTTGAATATCTTTACTTTTGGTGATTTGATTGAATATTATCCTTTTCGGCACGAAGACCGTACACAATTCCATAGAATCTGCGATTTGCACGACGGAATGTTTGCCGCCCAAATTAAAGGGAGGCTGCGTTCTTGGGAGAAAATAGGAGAGGGGGCAAAAGCCCGATTGGTCGGGCAGTTTACCGATGGAACAGGCGTTTTGGAACTTACATGGTTTCAGGGCATCACGTGGGTTGAGAAAAACCTTCGGCTTCAAGGCGATTATATTGTTTACGGTAAACCGAGTTCGTTTGGCAGTAAATGGCAAATTACGCATCCCGATATGGATACACTCACGCCCGAGAATGAGCGTGGAGGGTATTTTCAGCCAGTATATCCATTGACTGATAAACTTCGTAAGAAGTACATTGATAGCAAGCAAATTAGCCGTTGGATGCGGACTTTGCTCGAATCGGCCGTTACGAATATCCGAGAAACACTTCCCGCTCCGTTAGTACAGAAATTTCGACTGATTTCTAAGCAAGAAGCCATCTACCACATTCATTTACCGCTTAATCAGGAGGCACTTCGACAAGCCCAACGACGCCTAAAGTTTGAAGAGTTATTCTACAATCAATTTCGATTGATTAAGCAAAAACTTATTCGTCGAAACGATTATGCAGGTCAGGTTTTTGATAAAACGAAGCTACTCACTGATTTTTACCAAAATCATCTCCCGTTTGATTTAACCAATGCCCAAAAAAAGGTGATTCGTGAGATTTTCCACGATATGCGTTCGGGGAAGCAGATGAATCGCCTACTTCAAGGCGATGTGGGTAGCGGAAAAACCATTGTGGCGTTTATCACGATGCTATTGGCTCTTGATAATGATGCCCAAGCATGTTTGATGGCCCCAACCGAAATTCTTTCCGACCAACATTATACAGGTCTGAAAAAATTTGCCGATTTGATGGGCCTTAAAATTGTTGAACTCACGGGTTCGGTAGGAAAAAAACAACGCCGAATCATTGATGCGGGGTTGCTTGATGGTAGCATTAATATCATTGTCGGCACACATGCTTTGCTCGAAGACCACGTTCAGTTTAAAAACCTTGGCCTTTGTGTGATTGATGAACAACACCGCTTTGGCGTAGCTCAGCGAGCCAAACTTTGGGAGAAGAAGCAAAACTTTCGACCGCATATTTTGGTCATGACCGCCACACCTATTCCAAGAACGTTGGCCATGACACTTTACGGAGATTTGGATATTTCTATCATTGATGAACTGCCCAAAGGTAGAAAACCCATCAAAACACTCCATAAATACGATGCCGACCGACTGCGAGTTTTTGAGTTTTTGAGAAGCGAAATACAGAAAGGTCGACAAGTGTATATCGTGTATCCGCTCATCGAAGAATCAGAAACCATGACCGTAAAAAACCTCATGGATGGCTACGAAAGCATTGCGAGGGCTTTTCCAGAGTATGCTCTGAGTATTGTACACGGAAAAATGGGTTGGAAAGAAAAAGACTACGAAATGCAGCGTTTCAAGAATAAAGAAACCGAGATTTTGGTAGCAACAACGGTTATTGAGGTAGGCGTTGATGTGCCAAATGCCTCGGTGATGCTCATTGAAAGTGCCAATCGTTTCGGGCTTTCGCAGTTGCACCAGTTGCGTGGACGTGTGGGGCGTGGGGCGGAGCAATCGTATTGTATTCTGATGACCGACCATAAGTTGGGTAAAGATACTCGCCTCCGAATTGATACGATGGTGAGAACCAATAATGGTTTTGAGATTTCGGAAGTAGATTTATCGTTACGTGGGCCAGGTGATATGGCAGGTACGCAACAAAGCGGAATGCTCGACCTAAAAGTGGCAGATTTGGCCAAAGATGGCGAGATTCTGAAATATGCCCGTGAAGCTGTGATGGAAATTCTGGACAATGACCCCGAACTCGAATCAACCGAAAATCAGCCTATTAAGCAACACGTAAGTGCTTTACGAAGTAATGAAACTAACTGGAGTCGGATTAGTTGATTGATTTCAGAAAAAATATAAAAATAATGTTTAAGCAATAAAATGACCCAATATACCCCAGTAGATTCATCCGTTATAGATTTGGTTGGCTACGATGCAAGTTCTAAAACCCTCGAAATTAGGTTTATTGATACTGGTTTTAGTTATGAGTATTATGATGTGCCGACGCAAGTTTATGAACAATTGATGGAAAGTAGTTCTAAAGGAATTTATTTGCGTAACTGCATAATGGATTGTTATGAAGTTTCGAATGAACCCAAACGAAATTTGTTTAAGCCTTTTATGGGTGAATACAAAATTACTGAAATGCCCGATTTTGATGATACATATCTAAATATGGACGGCGACCCAACATTTATTATTAATGAAAATGGAAGTGGCGAGTTTCATTTTGGCGTAATTACAGGAAATTTTGAAGGTAAAGTCAAAGAAAAAGACGGCAAAGAAATCTTCTCTTTTAGATGGACAGGGAATGATGAAGCCGATGATGCCGCTGGTACGGGTTGGCTTTTGATTGATGATGAAAATGAAGGCATAGAAGGTGAAATTCGTTTTGAAGACGGAGACGATAACTACTTTTATGCTTATAAAAAATAGTATGCCATCAAAAGGCGAAAACAAATCCCATGCAATACTTAAAACATCAAAAATTTGCCAATGTCGAAATGTTTCGGTTTGGTTATTCGCCTATTGGCAAGCCGTGGTTGAGTGTTTATTGTTACTTCATTGATAATGTGCTGATTGATACCGCCCAGACCAACTGCCAAGAAAAAGTACTAAAAACCTTTCAAAATAAGCAAATTGATAAGATTTTACTTACGCACTGGCACGAAGACCATTCGGGCAATACCGCCAAGCTCGCCAAACTTCACAATGCCCAAGTGTACGCTCATCCATTCACGCAAGAGAAACTCCGTCAAGGTTTTGATATTCTGCCCTACGAAAAATTCCTTTTCGGAAAAATAAAGCCATTTCGAGGGGAAATGTCCGATTTTGAAGCCATTATAGAAACACCGAATCATAAACTTTTACCCATTTTTACGCCAGGCCATGCCGAAGACCACACAATTTTTCTGGAAAAAGAAAACGGCTGGCTTTTTTCGGGTGATTTGTATGTGGGCGTAAAAATCAGAGTTTTTCGGAAAGGAGAGCAGTTTTGGCCGCAAGTGGAGGCATTTCGTAGGGTATTGACTTATGATTTTGATGTGTTGTTTTGTGGGCATCATCCACGATTAAAAGATGGTAAAAAAATGTTGGCTCAGAAACTCCAATATTTTGAAGATTTTGGAGGAAAAGCACAGCATTTTCAACAAAAAGGCTTGAATACGAAAGAAATTATGAAGGCCATGCGGTTTCGGGACAATTCTTTACTAAAACTTTTACTCTCGAATGATGTTTCAGTAGAATATATGATTGAAGCGGCACTAATTAAATAAAAATTTGTAATTTACTGATAAGATAATTAGTAGTTTCAATTATATATTATTCATTGTGCGATAGCACGTATTTTCTCTAAACTAAAAGAAACAAAGCTATGAATCGTAGAAATTTTATTCAAACATCGGGCTTAACCCTTGGAACATTGGCTCTTTCGGGTAAGAGCTTACTGGCAAGTATGTTGGCCGAAAACCCTTACAAAATGCGAGAGTTACGTGGCGGAGTAGGGGTTTTTACCGAACGTGGCGGCACAATTGCTTACTTAAATACTAAAAAAGGCTTTGCGGTGGTTGATTCGCAATTTCCTGACCAATCAAAGCATTTGATTGATGAATTGAAAAAGCTTTCTGAAAAACCAATTCAACTGTTAATCAATACGCATCACCACGGTGACCATTCGGGCGGAAATATTTCTTTCAAAGGCTTGGTCGAACACGTAGTTGCTCACGAAAATTCGTTGAAAAATCAGAAAGAAACGGCCCAAAAGCAAAAAACAGAAGATAAACAATTGTATCCAGATGTTACGTTTTCGGATACTTGGAAACAAAAAGTAGGCAAAGAAAGCATCAAGGCTCATTATTTCGGTGCAGGACACACAAACGGCGATAGTTTTATTCATTTCGAACACGCCAATATAGTTCACACGGGCGATTTGGTTTTCAATCGTCGTTACCCATTTGTTGACCGTGCGGCTGGGGCATCAATCAAAAGCTGGATTTCGGTGCTTGATAAAGCCCTATCAACTTTTGATAATGAAACTCTTTTTGTATTCGGTCATGCCTTCGACCCAGAAAAAATTACAGGAACAAAAGAAGATATTAAAGTTTTCAAAACTATCTAAGCCAACTTCTCGTATATACCGAAAAGGAAATAAAATCGGGTAAAACAAAAGAAGAGTTTCTTAAAACAACAGCAATTCCAGGTGTTACCGAAATGCAAGGAGATGGTATACAGCGAAGTTTGCAAGCTGCTTACGAAGAAATGAGTAGTTTGTAGGTTTTGGCATAGTGGTCAGATTAGCAGAAGTTTATTTCCTAAACAGTATCCCAACCCAAAGAGTTTACCTATTATGAATATAATACTTCTATTAATTTCGAACCGTTATGAGCAATGGTATGAATAGTGAAAAAAAAAGTCTTTGGGCTGAAAGATGGGTTCCAATTGTTATTGATGTTGAAGGTGTCGAAAACCCACCCCGTTATGAAGTATCAAACTTTGGTCGTTTGAGAAGCTTTCAGAACAATGAAAAAGGTGAGGTAATTAAAGGTTCTGTCATTCAAGGGTATAAATCTTTAAATATTCGACTTCCCAAAGGAAAGTCATTTAATCGGTATGTACACAAGTTGGTAGCTGAGACATTTGTTTCTAAACCTAGCATAGACCATAAATTTGTGATACACCTTGATTTTGACAAACAGAGTAATCATTTCGAAAACCTTAAATGGGTAACGAAAGATGAGATGGTTGCCCATAACCGAGAAAATCCAGCAGTTATAAATAAGCCCATTCCGAAGCGTACGAAAAATTATAAATTAACCGAAACAAAGGTTAAAATGATTAAAAAGATGCTTCAAAACGAAAGTACACGCCTAAAGATGATAGCCAAACAGTTTGGTATAACACATACGCAACTGAATCGTATTCGTTCGGGCGAAAACTGGGGTTACGTAAAGATTGATGATTAACTTACAACACTCTCATTTGCTTCAAGATTTTTGTCGTTATTTCGATGCGTCTTGAAGCAAATTCGGGCATTTGTTTTGCTTCGGGTTTCTGCATTCGTAGGGCAAAAAAATACACATTATCTTTCTTTTCAACATATCCCACAAACCAACCAATATCCACTTTATCAACTGTTGCCATTCCTGTTTTCGCTCTTAAAGTATAATTATTGGTTTGTTCACGCACCATGATTCGTTTCGTGATTTCAAACGTACGCTTCGAGAAAGGCAATTTTTCTTCGTAAAGCCTTTTCAAAAACTCCAGTTGGTTTTTAGGTGAAATCTTCAAGCTATTCCCCAACCAAAACTGCGTCAATCCTCCGCTAATATCTTTATTTCCATAATTGCAGGCTTTTAAATACTTTTCATAGTTTTTTTCGCCAATTCTTCGAGCTAATTCCTGATAAAACCATACCGTTGAGTTTTTATAGGCTTCGGTTAGGTTATGGTCTTTGTCCCAAACGGGTAGCCAGCGTTTTTCTCCATCCCACTTAATTACTTCATTTTCATCTTTAATCGCCCCAACTTCCAAGGCAATTAATGAATTCGGAATCTTAAATGTCGAAGCGGGCGAGGTGGCTCGCACAAAATCTGCTTTATCGCTTACTTGATAGGTTTTTGCTTTATAATCATACAGAAAAAACCCACCTTCGAGGTCGTATTCTTTAAAATACTGACTAAAATCGACTACATTTTGTGCCGAAATGCTTAAAACTGAACAAATAAAAAGGCTGGCAAAAAAGATTTTTTTCATTGCTTGGCGAAAGAAGGTTAATTTTGATGAAATGTTTACAAATATAGATAGCAAAATCAAGAGATTCTCTGCCGAATATGGATTCTTTTGGTAAAATTTTGCTTTAAATTTTAAGAGTTTACTATGAAATATCACCGAGTTTTAGTCGAAGCCATCGTTTTTGCTCTGCAACAGATTTTTAACGAAAATCGACAAGCCGATAAGGTTATTGAGCAGGTTTTGAAATCAAATAAAAAATGGGGGAGTAGAGACCGAGCCTTTATTGCCGAAAATACGTACGAAATTGTGCGTTGGTGGCGTTTGCTGAAATTCGTGGCTAATATTAATTGTGTGAGAGTGGAAGAAGAAGCCCTGTTTTGGCAAATTTTTGCTGCTTGGCGAGTCATTCAAGGCGATAAATTGCCCGAATGGACTGAATTTAAAGCAGTAAATACCCAAGAAGTTTTAGCTCGAAACGAAGAAGCCAAAAATGTAAGAAAAGTTAGAGAATCTGTACCCGACTGGATAGATGCCATTGGCGAACAAGAACTGGGTGAAAACTGGGAAGCTGAGCTTCATGCCATGAATTTTCAGGCACCCGTAGTTTTACGAACCAATACACTGAAAACGAATAAATTAGACCTAAAAAAATCGTTCCGAGAAATCGGTATCGAAACCGAGACCCTACCAACCGTGCAAGATGCTTTGGTATTGCCCAAGCGAGCCAATGTTTTTTCGACCGAACTTTTCAAGAAAGGCTTATTTGAAGTGCAAGATGCGGGAAGCCAGCTTATTGCCGAATACCTTGATGTGCAAGCAGGAATGCGAGTAATTGATGCCTGTGCGGGTGCGGGTGGAAAAACGCTTCATTTGGCAACTTTGATGGAGAACAAAGGCCGAATCATAGCCATGGACGTAGAAGATTATAAACTTGTCGAACTCCAACGCCGAGCTAAACGCAATGGTATTGGCAACATCGAAACCCGACTCATTGAAGCAAAAACTATCAAACGCCAAAAAGAAACCGCCGACCGCCTTCTGCTTGATGTGCCGTGTTCAGGTTTGGGAGTGCTACGCCGAAACCCTGATGCAAAATGGAAACTGAAAAAAGATTTTTTGGAGAAAATTAAGCAAACCCAAGCCGAAATCATTACCAATTACTCGAAAATGCTCAAGCATGGTGGCAAAATGGTATATGCCACGTGTAGTATTTTACCTTCAGAAAGTGAAGAACAAGTACAAAAATTCATTGCTCAAAATGCTGAATATAAATTAATTGAAGAAAAACGTACCTCGCCAGCCAAAGATGGTTTCGATGGTTTTTATATGGCTTTAATTGAACGTTTGTAGGGCAGGTTTTCAACCTGTCTTTTTTCTGTACCAAGTTTATTCCTATATTTGACCAACAAATTCAACGCTATAAAACATACCTATTCAACAAAACCAAACTATGAAATACATAGCATCTATCGACCAAGGCACAACCAGCACTCGCTGCATCATTTTTGATAAAAAAGGAAACATCGTTTCGGTCGGACAAAAAGAACACGAACAGATTTACCCAAAACCAGGTTGGGTTGAGCATAATTCAGAAGAAATCTGGAAAAATACGCTTGAAGTAATTGCAAAAGCTCGAATTAATAAAAACATTAAGGTTGAAGATATTGCTGCTTGTGGCATAACTAACCAACGAGAAACCGCCGTAGTTTGGAACAAACGTACAGGAAAAGCCTACTACAATGCTATCGTATGGCAAGATACCCGTGTGGGCGATACTGTAAATGCACTCACAAAAAGCCACGGTTCACAATTTTTTCAAGACCGTACGGGTTTGCCTTTGGCAACCTATTTCAGTGGTCTGAAAATCAAATGGATTTTGGATAACGTAGCAGGTGTGCGTGAAGATGCCGAAAAAGGCGAAGCAATTTTCGGAAACATGGATACGTTTTTGATGTGGAACCTTACGGGCGGAGTCAAAAGTGGTTTGCACATTACCGATGTTACGAACGCCAGTCGAACGCAATTAATGAACCTCGAAACTGTTCAGTGGGATACTGAATTGGCCGCAATTATGAATATTCCGCTACAAATGTTGCCCAAAATAGAGCCAAGTAGCAAAGTTTACGGCAAAATTGTTTCTGATGCCATGAATGGTGTGCCATTGGCAGGAATTTTGGGCGACCAACAAGCGGCCCTCGTCGGACAAACTTGCTACCAACCAGGCGAAGCAAAAAATACCTACGGAACGGGTTGTTTTATGTTGATGAACACAGGCACAGAAATCGTTCCGTCGAAAGCAGGTTTGCTCACAACCGTTGCCTATCAGTTTGAAAATCAACCCGTTCATTACGCACTCGAAGGCTCAGTTGCAATTGCAGGAGCATTGGTACAATGGCTACGAGATAATATGGGCATGATTGAGAAAAGCACCGATGTAGAAGCACTTGCCAAAACCGTTGATGATAACGGCGGAGCATATTTTGTTCCTGCCTTTTCGGGACTTTATGCACCTTACTGGAAATCATCGGCTCGTGGTGTAATTGCGGGGCTAACTCGCTATGTAAACAAAGGCCACATCGCTCGTGCGGTTTTGGAAGCCACAGCTTACCAAACCCGTGATGTACTGGAAGCAATGGAAAAAGATTCGGGAATCGAAGTTTCATCGCTCAGAGTTGATGGAGGAATGGTAGTAAACGAATTATTGATGCAGTTTCAGTCGGATATGCTCAAAGTGCCAGTTATTCGCCCGAAAATGATTGAAACCACCGCACTCGGTGCTGCTTATGCCGCAGGTTTGGCCGTTGGTTTTTGGGCAAATTTAGATGATTTACTACAAAATTGGGGCAAAGACAAAACTTGGAAACCAAAAATGAAAGCCGCTGAACGCAAGAAATTATATACAGGTTGGAAGAAAGCAATCAAGCGTTCGTTTGATTGGGAGAAGTAGGTTTCACTAAATAGACATTTCATTAGAGCCATCTTTGCAGATGGCTTTTTTGTTTATATTTGGAGAAATTTTAAACACACAGAAATTTATATTCACTCACACGTATGAAGAAAATCGTTACTATTTGCTGTTTAATTTTAAACATTCAATGCTTATTTGGTCAGAATTATAACATCGGTTTTGGGGTAAAAGATAATATTTCAACAACAAGCGTTAACATAAATACCTCCGAAGAAACCCCATCTATTACTCTCCAGCAGATAAATATAAATAATTTTTGCCCCGATACAGAATTAGAAATTCCTTTTACAACATCTGGAAAATTTGAGGCAAATAATACCTTTACACTATATTTTGTTTATGAAGATGGCACAGTATTTTCGCCAATATCCACAACAACAAAAAGTCCTTTCAAATTAAAACTACCTTATGCGAATCCAGTCGTTATTTTAGTTTCTAACCCAAGTATAAGAAGTAATACTATGAAAATTCCATATAAAAGTAATACAAGCACACCATATGTTTCCTATGAAACGTTATCAGGATGTACTAAAATTAATTTGAAAGTAGATACTACATATAGTTGGAATAAATATGACAGCTACCAATGGAAACTGGATGGGATTCCAATTAAGGGTGCTAATAGCTTTCAATTATCAGCTATTAAGAGTGGTAATTACGATGTTGAAGTTTCGAAGAATGGCTGTACATTAAACTCTTTTAATAATAATAGAGGCCTTGATGTAACCCTTGGAAAAATACCCCAACCTTCTATTTACCCATATAATACAGTTTATATATGTCAAGGTCTTACCGATACTTTACGCTTTGATAGTTACAATTTAAATCGAAATTTAAGTTACCAATGGAATTTAAATGGAGTCCCTATTGAAAATGCTAATAAAGCAAATCAAAGTGTAAATAAGTCTGGAAGTTATTCTTTAACCATTAAAGAAGAGTCTTGTGAGGCAACTTCAAACCCAATATATGTGTCTGTCGGTGATGTTATAAAAGGTGACATTGATGGGTATAGCACAATGAATGGAGTATATTATAGTTCTGATAATAATCAAATCAAAATTTGTAAAGGTTCAACATTTACTTTGTATATACATTCTTCAGATAGTCTTGCGATTGATAGGGGGATTACTAAAATACAGTGGCAAAAAGATGGAGTAGATATAATTGAAGCAACCAATAAAAGATTTACGGGACTTGAAAGTGGAAATTATCGTGCAAGATTTTTACAAGGTAATTGTGTATATTATTCCAAAATTATTAAAGTCAGTTTTACGGAAAAACTAAAATATAAAATTGATAGTTACTACGGCTATAGAACTAAAAGTACTATCATAGCTTGTGGAAAAGATAGTTTAGATGTAAAATTATACTCACCTGGAATAACTACATGGTATAGAGATGGGAAGATTGTCGAAAAAACATTAAGTTATAGTAGTTTCGTTGTTAAATCGGGAAAATACTGGGCAATACAAACTTATTCTGAAACATGTAATGCTTATTCCGATACATTAGAGGTTAAATTTAGTGACGTGAATACTGAGTTTAATTATGATAATAAAAATGTTTCTTCTTGTTTAGATACAATCAGACTCTACAGCGATTATTATAACTCTGATAAATTCCGTTGGAAATTTAATGGAAATTATCTTCCTAAAGACACAACAAATTCTTTAAAAGTCTATCAATCAGGCACATATCAATGGGAAGCGTACACAAAAACTTGCCAATTTGTTTCTTCACCATTTACTGTTACTTTTGGAAAATTAGACGAAACTCTTGAAAGTCCATACAGAACAGTTCCTTGTTATGGGGAAATCTTTTTCCTTCACCCCCAAGTAAAAAGCTATACATATTACTATGATAGTAAGGATACTACGCCAATAGCCCCTCTAACCTTTCAATGGCAAAAAGACGGTGTTGATTTTAGTAAAGAAGAATATTTAGAAAATGTTCCAAAAGGCACCTATTCTGTTACAATCAAGCAAAAAAACTGCACTGTAACAACCAATCCAATTACGATAGATTATATCAAAATTCCACGAGAAATTTCTCCGAAAGATAGTACGTTTATTTGCCCAAACGGTGGTTTTATGGAGTTAGCAAGTGCTGCTAATTCCAGCTATAACTTTACATGGATAAAAGATAAGAAAGTAATACCAAACCAAATAAAAGCAAGCATTAAAGCCAACGAAACAGGCATTTATCAAGCACAAATAGAATCGGGAGAATGTGCAACTATGACATATCCTGTAAAAGTATTTCAAAAATTAACCCTTCCAACAGCCAACATTAGTGGAAGTAAAGAAATAAATGCTGGAGATTCTACACGCATCAAAATTGATTTAACATCCTCTGCTCCTTGGACAATAAAACTGACCAATAGCCAAACTTTTACGGCAGAAAAAACACCTTTCGAGTTTAATGTAAAACCAACGCAGACAACAGTGTATGAATTAGCTTCGGTAAAAAATGGCTGTGGAGATGGAACTGTCAATGGCAAAGCCGAAGTAAAAATAGTTATTTTGGGAACTGAAGAAATCGAAGGAGCAAAAATAAACCTGTTTCCAGTTCCAACTCAAAGCACTTGTCAATTAACCGTAGAAATGGCATTACCCGAAAAACTTGATTGGCAACTATTTAATAGTGATGGGAAATTACTTTCTAAAGCTGAAAAAACTAAAATTGTTCCATTCTTTAGTCAAAGTATTGATTTAGAATCACTACCAAGTGGAATATATCTTTTGAAAATTATCATCGGAAATAAAATAGCCACTCGAAAGATTATTAAACAAAATTAGAGATAGTCTTCAAGGTTTTATACTAACTTTGAAACATGATTTGTTCATTTTATTTGAACACATTCACTCAATCACTCATTGAAAATGACAAAAGTAGATTTTTTAGTTATAGGTTCGGGCATTGCTGGTTTGAGTTTCGCACTCAAAGCGTCGGCAAAAGGAAAAGTTTTGGTTTTGACGAAGGTAAACGCCGACGAAACCAATACCAAATATGCACAAGGAGGCATTGCGGCCGTTTTCGACCCCGACACCGATTCGTTTGAAAAGCATATTAGCGATACACTCATTGCAGGCGATGGTCTTTGTGACCGAAAAATCGTAGAGATTGTGGTAAAAGAAGGCCCCGACCGCATTCAAGAATTAATTGAATACGGCACAAATTTCGATAAACATGATGGCGAGTATGACTTAACTCGTGAAGGCGGGCATTCGGAAAAACGAATTCTCCACTATAAAGATATTACAGGTAAGGAAATCGAACGGGCATTGCTTGAAGAGGTTAGCAAAAACCCAAATATCGAAATCCTGACGCATTACTATGCCGTTGAGCTAATCACGCAACACCATTTGGGCATCGAAGTAAATCGTGAAACCAATGATGTAACTTGTTATGGCGTTTATGCACTAAACTTACAATCGGGGGAAGTCGAAACGATTTTATCGAAAATGACTGTAATGGCAACGGGCGGTGCGGGGCATATCTATTCGGCAACAACCAATCCTGTTATTGCTACGGGCGATGGCATCGCAATGGTTTACCGTGCCAAAGGTCGTGTGCGAGATATGGAAATGATACAGTTTCACCCAACCTCACTTTATAACCCTGGAGAATACCCAAGTTTTTTGATTACTGAAGCTGTTCGTGGTGAAGGTGGAGTTTTGAAAAACAAAAAAGGCGAAGAATTCATGCACGGCTACGACCCTCGTGGCTCGCTTGCTCCACGTGACATTGTGGCTCGTTCGATAGATGCCGAAATGAAAAAAACGGGTGAAGACCATGTTTATCTCGATATTTCTTTCAAACCAAAAGAGCTGATACTGCAACATTTCCCAACAATTTATGAGAAATGTCTGAGTATCGGACTTGATATTACTAAAGACCAGATTCCAGTTGTTCCTGCCGCTCATTATTTGTGCGGCGGAATTTTGGTCGATGAAATGGGTCGTTCAACCATCAATCGTTTGTTTGCCTGTGGCGAATGTTCTTCAACGGGATTGCACGGGGCCAATCGTTTGGCTTCCAACTCATTACTCGAAGCAGCAGTTTTTGGTCATCGAATTGCCCAAGAGGCACTTGAAGATTTCGATAAGCTAACTTTCCAAGAAAATGTACCCGACTGGAATGAATTCGGTACGGAACAATCAAACGAAGAAATCTTGGTAACGCACAACCTCCGAGAATTACAACGAATGATGGCCGACTACGTAGGAATTGTTCGTTCGGATTTTCGTGTGGAGCGTGCCATGCGTCGCCTAAAACTTATCAAAGACGAAACCGAAGAGTTTTACAAGAAAACCAAACTTTCTATGAAGCTCTGTGAACTACGTAACTTAGTGCAATGTGCCGAACTCGTTATCAAATGTGCCATGAAACGCAAAGAGAGTCGAGGGCTGCATTACACAACCGATTACCCGTATAAGTTGGGTGGAAAGCCAGAAAACTCGGTATTATAAAGAAAATTGCAAATAATAAATATTTTATCTAATTTTGCACCCCGATACTGAAAAGTATCAAGTTGCTTTGTCGAAGCGAATGGTTCTTTCGGCAGAGTTTTTATCACTCTAAAAAAAATCGAACCAATGTCACAAAAAATCAGAATCAAATTGAAGTCATTTGACCACAATTTAGTGGACAAATCGGCTGAAAGAATTGTGAAAGCTGTAAAATCTACAGGTGCAGTTGTTAGTGGTCCAATTCCGTTGCCAACTCGTAAAGAAATCTTCACAGTTTTGAAATCACCTCACGTTAACAAAAAAGCACGTGAACAATTCCAATTGTGTACTTACAAGCGTCTGATTGACATCTACTCGGCAAGCCCGAAAACAGTAGATGCCTTGATGAAATTGGAGCTTCCAAGTGGTGTTGATGTTGAAATCAAAGTGTAGTTTTGATAAAACGTACTATAAAAAGCCTATTTGTTGAAAAGCAAATAGGCTTTTTTGTGGATGAAATTTTGAGCATATACGTAATTTATTATGCTACCAATATTTAATTCCCACGGGATTTTAGCCTATAAAAACTTTTCACAAAAGAGCATTTATAAAGTACAAGTTGTTTATAATTAATGAATTATGAACAAAACACTCAGAATTCAGAACTCAGAACTCAGAACTCTTTGAGTCTATTGTTTTTATTCCTAAATTTGCACTAATTCTAAGCGATTTACATTCACCATAAAAGATTCAAGAAGTCAAAATGGCATCTACTAAAGAAAAAGCCCCAAAGGTTAAATACAGTAAAGAGACTTATATGTATTGGTACGAATCAATGTACCTTCAGAGAAAATTTGAGGAAAAAGCAGGGCAATTATATGGACAGCAAAAGATTCGTGGTTTTTGTCACTTATATATCGGACAAGAAGCTTGTTCTTCGGGAGCGGTTTCGGCTTTAACAAAAGATGATAAATGGATTACAGCTTACCGTGACCACGGACATCCGTTGGCACTCGGTACTGACCCTAAGCGTATCATGGCTGAGCTTTACGGAAAAGTGACGGGTACAACCAAAGGAAAAGGTGGCTCGATGCACATTTTTGATAAAGATGTTAATTTTATTGGTGGACACGGTATCGTTGGGGCTCAAATTCCTTTGGGTGCGGGTATCGCTTTCGCTGAGAAATATAAAGGTACTCAAAACCTATGTATGTGCTATTTTGGTGATGGTGCGGTGCGTCAAGGTGCATTACACGAAGCCTTTAATATGGCCATGACTTGGAAATTACCAGTTATTTTTGTGGTAGAAAACAACGGTTACGCCATGGGTACTTCGGTTGAGCGTACATCAAACGTACGTGAACTTTATACCATCGGTGAAGCCTACGATATGCCATCTGAGCCTGTTGATGCTATGGACGTAGAAATGGTACACGAAGCCGTGAAACGTGCAGCTGACCGTGCAAGAGCGGGCGAAGGTCCAACTTTCTTGGAGTTCAAGACTTACCGTTATCGTGGACACTCGATGTCTGACCCACAAAAATACCGTACGAAGGAAGAAGTTGAGCAGTGGAAAATGCGTGACCCACTCGAAATGGTGCGTCATCGTATCTTGACCAACGGTGTTGCTACTGAAGCAGAATTAGATGAGATTGATGCAAAGATAAAAGTGATTGTTGATGAGTCAGTGAAGTTTGCTGAAGAGTCGCCATTCCCTCAGCCAGAAGAAGCATTTGAAGATGTTTATGTGGATGCAGAATATCCTTTCTTGAGAGAGTAATCGTATTCTAAAATAATAGTTAAAAGCCAGTTTTGATTCTTCAAAACTGGCTTTTTTTATAAGTAAATACTAAAGTTTTGTTTATAATTGCCTGAAAATAAGATATTTATCATAAATTTGAAAAAAAATCACTTTTTCTAAAACATAAACACAAACATTCGGTTATCCTTATACTTTGATTTATATCTGAAAAGCCCGAAAGTGCTTTGTATATCTCGAACCTGAGAAAACAATGTACAGAAATTTTGAATGTGGAGCTAAACTAACTTTTCAATAAAGTAAAGAAATGAGTAATTATTCGATTAAAGATTTAGAACAACTATCTGGTATCAAGGCCCATACCTTGCGGATTTGGGAACAGAGATACAACATTATCAACCCCAAAAGAACAGATACCAATATCCGTACTTATGATGATAATGATTTGAAACTGGTTCTGAACATTGCATTACTCAAAGACCACGATTACAAAATCTCCGAGATTGCAAAATTGAGTTTAGATGAATTATCAAAAGAGGTTTTGGCCATTTCTGATAAACAACTCAATTATCCCGACCAGATTCATGCCCTCACGATTGCAATGATTGACATTGACGAAGAACGCTTCGAGAAAATCATGTCAACCAATATTCTTCAGTTTGGCTTCGAGAATACGATGATAAATATAATCTATCCATTTCTGAGCCGAATCGGTACACTCTGGGTAACAGGCTCAATAGGCCCAGCACAGGAGCATTTCATTACAAATTTGATTCGACAAAAAATCATCGTTGCGATTGATGGACAAATCATCAAGCCCAACGCCGATTCTAAGAAATATATCTTATATACACCCGAAGGCGAGTTTCACGAAATTCCACTCTTGTTTGCTAATTTTATCTTGCGAGCAAGACACAACAAAGTGATTTACTTGGGGCAAAGTATGCCATTTTCGGAGTTACAGTTTATTTGTCAGCACCACAAACCCGATTGTTTATTTACGGTTATCACTTCAACTCCTGGGCAAGACGAAATACAGCAATATGTCAATAAACTGGGTGATAGCTTCCCCGATATAAAGATTTTATTGACTGGCTACCAAGTAATAGCACAAGGTCTTGATTTACCCCAAAATGCTGAGGTAGTAAATAATGTAAGACAACTAATGGAATTTGCAGAAGGTTGATAATAATAGTCGGCAGTCGTCCAAAGCAATGCAATAAAAAAAGTGGCTTGATTTTCTAAAAATCAAGCCACTTTTTTTATTTACTGAGATGTAATTTGTGGCAAATCTCAAAGATGTGCCACAAATGTTTTATGCAATCTCTTCATTCTTACCCTTCGTGAAAGTGTAAATCAAAACGCCAATTCCGAGCAATACGGCAGGAATACTCAAGATTTGCCCCATATTCAAAGCCATTTTATCTTCAAATGCTTCTTGGTTTTCTTTCAAAAATTCGTAGCAGAATCTAAGACCAAAACACCAAATCAAGAAGATTCCGAGTAATAATCCACGAGGTGTTTGTGCCTTGTATTTATTCCAAAGGAAATACAAAACTCCAAAAAGCACTAAACACGAGAGTGCTTCGTATAATTGTGCTGGGTGTCGAGCAAAGGCTTCAGGTGTCATTACAAGATTTCCGTCGGGCGACATACTAAAGTTGTTAAATCGAAAAGCCCACGGAAGCGAACTTGCCTTGCCCACAATCTCATGGTTCATCAGATTTCCCATACGAATAAAGAAACCAGCTAAAGCAACTGTAATTACGATACGGTCGGCAACCCACAAAAATGGTTGGTCTTTATGGCTGCGAGCGTAGAGAATCAAAGCCGTTACGATTCCAACCAACGCTCCGTGGCTTGCTAAGCCTTGGTAGGGTGGGGTAATCATATCGAGCAGAAAAGTGCCTGGGTTTTTCAGAAAACTATCAAATTCATAGAAGAAATAATGCCCAAATCTCGCCCCAATAACGGTTGCAATTATCATTACAAAGAGAAGTGTATCAAGGTCTTTTTCGGATTTGCCTTCTTTTCTGAAAATATTGAGCATAATTTGGTAGCCCAACAAAAAGCCCGAAGCAAACAAAAGCCCATACCAGCGTAATTCAAAACTACCAAGTTTTGCTATAATCGGATTGACATTCCACGGAATTTCTAAAAGAGTCATGTATAATTGGGTTTGAAATTTTCTCAAAAATATGAGTTTTATCTGATAGCTTGCGTAATTTTGTGACAGATTCTTTAAAAATGTTGTTATACTTTAAAATACAATATTTTTTTAAGAATAGTTTTTCGTTGAGATGTAAGCTAAACGAAAATCAACATATCATTTTTTTACTATTTAATGCCTTAGATTTATCCTCTTTGATTTAGGGCTTTTATGCAAATGAAAATAAACATTGGAATCATTGGTGGAGCTGGCTACACAGGTGGCGAATTACTCCGTATTTTGCTTAATCATCCACAAGTAAATATTAGTTTCGTCAATTCAAAAAGTCAAGCGGGAAAACCAGTTTACTCATCTCATACTGATTTGGTTGGCGAGACCGACTTGCTTTTTACTGACCAAATGCCTTTTGATGAAGTGCAAGCAATTTTTCTTTGCTCAGGACATAATGAGTCGAAAAAGTTTTTAGCAGAAAATACACTTCCCGAAAGCCTCAAAATCATTGACCTAAGCACCGACTTCCGTGACCAAAGCAATGGTTTTGTGTACGGTTTGCCCGAATTACAGCGTGATTTGATAAAAACAGCGACCAAAATAGCTAATCCAGGCTGTTTTGCTACGAGTATCGAATTAGCTTTATTGCCGTTGGCCAATGCTGGCTTATTAAATGAAGATGTACACGTAAGTGCCGTAACGGGAAGCACGGGTGCAGGACAATCGCTTTCGGCAACTACACATTTTAGTTGGAGAAATAATAACATCTCTATCTATAAGGCATTTACGCATCAGCATTTAAAAGAAATCAATCAAAGCCTCAAAACTTTGCAACCCGCTTTTGGTAAATCAGTAAATTTTATTCCTTATCGTGGAAATTTCAGCCGAGGCATCATGGCGAATGTTTACACCAAGTTTGCAGGTACGATTGAAGAAGCCAAAGAATTGTATAAAAACTACTATGCTTCGCACCCATTTACGCATTTGAGCGAAGCGGCAGAAATAGATTTAAAACAAGTCGTAAATACCAATAAATGTATTTTGCATCTCGAAAAACACGATGATAATTTATTGATTACAAGTATCATTGATAACCTAACCAAAGGAGCATCGGGCCAAGCAGTACAAAACCTAAACCTTGTTTTTGGATTAGAAGAAACAACAGGCCTTAAATTGAAGTCGGTTGGGTTTTAATAAGTTTTTCCCTTTTCGTTGTCTTTGATTTTCTTTTTTCGTTGCCTGAGCGGAGTCGAAGGCAACGAAAAAAGAATCTTTATCCTCCATAATCTTTCCTTTCTGCAATATTCCGCCATATTTTTTGTTATAAAACTGCCATAAAAGGTTAAATTTGTAGGTCAAAAAAATAAAATGCTGATAATCAGACACTAAAACCTTGACATATTGTCCGATTTTGGATTTTGGTTAGGTATTTGCTAACAGTAAAACTTCATAAAAGAGAATTAACGAACAAGAAATATAAAATGCTTAATTTTTTAACAAAAGGTATCAGCCAGATTTTCGGTACGAAGTCTGATAAAGATAACAAAGAGTTACAACCCTACGTAAAACTCACTAACGAAGAATTCGTGAAACTTGCGAGCCTTTCGCATGATGAATTTAGAGCAAAGACTAAAGAACTCCAAGACTATATCGCTCAGAAACTTTCGCACATCGACCAACAAATTGACGCCCTCAAAGAAGGTATCGACAATAATCCAGATATGCAGGTTGATGAGAAAGAAGTTAGCTTTAAGAAAATTGATGCCTTGAAGTTGGAACGAAACAAAGAATTAGAAGTTGTTTTATTAGAAATTCTTCCGAAAGCGTTTGCCATTGTTAAAGAAACTGCTCGTCGTTTCTCCGAAAATTCTGAAATCGCCGTTACTGCAACGCACCTCGACCGTGAGTTAGCCATGAGAAAATCGCACATCACAATTGAAGGCGATAAGGCTATCTGGAAAAACCAATGGGTAGCTGCAGGAAACCTAATGACATGGAACATGGTGCATTACGATGTTCAGATTATCGGTGGTGCTGCTTTACACAAAGGCAAAATTTCAGAAATGGCTACGGGTGAAGGTAAAACTTTGGTAGCAACGTTCCCTGCTTTCTTGAATGCTTTGGCTGGAAAAGGCGTACATATCGTAACGGTCAATGACTATTTGGCTCGTCGTGACTCTGAGTGGATGGGGCCGATTTTTGAGTTTAACGGCATCACTTGCGAGTGTATTGATAAATATCCTGCTAACTCGGCCGCTCGTCGTGCTGCGTATCGTGCGGGCATTTGCTACGGAACAAATAACGAGTTTGGTTTTGATTACCTTCGTGACAATATGGTAAACGACCCAGAAGAACTCGTACAGCGTGAACACCACTACGCAATGGTCGATGAGGTTGACTCTGTTTTGATTGATGATGCTCGTACGCCATTAATTATCAGTGGTCCGATGGCTCGCACGGGCGATGAAGAGTTGTTTATTTCTTTGAAGCCACGTATCCAACGAATCGTAGAAGCACAAAAAACATTGACTAATGGCTACCTAAACGAAGCTAAAAAGTTAATTGCCGCAGGAAATAAAAAAGATGGTGGTTTAGCTTTATTCCGTGCGTTCCGTGGTTTACCAAAAAACAAACCATTGATTAAATACCTTTCGGAGTTCGGAATGAAAGCGATGTTGCAAGAAACCGAAGCAATTTATTTGGCAGAAAACCAAAAATTAATGCCAGAAGCAGATGCTCCGTTGTATTTTACTATCGACGAAAAAAATAACTCAATCGAGTTGACAGATAAAGGTATTGATTTCTTGACAGGCGAAAGCGAAGACCATAGTTTCTTCGTAATGCCAGATTTGGGCGTTGATTTGGCGGCTATCGCAAAATCAGACCTAAATGAGCAAGAAAAAATCTTGAAAAAAGATGAAGTAATTCGTGATTATTCTACCAAAGCCGAGCGTATCCACGCCGTCAACCAATTATTAAAAGCCTATACTTTATTCGAAAAAGACGTTGAATACGTTGTTATTGACAATAAAGTAATGATTGTTGACGAGCAAACGGGTCGTATCATGGATGGCCGCCGTTGGTCAGATGGTTTGCACCAAGCCGTTGAAGCCAAAGAAAACGTAAAAGTTGAAGATTCAACCCAAACGTATGCTACCATTACGCTCCAAAATTATTTCCGTATGTACCACAAGTTGGCTGGTATGACAGGAACGGCCGAAACCGAAGCAGGTGAATTCTGGAAGATTTATAAATTAGATGTGGTTTCGATTCCAACAAACCGAAGTATTGTAAGAAAAGACCAAGAAGATAAAGTTTATAAAACCGTTCGTGAAAAATACAATGCGGTTGTTGAAGAAATCAATGAGTTAGTAAATATCGGCCGTCCTGTGCTTGTGGGTACAACTTCGGTTGAAAACTCAGAGATTTTGAGCCGTATGCTTACGCTTCGTAAGATTCCACACCAAGTATTGAACGCTAAACAACACGCCCGTGAGGCCGACATCGTTGCGGAAGCTGGAAAACCGGGTACTGTTACGATTGCAACCAACATGGCTGGTCGTGGTACGGATATTAAGCTAACAGCCGAAAGTAAAGCGGCTGGTGGTTTGGCAATTATCGGTACTGAGCGTCACGATTCTCGTCGTGTTGACCGTCAGTTGCGTGGTCGTGCGGGTCGTCAAGGAGACCCTGGTACTTCGCAATTCTTTGTATCGCTCGAAGACCAATTGATGCGTTTGTTTGGTTCTGACCGTATCGCTTCGGTAATGGATAAAATGGGTATGGAAGAGGGCGAAGTAATTCAGCACTCAATGATTACGAGTTCGATTGAAAGAGCCCAAAAGAAAGTAGAAGAAAATAACTTCGGTACACGTAAGCGTTTGATTGAGTATGATGACGTAATGAACGTTCAACGTGATACTATCTACAAACGTCGTAGAAATGCCCTTTTTGGCGATCGTCTTTCGCTTGATATTGCCAATATTCTGTACGATACTTGCAGCGACATCGTGATGAATGCCGAAGGCAACTACGATGAATTTGAGTTGCGTTGTATGCAAAAATTGGCGATTCAGCCAGAAATTGCTCGTGGTGAATTCACGAAAGGCAATCCGAAACTCGTAGATAGACTTTATTTACAAGCCGAAAGAGCCTATAAAGCGAAAAACGACGAGATTCGTAAGAATATGTTGCCCGTTTTGGAAAATGTATTGAAAGACCGTCGTGCTTTGGTAGATGAACCATTTATTGCAATCGTGGGCGATGGCAACCAAAATATTGGTTTGTATTGTAATCTGAAAGCTGCCGTTGATAGTGAAGGGCGTGAATTGATTAAAGAAATCGAGAAACACATTTCGTTGAGCGTAATTGACCAAGAATGGAAAGAACATTTGCGTGATATGGACGATTTGAAACAATCGGTACAGAATGCTTCTTACGAACAAAAAGACCCATTGTTGATTTATAAATTCGAAGCTGTTGAGTTATTCAAAAACTTCTTGAATAAAGTAAATGCTGATACCGTAAGTTTCTTGATGAAAGCTGGTATCGTAGAGCTTCGTTTCCAACAAATGGCTCCGCCAAAAGTAGAAACACCAAAACTTCAAACCAACAAATCGAGTGATGAGGAAGGTGGAGACGCTCCAGCAAAATTGAATCCTTTGCGTAACGTTAAAATAGCTGACCGCAATCAACGTGTGAGCGTGCAGTACAAAGATGGTACGGTAAAACGTGATATTAAGTACAAAAACGTAGAAGATGATGTAATTGCAGGAAAAGCAGTTTTAGTTGAGTAGAAACATCAGTACATACACATAAAAAAGGCTGTCTCGAATTATTCGAGACAGCCTTTTTGTTATAAAGTAATGCTTGCTTAACGATTCGTGTAAGTCGTTGAACCTGCGGCAAATTTTGATGCAGTAGTTACTAATTTTCCAGTAGCATCTTTAGCCTGTGTTGCTAATAAACCACGAGTAATAATACTGTAGGCTCTTCCTGGTGTAACACCCGTAAAACTCAAAGTCAAAGAAGCTGTAATGCTACCTTCGGTTGTGGCTGTTGATGTACCATTGAGTTTTACCACAACAGGAACAGTTACAGACCCGCTCGTATAGTTTGGTAATTCAACTGCAATAAATTTATCGCCACCTTCTTTCGGCTTTATGCCCGTAGCAGCACTTGAACCTAAGATTGTTACTTCGGCATCAGCAGCGTTTGCCACAAGGTTTATTACCCTAAAAAATACTTTATTGCCCGAAATCGCAGGTAAGTTATCTTGAACTACAATCGGAGCGTAAGCTGGAGCTAAACCCGTAGCGATTACAGTATAGAATTTACCAGATTCGAGATTTACATCGCCCGAAAGAATCACCGCATTATTGGCTGTTGGGGTCGTAACCGAAACTTTGGCAGCACCTGCCGATAAATTGGCGTAATCTTGTGCTGGAAAAGCACTACCATAGGTAATCACCCCTGGAGTGGCTGGTGCAACGGTCAACAATCCCGACACTTTCTTATCGTTGACAAAAATTGCAACCCCAGGTGCATCGGGAGCTGCATGAATAAACTTAACTTTTGCTCCTTCTGCCGTTACGACATTTGTCAGAAAGCTATTTTCATCGCCACAACTTCCTAAAAAGAGCGTTGATAGTAAACTTATTGATAAAAGGTATTTCTTCATTTTTAATATAATTAAACTCTTTTATCCCGAAAGATAAAAGAGTAATGAGAGACTTATTTTTTAGAAAACCATAATTCGTAAGTATGGTAATCGGTATTGTTTCCGCCAATTAAATCAAGCGAGTTACGATTCCAAACATACTCAGAGTTGTATCTTGGGCGTACACGTTGAGCAGGTTTTCCGTTATTATCAGCCGATAACTGTGTAGTTACGGGCAAGGTAAAGCCTAAGAAAACATCGCTGCTGTAATTATAACGACGCATGTCTACCCAAGACTCTAAGCAACCAATACCCCAAAGTGCAATATATTTTTGGGTCATGATATCGCTAAGTTTTAAGTCAGCAGCCACATTTACAACAGCAGCACTTGCCAAGTAGTCGCTTTGGTCTTTAGCAGCTACGCCCACATAATTCATGTGTGCCGTAATGCCATTTTTATAGGCTTCAAGAGCTTTGGCTTTGTCTCCTTTTTTGAATAAGGCCTCTGCTTTGATAAATTGTAGTTCCGAGTAAGTCAAAATCGGATAGTCGATTTTATCTTGGAACATATATTTACCTGTAAGAGCTGTTACACCTGGTACAGTATTCCAAAGGGTTGGGATACGAGTATTGGCATTAGCTGAGTTAGGGTCGCCAAATGTGGTATTTACACCACGATATACACCATCAACCGAAGGAGAAAGCGTAAGAGGCAAGCGAGGGTCTTTAGCTTTAAGAATTGTTCCATCTAATAAAGCAACGATGTAAGCACTCTGACGATAGCTACCCATGTTATTACGAGTTGGGCCAAAGAAGTTGGCATCGGTTGAGCTTGTTCCTGCATGTGGTACATTGAAGTTGTCGGCATTGCTCGCAAACGACTTATCAACGTATTCAATCACTTTATCAGGGTTATACGAGCTTTTATTGCTTAAATGGTGGGCATTTCTGGCCAAAACACCATACACAAACTTAATCCACTTGGTGCGGTCGCCTTTGTAAACCAAGTCGCCACGAGCCAAAGATGCCGTTGAAACAATACCATCTGTACGATTCAAATCAGTTAAAGCATTATTGGCTACACGCACAACTTCTGCATAAACTTCTTCTTGTGTATCGTAATCAAAAATATAGCGATTGGGCTCAAACATCTCTTTCAAAATCATTTCACCATGATAATCGGTAGTTGACTGCCAACTCCATGCTTGAATGGCCTTTGCTACGCCTGAGTAATCCCATTTGCCTTTTTCTTCACCATCTTTGATTTGTAGCAATAGGTTTTGCCCGAGAGCATAGTAGTGTTGTCTCCATTTTTCGCCAGCGGCATCACTACCAGCGGCATACCCGTGTCTATCCCACGTGTTACCAGCTGCCGATGCGTGCCAGTTTTGGATATATTGGCCAATATAACGAGAATCAAATGCTTCGCCTCGCACCATACTTTGAAGTAAAGCAGGCAAAAGTACATGCCCTTCGGCAACTTGTGGGTTGCTTGGGTCTTGGTTTATGTCGAGATATTTTTCGCAACTACCTAAGAAAAGACTTAGAAAAAGTAGAGCGAGTATTTTTATTTTTTTCATTTTATCTAAAACTTTTATTTTTCAGAAGAACCTTAATTAAAAACCAGCTTTAATACCAAAAGTAATATTACGAGGCATGGCCAATGTACCGTAGTCGAAACCACCAGCACCAGCACCACCCGAAGTGGCCGTTGTACCGTTTACATTTGGGTCAGCACCTGTATAGTTCGTAAGCATAAATAAATCTGTTCCTGTTACGAATACGCCCGCCGAGCGGAATACTTTCAATGGTTTTAAGATTCTTTCAGGGAATGTATATGATAGAGTAATATCTCTCATTCTCAACCAGTTGATGTCTTTTTCAACAAATTCTGATTCTGGAAGTGATGTAAAGAAATCAGAGCGATATAGCGGTGAGACTTGAATCGTATTGGTTGTTGGGTTATCAGAGTTTTCAAGACCATCTCTCAATACACCCTTAAATACAACTGGCGTTTCACGGTCTAAGAATTTACTGCTCAAGCCACTTCTGAACATATAGAAAGCGTTACCATTAAATACATCACCACCTTTACGAATATCAAGTAAGAACGATAGGTTGATGTTTTTGTAGCTAAACTTATTCGTTAAACCAATCGTAAAGTCAGGTGTTCTGTCTCCAATTGGTAAGAAGTTGGCATTGATGATTGGCAAGCCACTGCTTGGATTTATCAAAATATCACCTTTCGGGTTTCTCAAGTAGCTGTACCCACCAATTGCCATTGCACTTCCTGCACCACGTTGGTTGTAATCAAGGTTCATATTACGGAAATAATTCTCTAAATCTCCCACAAAAGCACTCGCACGTGCATTGCCAAACAACCAAGTATCAGAGTTATAATACTCAGGTACACCCGCTGGAAGGTTCTTAACATCCGTTTTGAGTTTTGTGAAGTTAAGTTGAATATCCCAGTTAAAACTGCTCTTCTTAATGGCATTTGCTTTTAATTCAACCTCTATACCTTTATTATAGAAGTCGCCACCATTCAATAAACCAAAAATAAAGCCTGTACCATAACTCAAGCGTTGCGTAACGATTTGAGCAAAACGGTTTTGTTGGTAATAAGAGGCATTGATTCCGAAGCGGTTTTGAACAAACGATAATTCAGCTCCAACTTCAAAGCTTTTTCCACGCTCAGGAGTGAGATTTTCGTTTCCACCGTAGAATCCATAGGCAAATCCACCGCCTGTAGTGGTTTGTGGTGTAAGGCTTGATAATACTTTGTATGGCGGTGCATCTTTACCCACTTCGGCATAAGAAGCTCTAATTTTACCAAATGTTAGCCATTGAATATCTTTGAATGCTGGTAATTGAGTAAACTCAAATGCGGTATTGATTGAAGGATAAAAATAGGTGTTGTTTCCTTTTGGTAGGGTAGAGGACCAGTCGTTACGGCCAGTTACAGTTACACTAAGCAAATTCTGATAACTCCACATCATTTGTGCAAATACACCCATGCGGCGTTGTTGAACAAGCGTCAATTTGGCACGTTGTGTTGTTGGGTCTGTATTATTGATGCTATTAAAGTCAGAAATATACAATTTCTCACCATAAGAAGCATTTACTTCATATCGGCTATCATACACATCGCCACCAACTTGGGTCGAGAACTTAAACTTACCAAATTGCTTATTTACCGAAGCTAATAAGTTACTTGTAATGAGCTGACCATTTTCCACGTAGTTATCAATGGCTCCTTTACGACCAATTCCTAAGTTTGATTCTGGGTGTACGAAGAAATTGCCCAACGTTGAGTAGAACTCAGGCCCAAAACGCCCTGTAAACTTCAACCAAGAGGTTGGTTTGTAATTTAACTCAAAACGGCCGATTGTACGGGTAGAACGGTCTTGGTTTTTATTGCGATTTAAGTTAAACAACGGGTTGTCAAGCTCACCTGAGTCAGAAATTAATCGACGACGAGTACCATCAGGATTTTGCCAATTTGTAATGTCGTCATTAGCAGGCCAAGCTAATAAGCCAATATAAAAACCACCATCACTACGAATCGGCTTAACGTTGAGCGATTTTAAAAACTGAATAGAAGTCGAAATATCTAATTTTGGACTAATATCAGCATCGCCTTTGAGCATCATTGATAAACGCTCGTATTTAGTAGTTGGTACAACACCGCCTTGATTAGTGTAAGTAGTCGAAAAACGGTATCTAACCGCATCTGTACCACCTTGCACACCTAAATTATGAATTTGTGTTTTACCAGTTTGGTAGAAATTATCAAGATTATTATAAATCGTAGATTCTGAACCATATTTTGGACCAAAAAATGTCAATGCTGTTGCCGAAGGCGAACCATTGAAACCACGACCATAAACTTGTTGTGTTTCGAGCGTGCGATACACTTGCGAGAAACCGAATGAGTTATTATAATCTACTCTCGGACGACCCTTTTTAGCTTTTTTAGTTGTAATTAAAATAGCCCCCGATGCACCATCTTGTCCGTAGAGAGCTGCGGCCTCAGGCCCTTTCAAAACTGTGATAGTTTCAATATCCTGTGGGTTTATTTCGCCTGCACGGTTCATGTAGTCATTACCACGGTTAGGGCCATCACTTACTAATGCTCCCTGACCAAATGTACGGTTATCGAGTGGTAAACCATCCACTACAAAAAGTGGACTATTACTACCACCGATAGAAGTTACCCCACGTAATTGAATTTGTACCGAAGCTCCAGGCTGACCACTGGTCGAGGTCATACTCAAACCTGCGGCACGGCCTTGTAGTGCGGTCATAAAATTAGTTCTTTGGGTTTCGGCAACATCATCTCCCTTTACTTCTTGAATCGAGTATCCAAGCGTACGGCGGTCTTGTTTGATACCTTGTGCAGTTGTCACAACCTCTGTTAGCATAGTCGATGAAGATGTCAGCACAAGGTCAATCGTTGTCTGATTGCCCACCTTTACACTTTGAGTCTCGAAACCCAAAAAGCTAAAAATTAACGTTGCATTTTGCGGAACAGTTATTTTGTATTTACCATTCCCATCAGATGAAGTACCTTTCGACGTACCTTTGACCGAAATGCTTACCCCTGGCATTACCGAGCCATCTTCTGACGACGTGACTGTACCACTAATAGATTTTTCTTGGGCTAAGGCTTGCTGATAAAGCAAAACAGAAAATGCCACAACCCAACATCGTAGAATGTGTTTCATAAATTGAAATGTAGAAAATAGGTTTATTGATGATTAAAAACTATCGCAAGTTAACAAAAAGTCGTTTAGTTACTTATTGTTCTTTAATGTTTTCTTAATGTTGTATGACCAAAATCATGATAATTCAATCGGATATCAAGATTTATAACTGCATCAAAATGCAATTTCTGAAGCATATTTTCAGTAAAATGATATTATTGGCATAATTTTTATCAAAGTATTTATAGAAGTTCAAAATCAATTTCATAACTTTGCAGTCCGAAAAAGTTTTGAGTTTAGGAATAATAGTATTTTTTGAAAATAAAACTTGATTATCAATTAATTAGTCAAGTGAAACAGATAAATTAAAGCGGTAGTCGCACTATCAAACAATGGCAAAAAAAGAAAAATCAGGTCTTGAAATCATCGAAAGTCCAGAAGCTTTACAACAAGAATTCAGCAAAGCAGAAGGTTTCTTGAAAAACAACCAAAAATTATTGACTATCATTGGTGGTGGTATTTTGGCAGTTGTATTAGGAGTAGTAGGATATAACTATTACACAAAATCTCAAGACGAAGAAGCACAAGCTGCAATGTTTAATGCTGTTTATGCCTTTGAGGCCGATTCATTGAAACAGGCATTGAATGGTACAGGCGGAAACGAAGGCTTATTGGCTATTGCTGATAACTATGGTGCTTCGAAAGCTGGTAACTTAGCAAACTTCTATTCGGGTGTAGCTTTGGTAAAACAAGGCAAATACGATGAGGGTATTGAGCATTTGAAGAGCTTCAGCTCAAATGACCTTCTTGTACAAGCAAGAGCGTATGCTTTGATTGGTGATGCTTACATGGAAAAGAAAAGCGTTGAAGATGCTATTACTTACTACAAGAAAGCAGCTGATTACCAACCAAACAAAACTTTCACACCAGTGTATTTGATGAAATTGGCTACTGCCTACGAAGCCGCTAAAAATAATAAAGAAGCAGTAGGTGTATATACTCAAATCATCGAAAAGTATCCAGAATCAACAGAAATTGGTAATGCCAAGAAATATAAATCCAAACTCGAAGGCTCTGTCGGCGAGTAAGAACTTGGTTATGCAATAAGAATATAATCAAAGGGATAAGCCGAAGTAGGTTTATCCCTTTTTTTAATTTATCCCGAAAAAAATATGTCGTCAGCTAATAAAAATCTAAGTGAATTTAGTACCGCAGGGTTACCCGATGTAAGCCAAAAGCGTTTTGCAATCGTTGTTGCCGAATGGAATGCTGAAGTAACCGAAGCTCTTTTTGAAGGTGCTTACAAAACGCTCGTAGAAAATGGTGTTAAAGCCGAGAATATCGTACGAGCTAATGTGCCTGGGAGTTATGAATTAAGTTTTGGTTCGCAAGTATTTGCTCAAAAAGCTGATATTGATGCCGTTATTGCCATCGGCTGTGTAATTCAAGGCGAAACTAAGCACAATGATTACATCAATCATGCCGTAGCACAAGGGCTGACCAATGTTTCATTAAAATATAATAAGCCAGTTATCTTTGGCGTTCTTACGCCAAATAACCAACAACAAGCCCTCGACCGTGCAGGTGGAATTCATGGAAACAAAGGCGACGAGGCTGCTATAACGGCCATTAAAATGTTGGCTTTTTAAGGATTATGTCCAAAATTACGCTCGAAACTCAAATCAATGCCCCAATTCAAATTTGTTATGATTTGGCTTTGAGTGTTGATTTACATCAGCTTTCAACTGCCAAAACAGGTGAACATGTTGTGAGTGGTGTAAGTAAGGGTGTAATGAAATTAGGTGAAAGCGTAACTTGGCGAGCAAAACATTTTGGTATTTGGCAAGAGCTAACCAGTAAAATCACGGAGGCACAGCCGCCAAATTATTTTGTAGATGAAATGCAAAAAGGCGTTTTCAAATCTCTGAGACACGAACATTATTTTATAGAAGAGAATCAAATGACCATCATGAAAGATGTATTTATGTTTGAGTCTCCACTCGGAGTTTTAGGGAAAATAGTAAATAGAATCATTTTAGAACGTTATCTAACCAGCTTTTTACAAGAAAGAAATTTCGTAATAAAACAAGTGGCAGAATCTGGAAAGTGGCGAGATATTTTAAGAAGAACTCACTGATAATCAACAAGCTAAATAACACACTCATTTAAAACGTACTCATTCAAAATTAAATTTAAAAAATGCAAGTTTGGAAATTTGGCGGGACTTCAGTAGGTAAGCCCGAGCGTATGCACTCTATCCGTAATCTTATCACCGAAGATGGCGGACGTAAAATCGTAGTTTTGTCGGCACTTTCTGGCACAACAAATTCTCTTATTTCTATTGGCGAGTCGCTAAAAGCTAATAATGATGCCGAAGCAACCGAAAAGATTGACACGCTTTATGCTCATTATGAGTCATTTATTAAAGAATTATACAAAACCGAAGAAGGATATACCAAAGGAAAAACCATCATCGACAATGAATTTAATTTCATTCGTTCGTTGGTAAGTATTAAGCCTTTTACGCTCAAGCAAGAAAAAGAAATCGTAGCCGAAGGCGAATTACTTTCTACGCAAATGTTTGAGGCGTATTTGCAAGAAGAAGGCGTAAGTTCGGCTCTTTTGCCAGCTCTTGATTTCATGTTGATTGATGCCGACAACGAGCCAGTTTTGAGTTTTACCGAAGAAAAACTCACAGCCATGCTTTCGCAGCTGGAAGACAAACAAATTTTCATCACACAAGGCTTTATTTGCCGTAATCCACGTGGCGAAGTTGATAACTTAAAGCGTGGGGGGTCTGATTATACAGCCTCGTTGGTTGGTGGAGCAATTCGTGCCGAAGAAATCCAGATTTGGACAGACATCGACGGAATGCACAACAACGACCCAAGAATTGTAAAACGTACATTTCCTGTGCGTGAGTTAACTTTTGAAGAAGCCGCAGAACTGGCGTATTTTGGTGCAAAAATTCTTCACCCAAGTACAATTACACCAGCCAAAATGCGTGGCGTACCCGTGCGTTTGAAAAATACAATGGAGCCAAACGCCTACGGAACACTCATTGCCGACAAAACAACCGATTCTGAAATCAAGGCAATTGCTGCCAAAGATGGTATCACTGCTATTTATATTCACTCGACTCGTATGCTGAATGCTTACGGATTTATGAGAAAGGTATTTGAGGTTTTTGAAAACTTCAAAACACCAGTAGATATGATAACAACCTCGGAAGTTTCGATTGCTGTTACGATTGATAATGCTGAAAATTTGGATAAAATCACGGCTGCTTTGGGCCAATTTGCCGAATTGGAAGAACATGACCGAAATCAATCGATTATCTGTATCGTAGGTAATTTCATGGCCGACAAAGCGGGTATCGCTCTAAAAGTAATGGAAACTATGCGTGATATTCCAATCCGAATGATTGCTTATGGTGCATCAGAGCATAATATTTCACTTTTGGTTGATACCAAGCACAAAAACGATGCCTTAAATGCTTTGAACGAAGGTTTATTTAAGTTTGATTGATTTTAGATTAACTCTTCAACTTCATCAATTATTAAGCTAATTAAACGAGAAGAGGCTAAAACCTCTTCTCAAAATATACAATAGGAATGCTACAACTCAATTATATAAAAGAAAACAAACAAGCTACCATTGATAGCTTGAAGCGTAAGTATTTCAAGAATGCCGAAGAAACGATTGAAACGGTTTTAGGAATCGACCAAAAACGTCGTGAAACACAAGCCGAATTGGATACAACTTTGGCAAGAGCCAATGCTTTGGCCAAAGAAATCGGAGGCTTGATGAAAGCAGGTAAAAAAGAAGAAGCCGAAGCTGCTAAAGCCGAAACTGCGGAGTTGAAGATAAAATCGAAAGCTTTGGAGGAAGATTTAAAAGTTTCAGAGTCAGAGCTTTATGATGTAATGGTTACGATTCCGAACCTTCCGCACGTAAGTGTTCCCGAAGGCCGCACACCCGAAGAAAATGTAAATATTTTTCAAGCAGGCGAAATTTCAGAACTGCACGAAGCCGCACAACCACATTGGGAGTTAATCAAACAATATGATATTATTGATTTTGATTTAGGAAATAAAATCACGGGAGCAGGTTTTCCTGTTTATAAAGGAAAAGGAGCAAGAATTCAGCGTGCCATGATTAATTTCTTCTTAGATGAAGCATTGGCCGCAGGATATTTCGAAATCCAACCACCGATTTTAATCAATAAAGATTCTGGTTTCGGGACTGGGCAATTGCCAGATAAAGAAGGACAAATGTATCATTCAACGGTAGATGACTTATATTTGATTCCAACGGCCGAGGTTCCTGTAACTAATATTTACCGTGACGTAATTTTATCGGATAACGAGTTACCCATCAAAAATGTGGCTTACACACCGTGTTTCCGCCGTGAAGCAGGGAGTTGGGGAGCTCACGTGCGTGGCTTGAATCGTTTGCACCAATTCGATAAAATCGAAATCGTGCAGGTGCGTAAACCCGAAGAATCATACCAAGCTCTTGATGAGATGGTAAATCACGTAAAAGGCTTGCTCGAAAAACTCGAACTCCCTTACCGTATTCTTCGCCTTTGTGGTGGAGATATGGGCTTTACATCAGCTCTTACGTATGATTTTGAAGTATATTCGGCTGCTCAAAAGCGTTGGTTAGAAGTTAGCTCGGTTTCAAATTTTGAGTCTTATCAAGCCAATCGTTTGAAACTTCGTTATAAGGTTGATGGCAAAACGCAGCTATTGCATACACTTAATGGTTCGGCATTAGCTTTACCACGTATTTTGGCTTCAATTTTAGAAAACTTCCAAACACCAGAAGGCATCAAAATACCACAAGTATTAGTGCCTTATTGTGGTTTTGAAATGATATAAAGTTACGTGGTGCGAACATCCTGTTCGCCATAAATATTCTATATCAAAAAGCCTCACTATCATCAGATAATGAGGCTTTTTGATATGTTATTTAACAACTCTTAAACAACTGTTTTACTGTGGACTGTCGTCTATCGACCGTGGACTACTTAATTCTTTAAAACTCCCAAATTAAACCCAAACCAGGTGTAATATTGGCAGTCGCATCTGCAATAATAAACGGAATTCCGTTTGAGCCATTCGGATTCAGTGCTTTTCCATCAGTTGTCTTGAAGCCTGAGTTATCGGCGGTTCGTTCAAATGTATAGGTTGGAATCGACGGGTTTTTAGCTAAAAGAGCATTCTGAATATCGAAGTAAAAATCAAAGCTTTGTTTACGGAAGTTGACTTTCTTATCAATTCTGAAATCAAATTGACTGAAATTCTTCAGACGTAAAGTGTTAAGTCTTGAATAATCAAGAATACCAACTCCCAAAGTTGCGTAGTTTCTTTGCGAAGCTTCCAAATCGAAAGGTGTATAAGGGGCTCCACCATAAAAACGAAACTTTGCTCCCAATTCCCACCCTTTTTTGAATTTACGACCCACCTGCAAAGCCACTAAATGGCGACTATCCCAAGCCGATGGTACAAATACGCCATTCTTTCCCGAAAACTGACTCCAAAATAAAGTATATGAGAAAACAGCAAACAAATTCCTTTGTAGTTTTTGTTGGGCAAAAAACTCAATGCCATAGGCTTTACCTTTTCCGATACTCTCTATTTTTTCGTTTCCAATTGCACCATATTCTCCGCCTTGATTTGCCAACGAAATACCATCACGAGCCGAAACAGCATAATTATTATAAATTTTATAGAAACCTTCTAAAGTAAAGCGTGTCGATGGACGAGGAATAAACTCCAAACCACTCACAAAATGGTCACTTTGTAAATATTTATTATCTTTATTGACCAGTGTTCCTGTATTATCTCTAAACCCTAAAACCGTATAAATCGGCAATTTATAGTATCTTCCAACCGAAGCATTCACTCGCCATCTATTCGCAAAGCTATAACTCGCTGCTGCTCTCGGGCTTAATGTTTTGAGTGGATTCATACCTTCATTCGTAAAACTATTCATGTCGGTTCTGATTCCTGCCGAGAAATTGAGTCTTTCATCCAAAAATTTGCGAGAAGCTTGAGCAAAAGCTCCAAACTTGAAGAAATCAACCGCCGTATTGAATTTGAAAGCTACTTCTGGCTGAATGATATTGCCTTTGTCATCGAGTAATTGCTTTCTCAAACGATTATAAGAATCGGCATTATATTTCACAAATTGACTACTTACACCGTACGAATACTCCCATTTATCAGTGAATTTATTCACGTCGATTCTGAGTTTATTCTCAATTTCTTGCGATTTTGTATTCAGCGTTAGCAAACCTTTTGAATCTTGCTGGCCATCTTCAAACTTTTCGAGCGAATTATCGTACATATTTCGGCTCAAAGAGATATTCATATAACCATTATCGAGTAAGCGTTTCAATGTAAACCCAGTAGTATAATTCCATTGGTTGATGTACGGAAACGCTCGCAAAATGTATTCTTTGCTCGGTGAAGACTCTTTCGGAACACCAAAGTAAAACTTATCAATTGCCCCTAAGCCAATAGCCGTAAGGGTTGTTTTTGCATTAATTTTGTGGGTAACTTTATACTGGAAATCCCAGTAATTAGGGCGAATCGGTAAATCTATCAGCTGAAATAAATATTGAAGATAAGAGCGACGTGCCGAAACCAAGTACGTTGTTTTGGGTGAAACTGGCCCTTCAAAAGTAGCCGCCGCTTCGGTCGAACTCACACGGAAATTTCCTTGAAAATTATCTTTATTGCCATCTCTTTGCTTGAACTGTAGCACCGAAGATAAAGCATTATCATATTTTGCGTTAAAACTACTCGATGAAAGCGTAGCATCTTCGATAAACGAAACATTCAGAATACCAGTTGGGCCACCTGCACTTCCTTGGGTTGAAAAATGGTTAATTACTGGCACTTCGATACCATCGAGGTAATAAACGTTTTCGTTTGGAGCTCCTCCACGAATGATAATATCCTTTCTGAAGGCACCACCACCATTTGTGCCGCCAACACCAGGTAAAACTTGAATTACTTGCGAAATATCAAAGTTGCCACCTGGATTATTCTTGATTTCTTCGGTCGAGAGCTTTTGAATGGAATTTGGCGTTTCCGAAGAAGCCACTGAAACGGAGCGATTTACTACGACTTGTACCTCATTGAGTTGCTTAGAATCTTCTTCCATCACGAAGTTAATGATATTGGCATTTCCCGAAGATACTACGATATTAAACTTCGTAATTTCTTTATAGCCTACATAAGTGGCTTTGATATTATAGCTACCCGTTGGAATTCCAGAGATTTTAAAATTACCATCTACGTCGCTTTGTGTGCCTTTTTGAGTTCCTTCCACCTGAATTGCCACACCAATTAGAGGTTCTTGGGTACGTCGGTCTTTGATTGTTCCTTTAATCTCGCCCGTGTTTTGTGCATAGGCAAGATTTAAACTTAGAAAGCTAAATAAATAAAGTATTTTATACATAAAAATGAATGTTTGAGTGTGTGTATTGAGCATAATCTAAATTGCTCGACAACATTTTCTGTTAATATGAGTTTATTCATCTAAACAAAACACCAAAAAAAATGTTTTGTTTTTGTACTAAATATTTTATATTAGTATAAAAAAACACTTTTGTGTGGATGAAATATTTAAACTAAAAATGAATTATAGCATTTTACAGAAAATAATAGGTGATTTAGAAAGTTTTGAAGCTGAAAAGCAGTCGAAGAATAGTTCGATGGAAGACTTTGTGGGGTTTTTGAATCAAAAATATTTAGGTCGAATATTGACTCCAAAGCCTGTAGAAGTTCCTACCGAAAATGAAGAAAATAATATCGGTCAATTGGTAGCTTTTATGTACCGATACGCAAAAAGTTATATTAAAAAGGCTTTAGAGGAATCTACAATCTTAACGTTAGATGATTTTGGCTATTTAGCCGCTGTTTGGCAGTACGGAAACTTGACTAAAACACAAGTCATAGAAAAGAATATCCATGAAAAAAATACGGGTATGGAGATTATCAAAAGACTTATTGGTAATCAATTACTCGAACAACATGATGACGAACAAGATAAAAGAAGTAAACGTTTGAAAATTACCTCACTCGGTCAGGCAGAACTTTTCAAGTCTTTTGATGGAATGTTGAAAGTAAGCAAGATAATTTCAGGAAAATTAAGTGACACCGAAAGGCTACAACTATTTTATTTACTCAACAAGTTGCATAATTTTCACAACCCAATTTTTTTGAACGAAAAAGATACAAGTGTCGATAAACTTTTAGAAAAGTATTTTTAAATAAAAACGCCCTCAAAGTCATCTTTGAGGGCGTTTTCTTTATAAACGAAATGATATAAACGACAGTTTTAAAACACACAAGTAATTGATTGTAAATAAACTAACTGTTAACTATCGACCGTGGATTTCTCCTTATCTTGCTGTTTCCATCATGGCAAGCAATTGGTCTAATTCATATTCCAATACACGACCATTTTGTTTGAGTTTCTTAATATCTTGTAATTCTACCCCATTACGCACATAAGTTGGTGTTGTATTTAGGGCAGGGTTACGGTAGCCTTCACGCATGAATCGCTGAATCATAGCTTTAATCTGCTCGGTTGTATCTTTTTGCTCAACTTTTGGCTCGGTAATGTCTGCATAAGTTGCAGTTTCATCTACTGGGTTTGGCGTACTACTTGTATTGATTACAGTTGCTCCTAACGAGGCAGTTGGCTGTGGCACAGAGGCCATCACTGTTGTTGCAACAGGTGGCTTTATTCTTTCCACAACGGGCTCAGGAATTAGAATAGGTTCTTCTACAACAACCAAATCAAAGCCTGCCGCTACAATCGTTACACGCACTTTTTTGCCCAAATTAGGGTCAGTTGCAAAACCGTGCTTAAATAAGCTTGCTTTACTCTGAATTTGGCTTTCCACAAACTTTGTTACCAAGGTTTGGTCAGAAAGTTTAATTTTATATTCTGGGCTATACGCAATGCTCAATAAGACTCTTTGAGCTCCGCTAATATCGTTACTTTCGAGCAATGGAGAAGAAAGTGCTAACTTGATGGCTTCTTCAACTCTCTTATCACCTTCGGCTTCGGCTGTTCCCATCACTGCTTGTCCTGCACCGCCTAAAACTTTCTTTACGTCGGCAAAGTCAAGGTTAATAATACCTGTGCGAGTGATAAGTTCGGCAATACTTTTCACGCCATTAGCCAATACATCATCTGCTTTAGCATAGGCTTCTTCGATGTCCATATCGCCAAATTGCTCTTCCAAACGCTCATTTTTGATAATAAGTACGGTATCGCAATTTTTCTTTAATTCTTCGATACCTAAGCGTGCCTGCATAATCTTATCGCCACCTTCAAACGGGAATGGGTCGGTTACGACTGCAATCGTAAGCAGATTCATTTCTTTGGCAATTTTAGCAATTACTGGGGCAGCTCCCGTACCTGTACCTCCGCCCATACCTGCCGTAATGAAAACCATTTCGGTTGGTTCTTTGAGTAGCTCACGAATCGCTTTTTCGCTTTCTTCGGCGGCTTTCTTACCCATTGTTGGCTCGGTTCCTGCACCTAAACCTTTAGTAAGTTCAACACCAATTTGTAGTCTTTTTATTTCGGGAGATGCAGACTCAAGTGCTTGTTGGTCTGTATTACAAATAACCAGACCAATATCATTAACGCCCAAGTTGTGCATGTGCTTCACGGCATTACAGCCAGCACCGCCAACACCGATTACTTTAATAATGTTCTTGAATTTGTTCTTCGGGACAAGTTCGTAGTCTGGTTCTTCTGACATCGTGATGAAATTTTATAGATTAGGAAAAGCTGTTTTTCTTTTAAATAAATTTACAATAATTTTTTTGATAAGAAAGAAGGGTTTCATCAAAAAAAGATAACTCTCTCTCAAAAATACTGATTTATCAGAAAAATTATAAATAGCCCCTATCGTCACCCAAGTCTGGCTTTGAGGCTTGTACCTGACGCTTTAGCCAGCCTAAAAGACCCCCACTTTGTTGTGGTTCCTCTTGCGGAGCTGCTTGTTCAACCTCTTTGTATCGCCCAACGTTACGGGTTTCAAATCCGTTGGTTGGGTTAGGAGGGAGCTGACTTTCTGGAATTTCTCCCCAAATCACTTCTTGTGGTACTCGCTCGTCGAGTGGCAAGAAGCCCGATAAAACCAACCCTACAACCGTAGCATATTTAGGGTCAATAATTTTGCTTAAAGAACTTTCTCCGATATTACGAACCGTATTACCAACCCTGATATTCATGCCGTTGGTTACTTGGTCGAAAACATCTTTAATCATGCGAATATTAGCGGTTCCGCCCGTAAGAACTACTCCACTGATAAGCTGCCCTTCGTAACCCGAGTGCATGATTTCGGCCATTGCCATTGCCGCAATTTCTTTAAGGCGTTCTTCAATGATAACGCTAACATTTTTCGCAACAATTTCTTTGTCTGGTAATCCTTCAACACCTGGTATTTTGATAATATCATTTTTACCAACTTCAGCAGGAGGAACATCGCCCATGATAAGTTTGAGTTTCTCGGCGTGGTCTGGTAGAATCTGAAATGCCTTTACGAGGTCATTGGTAATGCTTTTACCTGCAAACGGAATCACTGAAATATGACGTAAACCGCTTTCATGGAAAATAGCTACTTCGGTAGTGTCTCCTCCTACATTTACAACGGCAACGCCCAATTTTTTGTCAACTTCGCTCAAGACCGACATTGCATCGGCTAAGGGAGAAAAGAGGGTATGAACTATCTTTAGCGGAATAAAACGCTTATTATCTTGAATCTTTACCCCAACGCTTTCGATGGTTTGTTGGAGAGCAATATGTGGGTCGTTTGGTGTGGAAATTAAGAAAAAATTACCACCGAGTGTCACACCGAAACGCCCGATTGGGTTTTCGGGAACTAAAGCACGGTCAATGATAAATTCTTGTGGAAAAGTATGAATAATTACATTTCCAGCAGTAGGACGAAACGATTTACGTATATCAACTGCCAACTTCTCAATTTCTTCTTTGCGAATCGTAGTGCGGCTATCATTGCGGGTCAGAAAGTTTTGGTGGCTTCTTCCCTCTACGTATTCTCCCGAAATATTTACAATTACATTCTGAATATTGATGTCGGCTTTGTCTGATAATTTAGTAAGGATACGGTCAATATCACGGGCTGTAAACTCTAAATTCACTACCGTTCCATTCGATACACGTCCACGTTGGGTAGGTTCTTCTACCATATCAAGAATTTTTACTTTCCCGATGTGGTCCATAATACCTGCTACGGCACAAATTTTTGTGCTACCAATATCAATACCTACGATTACACCTTTATTCATTCCTGTCTTATTTTATAAGGCTTTTAGTCCGAAAAATAATGGCTAAAAGTCACAGCTTTTACTTACATACAATTTGCCCGTCGTATTTGACACTCACCGACGAAAAACTATCCCAACCTTTAACGGGTAAGATTTGGTTGTAAAATATCTTTAATCTATTTAATCTATTTTCAATATTTGTTGGTTCGCCGAACTCAATAATGTGGTTTCCAACCAATGGAACAATGCTAATGTCGCCATTAGAATCAATCTCAAGTTGCGTGAACTGTGCCTTCAAAAAAGAATCCTCGTTGATAAAATTTATAAATTGTAGATTCTTTTCCTGACGCTTAGATTTTAAGTTCGACAAATTTCGGAAATATTCGCCCGAAAGCAATAAAATTCTTGCGGAATATCGGTCTGATAATGGAAAAAAACTTCCATCGGCGTCAACATATACATCTTCACGGCCATCGGCCATTAAAATTCGGGCAATCGGAATGTGCTGCTCAATATCAACGTTGAGCGTTCCTTCAACTCCTCTAAATACTTGGCAACTCTTAATTTGTCGATTCTTCAAAACCCTTTGCTCAATTTCTCGAAGGTCGATTTTATCATAAAGTTTCCCGATGAGCTGGTCGCTTCCATTCCGAGTAACTAAGTTCTCAACATCATGTTTGTTAAGAAAAAACTGTTCGTCAGCATTTTTGATGTTTACCTCTATCTTTTTGCAGCGATTCGATGAAAAACTATCGGTCGAAAAGGCAATCAAAACCACAACGGCTCCAATCGCTATCAGCCCCAATAGCACTTTGCCAATTTTTCCGAAGTTGGTATTACGAAACATTTTTATAGGTATTAGGAAATTTTATTGCTTTGTATTGGTAAATTAATTATTAACAAACTGTAGGTTTTTCTTTTGGTTATTGGAGAAAACTCCCTTCGCAATTCGTAACTAATCTTCAATTCATAATTGTCTCAGAAAATCATTTTGGTTTTCCAAAGTTTTAAATTCGTCGGCAGTTTTGGGTTCTAAATCATTCTTGCAAAGGTTTTTCAGGCGTTCAACGTCTCGATTCCAGCGATAGCCATCAAAATAGGCTAAACCTTTATGGTCACGGATTTTATACAAAGCTGATGATTTATAGGCTGTTCCAAGATAAACGTATTTTAGTCCGTTTTCTTTTCCCCATTTTATCACTCGCCACATGAGCCACTTACCAAGCGAATGCGTTCGCATATATTCGGTATCAAAGAAGGCAAACCAATAATGCAGCATATCGCCTTCGAGAACTGCAAAGACAAAACCGATTAATTTACCATCAATGCTAAATCGGAAAATGTGGGTGCCAGTTTCTCTGGATAAAATATACTGCCAACGCTCCATGCTCATGTTGTCGTCGCCGATACGTTGTGAAATGTATTCTTGGCTAAGACTTACAAAATCAGGGTCATTGAGGTCAAAATCTTCTTTTTTGATAACTTCTAATTGAACACTAAGCGGTTCTACTAAACGATTTACTCGGCGATTCTCGGAAGTATCTTCAAATCTATCAAGTTCAACTCTTAGACTTCGAGCTAAGTAAAATGTATCTCCTTCAATACTTAAATTTCCTGTATAAGGCAGAAATCCTTTTTCATAGATTTCAGGCAGTTCGTTTTGCGATTCTTTCAAACAATAAATCGCATAATCGAAAGTGTAAGTCGAATAATCTACTCTATTTTCAGAAAAAAATATCTTCATAATTTCTTAGATAAAACAACAGAACGTTGTTGTCTGTGGACTATCGACCGTTGATAATTTTCAGGACTTCTGAGGCAATCTCTTTACCTGCGTTGGGTTTGGCCAGTGTTTTGATATGTTGGCTTAACTGCTGCATTTCAGCTTTATTATCGGCCAATTTTATTACATCATCTACTAAAACATCTCTTGCTTCAGCGTCTTTCACTAACCAAGCGGCTTTTACATTGACCAAACTCATAGCGTTTTGGGTTTGATGGTCTTCGGCAGCGGTTGGTAGTGGTACTAAAATAGAGGGTTTTTCGGCCAAACAAAGTTCTGATACCGACAACGCTCCCGCACGAGAAACAACTAAATCTGCAGCAGCATAAGCCAAATCCATTTCATAAATAAAATCCGAGACAAAAACTCGCTGCGTTTGTAGCGACTCAACCGCTTGTTTGGCTTTATCAATGAATAATTTGCCTGTTTGCCAAATAACTTGCAAGTCGTTTGAGATTAAATCATTCAAACCCGCAAAAATAGCTTCGTTGATGGTTCGTGCTCCTTGGCTACCGCCAATTACTAAAAGTGTTTTACGCTCAGGGTCAAGACCAAAATGTTTGAATGCTTGTTCTCGCTTTGAGTTTGTTTCTAAGATATCTTTTCTTACTGGGTTTCCCGTCATAACAATTTTTTCTTTCGGAAAAAATTGTTCCATATTTGGGTAGGCTACACAAATTTTTTGAGCCTTTTTTGATACAAATTTATTAGTTACACCCGCAAAAGAATTTTGCTCTTGAATAAGCGTTGGAACACCTAAGAAATTAGCCATAATGAGCGTGGGGCCACTGGCGTATCCACCCACACCAATCGCAATGTCTGGCTTGAAATCTTTAATAACTCGATAGGTTTTCCAAAGACTTTTTATCAGTTTGATAGGTAACCCCAAATTAGCTAACATATTGGAGCGATTAATGCCCGCAATTGGTAAGCCAATGATTTTGTAGCCTGCTTTTGGCACTTTCTCCATTTCCATTTTACCTTCTGCTCCAACAAAAAGAATTTCGTTGGTAGAATCAATGGCTTTTAGTTCGTTTGCAATCGCAACCGCTGGATAAATGTGTCCGCCAGTACCACCTCCGCTGATAATAATTTTTTTCATAAAACCCCTCCGCCCCTAAAGGGGAACTTTTATTTGTTTTAAGCCACAAGTGACTTATTTTTGATTAAAGACAGATTTCAGGTATTTAATGCTTTTTCGTCATATTCTTCTTTACTCACACTTAGTACAATACCAATAGCCACTGCTGTAAATAAAATAGAGGTTCCACCCATACTCATTAGTGGTAATGTTTGTCCAGTAACTGGCCCTAAACCTACATTGATAAACATGTGGATAAATGCCTGGAATACAATACTAAAGGTAAGACCTACGCACAAAAGTCCTCCGAACGCTCGTTGGGTATTGCTTACGTTTTTCAAACCTCGATATAAAAGCCAAAGATACAAACCCATCACGAAAATAGCACCTATCATACCGTATTCTTCTACAATAATAGCATAGATGTAGTCAGAGAATGCTTCGGGCAAATAGTTACGTTGGAAACTATTACCAGGCCCAATGCCAATTGCTCCACCACGAGCAATAGCAATCATGGCTTGCTCTTTCTGAAAGCTATCGTCTCGGTCAGGATTGCCTATTACCTTATCTCTGTTTATATCAATATTTGCAAACGCTTCAATACGTTCCAATACTACCTGTCCACGACCAAATTCAACACCCTTTGAATATAAGTAGATACTTACACCCATCACTACTACCAACGCCCCAATAACTGAGAAAGCCATTCGGAATAAATAGCGGCTTGGTACTCGGCCCATGTACATAATTAAGAAACATGTAACGCCTAAAATTATTGCAGTTGAGAAGTTAGTGATGGCGAGCATTCCACAAAGTAAACCACACCAAAATATTAAACCTCTTAACGTTTTTTGAGTGTATTCTACATTCTGACGGCGAGCTAACATAGCAGCTAAATTGGTGATAAGGACCAAACGCACTAAATCGGAAGATTGAAAAGAGACTCCAAAAAGACTAATCCAGCGTTTTGTTCCACCAACGGTTGTACCGAAAAAGTACGTGTAAGCCAATAAAATAGGCGTAATCCAAAGTAAAATCTTTGAGATTCCTGCATATTTTGTATAATCAATGCGGTGAATAATCCATATAACGAATAGACCAAGTAGTAAGTGAGCTGTATGAGTAAGAAGGTAGCTTTCGGTATTTCCACCTGCTTTTTTGTAGGCAAGTGCAGAACTGGCACTGTAAACGACCAGCATACTAAATAAAGATAGGAGCACGATGATGAACCAGATTTGCCAGTCACCACGCAATTTGTTTTTCAACCACGTTTCCATGATTTTTCTTTGGAGACTAAAGCCTCCGATTAAGATTATAGGGAAAAAAGCACGATTATCAGTCTAAATATCAGACAAGTCTTTGTCTAAATTTAAAACTCGTAACAAATGTAAATTATTTCAAAATTAAAGAAAAGAAAAAATTGAGATTTTTATTTTAAGGGTTTTGATAGGTAGATTTTTTGTAAAGAACGGTCATTTTTTAGGTTTTTAGCAAAATTTTATTTGGTCTGACTGTTTAGATTGGTAAATACTTTTAATAAATATTGACTGATAATAAAAGCCATTATATATTAAAAATAGGGCGTTTTTGGTCAGATTTAGAAAAAGTTTTTTATTAACTTTGACTTTTTCATTATTCAAAAACCTAACAAATGCTCATCAATAAATTTTTCTTACGAAAGTTCATCATTGGCTTTGCTATTCTTTTGCTATTTTCAGTTCGTGTCGAAGCCCAAGTAAAATCAGAGCTTTTTACCCAAGAGATTGCTGAAAAGTTATCGACTTTACCATTACATTGCATCAATCAGGAGTTTCCGAATAAAACAGGGCATAGTTCAGATACGGCAGAAGACCACAAACTCTTGCCTTCTCAATTACATCCAAGTTTTTATGGTTGCCTTGATTGGCACTCGAGTGTACATGGACATTGGATGTTAACGAAATTATTGAAGGTTTTTCCGAAAATAAAAGATAAAGAAAAAATTATCGGTGTTTTAGATAGTAGTTTTATGCCAGAGAAAATCAAAACCGAAGCGGAGTATTTCACAAAATATAAAACCACCGTGACATTTGAGCGTACTTATGGGTGGGCGTGGGTTTTAAAGCTGGACCAAGAATTATTAACATGGGATGACCCTTTGGCAAAAAAATGGCATCAGAGTCTTCAACCACTAACAAAGGAAATCGTTAGGCTTTGGACAGTATTCTTACCCAAACAAACTTATCCGAACCGTACGGGCGTACATCCTAATACTGCCTTTGGGTTAGTATTTGCCTTAGATTGGGCGAGAGCAACTAAAAATATTGAGTTTGAAAAAGCAATTATCGAAAAAGCCAATTTATTTTATAAAACACAAACAAACGCCCCTGCTTATTTAGAACCCGATGGCTCGGACTTTCTCTCACCTAATCTGGAAATTGCCGATTTAATGCGTAGAATAATGCCGCCAAAAGAATTTGAAGCTTGGTTTAAAGGTTTTCTTGAACCAAAATCTATTCAAACCTTACTCCAACAGCCAGTCGTTAGCGACCGAAAAGATTATCAAATTGTTCATCTCGATGGCCTTAGTATTAGTAGAGCGTGGTGTTTTAAAGGAATTGGCTCTGCTTTGCCGAAAAGTAATCCGCTGAAAGCTAAATTTGAGCAAACGTCTAATACTTTCTTGAAAAACACCCTCCCGAATGTTACTTCGGGTAATTATGGGGGAGACCACTGGCTGGCTTCCTTTGCGGTTTATGCGATTTTTGATTAATCACAGAGCCTTAATTTTAAAAAGCCAAATCAGAATGTGTTAATCTGATTTGGCTTTTTAATATAAATTTCACGAACCTACTTTTCAGTTAATCTTGCTTTATTGGCAGCTTTAACGATTAGGAAAATAACCCAAGCGATAATCAAGAACTGAATGACGATTTGGATGAAGTTACCGTACATGATATTTACGGGGTAAACACCTTTTTCGTCTGGCTGTCCCAGGTGTAGAGCAAGGCTTTTGAAATCGACACCTGCCAGAAAATACCCAACAATAGGCATAATGATATCATCAACCAATGAGGTTGTGATTTTTCCAAATGCTCCGCCAATGATTACACCAACGGCCAAGTCAAGTACATTGCCTTGAGAGATAAACGTTTTGAATTCTTTTAGCATTGTTTTAGAAAGTTTTAAGTGTGAGAAAACAACTATATTAAAGATTAAAAACAAATCCTGCCGAGAAACCTTCGCTAATTTGGAATTTCTTAACAATATCTGCATCATAAACACCTAAAAGCGTAAGGTTGACATTCAAATATTTATTCACTTTAGCCGTCGTAATGAGCATTACGTTATGGTCCATAGGTTTAGTTTTTGGAGCATAAGCCACAAAACCTTGATAACGCCATTTGAGATTTACGTTTTTGGCAATGTCTTTATCAAATGCTGCTACAACCTGAAAACCCATTTCGTTTAATACTTTACCTTTTTCGGTTCCATAAGAGCGTTTGACTACTTTACCATCTTCTGTTACATCTTTAGCAGTATTAGTAAATACTTCGTCGTTACTTACAAATGTTTGGCGAAGCGTAGCACCACCTAATTGTACAACAAAATACTTCTTGGGTTTCCATTCCAGACCGACACCTTCTGACAAGAAAGCAGGAGCAAATAGTCCTGAAATTTTCTTTCCTTTTACACCTTTGGCATCGTACGCAAAACCCGAAGCAAACTGAGATAAGAAGTTGACTCCCGCAAACCAGTTTACCGTTGGTGAAATTTTACTGGCATATTTATTATCAATGAAAATTCGGTCGAGGCTTTTACGTCCATCTTGGCCTTTAAACTTTTGAGTACCATATTGAAGTTGGATATCAGAGGTAAAAATGCCTTTTTTCCTGTGATAAACGGCCTTATTGTTAAAGTAAAAACTGATACCTAAATTTCCGACAGACCCTTGGGTTTCTGACCAAGCATCATTGAAGCCAGCTTGCGAAAAATTGATACCAAATTGCGTGCTGCGAGGGTCCCACCAACCTACACGAAGCGAATCTTCGAGGTTTTTAGGTGCTTCTTGAGCAAATGTAAGTGCAGCAAAAGATAAATAACAGATTGTTAAGAAAACCTTTTTCATTACAAAATAGGAGTTTGTTTTATGATTAAGTAATTGATTGATATGTGTTTATTAGTATTACAGCATGAGGAATAGGGGTTTTGTATGCAGTAACTAATACTTTTGAGACTTTGAGAGAGGAAAATAGTAACAGCAAAAAGGGTGAGGTATCTAAAATAAGCCCCACATCGGCTATCAATGTGGGGCTTATATGTTATTCAAAAACAGTGACAGTTTTCGACTGTAAGACTTGTAAAGGGAAAATCGTTTTAGAATCGCCCGTTTTTAAAGTAATAGTTGTATTATCCATTGCAATAATTTCACCTTTTACTCCATCAATTGCTATTACTTGCCCTTCTTTGTAGCGGTTTCTACTGTAAAATGATGAAATAATATTTAGTAGAATTTCTTTTGAAGCAAATCCGTAGCCAATCGCAAAAGCAAATATAATGCCTCCTACTAATAAATTAAAACTCGATTCAAGTAGGCTCGTGTTGATACCCACTTGAGCTACTGACTGAATCACAAAGATTATCAATAAGAAGAAGAAAATAGCCGTTCCGATAAGCTTTCCTGCGGCAATATTGAATGATTTACAGAGCGTAACTACAAAGTTTTTGAGAGCATCAGCCAAGAAAACCCCTGCTGAAAGCATCAATGCCGATGAAATAAGCTTAGGAATAAATTCAACCAAAAGCTTCACCATATCCGAAATCGCAGGTACACCCAGAGTATCAGCTGCAGGGCGAAGCATGAAAATTAGGATAAAATAGTAAAGAACCTTAGAGATGATAGAACTCAGCTTGATTTCTAACTTTAAGCCCTTAATGGCATCAATTTCGTTGAGTTTATCGCCTATTTTATCAGCTCCAACCTGTTCGAGCATTTTTTTTGTTACAGCTGCTACCATTTTGGCCACTCCCCAACCAATTAATAAAATAATTACGGCTCCAATTAAATTATAGAAGAAAGTCATGAAACTTCTAATCATATCATTAAAAGTTGCCAGTAGGGTATCCGTAAAACTAAGTGTTGGTTTCATGTATGCGTTGTTAATTTGAAAAGTTGTTATCAGTTTATTGATTATCTTTTGGTTCTAATTCTTGTAAGAGTTTTACTCCTGCAACCATCGTTTCGCCCAAAAACATTTGTACGATTTGCATGGCGTCCCGAATAGCATCAATTTCGGCCGTTAGCATTCCTTTCAGATGCTCCGGGGCGGTTGCATTTTCATCAAAATCTTCCATTGTTGTTGTTTTAAGTATAAGGCATTTGCTATTTTTTCCAGAACCAAATAGCTTTGGCTATTATAATCATAAAGAAAACAATATTTTCTGTATAAATCTTTCTTAATTTTTCTTTCGTACGCATCAAACGCATCTTTACCGCACTTTCACTAATTTTAAAAGTGTCAGCTATTTCTTTAATGCTAAAATCATCCTGATATTTCATCAACAAGATAGCACGTTCATCTGGGTCAATTTTTTGTAAGGCTTTCTTTAAATCTTGGGCTTGGATTTCTACTAATTCGGAGTCGTCCTCTTCTTGTTCGAGGTCGAAGTTTTCGTCAAGGGCGGTTTCTGCTTGTTTTTTAACAACCCTCATTTGGTCCATACAATAATTATAAGTGATGGAATAAAGCCAAGTAGAGAACTTCGCTTGTTCTTTAAAACTTCCAATCTTCAGAACCAAACGCAAAAATATATCGTGCGTGAAATCTTCAGCTTGTGCCTCATTTTTTACAAAAGACAGACATTTTCTATAAACCTTATCGACGTAACGGTCGTAGAGTTCTTCAAAATAAAGATTTCGTTGGGTTTCAACGTATAGTCGAACCAACTCCTCGTCAGGCGTATTTTTAAATGCTTTATTTTTCAATTTTGACCAAGTGGTTAGAAAAAAGTAACACCTTTGGGTGTTTTTCTTTATGGAGTAATCTGAGCAATTCTTATACCATAATCACTGAAAATTACGATGGCTTAAGTAAAAACCAAAATGTATCTTCGTTTTCTGAACGAACGGATACATTATTACGAAATTTTTTGATTATGCTTGTCAAATATTGACTTTTTTCAACAAAAAGGCAAATTTCAAAGAAAAATTAATAGTATGCTTGCATAATGTTATTTCTTTTTTTTACTAACTTTCGGAATCTTTTAAACCTTACATTTCAAAAAATAAAAAACATGACAGCGAAAGAATATTTACAGAACACAGCTTCGAGACTCACAGCAGCAGATATTGATGGCGTAACAACTACTTTACATTTTGATTTTGGTGGCGGTGCTGACTATTCGATGATAGTGGCCGATGGTAAAGCTGAGTTTGCGGAAGGGTTTGTTGGCACCGCCGAGTGCGTTGTGAAAGCTGATGCCGATGATTTTGTGAAGATTGCAACGGGCGATATGAATCCGATGATGGCCATGATGATGGGGAAACTAAAACTATCGAATCCAGGGGCTATGATGAAATATGCTAAAATGTTGGGGTTGATGTAAAATATAGAGTCCACAGTCAATGGTTGACAGTCCACACAGGATAGTAAACTTTTTTGAGCCTCTGTAAACAACTAATGATAAGCGATTAACCAGTTAGTTGGTAACCAATTTCAGTAACTAATTTAATAAAACCCCTTTTGGGGCGGTCTGACGATTTTATGGCAAAGAACTATTTCAATAAAAGAAACGTGGACTTCTTGCTTTATGAAGTTCATGAGGCAGAAACGCTGACGCAACACGCTCGCTATGCCGACCACAACAAAGAAACTTTCGATATGACGATTGATGCAGCAACACAAATTGCTGATAATCTGATGTTTCCGTTTGTGAAAGATGTCGATAAGAATCAACCAGAACTTAAAGATGGAAAAGTAACGGTTCACCCAGCTATTAAAGATTATTTGAAAGCTCTTGGCGAATCTGGACTCATTGGGGCTGATTTTGATTACGAAAACGGTGGAGCCCAAATGCCAGTAACGGTCACGAGTATTTTAGGGTATATCTTGATGTCGGCCAATAACGGAATGATGTTTACGGGCCTTACGGCGGGAGCGGCTCGTTTGATTGCCAGTTTTGGTTCACAAGAGTTGAAAGACACCTATATACCGAATATGATTTCTGGGAAATGGCAAGGCACGATGTGCCTGACCGAGCCACAAGCGGGAAGTTCGTTATCAGACATTACTTCTACGGCCGAACCTTTGGAAGACGGAACATATAAAATTCGTGGACAAAAAGTATTTATTTCGGCGGGTGACCATGATGCTACCGACAACGTGATTCACCTATTCATTGGTCGTATTAAAGGAGCTCCACTTGGCACGAAAGGTATTTCGTTGTTTGTGATTCCAAAATTCCGCATAGATGGTACCGATAATGATGTGACCTCTATGGGAATTTACCATAAGTTAGGCCAAAAGGGTGTACCAGCTATGCACTTGGGCTTTGGTGATAAAAACGATGATTGTATCGGATATTTGGTTGGCGAGCCAAACAAGGGCTTGAATTATATGTTTCAGATGATGAACGAAGCTCGTATTGGCGTGGGTATCACGGGAGCTTCAATTGCATCGGCAGCTTATTATGCGGCACTCGAATACGCCAAAGAGCGTCCGCAAAGCCGCCGATTAAATCAGAAACACGCATTGGATGCTCCGCAGATTCAGATTATTCAGCACCCCGATGTGAAACGAATGTTGTTGTTTCAGAAAGCCGTTGTTGAGGGTTCGTTGTCGCTTTTACTCGAAACATCCAAATATTTCGACCTTTCGGAGGCCTCTGATGACCCAGAAGAGAAAGAAAAGGCTCATTTAATGCTCGAATTGTTGACACCAATTGCTAAGACTTTCCCTTGTGAATACGGTATGAAAGCAATTAGTGATGCGGTGCAGTGTTTTGGTGGATATGGTTTTACGGAAGATTTCCCTGTTGAACAATATTATCGAGATATTCGTATTACGCCAATTTACGAAGGAACAACGGGTATTCAGTCGCAAGATTTGCTTGGTCGAAAAGTACCGATGGCAGGAGGGAAGGCAACGATGCTTCTGGCCCAAGAAGTTGGTAAAACTGTAATGGCAGCTTTGCAATACGACGATTTGAAACGTTACGCACTTTCGTTAAAAGAAGAAGGCGAACGTCTACAAAAAGTGACTATGCACTTGTTGGAAATTGCAGGAACAGGCGATGTGGAACGATTCTTATCTGATGCTACGCTTTACATGGAAATGTTTAGCTTAAATGTGGTGGCTTGGCAATGGTTGAAACAGGCGGTTGTTGCAAAACAGAAGTTAATCGTTTCGTCGGATAATGCGGATGATGTAGAGTTTTATGAAAGTAAAATTCATACGATGAAATATTTCTTCCACTACGAGATTCCGAAAACGCAAGGTTTAGCAACCCGATTGATGGACGAAGAAGTACTTACGATTATGACCGAGAAAGAGGTGGTTATGTAATTGGTGATTGGTTTACAGGTTATTTGTGACTTGTAACTATAAAACAGAAGCCCTGAAATAGAAATGCTATTTCAGGGCTTTTTGTTTACAGTCAACTGTTTTTAAATTTGTAGAAATACAAGTTGTATTCCTATGGACTTGTGGACTGTTGACCGTGGACTAATTAGTTCTTCCCGCTTGTTTGGGTTCCAGCAGGTTTATTTTTCTGTGCTTCTTGCATAGGGTTTTGGCCTTGCGGACGGAACGAACCTTGTTTAAATGCTTGGAATTTCGTTGGTTTTTCTGGCTCACGTGGGAACGCATTATTTTCCGTGTCGATGTCAGCAATTTCGTAGAATGGGTCGAGTGTAAACTTCGTTACCTTCTTCTTTGTCGGAATTGTTTTCTTCACTTCTTTGTCGTTCAAACGCCATATTTCGGCAGGAATTCTAACGATTTCGTTCGTGCCATCTTCATAATCCATCTTCACGATTACAGGCATTGGCAAACCACCTTTGTTTTTCACTTTTAACACATAGTAGTTCATGCCTGATTCCAATAATTTACGCTCATCTTCGCTCAAACTTGATTTGTATTGCTCTGATTTTTGTTTATCGGCCGAAGTTACAGCGTATCTATCGTACGAATTATAGAAATCTCTCATCGTAGAATCTGCTTCAACTACTGTTTGTTTGATATCAGTTTGGTTACGGATATTGCTTAATGTTTGTTTTTTCGCTTCTGCATCAGCTTTTTCGGCCGCTTTTTTAGCAATTGGGTCTTGGTTATCAGCAGCATACCATTCAACTTCTGCTAAATCTTGGTCAGCAGGCTCAACACCATAGAACCAACCTTTCCAGAACCAATCTAAATCAACGCCCGAAGCATCTTCCATCGTACGGAAGAAGTCAGCAGGAGTTGGGTGCTTAAATGCCCAACGACGAGCGTATTCTTTGAACGCATAATCAAATAATTCACGACCCATCACGGTTTCACGCAAGATATTTAAGCCCGTTGCTGGTTTTGCATAGGCATTTGGGCCAAATGCCATGATATTATCCGAACTCGACATGATTGGCACTTGCTGAGACTTGTCGGTTTTCATGTAAGGCACAATAAATTGAGGCTCACCACGACGAGAAGGGAAGTTTCTGTCCCACTCTTGTTCGGCGAGATATTGGCAGAAAGTATTTAAGCCTTCGTCCATCCATGACCACTGACGTTCGTCAGAGTTTACAATCATCGGGAAGAAGTTGTGTCCAACTTCGTGGATAATTACGCCAATCATACCAGCCTTCGTACCTTCTGAATAAGTACCATCTGCTTCTGGGCGACCACCGTTGAACGAAATCATTGGATATTCCATACCGCCACCTGCAGTTGCGTGGCAAGAAATAGCTACTGGATACGGATATTGAACCGTACGGTTTCCGTAGCTTCTTAGAGTATGTTCAACTACACGAGTTGAATATTGTCCCCAAAGAGGGTTTCCTTCTTTTGAATAAAATGACATGCTCCAAATTTTGCGTCCGTTGTTATAGACATCGGTTTGCATGGCATCCCAAATAAATTTACGTGAAGATGTGAAAGCAAAGTCACGTACGTTGGTTGCTTTGTAAATCCAAGTTTTTTTGCCTGTTGGCTTGCCTTTTTCGGCAGCTTCTGCTTCGGCTTGTGTTACGATAAGTACAGGTGTTTTTGAGTTAGCCGCTTGTTGGAAACGCTTTAATTGCTCAGCACTTAACACTTTATCATAGTTTTGGCATTCGCCCGTTGCACCCACAACGTGGTCGTTTGGTACGGTAAGCTCTACTTTATAATCTCCGAAAGGGAGTGTAAACTCGCCTTGTCCTAAGAATTGTTTGTGTTGCCAGCCGTTTACGTCATCATACACGGCCATACGTGGAAACCAGTGAGCAATGAAGTAGTTGTAATTACCGTCTTTCGGGAAAAACTCCATACCCGAACGGCCGTAGTAGTTAGTGATATTATAGTTCCAATCAATGCGGAAAGAATAAGATTGACCTGGTTTTAAAACTACAGGAATATCAATACGCATCATGGTGTTATTGATGGTATATTTCAAATCTGTGCCAGTTTTAGCGTCTTTTACAACCGTAATTTTGTAGCCATATTCTTTATTACCCGAAATTCCACCAAAAACCGATGATGGAGCATTGACGTTTTGAAGAGCATTAAACGACATTCCTTGGGCATCAACTCCACCCGTTTTTGTCATGGCGTTGATTGAGCCTTTCTCGAAAAGGTTTTGGTCGAGTTGTAACCACAAATAACGCAATTCGTCAGGCGACTTGTTGGTATAAGTAATTACTTCCGTTCCGATGATTTTTTGGTTGGCATCGTCTAACTCTGCCTTGATGTCGTAATCGGCTTTTTGTTGCCAATAATCTTTTCCTGGAGCACCTGAAGCTGTGCGATAGGTGTTTGGTGTTGGAAGTTCAGTTCCCATTTGTTCAAAACGGGTGTTTGCATTAAATTGAGTGCCGCCCTGTTGTGCAAACGAAAATAATGCTTGAAGAATCAAAAGCGTAGCGAGAAGGAGTTCGGATACTCGAAACGCTCTACCTAATACTGATAGTTTTCTCATAAAACATGATGAAGGGTTAGTGAAAATACGGATGTAGAATCGCTACGGCGAACCGTTAAAATGTAGAATGATTTTACGTCAAACTATATATTAATTCTTCTACTTATTATTTATTGGCAAATATAGAGATAAATGCCAAAACTACCTCAAAATAAGGCAATTTCAGATAAATTCGAGATAAATTGGATTTTACTTACGACGTGGCTTATGGATTATGGCTGCTACTACCGCAATTTCGATACTTGCCCCTCCAGGAAGATTAGCCACGCCAACGGTTGTGCGAGCAGGAAAATCGCCTGTAAAGTACTTACCATAAATTTCGTTTACTTTCGCAAAGTTGTTCATGTCTTTGATATAAATGGTGGTATTTACGATATCGCTGAGCTTGGCACCAGAAGCCTCTAAAACCGCTTTGATGTTTTCCATGATGCGAACGGTTTCGGCTTCAAAACCTCCATCAACCAATTTTCGGGTTGCAGGGTCGAGGCCAATTTGACCCGCCACAAACAAAAAACCATTTGATTTTACGGCCTGACTGTATGGGGCAATCGGCACAGGGGCTTTATCGGTTTTGATGATTTCTTTGTGCTGTGCAAAGACAAGATTTGTGGCAAAAAATAAGCATAAAATAAGTTTTTTCATGATTTCTTTTGGTTTTTTACTCTGTCTTTACCGTAGGTCTGACAGAAAATGAGCGATGAAGATAATACTTCTGCAATTTTCTGCAATTTGCTCGAAAAAGCAAGGTTTTATAAAACGAAAGAGCTTAGTTTCTGAAAAACTAAGCTCTTTCGTTTTTAATCTATATGTTTAGTTTAATTATAACGTTTTTCGATTTCCTCTAAACTCATGCCTTTTGTTTCAAAAACAATGTATTTGGCAAAGAGTAAGCCGAGTAAGACGACGGTCATGTAAATACCAAAAATTCCACCATTAGTACCGAGCGATGTGGCAGCTAAAATCGGAAACGAATAAGCCACGCCAGCATCAAAAAGCCAATGATTGAAACTACCCATACTCGAAGCAAAACCTCTGATTTTAAGTGGGTAAATCTCCGAAATTAATAACC
>JACCDX010181217.1_pt1 | contig 55583 bp, 63 predicted proteins | sample 7449681 | NCBI WGS metagenome assembly JACCDX01 (sample SAMN15323450, study PRJNA562643) | freshwater metagenome | isolation source: river surface water | place: USA:Blue River Watershed | collected 2017-08-18
CTATGGATATCGTAGAGATTACGCGCCAACGAACCGAGCGGGACACTGGCGCTAACCCCCAGCGCATTCTCGACTGCCAAACCAAGATCTTTCAACATCAGATCAACGCCAAAACCACCCGAATAATTACGACTAGCAGGTGTATTCTCCATCACACCCGGGCAGGGATTGTAAAGTTCAAGCGCCCAGTTACGCCCGGAACTCTTCGACATGATCTCGGAAAGAACTTTAGGATCCATGCCATTGGCCATACCTAAGCGCAGCGCCTCTGCAGTTCCGATCATCAGAATACCCAAAAGCATGTTGTTGCAGACTTTTACCGTCTGTCCGGCGCCACTATCACCCGCATGGAAAATATTCTTTCCCATTTTTTCAAGCAATGGTCTTGCGCGATTTACGTGTTCCGTCTTGCCGCCGACCATAAAAGTTAGCGTTGCACCTTGGGCACCGGCGGTACCACCGGAAACGGGCGCATCAATCATGGCCACTTTGTGTTCGGCTGAAATCGACGACACCTTTCTGGCCACTTCCGGTGCAATCGTAGAACAATCAATCAGCAATGTTTTTGGTGACGCGGCGGCGATAAGACCGGAGCTTCCCAAATAGACTGCTTCAACATGTCGAGAAGCCGGAAGCATGGTAATCACCACCTCCGCGCCTGCAGCGGCGGCAACCGCTGATGCCGCTACTTTTCCCCCCGCTGCAACGAGCGCATCTGCCTGTGACTTTGCAAGGTCAAAGCCGGTTACAGCATGGCCGGCCTTGACAAGATTGATCGCCATGGGCAAGCCCATATTGCCTAGTCCGATGAATGCGATGTTCATGGCGCCCTCACTTCAGTGAGATCGTGGTATTGACCTTACCAGCATCCAAACCCGCCTCAAACCAACGTGCGGTCACGGTTTTGGTTTGTGTCCAGAAGGTGATGGCCTGCTTACCGTTAGGTCCCAGATCACCAAGCTTAGATGCGCGGGATCCCGTAAAGCTGAAATAAGCCACGGGAACAGGAATAGGCACATTAATTCCTACCTGACCGACATCGATTTCATTCTGAAACTTTCGTGCCGCCCAACCGCTCGATGTAAAGATCGATGTGCCATTGCCGTTGGGATTGGCATTAATAAACTCAATGGCATCTTGCAAGGAGTCGACACACACTACGCAAAGTACTGGTCCAAAGATTTCTTGCTCATAGATATCCATGCCACGTTTGACATCCGAAAAAAGTGTGGGGCCAACAAAATTACCATTTTCATAGCCAGACACTTTTAGGTTTCGGCCATCCACCAGCAAGGTGGCGCCTTGCGCAACGCCGGAATCGATGAATTTCACTACACGCTCTTTGGCCGCTTTGTTCACCAGGGGCCCAAGATCCGCCTCGCGATCAATTCCAGGGCCGACCTTCAGCGCCTTGGTTTTGGTCGCCAGTTCGGGCAGCCATTCCTTGGCCTTGCCAACCAAGACCGCCACCGAATTGGCCATGCAGCGCTGTCCGGCCGCACCGAAGGCGGAGCCCAGCAAGTTGTTGATCGCCTGATCCTTGTCCGCGTCAGGCAAAACGACGCAATGGTTCTTTGCCGCCATCATTGCCTGAACCCGTTTTCCAGCCTCGGATGCACGGCGATAGATGTGCGTGCCGACATGCGTGGAGCCAATAAACGACAGGGCCTTGATGTCGGGGTGGTCACAGATCAGGTTGGCCACATCCGGGCCTCCGTGAACCACATTAAGCACTCCGGCTGGGATTCCGGCCTGATGAGCCAATTCCACCAGATACATGGTAGAACTGGGATCTTGCTCGGAGGGCTTTAATACAAAGGTATTCCCACAGGCAATCGAAATTGGAAACATGAAACACGGCAACATCACCGGAAAGTTGAATGCAGTAATTCCGGCGCCAATTCCAATCGGTTGCAGCAGGTTGTACACGTCCACGCCAGTTGCAACGTTTTCCGCAAATTCGCCAAGCTGCAAAGAGGTGATAGAGCAGGCGTGTTCGATTACTTCAAGACCACGGCCGACTTCGCCTTCCGCGTCCGGTATGGTCTTGCCGTGTTCGCGACTAATCAGTTCAGCAAGCTTCGGGGTATTTTCACGAACCAGGGCCTGAAACTTGAGCATGATGCGCATACGGGAAGCCAGCGACGAATTGCGCCATTTCTTCAGCGCTTCTTTTGCGGAGGCAACAGCCAGATTCACTTCTTCTTCGGTTGCGAAGGGCACCCGGGCCACCACTTCTTGGGTGGCGGGATTTGTGACATCACGCCACTGGGTGCTTTTTGAGGCATAGGGTTTGCCGTTGATGAAGTGATGAATGGCATTCGGGCCAGACTGGGGCGCGTTCATGACGAGATTTCCTTCTGTTAGGTGGAAGTGGGACTCCGGCATCCAGCACAAACTGCGCCTGGATGCCGGAAGACTTATGAAATGGCTTACTGCTTAACTAACGGGCAGGTTGACTGAGAAAGGGGTTTGAAGGCGATATCGGCCGGAATGGTGCTGACCACCTTGTAGTAATCCCACGGACCCTTGGACTCTGAGGGTTTTTTCACCTCGAACAGATACATGTCGTGAATCACGCGGCCATCAGGGCGAATTTTCGCATTTCGCATGATTGGATCTTTGATCGGCAGCTCACGCATCTTATCGGCAACTACCTTGTAGTTATCGGTTTTTGCCGCTGCTACGCTTCTCAGGTAATGCAGCACACGGGAATACACGCCCGCCTGAACCATGGTGGGCTTAAAGCCCTTGTGTAACTTCTCAAAACGCGAAGAGAACGCGCGTGTCTGCGGATCCATATCCCAGTAAAAACCTTCGGAAAACACCAGACCCTGGGCGTTATTCAATCCGAGTGCGTGCACATCGGTCAGAAACAGCAGCAGGGATGCGACCTGTTGGGTCTTGCTGCCGATGGCGAATTCACGCGAGGCTTTCACCGCGTTTACGGCATCCTGACCAGCGCTGGCCAACGCAACCACTTGTGCTTTAGACGCCTGGCCCTGCAGCAGGAAAGAGGAAAAGTCAGTCGCATTTAAGGGGTGACGTACCGCCCCGACGACTGTTCCGCCATTGGCACGCACTACATCGCCCGCCTCTTTTTCTAGCGAGTGGCCGAATGCATAGTCCACGGTCACGAAGTACCACGACTTTTTGCCTTCACGAGTCAGCTGTGCGGCAGCGCCTGATGCCGAGGAATACGTGTCAAACATCCAGTGAAATCCATTGCTGGTACAGTCTTCATTGGTCAGACGCGTCGTTGCCGGGCCGCTATACAAGGCAATGCCACCCTGTTCTTTAATCAGCTTTTGAATTGCCAATGCTCCGGCGGAGTTGGTCAGATCGGCAAACGCATCAACCTTCTCGGTAGCCAGCCACTCGCGGGCTTTGGCCGCTGCTATATCTGCCTTGTTTTGATGATCGGCAGACAGCACTTCGATCTTCAATCCTTTGCATTCCGCTTTCAGGCAATCCTCGATCGCCATCTTGGCCGCCACAACGGAACCGGCCCCGCCCATGCCCGAGTACGGGCCGGACATGTCCGTGATGATGCCCAGCTTCACAACGCCGTCTGAAATCTGGGCGCTGGCCGCCGTGGCAATCGAGAGTAATGCTGCAGCCAAAGGTTTTTTGGTGAATTTCATGAAGGTCTCCTGTCATCTTGCCGAAATGGGGATATCGGCTGTTTAGTTGGAGCCAGCACTATGGTATGGAAATTTGCATTACGATAGGTCATTTCTGAATATCTGTATTGCAAAAATGCACCAGGAGATCTAATGGACATATCCCGAACCAACTGGGACAACCTGCGTCTGTTTCTGGCCATGGCCCGCTACCAGTCGGCTCAAGAGGCGGCTCGGCAACTGGATATCGATCACTCGACGCTCACCCGTCGGATGCATCGACTGGAAAAAGACATTGAAACCAGGCTCTTTGACCGAACCTCGACTGGACATCAACTGACCGCGGCAGGACACCGGCTCCTTGAACAGGTCGAGAGAATCGAAAGCACCGTGATTTCGATTGACCAGCAAATCGGCGGCGACAGTAAGGCGTTGACCGGTCAAGTCCGGCTCGGCGCCACGGAAGGATTCGGAAGCTATTTTCTTGCGCCCCAACTTGCGCGACTCGGTGATCGACATCCATCGCTATCCGTCGAGCTGGTGACTGTTCCGCGATTTATCAGTCTCTCTAAACGCGAAGCGGATCTCGCCATCAATATTGAACGGCCGACCGGGTCAAGCGAAGTGACTTGCAAACTCACCGACTACCGCCTTCTTCTATATGGGAAGAAGGATTATCTGGCCGCTCACACACCAATAAAAACCGTTGAAGATCTCAACAAACATCGCTTCATCGGCTATGTTGATGAACTGTGTTTCAGCGAAGAATTACGCTACCTGGAATCTGTAGTGCCGGGGGCATTTTTGCCGCTCCGAAGCACGAATGTCGTTGCCCAATACCTTGCCGCCTGCCAAGGCCGCGGCCTGGCCGTACTGCCCTGTTTTCTGGCGGCACATTCTCCAGAACTTCAACCGTTGCTCACGGAGCAAGTGGATATCGTGCGCACATTCTGGTTATCTGTGCCAGCCGATAAAAAAGATGTCGCCCGGATTCGAGCCGTTTGGAATTACACCAGGGAAGTCACAGAGCTCAACAAAGCCTTCCTGATGGGAGAACGCCCTACGATTCAGTGGCCTAATTCTTGAAATCAATTTAGCTCGGGACCGCTCGGTCTTTTTGGAATCAATACTCAGAGCTCGTCCGCCGTGATGATCCTGGGCGCCGCATTACTGCCGATCATTCGTGCTCACGAATTACACTAAAATTCACGGATTCGATCCGCATGACACAATAAAAAACCCTCTGGAAGGCGAGCCACCAGAGGGTTTCAGTAAGACGAGTGCTTACTTCTTGGGTGTTTCTTTACATTCTTTCTTGTCTTTGTTTTCTGGTTTTTTGCAATCGACTTTCTTATCGTCCATCTTTCCACCACCATGGTTCATAGCGAAAGCCGGAGCAGAGACAGCGATCAGAGCGGAGGCCACAACAGTCAGTACGGATTTCATCAGTTTTCACCTGTAGAGTTGACACATTTGAGAGGAACGTACTGAGGTCCCCGGAAATGAGAACACTAAGTCACGTTCGTGGATTTTCGGGACTATCTATGGCTTTCGTCAAGGGCGTTTTCTCTGCAACCCTATTGATTGCCCCCCTTTTTCTAGCCCTTTTACTGCCAGCCACCGCCTGGGCTCAGACGCGATTTCAGCCCCAGGAGACGCAGATTCTGCTTAAGACCGAATCGAACCAGAGGGAGATCCGTCGTCTGCGCGAAGCGCTTGAGCGCTGGCGCCTAGATCCCCAAAACATCGACACCGCGACGGACTCGGCCAGAGCAGCCATTCTGGCCGCCATTCGGCAGGGGGATCTTCGCTGGCTAGGGAACGCCAAAGCCATGCTAGAACCCTGGTGGAAGGAACAAGAAATTCCTGGCGGAACACTATTCATTCGTGCCCTGATACGCCAAGGCGTGCATGACTTCGAGGGGGCACTGAGCGACTTGGATGCGGCGATTGCCAAAGACCCTCAACAACCCGAATTCTGGGCCTGGCGATTTGCGATCTATATGGTCAGGGCTGAAATCGTAAAGGCGCGAAAAGAATGCTCGGCAATCGGTCAGCGCTTTGGCCGGATGGAGCAAGCGGGCTGTGACGCGGTCTTGCTCTATCGAACCGGCAACCCCCAGAGCGCGATCATCGCGTTGGAACGTCTTTTTGGCCATCCGAATTATCAGGGACAGCATGCGCAAGAGTGGCTGGCGTTTCACCGGGGCGAAGCGTTCCGCGTCGCAGGAGACCGAGACAGTGCGAGAAGAGTCTGGGAGTCTCATCTTAAGACCCGGTTAGCCGGGCATGGTCTAAGAGTAGCTTTAATTGATCTGCTTAATCGTGAGGGGAAATACGCAGAGGCCTGGCAGCTGAATAACCAAACCCCAAGATCAGACGCACTTTTAGTCGCTGCAATTCAGTCCGCACAAGGTCTAAAAAACGGCCAAGAGCGATTACTCATCGCCGAGCTTGAACATCGACTCCGCCAGCAGGAAGCCAGGGGGGATTCGATCAACGAACGACCGATCATCAGATATCAGCTCATGATCAAAAAAGATGCCAAAACGGCGCTCAAGATGGCACAAGCCGCATGGAAGACTGAACGGGAACCGGCAGATGCACTTCTATTCGCTGAAGCGGCCGTACGAAGTGGATTGCCCGAACAGGCATCGGCACTCCTGCAATGGCAATCTGAAACTGGCTACCGAGACCCCGATCTTGATCGTCTCATAATGGAGATACGTCAGGCGACTCCGTCGAAGGAGCGGCGATGAATCTGACAGATCCATTTCGGACAAATCTTGTTCGAGTCATGGCGCTGTTGACGTTTGTTTGGGTAATACTTTCTTCCCCAGGAATGACATGGGCCCACTCCAGCAGCACAAGCTATATCACTATCTCTGCGGACGCAGGAACGACACCGACTCTACGGCTAGACTTACCATTGCGGGATCTTGCCCTGCGATTTGATCTTGATCAGGACCGTGATGGCGCTATCCGCTGGCAGGAAGTCAAGTCACAACTGGGCTCTATCACAGGTTGGATAAATGATGGTCTAAAGATTGAACAGTCCGCCGCGTTATGCAGGTTGGTGGAGCCGGACTGGGCAGCGGCAGCCTACGGCGAGGAAAATTATCTTAGCCTAATCGCTCAGATCCGCTGCCCCGTCGATACAGGCATGAAGGCGCTCTCTCTGGGCTATACCCTCTTCTTTGACCAAGACGCCCTGCACCGCGGACTGATGAAAGCCTCCTTTGACGGCATCACGATCAGTGCCATCATAAGTCCCGATCGCCCGACCCATCTTCTGGATAGATCCACCACTGGCTTTGCCGCTACCCTAGGACACTATCTGATTGAGGGAATCTGGCATATCTGGATCGGAGCTGACCACATCCTGTTCTTAATCAGCCTCTTGCTGCCTTGCGTTTTCTTACGAGCATCCGCAACCCTTGGGCAATGGCAACCACAACCCGGCATCAAACCTGCAGTGACAAACGTCGTGTCAGTCGTCACCGCCTTTACTGTCGCTCATTCCATCACTCTTGGGCTCACCGTCTTCAACATCATTACACCACCTGACGGACTTGTTGAACCCATCATCGCAGCCTCAGTTATTTTCGCAGCCTTGGGTAACCTCACGAAAACACTTATTCACTTGCGTTGGCAGATTGCACTTGTATTTGGACTTATTCACGGATTTGGATTTGCGAGCGTTCTGGCTGACCTTGGACTCCCATCCGATCAGCTCACCGCCGCGTTACTCGGGTTTAACATCGGAGTTGAACTTGGCCAATTGGCGATTGTTACTGTGTTCTTCCCAATTGCCTGGAAACTCCGTGCGACATCGTTTTATCGATGGGGATTTGTATTCTCGGGCTCGATTGTCGTTGCGATGATTGCGCTGTATTGGTTAGTCGATCGGCTATAGTTAGGCCAGCGAAATATCTGACACTATGCGTGTTACAACTTTCTTGACTGGATCACGCCTATTGGCGCTATTGTATTCCTGTGCCGTCCGAGAGCAGGCATTTAACTGAGCTTATCTTTCACAACATGAATCTTCACTCTGATCACAACAAACGGATTGTCCTTAATCACCATGAGTTGCCTTGGACGGCAAGCCCCGAGGCTGGCGTTATGCGTCGTCTGCTGGAGCGACATGGCGATGAGCTAGCCAGAGCCACATCCATTGTTAAGTATGAGCCTGGCGCTCAGTTCTCAAAACATCGTCATGACCATGGCGAAGAGATTCTTGTACTGGAGGGTGTATTCAGCGACGAGACGGGCGATTACCCTGCGGGTTTTTATATTATGAACCCGCCGGGGTCGACTCATACGCCATACAGCACCACAGGTTGCACACTGTTCGTAAAGCTACGCCATCTGGGGATCGAGCAAACCCAACGGGAAGTTGTCGATACAAACAACACACCATGGCTGCCAGGTCTGGTGGATGGCCTTTACGTCATGCCGCTCATGCGACAGGGCAGCGGGTCAACGCTGGTGCGTTGGTCCCCACGGACCTACTTCAACCCCCATCGGCACTACGGAGGTGAGGAGATATATGTGGTTCGGGGGGTGTTTGAAGACGAACATGGCATCTACCCAGAAGGTTCGTGGATACGCAGCCCACATATGAGTCTGCACCAACCTTTTAGTAAAGAGGGCTGTACGATATTTGTTAAAACGGGTCACCTTTTAACCATCCAGGATGGCGCCACACACTAAACCGGACTGAGAAAAGCCGTTACTTCAAGCAACAGTTTTTCGTCACGAGAAGATACTTTTACTATGACCAACTCTAAAACATTTCTTGTCTTCGGCGGTGTTGGTGGTATTGGCGGAGATCTGGTATCCCTATTGCACCGCCATGGGCATACCGTCTACGCCACCACGCGAACCCCGCAATCCGCAAGCGGGGTTCCAATTCCTACGGATCGGTTATTAGGCGTTGATGTATTGAATGCAGCCTCGATCGCTCAGGCGGTGCAGACGGCCAGCCAGGAGCGTCTTGATGGCCTGGCCTACTGCATCGGCACGATCAATCTCAAACCGCTTGCGCGGACCACTGCCGACGACATTGTGAACGCTATGTTGATCAACACTGTTGGCGCATTTTTGGCAATCAAAGAAGCGAGCGCTGTTTTGTCCAAACATCACGGTTCAATTGTGCTCTTTTCTTCCATAGCGGCGACTAAAGGTTTTGTAAATCACAGCGCTATTGCCTCGGCGAAGGCAGCACTCGAGGGATTAGCGCGAACACTCGCCGCAGAGCTTGCTCCTCATGTGCGCGTGAACGTCATCGCCCCAAGTCTCACCGACACCCCACTGGCCCGTGTATTTACCCAGAACGCAAAGATGAGCGAGGCGATTGCCGCCATGCACCCTATTCCTCGCTTAGGCATCGCTGCAGAAATGGCCAAGATGGCCGCCGTCTTGTTGTCCGATGATTCCGGATGGATAACCGGCCAGACGATTCATATCGATGGCGGTCGGTCAACCATCGACACATAGTAGATCTCCATCCGTTCGCGGTAATGAAGCCTTCCCATGTCGTCGTGATTGGCAACGGAATCGTCGGGGCCGCCAGTGCCCTTCACGCCCTTCGAATGGGGTGCCGTGTGACCATCGTGGATCCAGAGCCCCCAGGCAGCCGCCAGGCCTCGAGCTTTGGCAACGCGGGATGGCTGTCCTCACACTCAATCATTCCGCCTGCCACACCGGGTGCCTGGAAAAAAATTCCGGGATGGTTATGGGATCCCTCTGGGCCGCTGACCATCCGGTGGCGTTATCTTCCTCGGGCATTCCCCTGGTTGATGCGCTATCTGAGCGCTGGCTGGACCTACCCACAGATCGCGCAAACAGCCCACGGTTTGCGCGCATTGCTTCGGGACGCGCCAGATCTGCATATGGACATGGCCAAGGCAGCAGGCGTCCCCGAGCTGATCCGAAAAACCGGGTTACTTCATGCCTATCCCTCGGCAGAAGACTATCAGCGGGATGCACGCCTGTGGAATATCCGACGGCAGGAAGGCATCACCTGGGAGGACTGCTCAGCCCCGATGCTGCGCCAACGCGAGCCCCATCTTGAGCATCGCTACCAGTGCGGTCTCTATGTCCCGGATGTCGGCCATTGCACTAATCCTGGCGCCTATGTCCAGGCCATCATGCGCCATGTACTGATTTCAGGTGGCACGGCCCTCCGAGCCAGCGCCACCGGATTTCGCATTGTTGATGGCCGGCTCCGAGCCGTGACCACCGTCGATGGTGAGGTGGCGTGTGACAAGGCGGTGATCGCCGCTGGGGCACAAGCCAAAATGCTGGCCAACACCGTCGGGGATCAGGTGAGCCTGGAGGCAGAACGGGGCTATCACGCCACAGCCGAAGTCCCCTCCGTCGGCCCCGTGACACCCACCATGCTGATGGATCAAAAAGTCATTGTTACCCGCATGACAACCGGTCTGCGAATTGCTGGTCACGTGGAAATCGCCGGGTTCGAAGATGCCCCGAACTGGAAACGCTCTGAGATTCTTCAGCGTCTGCTGGTCCGAGTTTATCCTGCCCTAAACGGGATCCTTCGGCCGGAGCAGATTCAGGTATGGATGGGTCGCCGACCCAGCACGCCTGATGGCCTGCCCTGCATCGGACCATCTCGCGCCACCACCGATGTCATCCACGCGTATGGCCATGGCCATGTCGGACTGGCCGGTTCGGCCCACACCGGACATATCGTTGCCGCACTGCTCACCCATCAACGCCCCGGCATTGATCTCACACCCTACTCGCCGCAGCGTTTCGGGTAGATGCGATTAATGGCGTTCAGAAAATGAAAAAGGCGCTCGTTTTGGAGCGCCTTTTAAGCGACGGATCGCGTGCCGAACCCTAGCGAATTACAGGACTGCGTCTTTCAGTTTCTTCAGGGCGCGTACCTTCACCTTCACCGAGGCGGGTTTGGCTGCGAACCACTGGTCTTCACCAGTGAAGGGATTCTTACCAAAGCGCTTGGGCTTAGCCGGAACCTTCTGGGCCACGATCTTTAACAACCCGGGAAGCGTGAACTCACCAGCACCTTTTTTGTTCACGGACGCCAGTGTCACATCTTCTAGTGCCGACAACACGGCTTTCACCGACTTGGACTCCACGCCCGAACTCTCCACCAGATGGGCCACCAGAGCGCTCTTATTTAATGCCGATTTGATCGGTTTTGCGGCCGAAGACTTCGCGGCGGTGGCTTTCTTTGCGGGTGCTTTTTTCACTGCTTTTTTTGCCTTGACGGCCCGGGATTTTTTCGCTGCCATAGTGACTCCAAGTGGATAAAAGAAAAGTAAAACGTGGAAATTCTAGCAGGTCGTGAGGCAAAGATCGCGCGTCATTTCGAAATTGGGGTAAGTCGGTAGACCTGCTCCAGTAACCACGTCAATCCCATTTCAGCCCACGGCGACTGAGGCGAAAACGCATCGTGCCGGCCTGCCAAATGATCAACGGACCATCCACGTGCCGTGATGGATTCAGGCCATGCTCCTGGAAAAAGGCCTGGCAGGCCAAGGGGCTGAGTTCAGAGCCCAGCACGCCAAACCCCTGGCCCGCGAGCCAGGCAAAATCCAGGGTCTTGCCGCACAAGGGAACAAATACCGTACTGCCCGACACGGCCCCCATCTGCCCCCAGAACCGCGTCAGCAGGGGGTTGATCTCGCGCTTATGAAAGCCGATCTCGTCACGCGTCCATTTGTCATGCCAAAACACCGCGTCCATCGGGGCAGTATACGTCAGACCATCTTACGCACCGCCTTCCCACGCATGTGTTCACGAGAGGCGCCGCTGCGTTGTGCCGTGAACTCTTCTAATCGACGACGCATGGCCAAAAAAGCATCCCGAAGGGCGATATACACGTCCTCGTTTTGCACCCTGTTGACGACCAGCTCCTGCCCAGCAATGGTCAGATCAATCCGGACACCATAGGGACGTCCCTGATGCTGATGCTTCTGATCAAGGCTCACCATGACGCGACAGGATAAAAGGTCGGCGGCGACCTTTTCAAGCCGAGCGACATAGTCGCGCACCCGCTCCTCGACCGCGGCGGAAGACTCCATGCCATGGAATCGAATATGCAGTGTTGTTTTCATTACTGAGCCTCTCTTGAGCCATATCAAATCGAAAAGAGGCTATCTGCAAGGTGACGGGCTCCCCACAAGCGGAGTGTGCAAAACGAGCGCTTTTATTCACCAACGATAAAAACGCTTGGCACTCTCTAGAGTGATGGCGTACAACGCCACTAATCCTATAACGAGCCCCATCAATGGCCATTCCAAGGGGGTTAAGGCAAATGCATCGGCCCAGGGCACATAGGGAAAGCCTATGGCCACGATCGCTACACCTATCAGTAAGACGGCCAATGGTGTCGATGGTCGACTTCTCCACAAGGGCAGCGATGTTCGAATAATCATAAGCGCAATCAGTTGACTCAATAGTGACTCGACAAACCAGGCAGTTCGTATCTCGGCAACGCTGGACGCCGTAAAGTGAAGCAATACGAAAAATATAAGTAAATCAAAAACCACACTAATCAACCCAAACACAATCATAAAATTTCGGATCGAATTGATGTCCATACGCGGAGGGTGTTCGAGTGTCGATTCAGCGACTCGATCACTGGCTACTCCCACTGCTGGAAGATCAGCCAATAGGTTATTTAACAGGATTTGAGCAGGCATTAAAGGCAGAAATGGGAGCGCAATGGCCATGATGGCCATGCTCAGCATATTCCCAAAATTAGAACTCGTGCTTGCCCGTATATACGTCAACGTATTTGCAAACGTCTTGCGACCTTCGTCAATACCATCGCAGATAATCTGCAGTTCTTTTCTCAGCAGTACAAAGTCGGAGCTCTCCCGGGCCACGTCGACCGCATTGCTCACAGAAATGCCAACGTCCGCCGCGTTGAGCGCAAGCGCATCGTTCACCCCATCCCCCAGGTAACCGACAATGGATCCGCACCCCCGAAGTGACCGAATCAGACGTTCTTTTTGAGCAGGACTTACCTCGGCATATACCGATACGTCGGAGACGACTAGACGCAGCTCCAGATCACTCATGGAATCCAAGTCACTTCCAGTGACCACACGATCCGCAGGGATCCCCACCTGTTTGGCCGCATGACGTGCCGCCCGATGATCATCCCCAGTAATCATCCGTAGGCTTACACCGCGACCCTGAAGGCGTTGAATGGTCCGTCCAGCGTCAGGCTTTGGCGGATCGAAAAAGACGAGAGTCCCCATAAAACACAGGTCGGATTCCACGACAGAGGGATCCGAAGAGAGGTGTACCCCTTTATCTTTCATGGCCACACCAATAACCCGGCACCCTTGATCCGCCCAGCGCTGATGGAGCTCTGCAACGCGGCGGCGATCTTCGGAGGTGAGGATCCGCGCGGTGCTCCCCATGAACCGACAAACGTCTAACACGGAGTGCAATGCCCCGCTGGTCACGAGCATTCGGTCATATGCCCCGGTTTGCAGCACTACAGAACCGCGACGCCGGTCGTAATCAAACGGGAGCTCACCGCATTTTGGCGATGGTGGCAGATCGGTAAAACGCCTCTCGGCCGCCATCAGGATTGCACGATGCAATGCATCTGCCTTGCCCGTCTGCACGCGTACCGCCTGATAAATGATCTGCAGCAGTTCATCGGAATGGAGGCCATCCTGGTCCACCCAATCCTGAAGCGATACATCACCATAGGTCAGGGTTCCCGTCTTATCCGTGCACAGCACGGTCATGGCACCCAGGGTTTCAATGGTACTGAGCCTACGAACAATCACCCCCTGTATTGCTAATCGTCGCGCCCCATGCGAGAGCATGACACTCATGATGACCGGTAGCATCTCCGGCGTGAGTCCCACGACCAGTGCAATCGCAAACAACAACATATCGCTGAGTGGCTTTCCAAGTAAAAGCCCTATTACCAACACCACTAAGACTACGAATGTCATGATCCGCACCAGAAAAACACTCAGTCGTCTCATGGAGAGACTAAAAGTGCTCTGTTCTTCCCGCGTGGCCACCGCTGCCGACATTTGCCCCAATAGGGTGTCGCTCCCGGTATACACCGCAATCGCAACGCCATGACCACTGTCCACACTGGTGCCCATCCAAAGACAGTTCGGTCGCTTAGTGCCACCCTTCTCCGACGCCATCGACGCTTCTGTCGTCGCGTGCTTCGAAACGGGATAGGTTTCTCCTGTTAATACGGATTCATTAACCACCAAACCAGCACTCTCCAACACCACCGAATCGGCGGGCACTAAATCGCCAGCGCTCAGCACAATCAGATCGCCTGGAACCACCTGGTCACACTTGATGGTGATCAATCGACCGCCACGCATCACCACCGACTGTGCGCGTACGGAAGACGCCAGTCGCTCAAATGCGCGACGTGCCACGAATTCCTGCGTGAACCCTAGTGCCGCACTCAACAACACTAAGATGGCAACCATTGCCGCTTCCATCCAGTCGGTCATAAATGCCGATAGGCTGCTGGCAGCCAGAAGGATCAGAACGAGTGGATTTCGAAACTGATTCAGCAGAATACGAATGGCCGTATCCGCTTGATGCCAATCCCTACCGTGAAGTCGGGCAGTGCTCAGACGACGTCGGGCCTGCCGAGGAGAAATCCCGCGGCGCGTCGATCCTAGACGAGACAGTAATGCCTCGGAATCTAATGTCCAGTACGCATCCGGAGATCTCATTTCGATAGGCTAGATAGCCTATCGATAAAAACTCCACAGATAAGGTGCTATGCGACGCCCACGTTCACAGAACGCTCAATCAGCTCAATCTTGTAGCCGTCGGGATCCTGGACAAAAGCGACTACGGTGGCGCCGCCCTTGACCGGGCCCGCCTCACGAATCACGTTACCGCCCGCGTTGCGGATGCGTTCGCAGGCCGCCGCTGCGTCGGGAACCCCTATCGCAATATGACCATACGCCGAGCCCATATCGTACTGGGCTACCCCATAGTTATAGGTGAGCTCGATCTCGGCCTCACCTTCGGCATTTCCTTGGCCAAACCCTAAAAACGCATTGGTGTACTTCTGATCGGGTCGATCCATGGTACGAATCAAGTTCATGCCCAGGATCTGGGTATAAAACGCGATGGAACGCTCCAGGTTCCCGACCCGCAGCATTGTGTGCAATAGTTTCATTGGCCTTACCTCCGATGCACAATTAAACCATGAACACCAATCTCAAGTTATTGTTGCTACTGCTGATCCTGATCGGGTCGGTATTTCTCTTCATCGACCGGGTCGTCTGCAATAACTGGTCTTATCACGATTACAAGGCCGGTATTGAGCGGCGATTCATTTGCTCCTGGCAACAGTGACCAAGCCGCGGGAGCCTGGCCTCTACCCGGCGAACGGCCTACCCGCCTACTTCAACTGAATGCGACTCAGATATTCAATGATGGCCAATACCCTCAATCGGACATACGCATCCGCGTCGTAGGGGGTATCCATGTAGTAATCGGCCGCGTCCATACGATACTGCCGTCCCCAGATCGGCATATCCCGGGTGCCGTGAGACGGCACGGCATCCCCGGTGATGCTCTCAAAGACACGATTCATCGGAAAAATACCGTTATTACTCCGCGAGAGCATCGTCAGATCACTGACCCGCTTTGTCATAAAGCCAGCCATCGGTCCATTTCCCCGGCCATCCTGGTCATGACAAACAGCACACTTCGCCTGATACTCCTGCCGCCCGAGATCCACTGTAGCCCGGGGCGCTTGGGCGAACGCGGATCCATAAATCAAAGCGCTTCCGCACAGAAACGGAACCACAAAGTAATGACGCAACATAGTAAGTCTCCTTGCAATATCGGATTTATCGACAATAAAGCGGATTACAGATATCTACTCACAGCACAACAATCGGTACATTGGCTCTTCGCATCACATCTCGGGTCTCGCTTCCCAACAGCAACCCGCCCAGACCCGACCGTTTATGGGACACCATTAAGATGGCATCCGCTCCCGCGCTCTCGGTGGCTTCCACAATTCCCTGGGGAGTATCCGAGTGGAACACGTGCACCGCGTCAGTCTTAACCAATGGTCCAAGCAACTGATCCGCTTTTTTGAACAGTCGTTTGGCATACGTATCACAGGCCTTCTTGTGATCCGGCACAGTGATGTAATCCCCGCCGAATCCGTTCTGGAGATAGAAGGCCGGTGGCAAGGGATCGGACACATGGACAAAGGTCACCTTTGCGTCATCGCGCAACGCCAGATCCCGAAGTTGTGAAAAATCTTTATCCTGTAGTGCAAAATCATCTACCGGCACTATCAAATGCTTGAACATATCTATCCCCGAAAAATGTCATAACTAACAACGTGTCACCGTAGATGACACTAAAGGCATTTCAAGGCGCATCGACACACCATGCGTGGATTTCATACGAAAAGGAGCGCACTCTACGCTCATAAGATGCACATACGATGTGGGTCATCCCGACACTGGATCTTTATCCTGAACTCCTGAAGTTTCCTAAAGGAGTCCTCCATGCCCACCCAACTGCTTCTTGCTGCACTGCTCATTGGCTCGATCGTCGCGATGCCATTTCGTGCGCGTGCTGAACCGGTGAATACCCCCATTTTTGGTAGCCGATTGATGAGCCCGGAGGAGCGTGAAGACTACCGTTTGAAGATGCGCTCTGCGAAGACACCACAAGAGCGCGCACAGATCCGAAAAGATCACCACACCGCTATGAAGGAGCGGGCAAAAGCACAGGGTGTCACGCTGCCCGACGAGCCTCCGGCGCGGGGCGGTGGCTACGGATTTGGGCCGGGAGGCTCTCAGGGAAATGGGAACGGACCCCGGCCTTACCCCGGAAAGTAGTCTGCTAGGTGATGATGGCCCCGGCCGATCCCACACCGCATTTCACTGAGAAAGCGACCCACCACCCCAATGCATTGGACGCACGTGTCCATGCTGGCCTGGCACGCGCATTTTTTTCGATATCCCCTACATCGCTAACGCTTGCACTCACGGATTGGGGCATACAGCTAACGCTGTCGCCAGGAAAGCGCTTGGAGTTGATGCAATTCGCGATTGACCAGTGGCTGCGACTTTATTGTTACTGTTGCACGATCGCGCGAAATTCAAGCACGCTTTCCACACCAGAATGCGTTACACCACCAAGCTTTGACAAACGATTTAGCGCCGACGACTGGCATAAGTGGCCATTTAGCGTACTCCATCAGGCGTTTCTATTAGCCGATGAATGGTGGCATAAGGCCACGACGAATACGATCGGCGTTACGGCACATCATGAGCATATCGTGCATTTCATGACACGTCAGTGGTTAGACGTGTTTTCACCCGGCAACTTTCTTCTGACCAATCCACTCGTTCTTCGCCGCACCTCCGAAACGTGGGGGCGCAATCTCGTACGCGGGGCAATTCATGTCATCGAAGATATCGAACGCTCAGTGACACAACAGCCAAATCCAAATGCGTCGACATATGAGGTCGGTCGAAATATCGCAATTACGCCGGGAAAGGTGATTCTTCGCAATCGCCTCATGGAGCTGATCCAGTACGCTCCGGCCACGCCGGATGTCCACCCCGAGCCCGTACTGATCATGCCCGCCTGGATCATGAAGTACTACATCCTGGATCTATCGCCTCACAACTCCCTTATCCGGTACCTTGTGGACCAGGGATTTACTGTGTTTTGCATCTCATGGAAAAATCCAGGCTGGAACGAGCGCGATCTTGATATCGATGACTATCTAGACCTTGGATTCTTCGCCGCACTGGAAGCGATTCAAACCATCACCGGACAGGATAGGATTCATGCAACCGGATACTGTCTGGGCGGAACACTCTTAGCGATCGCCGCGGCGACCATGGCCCGGGACAACGATCCGCGGCTCCACACCATCACGCTATTTACCGCACAGACGGATTTCCGAGAGTCTGGAGAACTGGCTCTGTTTATCGATGAAAACGAAGTCAGTCTCTTAGAGGCGCAGATGAACGAAACCGGTTATCTCACGGCCGGTCAGATGGCGGGCGCTTTCCAGATGCTGCGATCCAACGACCTGATGTGGTCACGCGTGATCAACGAATACCTAATGGGAGAACGTGGAAAGTTCAATGACTTAATGGCCTGGAACGCCGACACCACCCGTATGCCCGCTCGAATGCATGGTCGATACTTGCGTGAACTCTTCTTAAACAACGCACTCAGCGAGAGCCGATACAAAATCCGGGGCGAGCCGATCACCCTATTCAATATCACTACCCCCATCTTCTGCGTGGCCACGCGGGCGGATCACGTGGCGCCCTGGGGGTCCGTCTATAAGCTTCACTATCTGACACCCGCCGAAGTGACGTTTGTGCTCACCACGGGCGGCCATAACGCCGGCATCGTCAACTCTCCCGAGCGGACCGATCGCACCTACCAGTGCCTGACGCGCGCACGCGGAGGGCACTATCTGTCTCATAAACAGTGGCTGGCAAGTGCCCCTGAACGATCGGGATCATGGTGGCCAAGCTGGTCCGCATGGCTGCAGGAACGCTCCGGCAGTCGCACCGCCGCACCACCCCTCGGGCATCCGAGAGACTATCCATGCATTGACGATGCACCGGGCCACTATGTCCACGAGCGATGAGCACTGTCCCAACACGAATCCAGAAAGAATCTCGAGATCCCACTCACGAAAGGACATTCCCATGATCACGACCATGAACAACGAAGCCAGCGCAAAGCTGGCGAAAGCCAATATCTCGCTCGCTGTCCGACTAAGCGAACTCGCCCATCAACAAAACTCGTTGCTAATGGACAGCCTGCAAAAAAACCTGTCCAGCTGCTATGCGGAATTTGAGACCAACGCGAAAAATGCGCTGAGCGCAGGAGACTGGATCTCTATGTCGACGGCCTGGGCCACTATACCCCTCCTGATGATGAAAATGCAGACCCGTCAGATACAGCAAATGCTTGAATTTAACGCCAAGATTCAACAGCAGACCAATACAATTCTCAAAGACGCCATGTCGAACTGGCAAAAGGATGCGGCCTTGGCCATGCAGGAGTCCGCCGGTGCTATGCCCCTGAGTACCGCTTTGCGGAACTGGTTTGATGGGGCCGCATTAACTGGCACCGGATCGGTGGCATCGGCTACCATGCCCTCCGACGGATCGCCATCCCAAGGCATGACATTACGAATGACCGAACCGTCCCGTGCGATCCGGTGAGTGGCGACATTCTAAGAAAGGGCCATCCGAAATGCTGTGATGGCCCTCATATGCTGCTAAAAGTCAGTGAATCAATGCACCGCAATCCGCTTTGCTGCAGAAGATGCTTTTTTGGGTAACGTCAGTGTGAGTAGCCCGTCCTGATAACTCGCCTGGCAGGACGCGCTGTCGACCTCCGACTGCAAAAGGAATCGTCGCGATACCGCCCCGTAATAGCGTTCGCTTTGCACAAGTTTTTCATTGTCTACTTTACGATCACACTGCTTAATTTCAGCACTGATGGTGATCTGGGCCCCGTCAATATCCACCTGGATATCTTCCTTTTTCAATCCGGGCATCTCTGCCTCAAGCCGATACACGGCATCATCCTCGCGAATTTCCACCGCGAAGTCCTCGGGTAATGCGCGTCCGTGCAGCGGCCGAATCATGACACCCGGTGTCATCCAGTCACTGAAAAAGTCACGCATTAGATTTTCGCGAATTCTTGCAAGATTATTCATTCATGCCCTCCATGGTTTTAGGAACCGTGACGATGACAGGAAATAGGCTACTGATTCCACATCACGATTGGTTTTACAGGCCCGCAGTAGTCCGACACCACACGCGTTTCCCACAACCCGCGTGCCATATTGCCGCGCAAATATCGCAGACTGCGAGTGCGCGTGCATTTTCGGATAGATGGTTTGAGCATCTGCCGGCACGCAATCACAGATTAACGATCATATGCTGTTTTCTTAAACCTATTGGCGAGGACTATATGCCCAATCATAATGTCGATGCACTTCGACGCGACGTGCAAACGTTAATTCAGGATGCTCAGATTCTTTTCAAAGATGCGACTGCGCTGAGCGGTGACAGCGCCGAGGAGCTTCGCTCTAAAGGCACGTCACTCGTCCGGCAGGCCCTCGATGGTTTGCGTACCCTGGAGCAGTCGGCGGTCAGCAAAGGCCGACAATTGGCCTCGGATACGAATCATGTCGTCCACGAAAAGCCTTGGCTGGCGGTGGGCATCTCGGCTGGAGTGGGAATGCTAATTGGTATGCTCATTTCGCGCCGATAGATGATCGTTCTTTACCTTTTCACCTTAGTCTCTGCGGCGGTTGCAGCGCTTGCGGGATTGATGACCTGGGCACTGCTGGTGGGAATTTATGCGATGGTGGAGACAACCCCGGCAGCACCCGCACTTACCCCCGTGGTGGTGGCGAGCGTCATTATGGGAATATTCCTCATTCAGTTCGTGGCGCTACAGCACATGCGGGCTCGTCTGCAACGGGCGTTTTCCGCACGATGGACTGGTCTCGTTCAAGCACCATTCATATGGCGCCTGTTGACTACAGCATTAGTCGCACTTTTAGCGCTTCGGCGCCTTCGACGTTCGTAAGACCTGGTCGCCACGCATGCTACGGTGTACTGCCGGGGACCGTCGTGGTCATACGATGTAATGCAACACTTTTGATTCAAGGCCTTTCACCCCGGATTTGGCATAGTCTTTGGCCACTTCCAGGGTAATTCGATGCGCCACGGTGCGCGGCATGATGGCCCGAAGAATCCCCAGGGCCGATGGTGCTGCGATGAGTACGATGGCCTCGCACTCGCCCGAGGTAATCAACTGTTCCAGTTTGTGCATCACATTTTCTAAAAACAGTCGCTTTTGACTGAGCAGATGGCTCTTGGCCTCGTACGCGGAACGCCGACGAGAAGCGCTCTCGAATACCCGACCGGGCCGGCTCACGCGCGGTCGCACCGTATGGGAAAGCACATCTTCGGCCGTCCACACCTGTTCCATATGGGGTTGGGTGGCGGTGCCCGCATTACGCAAAACAACGGCATGAAAACCATTGATCACCACAAAAAACTTTCTTTCATTTAGGGGCATATCCATCTCCTTTGTGAAGATTTTTATGCACCGAGCGCCTCTTAGGTCAACGCAATAGGTGGGTTATTGCAGAAGGGACACCTTGGCGATTTGGTAAAGATTATTGCAGGGATTGGCTGAAATTTTTGGGTACACGTTGCCATTCATACGGATGGAGTTTGCCACTAGTGTGCCACTGATCATGACAGAGGATGCGCTACCTCCAATCGTGACTTCGTCCGCACTTAAATTGATCACACCGGTCAGATTCAATACGTCCTTGGCACCACCAAGCTTGATCGCACCAGGAGTCGTTGCCAATGGATGACTGATCACGAGTCCACTCCCCGCCGAGCAGCCCTCCGGAGTTGGGGCAGTGAGCGTGATATCTCCAGTCAAAAGAAGAGATTCGTTGCCCGGGATATACAACGAAACGCCACCGGATCCGTTTCGCACCGTCTGTCCACCCGTATCCAGCCCCCCGAGAAAGACGTAGTTCCCGGAATTAAGGGTCGTCGTGCCCTTTAGCGTCACCTTGCCAGTATAGATGCCCGGCAGACATGTTCCGGATTGACAATCCTTCGCCGCACGAGACACGAGAGCGCTGCCATCGAGATCTTTGGTCGGAATGGTCTGGACGGGCAACTGAGGGAGAGCCCCAGAGACACTTACCGGTGTAGGCATACAGGCCTCGCAAAGCGACGGATCAGCGCCGTTATACACCGTGATCGACCCCATACTGCCCTGCGCCACCTGAATACCGGAACTGGATGTAGTGCGGGGATCGAATCCATGTCCAAGATCGGCCGAGCAGTTGGTCAATGTCATCACATCGCTGCCGTTTAAGCGCAATGTATTTAGTGTGGTGATACACGATGCCACCGGTGCGTTACGCCCCGCCACGGCAATCGCCTGGGCGCTCGCTGACGTTTTACCCAGGAGACGCATGAAAAAAGTATCCCATTGGGTTTGGGCGACCGCCCGGGCGCAGCCCTGCTGTGTGGAGGGATCCGGGCAACTGACCGGGTAAGTCACCGTCACCGGCAAGCCTAAGGGGTTGACTTCTGGGATGGGGTTGGACCCGCCGCTACCGCAGGCATCGGCACGAATCACACAGGCGAGTGCCGAGGCATCTGCCAGGTTCTGCAGTCGTGTTTTTTGTACATGCGCATAGCCGACGTCCACCGCCAAACCAAGAAATCCGAATAACATAAATAGGCAGGCCGCCACGAATACCGCCACTGCGCCATCCGGTCTTGATCGATTATTCATGAAGCATCACCGAGGTTGCACTGAAGGTAGAGAGACTCTGCGAGCCGAAAAAATATCCGATCCCCTTGTAAGCGTAAGTGACGGTCACCGACTGCGGTGCGCCTGTTGCAAAGCCGCTGGCGGCGGCATACGTCACTACCGGAGAACGTGCGCTATTAAATGAGATGAGTCGGTTATGAGCGTAGCTATAAGCCACCTGACACGGGTCTACAGGGCTTGCGGAATAGGTATTCGTACAGCCCGATCCGACCGTTGCCGAACTCCGGATCGCCGCCCAACGGGCACCCTCGCGGGCCGCATTGGTGACCACCGACTGGTCGTACATCAATGCGCCAAAGTTAATGATGCCAAATACCAAGAGCAACAGTGGTATCAAGACGAGTGCAAATTCCACTACCGCAACACCCCTGGGAGAACCCCGATCACGACATCCCGGTAACCGACCGTAACGGAACCACTTCACTTCGTACTCTCCAAGGTTGTGCTGAGCTGAGTCTGAATCGTGATGCCTGCCGGCCCAAGCAGCACCAGAAGCAGCGCCGGAAAAATGCAGAACACCAGTGGGAAAAGAAGCTTGGTCGACAGTTTCGCAGCCCGCTCTTCTGCATTCATTCGTCGCGTGATCCGTAACTGATCCGAATGAACACGTACCGCCTCTGCGATGCCGGTACCAAATTTCTCTGACTGCGTGATCATCGACACCCAGGACTGCACCTCTTTCAGTCCCGTACGAAGGGCCAGGTTCCGCATGGCCTGGGCGCGCCCTGCACCCGCGCGCAGTTCCAGACTCAACACATGAAACTCATCAAACAGCGCCGGCGATGCCCTCTGGAACTCCTGGCCCACGCGCTGAATCGCAGAATCCAGACCCAGGCCCGCCTCAAGACAAATCCGGATCAGATCCAAGGCATCCGGGAAGTGCTCCATGATTTCACGCTGTCGGCGTCGGATCATCCACTCCAGTAATGCCCCAGGCAGCAGCGCACCGATGATCACGCCGATGAGTACCACGACAAGTGTTTGCGTATCGCTGAGCCTGTTGCCGATGCTGGCCAACGACAGCCCCGCAATGATCAGACCGATCATCGCGGCACATGCAATAGTTCCAAGCCATAAAGCGATCACTGAATAATGCCGATATCCGGCTTGAACAAACTTTCGCTGCAAGGCCGAGTCCTGCCAACGCTCCTCACGAAGGAAAGATGGAAAATAGTAAACGAGTTTTTTGTGCAACCGCGAGCCGAGCGCGGCAACACGACCGGAGATCACGTGCTCGAGATCGGGGCTACTCTTGCTCTCTGGTGCCTTTCGAGTGCCGATATGCAAGGGGAAGAGCGCAGGGGTGAGACGGACGCCAATGAACACGATGACAATAATCGACACGAAAAGTATCGATAACGAGGCAATTAACATGGGATCTGTCATGTCGCTATATCCGAAAATGAACAATGCGCCACATCCACACCAGACCAATCGTCATAAGCAACAACACCCCCTGTACAAGTGCTATGCCTACTGGGTTAGTCCATAACACCGATACAAATTCCGGATTGACGATATACATCGCCAGTCCGGTAGCGAATGGCAAAATGCCTAAAATCCACGCCGACATCCGACCCTCGGCCGACAGCACCCGACCGAGTTTGCGCAGGCGTTGCCGATCCCGAATTAAGGTGGAGAGACTCAGTAATAGCGAGGTGAGACTGCCACCCGTTTGCTGATGAATCAGCACTGCAATCACAAAATAGCGGACATCATCACTCTCCACACGCAACGCTAATGACTCCAGCCCCTCCTTAACAGATCGTCCGAAATTGATCTCCTCGAACACCCGTCGAAACTCAGCCCCGATCGGCTCCGGCGCCTCTTTACTGACCACAGACAGCGCCCCGGAAAACGCATTGCCCGCCTGCATCGCACGCGCTACGGCGTCCAGAAAATCTGGCAGCTGCTGGTCCAGGAGCGCCCTCCGTCGGTGCTTGAGATGCATCGCGATCACCACCGGAAGCAGCCCGACACCAAGGCTCGCCAGTCCGGCCATCCACCAGGTAACGCCCAGTGCCATCAGTGATGCGGCGGCCACCAACACGATCAACAGCATCAACAACATGAACTGATCGGTCATCACGCGTGCGCCAGACTGAGCGATCAGCAGTTGAACGTGGGCAGCCCAACGGAACTGTCGTAACCAGGCATCCATCCGGGGCCGTTCGCTCAGCCGAAGGTCACGCAACAGCCGGGACCGCGTAGTCGACATCGACGGAATTTGTGCCGTCCCTGCGTCAGCTGTAACACGTCGAGTCTGCCAGATATCCGCGAGTGCCATTACGGAGAGTGCCACCGCGATAAAGAGCACTACGAGATAAGCGGTTTGAATGCCTGGGATCATCTCGTTAGGCGGCTAGCAGTTGAGGGGTAAACAAGTGTTCAGGGAGATGGAATCCGCGGATGGCGAGACGTTCTGCAAATTTAGGTCGTATTCCATTGGCCGTAAACTCCCCGATCGGACATCGATCTACCGTGATGCCCGATTGCCGGTATTGGAAGATCTCCTGCATCTCAATCACATCACCTTCCATCCCGGTGATTTCCTGAATACTTGTGACCTTTCGGGAACCATCCGTCATTCGGGATACCTGGATAACGGCCGTTAAGGCAGCTGCAATCTGTTGGCGTATCGGTTTTAACCCGATGGACACACCAGACAAACCCACCATATTCTCGAGTCGGGTCATCGCATCGCGTGGCGAATTCGCATGAATGGTCGTCATAGAGCCTTCATGGCCAGTATTCATCGCCTGCAACATATCGAGTACCTCACCTCCTCTGACCTCACCAATCACGATACGATCCGGACGCATACGAAGACTGTTTTTCACCAGTAAGCGCTGGCTGATTTCACCGCGACCTTCTACATTCGGAGGACGGGTTTCGAGTCGCACGACATGGGGTTGCTGCAGCCTGAGCTCTGCAGCATCTTCGATCGTGACCACACGCTCGGTCTCAGGCACAAAGGCAGACATCATGTTCAGTAGCGTGGTTTTACCGCTTCCTGTACCGCCAGAAATTAATATATTCATCTTGCAGGTGACGAGACCCTCCAGAACTTTTACCATGTCTGCGGTAAGCGTCCCTAGGCGAATCAAATCCGCAGCCTGGAGCGGGGTGGCGCTGAATCGTCGAATCGAGAGCATTGGACCATCTAATGCCAACGGGGGAATAATGGCGTTGACGCGCGACCCGTCCGGAAGACGGGCGTCCACCATTGGGCTGGACTCATCAATGCGTCGGCCAATGCGCGAGACAATTTTCTCGATAATTCGGTAGACGTGATCGTGATCAGCAAATTGAATGGCTGTTCTCTCTAGCCGGCCGAAACGCTCAACATATACCGCAGAGCTTCCATTGACCAAAATGTCAGAAACCGTTGGATCTGCGATCAGCGGCTCAATCGGTCCAAGCCCCATCACCTCGTTCTGAATCGCTTGTACTAGTGTGGATAGATCTTGAGCGGAGAGTGCAATTCGCTCATCCCTCACGATCTTTCTCACCAGACCACCCAGTTCGGCGCGTAACTCGTTGGGCGCTAGGCGCTCCATCACGGTGAGATCCAAGAGTTTTAGTAGCTGCCCATGCACATGCGACTTCAGGGCAAGCGAGTCCAGAGTAGCCGTCATGGCGAGACGCGACCTCCACCCACTCCAAGCGTCATCACATTTCCCAGATTCTGGGGTTGCTCGTAGCTCTTCTGATAGCGATCTATAGTGGCCTTGGAGGCATGACCATCTAAGCCCGGCGTGACGCCATCACGGCCAACGCCCTCGGGGTGAATCGTCTGCTGTCGAATCGCAGCGCTTACCGACTGGCCAAAGCCACGCTCCGCCGCATAGTCGACCGCGCAGCCGGATAAGCCGAGGCCAATGAGTGCGGCGCTCACAAGGGGAGTCAACACAACGCGTTTCATCATCATTTGCCCTCATCAAGACGTTCTAGTCGAATATCGCTCTCACCCAATGGGGTGACGATCGCATCCGGTACGGAATCCGTTTTATCGTTTAGGACCACCGACGGCGGGGCGCCCTCCTTCGCCACCGGACTCTCCACCGTTACTGCGGTCGCAGGCGGCACCACTGCCGATGTGCGGGCTGCAGACGGGGCAGAAAATGGCACGGATCCCTCCAGTCGGCCCTCGAGCATGAATTCCGAACGACTTGGCGTGATGTACTTGTCCGTGGGCAGCACTGCGGCCTTCGCCAGTGGTTGCACCAACCGGGGGGTTACCAAGAACATGAGCTCACTACGATCTGTCATGAATTCACTACTGCGAAACAGGGCGCCCAGAATCGGAAGCTCACTGAGCATCGGGAGTCCAGAGACCGCCTGGGTAACATTGTTTTTAATCAGGCCGCCAATCGCGAAGCTTTGACCATCCATCAATTGGACCGTCGTGGACGCTCGGCGTGTTGAGATGGTGGGCAATACGGTCGTCGTGCTTCCGGACGTCACCCGGGTACCCTCAATCGCGAGTTCAGATACTTCGGGGGTCACCCGGAGATTGATTTTCCCGCCCTCCAAAACAGTCGGAAGGAATTTCAGCCCCACGCCATATTCCCGCTCTTCCAGGGTAATCGTGGTGCCGTTGGCATTGGCCTGAGGCACGGGAATAAAAATCTTTCCACCCGCAAGAAATGCACCCTCCTGCCCGCTTACCGCAATAATGTTAGGTTCCGCGAGAATCTTGACCAGACCATTCTTAATCTCCGCCTCCAACTTAAATGAATCGTTGCCACGCGAGAGATTGATGCCACCGCCGGATCCTGCCGGAGTACTGAGCACTCCACCGGTCAGAAAATCGCCTAATAGGGAATACGAGAAGCTGCCTCGATTGCCATTAAATCCCCATGCGGTACCGATTTTATCGGTCAGCTTTTTGGAGACTTCGGCGACTTTTACTTCTAATAAGACCTGTGGAACATCACCAATCCCCAGGAGATTGATCACTTTTTTACCGGTAAACTGTTCGGCGATCAATACCGCCCGTTGTACCTTCATCGCATCCGCAACCTGACCCGTGAGCACCAGCGCGTCCCCTGCAGAGCTGACACGGATCTTATCCTCGTTGGGCATGAGTTCACGCAACTTAGCGTCCAGACTACTGGTATCCGCGCTCACTACAACATCCATGACAGTGAGCTCCCCAGTTTTCGCCCAGAGGAAGATATTCGTAGCGCCGCTTTTTTTTCCTACTGCATACAGTTCGCGGGCGCGAATCAGCGCCACATCGACAATTTCCGGGTTCGCTACCGATACCCGGGCAAGCCCGCCGTCCATCGGCAAGACCAGCGATTTACCGGCGGATAATGTCAATGCTCGATCGATTTTTCGAATCGCCGTAGCATCGTGGATCGGGCTTACCGCCGACGCCGGTGGTTTGACGCTCTGGGCATATCCGATCGTGGAGGTCACCAAGAACACCGCGATGGCACAGGCAGTTTGAATACGGGTTTTCATCATGAAGATTTCCAATCTAAGCATCAACCGGGAGTCACTGAGGTTCGCGTCACGCCGCGAATAATCTCAACGGATGACCCTGGCATTCCCGAGTCCGTTGATCGTCTCGAAACCGCTGGCGCACGGGTAATATCCGCCATGAGTGCGCCACGTGACGCGACCGGTCCGTTATCCATTTGATTACGCAACACCATCGACAGAGATCCGACACTGCGCGCAAGATCTAAACGTTCGGCTTGATCCGGAGTGACCTCGAGGGTGACGGCACTTACGACTTTGGGCTTGCTCTCATCTTTGACCGTATGATCTTGTGCAACGGCTAACACCAGGATCCGCTCCAAGACGATTCGGGACATTGGCGGGGTTCCGTTGGTATTGAGCGTCACCAAGATATCCACGTAATTTCCAGGCAGCGCGAATCCGGCGACACCTACCACCTCATTGACTTTGACCGTCATGGCACGTCGCCCCTGCGCGATGATGGCGCTCAGTCCAGGCCGACTTCCGCTTGCAGCGAGGCGCTGATCTAAGATGGGTTCACCGGCCGTCAACGCCTGCATCGTCACCCGTCCGTCAAATACTTGTAATGATGCGGCGGCACCGCGGACCAACGAGGTTCGCGGCCAATCCATAACGCGCATATTATCCGGCCCGAGTTTCTCGCCGGGTACGATGTCGCGGGCCGCCACCACCACTTGGGTGATGCTTCCAGCGATTTTTTTATTGGTCCACTGCATCGCCATGACCACCGACACCACTCCGGCAGCAATCGCGCCTATCAGGATCACGATGGATCGACGCTGAGTCAGCATGTTATTCCTCATTTGTAGTAACTTTAAAGAGCGGGTCATGGAAGAATCGCGAGATATCCCAACACGCCACTGAATACCGCCACTGCATAAGGCACCCCCGGAACTACCGTAGAGAACCGTGTCCGTAGCAGATAAAACGCCGTGAGAAATCCACCGGCCACGAAGATGCACAAAAGCGCAAATAGCAATTGATGAACGCCTAGGAATCCCCCGACCACGGAAATCAGCTTTACATCCCCAGCACCCATCAGCCCGCTGGCATACACGGGCACCAGAATCACCAACGCCACCAGCGATCCCAGCGCCATACGTCCGATTCCGGTAAAACCGGACGTCGCTGCAAATGCCAAAGCCATAGAGAGCCCTCCAATGATCAACGCGTTAGGTACCTTACGCTGGGCAATATCAAATCCCGCCGCCAGAAACAGCACTGTCAACAGTGCTGCCGTGGCCATTGGGGCCAGGCTCGATGGCAAACGGGGAGTCACAAAGTCGAATGCCATGCGAGCGACCCTCTCAGTTATCAGTAAGTGTTTGGAAGCTCAGTAGCAATCTTATTAAATGCCGCCGCCAGATCATCCCCAATTGTTGACACTGCAGTGATGATGCCAACGGCAATCAGCGCGGCAATCAGACCATACTCAATTGCCGTGACACCGCTTTCGTCTTGCCAAAATCGCTTTGCTGCACTCATCATTTTTTCCATTTTCAAGCTCCTTGTGAGTTAATCAATTCACGTCACATCACGTGAACGCTTAGAACACCATTCAGTGTTCAAATGCGATTCTCTGGGCTAGAAATCTATGAAATGCTCCTGGGACGTGCGAATCACACCTTGGGCTGCACGCGTCACGGCGCAATCGCCACGAAACGGCTCAAATGCACGTGGCGTAAGGATGCGATTACGGGACCAATTCGCAATCAAACGACCAATGCGTTTCGCGGCCTGTCCATCGCCCACACTGTGTGCCCACTCCGGAAGTTCCCCATTACCCGGATGTCGACGTCGATTTAGCCACTGCACGGCGTCCACTACCGTATCGCCTGTGATTCCGATCTCGTAAAACGGATAACCGTCGCTTCGTAATGCGCTCGCATCGGAGCTGTTCGTCACACAGTGAAACGCCGAAAGCGCGGACAACATTCGGGCATTGACGGTCTCTCGTCCCACCGCCCCTCCCGTAGTGGCAACAACTGGGCCCTGCACATGGACAATCGGGATTCGGCGAATGAACGCCTGTTGAGCAGCCAGCATCGCCGCACTGGAATCCCCTTGAACAATCAACAGATCCGGTCGACTACCGTCGATCTCTTGCGCGAATCCCTTAGACAATGCCCATGAACGATCCACGGGGGGCATGTCCGGTCGAGGTTCTGGCAATTCTCCATCCGGAGTCAGACCAAACAATGCCCCAGCCGTCCAGATCTGGTCCGGCTGGTCAGCGGCATGGATCCAACGGGTGGCAACCACACCGGAATAGTCGTCGCGAAGCGTACGAATAATCGGTGCCAGTCTCACTAACTCGGCACGGGATCCTGCAATTGTGAGCACTTGTTTCATGTTGACCCCTCCTTCGTTCGCCACAAGATTTGCGAAGCGGGAGTGTGGTCGGAAACCCGTCAGCGGCCTCCACGCACTGTTTGTAATGCATCCACACGTGGTGTGGATTGCGGAGAGCCGGATTTTGGAGAGGGCGACGGGGGCAGACCCTGGTCAAAGACAGCATCAATACGCGCCGTGCTCACGGTCAGAGTCGCCCAGGCCTGGGCGAACTCCATCATCTCTGTCGCACGGCGTTGGCGTGCCATCAGAAATTCCGCCTCCGCCCTCGCCAGATCGCTATACGTTCCGGTGCCGGCCGATAAGCTCCGTTTTACGGCCTCTGTTCGCAATCCCGTTGCCTCGATATGGGTCTTACTGGCCTCGATCTTGAGCAATGCAGACTGCAAGCTCGCGTAGGCCGCTCCGGCCTGAGCCTTGAGTCGAATCTCAGTAGCATGGGTCAATGCCTGCATCTTGCGATACTCTGCCTCCGCCTGCTGTACCGCCGCCGTAAGCGCCCCCGAGGTATAAAGCGGTACTGACAGCTGCAATCCGATTCGCTGTTCATCCCGAATATACGATGCGGTATCGTTCTCTCCCTTACTTGCGGTCGCATAGATATCAATTGTCGGACGATGGTCAGCGTCCCGCTTATCACGCTCAAGACGAGCGGCCAGTTCGCCGAATCTGGCCGCAATCAATTCTGGATTGCGCTGTTCTACATACTCATAAATCTGCTCACGCGAGATATGCGGCATAGGGTTCGGAATAGCCGACTCTAAGGAAAAGCCAGGCGGAATGGCGGCATCCGCTCCCGATAAGTCAAGAAGCGCACGCTCCGCTAAATCCTGGCGAAGTTGCGCCTGAACGACCTCTGCCTGACGTTGACGCTGACGCGAAACCTCCAGACCAACCTGATCAATGGTGACGTCTCCCGCCTTGAAGCGCCGCTCCGCTTCGATTCGTACCACTGTTGCACGGTCCAGGGCATCTCGAGCAATTTGCATCAGATCACGCGCCGTAAGGATCTCAATCCAGGCCAGAAAGACCCTGCCAAACAAAGCATTTTCCGCGGAGGATAAGAGTGCATCTGCCCCCTGAAATTGGGCATGCGCCTGATCAATCGCCGCATTTTCCCGTGGACGATAAAGTGGCTTTTTTGCAGTGATATACAACTGATGCCCGGTAAGACTGCGCTGCACTTCGGAGACGCTGGCCACGCCCCGTGATTCCTCGGTACGATCAGAATAGAACGTTGTGGCCGAGGCCGTCACTTTAATTCCGAGTGCGGACGCGGCAGACTGATACGCCTGCCAAGCTGCCTCTTTCGATGCCGCAGCGGCGCGATAGGTGCCGTCAAACTGACGTGCATTTGCAACATGTAACGATAATAGACGCACCATTTCATCGGTCTTATCACTCGTGCCTGCTATTGCACTTGATAGGCCATACGACATCACAATCACGATTCGAAGGATCGTGTACCAAGGTCTCTTGATTGGCATAATCAGTGCTCCCGAACCGCTTTGGCGATACGATCCGAGAGTGGTTTGATCAGATACTGAAAAAACGTTCGCTCACCTGTCTTAATGATGACGTCCGCAGGCATACCGGGAATCACTCTTAGTCCATTTATTTTGGTCATTTCATCGGCACTTACAATTACCTTGGCGAGGTAATACCCTTCCGGATTCGACGAATCGTCTTGATTCAGGAAGCGGTCGGGCGATACCCACTCAATGCGCCCTTCTATTACGGGTGTGCGGGAAGCTTCCAGCGCACTAAAGCGCACTTGCGCCATAGCCCCAGCGAATACTTTGTCAATCAGATGCGGACGGACTTGGGTCTCAATCGTGACCTGACTCTCATCAGGCACTACGTCCATCAGCTTGGCGCCGGCGATCACTACAGCGCCTTCCGTGTTCACACCAACGCCCATCACGCGCCCATCAATAGGAGAGCGTATGAGCGTGCGCTGGAGTTCTTTCTCTGCAGCCGTTAACTGATCCAGAAGCCCTCTCTGCATGGCCTGAGCCTCCTGAAGTTTTCGCTCCATCTCGATCAATTGATTTTTTGGGTAAAAGCCATCCTCCACCAGATCACGCAATCCGGGAAGCATCTCCTCTAGGGCAGTGGATTGGGCCCGGGATGCCTGTAACTGGGAAGTGATCTGCGATCGATTCGCGCGCTCCAGGCTATCGTCGAGTTGAATCAATACATCGCCCTGATGTACCGAGTCTCCTTCTTTCACAGCGACCTTCAGAATCACGCCGCCACGCGGGTGTTGGACCACCTTACGTCGCCCGTCTACCGATACCATTCCATGGGCGGGAACCCCGGCATCTAGGGGCACGAACACCGCCCATAGGACAAAGCCGATCAGCAGCATCAGCAGAATCCATACGCCTCTTTTAATGGTGGTTTGCATGCTCATGCCTCTTCTTTACTGGGCGAAATGACGCCAACACTTCCGCAGTGGGTCCCACTTTTCGAATTTGCCCCTCGTGCATCACTAACAAGCGATCGGTCTGGCGTAGCACCAAGGGTTCATGACTGATCACCATCACCGTGCTATCCCAGGACTTCATAGCCGCCAGCGCCAGCGATAGACACTGATGGCCTGCTTCATCCAGATTGGAACTTGGCTCGTCTAATACGATGAGCGACGGCTTCCCGTAAATCGCCCGGGCCAGTCCCACCAGCTGTCGCTGACCGGCCGATAACATCACACCGGCCTCTCCAATGGGCGTGTCGTAACCCTTCGGTAGCCCAAGTAATGTGCCGTGAATGCCGCAGGTGTTCGCAGCCGCAATCACTGCAGCGGAATCCAGTGGTCCGAATCGCGCGATGTTCTCGCCCACGGTGCCGCTAAATAATTCGATGTCTTGAGGCAGATAACCTATGGCTGGCCCAATGGCCGTTCGATCCAGATTTCGAATGTCCGATCCATCGAGCCTTACCTTGCCCAGCTGCGTCGGCCATACGCCAATGACTGCTCGGGCCAAGGTCGACTTGCCTGCAGCGGAAGGCCCCAGCACACCCAACACCTCGCCTGGATGCATCTGAAAGGTCAGCCCTTTGAGAATGAAATGCTTATTGATTGGCGAGGAAACGAAAATGTTTTCGACCGAAACTTTCCCTGCTGGTCGCGGAATATCCATGCCTTTCACCGCGGCCGGATACTCGGCAAGCAGCTGAGTCAATCGGCGCGTACTGATCAGCGTTGAGAGGAAGGATTTCCAGTGGGCAATCACGGACTCCAGAGGAGAAAGCGCGCGCGTCGCCAAAATGGTGGCGGCGATCATGGCACCGGGCGTAACCTCTCCCCGTATGGCCAACCAAGCCCCCAATCCCAAGGTCCCGGATTGCAGCACCATGCGCAGAACCCGTGTAATACCACCGGTCGTCCGCATACGGCCGATGGCCTTCTGCTGAAGATCACGGGCTTTGGTCTGAAGCGAACGCCAGCGGCCCGATAACTGCGGCAACATGCCCAGGGCTTCGATTACTTCCGTATTGCGCAGATGGCTGGTGACCAGGCCACTTGCCGCCATGGAGATCTCATTAGCCTGGCCCATGGGCTCGCGGGCAAGCCGCTCTGAGATCCATGCCGTAGCAAACAGCACCATCGCCCCTAGCAATACAAAGGCACCCAACAAGGGATGTAGCAGGAACGTGGTGAAAATGAAAATGGGGAGCCACGGCAGATCCAAAAATGCATAGAGACCCCCACCTGAAAAGAATTGGCGAACCTGGTTCATATCCCACATGGGCTGATTACCATGGCCGTTATTGGCCCGAAGCTGCTGGGCGAACATGGCCGGATAGATGCGCGGGGAGAGATCTTCTTCCAAGGCATCACCAAGGCGCGCCATGACCGAAGCGCGCACGCCCTCCAGCATTCCGGTCACCACAAAAAGCCCGACCACCAACACCGTAAGGGCTATCAGTGTGTTTTCACTCTGGCTGGTCAGTACCCGATCGTAGATCTGCAGCATGTAAATGGCAGGAGCCAGGTACAGCAGGTTGATCACTCCCGAAAACAGAGCCACCGATACAAGACTCGCCCGGTGTTTTCCGAATGCTGAAAAAATCTCTCCTGAGGCAAGTTCCCGAAGAGTAGGAACCGCCGCCCCTTTCGGGGCGGCGAGTTGGTCCGATGTGACCATTCTTAGACAAGCTCAAGGTTGTTGTTGTAATCCAGCAACTCCTTGACGCCCTGAATGGCCGCTACTCCAGCAGCGAACTCAATCGTTCCATCATTTTCCAGATCGACCGCCTGACCGCTTAGCGCCTCGGTCACCCATTCCTTGATCTGGCTCTCCGTGAATCGATAGGTCACATCCTCATCGCGGGTGTTAAGAATCGCCGCAACGGCCTGGCGAGCCAGGGCAGCAGCATCGCCCCCCGTCAACTCCAGAGCCTGCATCAGCGTGATGTCCTGCTGGGTCACAAACTTCTCTTTGCCCCCGCCATTAACCATCTTCACTTTCCAGTTCAGCCCCGGCTGTGCACTGCCAAAGAAGAACTGCTCAAAGCTCATGCTGGTCGCGACACCGTCCCAATCTTCAGGATGGTTTTTCCAGTAGCCTGGGCTGAGCCCTTCAAAAGCAAACCGAACCAAAGCCACTTCCTCGGACGATGTCTCCGGATCGGTCTCGTTGCTGTCGGCCGTAGCGGTGTTGCGGATGAAGTAAGGATCCATAGAGGCCATAGCAGCTTCAAAATCCTCGGATGTCACCTGATACTGACCAATCCAATACCAGGTCTCACCCACATCCATTTCCCCGTCGGCGTCGACATCGCCATCGATCACACCGTTGGTATCCTCGTCACGAGGGGCCAGGGTGTCTTCAATCAGCGTATCGGTAACTTCCAGGCCAGTGAGCGTAATGTTCCCGGTGTTGGATACCGCGATGGTGTAGTTGATCAGATCGCCTACCTCATCGACCATCTCCACATCGGCAGTCTTCACAATCATCAAGTCAGGATCGTAAACCAGCGGCACAGACTCATCGTCGCTCACCGGGTCGGTCTGCAACGAGTCGGCCGTGGCCGTGTTGTCCATATCCCCATCACCACCGCCCTGGCCATCCAGATCCGACTGCTTGAGCGTGTAACTGGTCAGGTACTCCTCGCTTGCGCCCGGAGCCAAGGTCACACCACTGATGTCCTGGCCCGTCAAGGGATCCGTCACCGTGACATCGGTCAGGGTCACATTGCCATTGTTGGTCACCACCACACGGTAGTTCAGCACATCGCCTTCAGCATCGGCCAGCTCATTACCATTGCCACCCGTGACATTCAAAAAGACCTTGTCAATTGTTAGGGACGGAGTATATGTGAGTCGGGTATCGACAAACGTATCCCGCGTGATCTGTTGGCCATCCGTTGAAAGCGACGTAGCACCTGCAAAGTTTCTCAGTACGTTATCGCTGATCGCGTCCGGATCCGGCCCGTCGTAGTTTCCACGAGCGTTAATATCACTCTGAGTCACCACATACTCACCCGAAAACAACCAGGTCTCACCGACACTTAAAATACCATCCGCATTGATATCCCCACTATCACTGTCCCGATAATCGATGACACCATTTCCATCTTTATCCATTGACGCAGCAATCATTGGATCTACCACGGCAATATCGGATAGCGTTACATTACCGCCGTTGCTTACTTCTAATACATACTTAACAACCTCTCCCGCAGAATCGATCGCACCATTTTCGTCTAGCGATCCATTCGCGTTATACAGCGTACCTGTCTTCTTCAACAGAATCACCGGCCGGTAATCCAACTCGGTAAAGGCATCGTCGCTGCCGTTGATGGATTGGTCTAGGGACTGGGTGGTGACCGACACCACATTGCGAATCACGTTATCGTTCGCAGCATCCCCATCGGGGCCGTCATAGTTTCCACGGTTATCGATTTCCTCTTGACTCACCGAGTAGGTCCCCTGGAATACCCAGGCTTCACCTACATCCAGCACGTCATTACCATCGTCACCGCTCACCACATCCTTAGCATCGGTCACGCCGTCCCCGTTACGGTCAAACGTCACGCCTACCAAGGTATCCGTTAGCTGAACATTATTCAGGGTCACATTGCCGATATTGGCTACGGTAGCAGTGTACTGCACTACGTCCCCCGCGGTATCGACGACATCATCAAGATCGTTGCTGCCATCGGCATTGAATACATCGGCCGTCTTGGTTACACGAATCTGAGGATCGTAGTCAAGGGTCGTGTCAACCTCTGCGTTATCCGACGCCCCTTCAGCGGAACTGATATACGCCACGTTACGAATAAGGTTATCGTTAATTTCGTCGGGATCGACTGGACTATCGTAATTACCCCGCTGATTGATATCTGACTGTGTCACCTGATACTCGCCTGTCCAGACCCATGTCTCACCAATGTCCAATAGGCCATTGTCATTATCGTCACCACTTACGACATCCAAGACGTCGATGACGCCATCAGTGTTTTTATCCATGGAAGCCGCGATGAACGGATCGAACACGGTCACCCCGGAAAGGGTAGTGTCCCCAGTATTCGTCGCCGAGAGCGTATAAGTAATCGTGTCGCCCGCAGAATCGATCACATCATCCAGATCTTCACTACCATCGGCATTGGTTACATCTGCTGTTTTAGTAAGGGTAACCCCAGGATCCACGCCCACCACCTGCTGCACTACGATCTCTTGCGCCACTTGATCTTCGTCATTCATGTCAGACTCCTTCAAAAGTAAGTGAATGTCTTAGCTACTTCGCGATGGTCGTCACCGCAGGAACAGTCTGAAAAAGACGGGAATTGGGGTGTGCTCACTTTTCTTGGAAAACATCCCCTTGGACGCTTTTCCACCCCTGTCAGATTTTCTGACACCTAACCAACAATCAATGGGTTAGGATCGATTCTTCGATATACACATTAAACGTGGAGATAACTTGCAGTCTGGCTTTGTTTCACACATTCCATTTGGAACTTCGCCGTGCCGGCCCACTATCGTGCCCAGCATGGCTAAATCAAACGACATCAAAGAAAACTTCTCCGCGCTTTTGCGTGATTCCCTCCGGGCCCGCTTTGGTCGGATTCCATCCGCGGCGGTGGTCGCACGGGAATTCAACCTACGGGCCTACGACACGGCGCCTGTGTCTCAGGAAAGCGCCCGCCGATGGCTTCGGGGTGTTTCCCTACCGGAGGAAGAGCGCCTGCGGGTTCTGGTGAACTGGCTCAATCTTGACTTCAATGAAGCTCTAAAAACAAGGCCTCGTGGCCTTGTGGCAAGACCGGCAGATCACCGTGGCACCGGGCTGCATGCCCTTGCGGAACCACTGAGCAGTCGACGTAACGGCACCACCGCACATCCCACACCACCCGCTACGCCCGCCGACAGCCCTTCCCATGTCGGCAATGGTCTCGCAAAGGAAGAATCCGATTTGATTCGTATGATGCTGCAACTTGACGCAAGCCAGCGAACCGCACTCCTTAACTTGTTGAAGCTTAATTTCAGCGCACGGAAAAACGCCCTTTGATCTGACTCAAAGGGCGTGGTGGGTTCAACCGCATCGCGTCGTTTTCGCTTAATCGTCTTTCAGATCAGCATAACCAACGCTCAGGGCGAATTGATTCAGCAGGAGATCGTAGCTAATCAGTCCGGCCGCATCGTCTCCCTGATATCCCAGCCCCACATCGATACCGTAGCGGACCCCACCGGCTCCCGGATAAACGCTCACGCCGAGCGCCGCCGATGGCCGATCATCACGCCGCGTCGCCAACGCCTTCACGGTGAACCCGAGACCATCGCGTTCACCAAAAATGTAGGTAATACCAGCGAAAAAACCTGCATCAGCATGTGCAATCGATGCCAGAGATACCAGACAAGCAGCAGTAGCCATTTTTAGTTTCATCTTGGACTCCTTATGGTGAATAAACATCAACCATAGAGATCCTGTCCTCGGGCGCGCGCACGATACTTGTGTAAACCTGCGTGGATTGCGCGCAGTTCAATTAGAATGGTAGCGTCGTCATTGCCGCAACGTAGCCTGCGATTACACCAACACAACGAATCAATGGAACCGAATGGGTTATGCTTAACCATCTGCTAAAGAAAAACCGGGAATGGGCCGCCCACGTGACCGGGCAGGACCCAGAGTTTTTCTCCAAGCTCGCCAATCAGCAGAGCCCCGAATATCTCTGGATCGGATGTGCCGACTCACGCGTGCCGGCCAATGAGATCACCGGCCTTGCGCCAGGCGAGCTCTTTGTCCACCGCAATATTGCTAACGTGGTCGTACATACGGACCTCAATGCGCTATCCGTGATCCAATTTGCCATTGATCTGCTGCGAGTAAAGCACATTATCGTGGTGGGTCATTACGGCTGCTCTGGAGTTCGCGCGGCCATGGACAATGCCCGCGTGGGACTGGCCGATAACTGGATTCGTCACGTCAAGGATGTCAATGATAAGCACGGTCGCTATTTGGGCAGCGTGATCGGCACCACAGCGAGAAATGATGCTCTGTGTCAACTTAATGTAATTGAACAAGTCGTGAATGTCTGCCAGACCACCAGTGTGCAAGACGCATGGAAGCGCGGGCAGCCGCTGACCGTGCATGGCTGGGTCTATGGGCTCAAAGATGGACTGGTGCGCGACCTGGACATTAGTATCTGCAATAACGATGAACTATCCGAGAAGTACACGGCCGCGATCACAAATCGATCCCCAGTGCGCTAAACAGGGCGCGATCCAAAATGCCCCAATATTTTCTCTGCCACGATTCGGAAGAGAGTCTTTTTGAAGAACTTCAACAATCCGGCTTGATTGACCCTGTATCCCAAAGGGGCCGCGATACCACCCGCCTGCGTATCGACATTCTGGGAACCTTATTTGAACGCACCGGACTGGTGCTGGTGGATGACTCCGGAGCGCGCCACCCTCACTTTCGACCCTTGTCAGGCTACTGGGCCATGATCTCCGGCCCCTTATCGGACCAGGAAAAACAGAAATTAACGCTCACCGAGGGCCCGGCGGAACTCATACGGTTTTCGTTTTAGCGGACCCGATCTGGTGTCTCCACCCTTCGAGCGGTCCTGGCGCCGAAAATCCCTCTTGTTGGAATGCAGAATGTCCGGAATAATCCGCCCCTCATGCCATCCCTTATCCTCGGAGTCGCGACATGCCCATCGAACTGATTCTTGGCCTTCTGCTCATTCTGGTGACGCCAGTCATTCACCAGCTCTATCTAGAACGTGTGAAGAAGATGCCGGAGGAGCAACGCACTAACAATAGTGCGTTGTTTATCCTGCTGTATGGATTTTTCGGAGTCGCTTTAGTAATTGCGATCGCCCGATGATCAGTTCTTAGGGTTGGTGAGTGACCAACCTTTTTTAATCAGACAGTCGTTACGGGCTTGAATGTAATTAAGCCCGAAGAGGTTACGGGCGGTGAAGGCCTCGTCTTCACAAGCGGTTTTATCTTTGTGGAAATCCGCTTCTGACGCCCCCTCTTTACCGAATCGATACTCCTGGGTTGTTGCACAGCCGGCGAGCATGGCGGTCGCAGACAGCGCTGCGATGACTAGTTTTACTTGCATAAGGTCTCCTGCAAAGACGTTGGTTTCGGGAATCCGTCAGTTTAAACAGATTCCTCCCCCGTTTGCAGAAAACCCGCGCTAATCCCGAACAAGGAAACGCGGTACGGGATCGCTGGGCGTCAGTTGCATGACGTGCGGCACCGCGGAAACCGGTGTCATCGCCTCCAGAGGAGTCTTGGAAAATACGATGCCTAACAGCTCCGCGTAACGCTCTGTGATGCCCTGCATTTGCTCCACATTACGCCTAAACGCAAAGACATTTCCGTTTTCAATGTTGAGAAGATCCTGATTTTTCAATCCCAAGAGTCCGGCGCACTCCGACAGTGAGCGTGCCTGCTTTTCACGCGCGCGCGCCAGCATTCTTCCCATCTGCTTGATATCACGTAGATTCTCGACGTGGCCCATAACCCGTTGATCTTATTGTTCTTTAAGGATGGGCAGACTAGTGCCTTTTAGGCGGCCTGACAAGCGGTCTTTGGGACAGAGGCCGTCCCACGGCCCCTCTCAAAGAGAGCATCAGCGCGATCCTGAATGCCCCAAAGCACGTAGAGAACCGGGCAGGTGTGGGGCACCATGAGTCACTTCTTAACCCCAATGACCGAATTTGCTTATGGAAGGACTCTTAGACATCGACACCGGTCGTCGTCTGCTGCGCGAGGGCCGTCATCACGAGGCGTTTCTCTGCTTTTTAAGCCTGATGCAAGCAGAAGCCAGCAACGCCGCGGAAGCCGAGGCGATGCAAATGTTTCAGTCCGGTCTCCTGCAGGAGGAGCAGATCTCTGATCTGCTCGGATGGCTCAATCGTGAGGCAGAGCGTGGCCAGGGGTTTGCTGCTTTTAATGCGGCCTTGATTTTTCAACGCGGAACTCCGGCGATGCCTGCCGATCCTGTGCGGGCTGCTAAGTTCTACGAAGAAGCCGTGATGAAAGAGGTACCGGAAGCAGCACTCAATCTCGGGCTATTGCTGCTCACGGGATCCGAAAGCGCTCGCGGCTTAGCCCAGGATGCCGCACGCGGCATTGACCTGCTGGCGAAAGCCACCGAGATGGGCAGCCGGGAGGCCGCTTACTCGCTGGGCAGTCACTACCTCAAGGGAGAGAGCATCGCTCGAGATGATCGCAAAGCGTTCACGTATCTTGCTGTCGCCGCTATTCTCGGCCACCCTAAAGCAAAAGAAGCCTGCGGGTTAATGCAAAAGATGTCGGCGATCGACTTTTCAGAGCAGGTGGCTGAGGCGAAACGTATTGAAGTACGGATTCATAACTACCGCGCTTATCTTGCAGCATTGGATGCTGAACGCCGCTGACCGATCGCGGAGATAGGCCTTACGCGGCCAGCTCCGATTGAAAGATCAAGCCGGCATGTTCACGTAAAGCGTGGAACTGTATCTGCGGCCAACGCTCCATCACGACATCGAGCTCTGACCGATGGGCGGTGAGAAGCACCGGAGCCCCCACCACATCCTCGGCGGTACGATGGGCGTTTTCCTCGAGAAACTGGCTCAACTTCTTCGGGTCCTCGGACGTGATCCAACGGGCCACTTGGAATCGAGAGCCCATCAGACGAACCTCAGCACCATATTCCGTTTTCAGGCGATGGGCCACCACCTCGAACTGCAACTGACCCACCGCGCCCAATAACATCGCGCCTCCGGCGTGGGGTCGAAAGACCTGGATTGCGCCCTCTTCTCCCAACTGCATGAGCCCCGTACGCAACTGTTTGTTGCGCATCGGATCCGCGGTCTCTACCGCTCGAAACATCTCCGGGGCGAAAAAAGGCAATCCCTTGAATTGAAGCACCTCGCCTTCGGTCAATGTGTCTCCTAATCGCAGTAATCCGTGATTGGGCAAACCAATTATGTCTCCCGCAAATGCCTCATCCAGAATATCGCGACGCTGAGACAAAAACGACAGTGCATTATTTGTACGAATCTCTTTCTTATTGCGGCTGATTACGAGTTTCATGCCTCGCTCGAATCGGCCGGAACAAATTCGCAAAAACGCGACCCGATCCCGATGGGCAGGATCCATATTCGCCTGCACCTTAAAGACCAGTGCGGTGAACTTTGATTCTTTCGGCTGCACCTCGCGCTGGACGGCAGCGCGCGATCCTGGGGCAGGCGCAAGATCGGCCAGTGCATCCAGGACTTCCTGCACACCAAAATTGTTGATGGCAGAGCCGAAAAATACCGGCGACTGCCGGCCGGCCAGAAAAGCCTCTCGATCAAAGGCGGGCATTGCCCCCCGCACCAGATCCACCTCGGCCAACGCATCGCCCAAGTCGGAACCCAGCCGCGCGGTGAGTTCAGGCTGATCGACCGGAACAATGTCTTGATCATCACGCCCGATGCGATCCTCTCCGGGGCGAAATAAACGCATCTGCGAGCGCAGTACATCAATGACGCCGGCAAACGACTTGCCCATGCCCACCGGCCATGTGAACGGGACCACCGGCATGCCCAGCTCGGCCTCGATCTCATCCATCAAATCGAGCGGTTTTTTCACCTCCCGATCCAATTTGTTAATAAACGTGATTAGCGGAGTGTTACGTGCGCGACAGACCTCAATCAACCGGCGGGTCTGAGGCTCCACGCCATTGGCCGCATCGATCACCATCAACGCGGAATCGACGGCGGTCAATACGCGATAAGTGTCTTCCGAAAAGTCCTGGTGACCCGGCGTATCGAGCAAATTAATAATGCAATCCCGATATTCCATCTGCATCACGGAACTGGCCACGGAGATGCCCCGTTGCTTTTCGATCTCCATCCAATCGGACGTCGCATGCCGACTGGCCTTGCGCGCCTTCACACTGCCCGCGATCTGAATCGCACCCGCGTAGAGCAGGAGCTTCTCGGTCAACGTGGTTTTACCCGCATCTGGGTGAGAAATAATGGCAAAACTTCTGCGACGGGAGACTTCTTGTACCCCCGAAAATCCGTCTTTCACGGTCTAGGCCCCGGTTTTTTCAAACCGGGAGTGTACTGAATTCACCCCTTAATTCGATGGCGGTGGCGTCTTGCAGGTCGTAAAGCCGAACAGGCTGTAAGCAGGGCAACTGCCCAAGGCTCCCGTGATCACCGGTACGACTCCGACATAGGCCCACGGGCCAAGGGCCCCGACTGCGGCCGATGCGATCAGCGCTAGCCCAAGACCAATGCGCGACATCCGATCCACTGCACCCATATTTTTTTCCAACATGGCATTGACTCCCTTTATATGCGTTACGATGCATATTACCAAGAAGCCCTCGCCCTCGGTCTACACTTCGTTGATGTCCATCAAACTCCTGTCCGTTTTTGCGATTAGCCTCGGCGCAAGCATTGGCGCGCTGACACGCTGGCAACTCTCGGAGCATCTCAATCACCGCCTCGCTCATTTTCCCCTGGGCACACTTGCCGCTAACTGGGTGGGCGCCTACCTGATCGGACTGGCCGTGGCGTATTTCAGCGATAACCCAAAACTGTCCGAGGAGTGGCGATTGTTCCTGGTGACGGGACTGCTCGGAGGGTTAACCACGTTCTCTGCGTTTTCCGCAGAGGTGACCCAACTCATTCAGGAAGGGCGATGGATGTGGGTGATCACCGAGATCCTGACCCATGTTGGCGGATCCATCGTGCTCACCGTACTTGGCATCGCCACATACAGCCTGATGCGCCAACTTAGTTGAAGACACGCATCTCAAAACTATTGGCCGATCGCGGACTGTGTTCACGCCGCGAAGCCGATCGCTACATTGAACAAGGCCTGGTCACGGTGGATGGACAGGTCGTCACGGAACTTGGGTCACGGGCTTACGCCACCCAGCGCATCGAGCTGGCGGCGGCCGCCAAGGTACAACAATCCTCGCAATTAACGGTCATTCTTCATAAACCGATCGGAATCATTTCCCACTTTGATGATGAGCGACAGTACACGCCTGCCGTCAGTCTCATCACACCCGATCGGCTATGGCGCCACGCCTCGGTAAAGGCCGCGATCGATAAATTACCTGCCCGCTTATCCACCCGCGGGCTCGCGCCGGCCGGTCGACTGGACATCGACTCGACAGGTCTCCTGGTGCTCACTCAAGACGGACGGATCGCACGCCTATTAATTGGCGAGGACTCTCCCATCGAAAAGGAGTATCTGGTGCGGGTGCAAGGCCAATGCTCGGATCGGGAGCTGAAGCTGCTGAATCATGGGTTGCGCTTAGATGGGGTAGCCCTAAAACCGGCGAAGGTCTCCTGGCAAAACGAGGATCAATTGAGATTTGTGCTGCGCGAGGGTAAAAAGCGTCAGATTCGTCGCATGTGTGAATTAGTCAACCTAAAAGTCATTGGACTAAAGCGGATCCGAATCGGTAAGATTGTGCTCGGGCAGTTGCCTGTCGGCAGCTGGCGGCCGCTCGGTGAGTTTGAGCGGTTTTAGAATCGGACATCTGTCTCATACATTCAATCGGGGAGGATTGATATGAACGCACTGAAATCAGGTCTTGCAGCGATTGCCGTCACGCTATCGATGACAGCAGCGGCCAACGAGGGCACTAAAGTGGTCTACCACGTTAATGAAGGCGTACAGCAGGCCAGTCGCGCCATCGGAAACATTCGTAACCATTTGAATGCCGATCCAAAGGCGAAAATTGTGGTGGTCACCCATGGGCCTGGCATCGACTTCTTACTCGAGGGCGCCGAGAACATGGCCGGCGCTAAATTCACGGGCGCCATTGCGGAGCTCGCCGGCCGAGGCGTGGAGTTTCGTGTCTGCAACAACACGCTGGTGTCACGCAAGATTAATAAAGATCAGGTCATACAAGAGGCGAAAATAGTGCCCTCGGGCGTTGCTGAAGTGGCCAATCTGCAAGCGAAAGAGAAATACGTTTATCTACGCCCATAAGCGGTAACCCGGTACATGAGAAAGCATGAACCTGTGCGGCGCAGCCCCGCCGGTCTGGAGTGGACTTTATTTAAGAAACTTCCGCTCCTGACGCTGGCCGGGTTCCTGGTGATTGCGGTACTGTGGGGTGGCGCCCACTATTGGCCCTGGGCCGGTGATATCAAAACCGCCGCCAATGCCTTGGGTGCTTTCGAGTTCGCCCTCATTGGTGCTGCTATTTTTCATATCACCATGATGGTGACCATCGCCATCGGTTGCGCGGTGGTGCTGATCATGAAGGGGCCGCGCTACTCGGCCGATTCCTATCCTGTCGAGGACTCGGAGCGGCCAAAGCCCTAGCCCGAACACCCCAATGCTTCAGTCTTGTTCACCAGCGCCATCTCACGCATGAGATCCGCCACTCCAATACTCAATCGCGCTGATCTGGGTCTGTTGGCACTGCTCACCCTATTTTGGGGGGTGAACTGGCCGGTCATGAAGTTCGCGGTATTGGACTACGCACCACTGGCCTTTCGCTCGCTCTCGATCCTCTTAGGCATAGTGGCCTTGGGGTTCTACATGCTCGCGCGAGGAGAGCGGTTCTTTGTGCCACGCCATGAGCGCCTGCGTGTGGTGCAACTGGCTGTGGGCAACATGATGATCTGGCATCTCTTTGCCATTTACGCGATTAAATTCCTGACGTCCGGGCGCGCCGCCATCCTGGGCTACACCATGCCGATCTGGGCACTGCTGGCCAGTGTGCTGTTTTTTAAAGATCGGTTCACCTGGCGCGGCAGCGTCGGCGTAATCTTGGCCTTATCGGCTACCGTATTGCTTGCCATCGAAGAGTTTTCTTCTTTGGTGGGTCAACCCCTTGGGCTCGGACTCATGATGGTGGCCGCCGTGGGCTGGGGGCTGGGCACCGCCATGATGAAGCACCTGCACGTGAGCATCTCGAATGCGGCACTTACATTCTGGATGATGCTGGTCACCAGCATTGCTGTGGTGCTCTCTTCGCTGCTGTTAGAGCACGATGCGTATCGCTGGCCAAATACCGGCCAGTGGCTCACCATTATTTATAACGCGATCATCGTGTTCGGCTTTTGCCACATTGCGTGGTTTCGTTTAGCCCGCAAGCTGCCTCCGGTGGCCAGCAGTCTATCCATCATGCTCATCCCGCCAATTGGCGTGTTCACAGGGGCCTGGGCCCTGAATGAGACCATCGGGCCGTTTGACATCGCGGCCCTGGTGCTCATTTTGTTATCCATGGCAGTGGTGCTGCTCCCCCGACGCCAAACCGAACCGGCATCGGTATCCACCGAACCACAATAACCACTATTTCAGACAAGGCTTAAGGCCGGAACAAGGCCTCCATCTCCTTGCGCTGACGATACGCCGTGAGCGTGGTGTCCATCTGCACGTCCGCCCAGGTCAGGCTCTGCCCAGCCGTCACATCGCGCAGCAGCTTGACATCGTGGGCGAGGCCTAACGGCAGCCCACCCATCGCCAATGAAGCGGCGGCGGGCAGTAACTTACCGTGCACCGTGTACCCGCCCTCGCCATCGAGCATTTCTCCCGCTTTCAACGCACGCTTGGCCGTGGCCACGACATCGGCATGAAATCCAGTCGCCGCACCCGTGGGCTCGCCGCGCAAGGCGACCGACGCCACCGAGATGCCAACCTCCAGTCCGATGAGGTGCCAGCGCTTATAAAGGCAGGCGTAGCGGCCACTCGGATCCGTGCGCACCATGTATTCCTTAAAACAATTTCGGATGTATTCCGTCTCACCTTCAAACACCACGAACACACCGAACCGAATGTCATACGGAATCACCCGACCATCTTTTTCCAATGATGAGATCACTTCCACTTGGCCTTTTTGATGCAAGACGCCGCCCTCGGACATCGGCCGACAGACAAACGGAATGTCATCGACCGACGCAGGGGGGTAACTCAGGCCATTCGGAGGTGCCACCAATCCGGTGGCATTGCAAATCGCGGTGCACTCGATGGCCGGCTTTGAGCCATCAAGAAACGAATTGAACATTTTGGGATTCAGACCCCCAATTCGGGCCTGTTCTTCGGTCAGCCCATAATTGCCCCAGACGGTCTCGGGTGTGGACTGCGCAAAGTGGGGCAGCCATTTATGTCCGCGCCCAGCGGAGACCACCTGAAACCCAGCCGCGCGGGCCCAGTCCACCAGATCGCACACCAACGCCGGCTGATCACCATAGGCAAGGCTATACACCACATTGTTCTGGGCCGCCCGTTTTGCCAGTAACGGACCACAAAAGGCATCGGCTTCCACCGTCACGTTCACCACATGCTTGCCATGGTCGATTGCCATTAGGCAGTGATCCACGGCCGCAATCGGGTGACCGGTGCACTCCACCACCACATCGATGGACGGATGTGCGACCAAGGCCTGCCAGTCATCATCGATATAGGTGGTGCTATTGGCCAGCGCATCGTCCATGGATGTCGCCGAAAACCGCTCCTCGGCCCAACCGACCCGGCGCAGATTCCGCTTGGCGGAGTCGGGGGACAGATCCGCGATGGCCATCAAATGCAGACCGGGTGTTTTAGGCACCTGGGCCAGGTACATGGAGCCGAATTTCCCGGCACCAATTAAACCCACCCGGATGGGATTCCTATTTTCGGCACGCTGCCGCAATTTAGCGAAAAGATTCATAAGAGATCGGTTGATTCAAAGTGATCGACGGTAGTGAATATCCCTTATTTTCGCCGATCCGATGGAGGGTCCATCTTGTGAGGTCAGTTTAAGTCTGATACATATAAACAATGCGCACATCAGCTCGTCCGGACAAACCGCGGATTCTAGTCGTCGAGGACCAAGCCGAATTGAGAGCGATGTTGCGCCGGCTGATCGAAGATATGGGATTCGACGTCGACGAAGCCACCAATCGCCAGGATGGTTTGGCAATGTTGACCGAAGATCACGATATCGGCGTGGTCGTGCTGGATCTGGGCCTGCCACCGGCAACCCACGACTTCTCAGAGGGTATTGCACTTCTTAAAGAGGCCACGAAGCGCAGCGCGCTACTTCAATGCATTGTGCTGACCGGTCAGACCTCATCGGAGGCAACATTACGGGCTATTGAGTTCGGCGCCACAGACTTCCTGAACAAACCAATCCTGCCTGCGCAGCTGCAATACTCCGTCGAGCGTGCAGTTCTGTATTACAGGAAATCGCTACAACTCTTTAAGGACGACAAGATCCCTCTGCATATCGTGGCCGATGCCGCATCGGAAAACTCAGCAAAGGACCTGAGGGGTCAAACCATGGAGCTCTTGCTGCGCACGGTTTTAACCGAGACAAACCACAATGTCTCCGAGTCGTCCCGTCGGCTAAACATTACCCGTGAGCAGATGTACTACTACATCACCAAACACCAGATTCAGCGCTAGGCCTTCTTCCTGAGCCTACCGACTCCATAACGCGATAGTGTCAGATTTTCTGACGCCGTTGGAATTTTCGACAACGTCGGAAATTTTGACTGTGCAAACGGCATGCGAAAACGCACGATGCCCTCTCACTCAATTCCGAAGAGGCCATCATGCATATCCTTTCGTTTTCTAAACACCGTCTCCTTGCAGGCACCCTGCTCTGCGGCCTGACCACCCCCCTGTGGGCCGCCAGCGGCACATCCAGCTTCGACGTCAGCATTCAAGTGTTAGCGACGTGCTCTATCAGCGCAAGCAATATGACCTTCAGCAACATCACCACCGGCACGACCAGTAATACGGATGCCACTTCGTCACTTACCGTGAACTGTTCGAACGGGACCCCTTACACGATTGCTCTGGATAACGGCACCAACTATTCAGCCGGGAGAAGACTCGCTAGCGGCGCCAGTTACATCAACTACTATTTGTATTCCGACAGTGGAAGATCGACTCAATGGAACGCCAGTACAACCAAAAGCGGTACGGGCAGCGGAAGTGATCAAACTCTCACAGTCTTTGGAAGAGTCCCATCTGGACAAAGCGTCACTAACACCGGTGCTTACAGCGACACCATCATCGCCACCGTCACCTACTGATCATGGGCGCGCGCATTCTGTTTGCAATCGCAGCGGTCGCCCTCGCCACATCGGCCTCCGCGGCACTGAACATCACTCCGCCGCAACTGGCCCCCGATGAACATGGCGTGATTGCGACCGAGGTGCGGTCCAGCCTGGCCACGTCCTCACGCTGGTCCGTGCGCCTGGTGGTCTGGGATCCGAATGCACCAGAGGCCGCCCCCTCCGGCGCGATGCCGGTCTCGGCCCTGGCGGCACCGGCCCATGCCAGCGGCGTGGATGTCTCGCCACGATTCTTTTCCTTGGCGAGTGCCGGCCGGCAGGTGATTCGTGCCCGGGTCAGTGATCGCTCGAAGTACTACCGACTCCTGATTGAGCAGATCCCGGAAGACACACTGTCGGCCCAGGGCGTGAATTTTCGATTCCGATTCAGTCTGCCGGTCTACCGCTCCGCGCAAGACCCGTTGATTCCTCGCGGCATCGTAATCCAGTAAATGATCGGGGCCGCTTGGCTGTTCGCGGCCATCGAACTTAACGGGGCCGTGCTATCGCGTGGCGCCTATGTGCACCTGGACGAACGGGAGTGCGCCGTTGAGTTACGGGTGATCGCGCCCGCACTCACCGCCGACGCGCGACGCCAGGGCACGCGCGCCAGTACCTGGGTCACGACCGCCCAGCACTGCAGCTTTGATGAACCCGATCAGCGGCTGCGGATTCGATTGCCCCAACACCAGCTGGCCACCCAGACCCTCACGCTCGGCGAGTCCGGCAGCACCATGAGCGTTTCCCTGCTGCATCAACCCGAGGCATTGGCCGAGTCTGCGGAATATGCCGCCCAACCGCCCATGCGCACCATTCCGGCATTGGCGGTGGATGCCATCACCGGATCGGGGCTTCATGGCCTGGGCGCCATCTGGACACGCGGGCCCTGGAGTCTTCAAGCGATGCATCAACGACCCATCGCCAGTGCATCGAGTACACGCGCCACCGGCGAATACTTCTTAACGAATGGTGCCCATATTCGGGTGGGCGACTTTCGCACGGATCATGGTCCGGAGCAGCGGTTTGGGGAGTTTCGTGGCCTGGTGATCACGAACCGGGCGGCGGCACTGCGCGGAGACGGCAAAGCCGAGGCCGATCTGGCCATTCAGAGTCCATCGCGGGTGCAGTTCTTTGATCGCAATGGCATCGCCGTCTACTCCAGTGAGATCCTTCCGCCCGGAAATTACCGCGTGCAAGGATTTGGCGCCAGTACGGTGCCAGGATTCTTAGAGGCACGACTCGTCGACATCAATGGCATGACGCAATCGATCGCCCTGCCGTGGTCCGCCGATCGCAGACTGTTGTCGTATCAACTCAGCGAATGGGAGGTATTCAGTGGGGAACCGCGTGTGATCACCGGAGCACTTCGCCCGCCACCCTTGCATTCGGCCCGCTGGCGCTACGGATTCCACCCGCATGTCACGGCGGGACTGCATGCAGAGGCGCTTCACCAACGGCATCGTGAGTCCATCGAGATCAGTACACGTGCCATTCCCAATACCATCACCACAGCGGCCATCGGTCAGTCCTGCAGCACCGGCTGCTCTACCACCTGGTTGGCCGAGGCACGACTGACCCTCGGCGCCCGCATGAGCGCCACCTGGAGCGCCAGTCAAACGGAATCATTGACCGAACCCGGCCTTCAACGTGCCATGCAGTTCAGTCTTTCGGGTGCACTGCATCCACGACTCTCGGGCACGGTACACCTGTCTTCTCTTCGGACTCCCCTTACCGATGCACAAACCGCGGCCACGATATCGGGGCATCTTCGACTCGATCACAGTACCAGTCTGGTGATGCAGGCACGTCACCATGTGCTGCCCCAGGAGACCTCGCGCTGGTCTGGATTTTTTGGCCTGACCATGCACTTCGGAAAGCACAACGCCTCGGTATCCAGTGTCGCGTCCTTTCGATCCGGTGACGCCACTGGCCACCCGGTCGGACTAAACCTGCAAGCCTCTCTTGGCGGCGGCACGATCTATGGCCCACATCTGAATCTGGCCCACAGCCAGGACAGCACCGCCCGCTCAGACGGGTTTTTTCGCTATACGACCCCTTACGGAGACGCCTCGTTACGTGCCGACTCCCTCTCCCAACGCCTGAACTGGTCCGCGGCCACACGTCTGTGGATCACCGGTGAAACCATCACCTTTGGACCCGTCGGGGAAGACAACCTGGTCATACAGCAGCTCGGCGCGGCCAATATTCGTGTCCAACACTCCGGACGTGATGCACAGACCTCCAATGCCGAAGGCATGGTCGTATTTCGCAAAGCGCCGCCATGGACCGACACCGCCTACACCGTCGATGCCAAAACACTGCCGTTTGGCGCCCAGCTGGCCAGCACGCGAGTGCGTATTCCCCTGGCGAGCAACCGTGCCTACCTGGTGGACTATCGGGGTCTCTGGTCGCAGGTTCAATCCTGGCGCTTAAGCACCGCGACGCTCGCTGAGCTCCCGGAACCCATCGCCGCACGCGACCGCTTCGGTAAGCGGGTATTTATCGCCGCTGATGGTTTTATCGATATCACATCCGCCGCGCAATTACCGTTGAACATCATCGGTACGGGGCGCACAATCATCTGCACTCAGGGCCTACCGTCACGCCGTGCCCCCATCGGTGGGCAAGACATTACGCTGGACTGCAGCGCTACCCCACACCTGTAGAAGGACGCCATCATGAACGACTCGGTCACCATTCGCGAATCACTCCATCACATTCGAAATCAACTCAGTCTGATCACCGGTTATTCCAGCCTGATCAAAGAAAGCCGCAATCTCACCGATAAGGAGCGCGGGGATGTACAGTCCATCACAACGGCCGCCTTCGTGATCCGGGATCACTTGATCGTCATTGAATCCCTCGTCGCGACCGATCCACCGCCATCGGTCTGATCGTGGGTAACCACACGGGCTATCCGCGCCCGATATAGGGCATGGCCGTGGCCATCACCGTCATGAACTGGACATTGGCGGACAACGACAATCCCGCCATATAGGCGACACCATCGGCCACATCGGTGATCGCCATGCGCGGCTCGGCCATCCGCGTGCCATTGGCCTGAAGCGCTCCGGCACCAAATCCAGTGGTCATCTCCGAAGCGGCATTGCCAATATCAATCTGACCGCAGGCGATATTAAAGGCACGGCCATCCAAGGAGAGGGATTTAGTGAGTCCGGTAATGGCATGTTTTGTCGCGGTGTAGCCCACGGATTGCGGTCGCGGCGCATGCGCGGAAATGGAGCCATTGTTAATGATGCGGCCGCCTTGCGGCGTCTGATGCCGCATCTGTGCAAATGCGGCACGCGCGCACAGAAATGCACCGGTCAGATTGATATCTACCGATTCGCGCCAACTGGCCACCGATAACTCATCAATCAATTGGCCCGGCGGGAAGATGCCCGCATTGTTAAAGAGCAGATCCACACGCCCCCACTTCGCCACAATCGCGGAAAACAGCCGATCGACGTCGGCCTCCTGGGAGACATCGGCCGATACCACCAGAGCGCGGTCCGCAACGGCTTTCACCGTCTCGACCAAAGGCTCCTGCCGACGACCGGTAACGGCCACCTTCCAGCCCTGGGCCAACAATTTCTGCGCGACCGCCCGACCGATGCCACTGCCGGCTCCGGTCACCACGGCGATCCCGGGTTCCAATGATGACGATGTGGCGACCTGGGTCATGATGATGCTCTCCCTGAAGTAAGATGAAGACTCAACGCATTAGTGTAAATCGAAGAGTGCAAGGGCCTGATGATGACTCCTACAACAGTTATTTATCTGCACGGTTTCCGCAGTTCACCGCAGTCTTCTAAGGCAGTGAAAGTGGGCCAGGATCTCGCTGCACTCGGGGTGCGCTACGCCTGCCCCGCACTGGACATTGCCCCGCTCACCGCAATGTCTCAGATTCATGCTGCGATCGATCACGCCTTGTCCCAGGGCGATCGGGTGCGCCTGATCGGCAGCTCGCTCGGAGGCTTTTTCGCCAGTGCCATCATGGAGCGCCATCCGCAGCGCGCGCAGTTTAAAGCCGCGCTGCTCAATCCGGCGCCATGGCCGGCCCGCGATCTCGCCCCGTATGTGGGGGAGCTGCCGGCCTGGCACACCCAGGAGGTATTGCACTTTCGGCGCGAGTACATCGACGATCTCAAGGCCCTCGAAGTGGGCATCACCATGCCCGAACGGTATCTATTGGTGGCCGCGAAAGGCGATGAGCTCTTGGACTGGAAGGAGATGGTGGCGCGCTATCCAGGCGCCCATTCGCACGTGATAGAGGGATCCGATCACGGGCTGTCGGACTTTGATGATCACTGGCCCATCGTTCGCGCGTTTTTGCTCGCACCCTGACCGACTATCCTGCCGCAGGCCACCACTCTCGACTCACACGGTGACCGCGCTCAAAGTCCACGCGCAGCAACAGCAGTAGTCCAACCAGAAAAAACCCTCCGGTGACCAACATCGCCACACGATGGGCATTGTTGGTGATCCAGGTGACCCATCCATAGGTCAGGGGTCCCAAAATGGCCGATAGGTTCACCGCCACCCCCCACAGTCCGAAGGTTTCGGCCTCACGTCCAGGGCGTGCCAGGTAAGCCACCGCCGCGCGTGCGCCACTCTGAGAAGCCCCCATCGCCAAGCCGGCGAAGTTTGCCGCCACCCAGAATAAAAAAGGCGTGGTGGCCCGCCAGGCCACCACCACCATCACAAGCCAAAAGATCAGCGCCGCGATCAGGCTGCGCCGATGCCCCACGCGATCCTGCAAAAAACCAAAGGCCCAGGCACCCACCGCAGCCGTGATGTTCACCACCAGAATCAGGGTGATGGTCTGGGACATCGAAAACCCCATCACCTCCTGTGCATAGACCGCCGCCAACGCGATCACCGTCTGCACGCCAGCGTGATACACCACCACGCACAGGAGAAATCGGCGCAGGTCCGTTTGCGCCTGCGCCGACCGCCATGTCGCCATCAATCGACCCCAACTGAGATCCCACCATTGATCAGCGCCACGTTGCGGCGATGCCGTTTCGGGGACGGCGCGTTCGCGCAACACGCGTAAGGCCAGCCATGCCGAGACCCCAAACAATCCCGCCGTGATCAGCATGGTGCCGCCGACCACCTGCTGGGCATCTCGGCCATCGGCCTGCGCCCAGATCACCCATGCCAGCGCCAATCCCAATGCCGTGAGCCCCCCGATGTATCCCCAGGCCCAGCCGTAGCCGGAGACACGACCCAGATGCTCATCCCGCGCTAATTCCGGCAGAAAGGCCGCCGACATATCCTGGTGCGTGGCAAAACAGAGATTGGAGACCACCAACAGGAGTCCTGCCCAGACCATCATGCCCGGCCCCACACTGGCCAAGAACGCTGTGCTCGCCACGCAACCGATCGTGGTGATGATTAACACCGATTTCTTTCGCGCCCGACGATCCGCATAAACGCCCAGAATCGGCGCAGTCAACATCACCAGCCCATAGCTGATGGCCAGTACGACGGTCCAGATCAATGTGGCATGCGGTGCACCCTGCATCACTGTGGCCACAAAGTAGGCGTTAAACACCGCCGTCAGCACGACCGTGGTGTAGCCCGAGTTGGCAAAGTCCAGACTCGCCCACGCCCAGAATTCCCGGGGTGCGACGCCCGGTTTCAATAATGCGGATGCCCGATGCCCCATAGACCCTTCACCATTTCCCGTAAGCCGCCATGATGAGGCAAAATCGGACCTCGCGTCCTCCAGTTCAACCTCTGGCACGACCACCCCTTATGAGCCACGATCGCCCTGCTAAGCCCGCTGCCCCTGCAGCGCCCAAAAAAGTCTATGTGCGCACCTTCGGGTGTCAGATGAATGAATACGACTCCGACAAGATGGTCGATATTCTTCACGCCACACACGGCATGGAATCCACCAACTCCCCTGAAGACGCCGATGTGATTCTCTTCAATACCTGCTCCGTCAGAGAAAAGGCACAGGCCAAGGTCTTTTCAGATCTCGGGCGAGCGCGGGAATTAAAGCAGCTAAAACCCGAGTTAATCATTGGCGTGGGTGGCTGTGTGGCCTCTCAGGAAGGACAGGCCATCGTGCAGCGCGCCCCGTATGTGGATGTGGTGTTCGGGCCGCAGACCCTGCACCGCCTTCCCGATCTGATCGACGCACGTCGTCGCACGCGCAAGCCACAGGTGGATATCCGCTTTCCGGAAATCGAGAAGTTTGATCATCTGCCGCCTGCCCGGGTCGAGGGCCCCACGGCCTTTGTCTCCATCATGGAAGGCTGCAGTAAATACTGCAGTTTCTGTGTCGTGCCTTACACTCGCGGCACTGAAGTGTCCCGGCCACTCGAGGATGTACTGGCGGAGATCGCGGAACTCGCGGAACAGGGTGTGCGGGAAGTCACACTGCTTGGTCAAAACGTCAACGCCTATCAAGGGGCGATCGATAAACAACAACCCGACGGGGATACGGCCGACTTTGCAACCCTCTTGGAGTTGGTCAGTGCGATGGAGGGCATCGCGCGCATTCGATACACCACCTCCCACCCCCGTGAATTCACACCGAGACTCATCGATGCCTATGCACGGTTGCCCAAATTAGTCGATCACGTTCACCTGCCTGTCCAGTCCGGTTCGGACAAAATCCTGGCGGCGATGAAGCGTGGCTACACGGCCCTGGAGTACAAATCCATCATCCGACGTCTGCGGTCCGTACGCCCGGACATTTCGATTTCCACCGATATCATCGTGGGATTCCCCGGCGAAACGGAATCCGATTTCAACGCCACCATGGCCCTGATTAACGCCATCGGTTTTGATACATCCTTTAGCTTCATCTACAGCCCGCGACCGGGCACCCCCGCCGCCGATCTGATGGATGACACCCCCAAAGCCCTGAAACTCGAACGCCTGCAAATGCTTCAGGCCACGATTGAGGCTAACGCCACCGGGATTTCACAGCGCATGGTCAATACCGTACAGACCATTCTTGTGGAGGGCCCCTCACGCAAAGATCCCACCGAGGTTCAGGGCCGAACCGAAAATAATCGTGTCGTGAACCTGCCGGGACATCCGCGGCTCATCGGACAGCTCATCCCCGTGCGCATCACACAGGCCCACCCCCTCTCCTTGCGCGGAGAAGCGCTATAAAGCTCTCGCTCTCGTTGGTGTTCGGCAAAGGCGTTCGGGCAACGTCACTGCCCC
>JACCDX010509836.1_pt1 | contig 55563 bp, 53 predicted proteins | sample 7449681 | NCBI WGS metagenome assembly JACCDX01 (sample SAMN15323450, study PRJNA562643) | freshwater metagenome | isolation source: river surface water | place: USA:Blue River Watershed | collected 2017-08-18
CAGCGGTCGGGGCGGCGGCGGGCGAGGCGGAGGGCGAGGCGGCGGCAGGGGGCTGCGCCTGGGCTTTGCGCTGCATCTCTTGCATGGCATCCCCCGCTATTTGCTGAAACTGCTGCGTCAAAGCCCCCCACCAGGCCATCGGGTCCACCCCCGCCCCGGCTTCTGCCCCCTTAGGCCCATGAGCCGCCTTAGCCCCCTTGGCGGCACCGGCTGCCCCAGCTGCCGACGCGCGGCGCTTTTTGGCCGGGGCCTTCTCAGCGGCAGACGGCGCAGCAGATGCCGCCTTCGCCGTCGCAGCGTCGGCGGGCACCTTCAGCGCCTCCGCCAACTGCCCCATGCTGACATTCATGCCTTGCAGCGTGGCCAGCGTCATGCGCTGCACTTCCAGTGCCTTGATCGTCGCATCCACGGCCTGCGAGTTTTGCTCCAGCCAAAACTTCACCGTGCGCAAATCCTGTATGCGTTTTTCCAACTCTTTCGGGTCCAGCGTCGGGGCCACCCAACTGCTCACCGACGGGGCCGCCGAGGCGGGCGCAGACGCCAGCTTGTTCAAAAAATCAAAACCGGGAACAAGTGCGGCGAAATCAAAAGGGGCCGATTGGCTCATGGGGTCTCCTTGCTCTTCTCAGTCACAAAACCGACTTGCTTCAAGCCCGCCCGCTGGGCGGCGGACAGGGCCTGCGCCACACCCTCATACCGCGCCATCCGGTCACCCTCTATCAGCAATCGAGGCTGGGGCTCGCGCGCCGCCACCTCGGCCAGACGGCGCGCCAAATCACCCTGCGGCACAGGCACACCCTCCAGATGATAGCCCCCCTGCGCCGAGACCTCCAAACGAAGCACTGGCGTTTTCACGGGCAAAGGCTGGCTGTTGGCGCGTGGCAACTCCACCTGCACCGCCTGGCGCATCACCGGCAAAGTCACCATAAAAATGATCAGCAACACCAGCATCACATCGACCAGTGGCGTCATATTGATTTCGCTCATGGCCTCATCGGCCTGATCATGGCTCTGAAACCCCATCTCAGTGATCTTCCAGTGGCTCGGTCATGGCATGCGCATGAACCCAAGTGGCAAACTCGCGCCAGCGGGCCATCCGGTTCCTGCCCATGCGCACCAAGCCGTTATAGGCCAACACCGCCGGTATCGCCACCGCCAGCCCGAAGGCCGTCATCACCAAGGCCTCCCCCACCGGCCCAGCCACCTGGTCTATAGAAGCCAAGCCAGATTGGCCAATTTCCGCCAGCGCGTGATAAATCCCCCACACCGTCCCAAACAGCCCCACAAACGGGGCCGTCGCCCCGACCGAGGCCAGCAGCGTCAAATGGCGCTGCACCTGCAGGCCCGCCTGATCCAGCGTGCTTTGCAAATGGCGCGTGACCCAGTCGCTGTCATCCACCACCCTCGGCTGGGGCTGGCGGCGCAGCTTTTGCAAATCGCGCAATGCCTGCAGCCCACTGTCATGCAGCCGGGCATAAGGGTCATCTGAAGCGGCCTGTGCGCGCCAGGCGCTGCGCTCAGTCTGGCTCATCGCGCGCCAGCCGCTGGCACCTTGCGCCATTTGCCGGTCGCGCCAACCTTCTTGCGCCTTCAAAATCAGCACCACCCAAGACAGCACCGACATCGCCAACAAAATCACCGCCACCGCCACCGTCACGGCATCGCCTTGCCCGATGGTGGCCACAAAACCGGTATTCATCCCCATAGCTCAATCCAGAGTAGGTTTCAATTCAAACGAAATCGGCACATTGAACCACATGGCCTGTGGCCGCCCACCGCGCTGCCCCGGCACATAGCGCCAAGACATCACCGCTTTTTCTGCCGCCTGATCCAGCCGACTGTACCCGCTGCCCGCCATCAACTCGGCCTTTTGCGGAAAGCCCTGCTCATCAATCAGCACACGCATCACCACCCGCCCCTGCTCACCCATGCGTTTGCTGATCGGCGGGTACACAGGCGGCGGGTTATTCAAATAAGACGCCGACAAATTCGGCAAAGTCATCGCCTCCCCCCCCGCGCCGCCAGACCTGGGGGCCACAGCCTCCCCCTGCGCCGCCGTGGCTGGCCCGGCCTGTGTGCCCCTGGGCTCCGCACTCGCCGCAGGCAGCGGGCCGGGGGCCGAAGCACTGGGCACCGCAACCCCAGGCACCGAAGGGCTGGCCACCGCTGCACTGGGCAGCGCAGGCGCGGGCTCAGGTGCCCGCCCTAAAGGCGCCCGCACCAAAGCAGGGGGCAACAAGGCGGGAGGCACCGAAGGCGGGCGCTTCGCCGCCGCCGGCTCGGGCTCAGGCGGGGTCATTTGCAGCCACACCACCTCAGGCGCGCTCACCCGCGTCTTTGACATCCACTGCCACCCCCACAAAGCCAGCGCATGGCCACCGATCACCAGTGCCCACACCCCGGCCAGGGTCGCCCGGCCTGACTCGCTGCGTCTGAATACCGCGCGGCTTGGCGGTGCCACAGCGCATGGGGGTTTGCAAACCTCCCCTGGGCCACTTCGGCTCATCAGTCGCTCATTCAAAACGGGGGGCACGGCGTTCGCGCAGCGAAGCCACCCCCTCGCGCACATCAGGGCCCGCAAAACCCATGAACTCCAACGCCAGCGACGCATCAAAAGTCGGCCCCGCCTGGCGCAGCCAATTGTTCAGCGCATATTTGGTCCATCTGATCGCCGTCTGGCTGCCCGCCGCCAACCGGTCAGCCACCTCATACGCCTTGGGCAACAAATCGGCCTCATCCACCGCCAACGACACCAGGCCCATGCGCTCGGCGGTTTCACCGTCCACCGGCTCGCACAACATCAGGTGGTATTTGGACTTGGCCATGCCACACAACAAAGGCCAAATGATCGCCGCATGGTCACCCGCCGCCACACCCAAGCGGGTATGCCCGTCTACGATGCGCGCCGACTTCGCTGCAATCGAGATATCAGCCAACAGGCCCGCCACCAACCCTGCGCCCACCGCAGGGCCGTGCATCGCGCTCACAATCGGCTTGTCGCAATTGATCAGGTGATAGACCAAATCCCGCGCCTCGCGCCACACCCGGCTGCGCACCCCGAAGTCCTCGGCCATCTCAGACACCAGGGCCAAATCGCCACCCCCCGAAAACCCCTGCCCCTCGCCACGCAGCACAGCCACCCGCACCGACTCATCGCGGCCTATGTCGCGCCAAATCTCGGTCAACTCATAATGGCCAAGGTGCCCCGCAGTGGGTAATTTGCCGTTGCTCGCCTTCATCTGCACATCCAGCACCCACCCATTCACGCCCCGGCGTTGGATGTTCAGGGTTTGATAGCGGCTGTAATCAACGGTCTGGTTCATGTATGGCTCCTTTATTCACCCATTCATACAAGCGCGGCGCGGACAACGCGGCCACCCGGGGGCCGCCACGGCTCACTTCGCAGCAGGCACCAGCGGCGCAATGGTCTGGTCTATCGCGCCAAACACACTCATGCCGTCCAACCCCTTCATTTCTATGCGTATGGTGTCGCCAAATTTCATGAACTCAGTGCTGGGCTTTCCATCCAGTATGGTCTCTATCGCCCGCTTCTCGGCAATGCAGCTATAGCCCTTGGGCCAGTCTTTGCGCCCATTGTGCTCTACCCCCTGGTTGCTCACCGTGCCGCTGCCCACAATCGAGCCGGCCCGCACATTCCGGGTTTTGCACACATGGGCAATCAACTGCCCGAAGTGAAAACGCATCTCCGGCCCGGCCTCACACATCCCCACCTTGCGCCCATTCCAGGTTGACTGCAAAGTCAGGTGCACCCGGCCCTGCTGCCAGGCCTCGCCCAACTCATCGGGCGTCACGGCCACCGGGCTGAACGCCGTGGCCGGCTTGCTCTGCAAAAAGCCAAAGCCTTTGGCCAACTCGGGCGGAATCAGGTGGCGCAAAGACACATCATTGGCCAACATCACCAAACGCACCCCCTCCAGCGCCGAATCGGCATCACTGCCCATGGGCACATCACCCGTGATCACCACCACCTCGGCCTCAAAATCAATGCCATGGTCCTCACTCACACACACCACATCATCCATCGGCCCCAAAAAATCATCACTTCCGCCTTGGTACATCAGCGGCTCGGTGTAATAAGACTGCGGCACCTCAGACTGGCGCGCGGCGCGCACCAACTCCACATGGTTCAAGTAAGCCGACCCATCGGCCCACTGATAAGCGCGCGGCAAAGGGGCCATGCACATGCGCGGGTCAAACGGAAATGCGTGTCGCGCCTTCCCCTGATTCAGCCCCTCATACAGGTCTTGCAGCGACGGCGAAATAAAATTCCAGTCATCCAGCGCCTGCTGTAGTCGACTGGCCACACCCGTGGCATAGTGGGCCATGCTCAAATCGCGAGACACCACCACCAACTGCCCGTCTCTAGACCCATCCTTGTATGTCGCCAGTTTCACATGCGTCTCCTTTGCATCCTTGCTAAGATTCATTTTAAACACCCATGCCCTCCCATAGGCCGCCCCCCATCCCCCGCAGTGCCGCCTGTCTCCTCTTCATGCTGCTGGCCATACCGCCGCTGGTGGCCCAAACACCGGTCGCTCAATCTCTACCTACTCCATCCCTGCCCGCGAGCACCCTTTCATGCCCCGCTGCCTCGGGCTGGGCACCATCCCCGCCCGAGCAAGTGCTCCACCGCTATCAAGTCACCGGGCGGGCCAGCGCCATCCCCTACCGGGCCCAGGCAGAAATCCGCTGGCAACGCCGCCCGGGGCAGGCTTACACCCTCGAATACGATGTCAAGGCCTTCTGGGGCGCAGGCCGCACCCAAACCAGCGAGGGCCTGTGGCAAACCTCGGGCTTGCGTCCCCATCGTTTCACCGAAAAAGGCAAACGCACCCTCCTGACCGTGGCCGATCCGGCCCAACGCAGCGTCAAACTGCCACTGGCCAGCGAAGCCCAACCCTGGGCCGAGGGCAGCCAAGACAAACTCAGCGCCTGGGTACAACTGGGTTGGTGGGTGGCGTGCGCAGCCACCCCCTTTGAAAAAGCACCACGCCTCACCATGCCCGTATGGGCCTCGGGCGACATAGAAACCTGGACATGGGTGGTGGGCGGCTGGGGGCCGCTAGAGACCGCCTACGGCCCACGCAAAGCCCTGCAACTCACCCGCCCCGCCGGGCTGGGCGGCGACTCACGCATCGACCTCTGGTTTGTGCCCGAATGGGGCGCCCTGCCCGCCAGGGTCAAAGTCACCCAGGCCAACGGCGACGAGGCCGATCAGGTGCTCACCGAACGCTCTCCCGCGCCCTAAAGCCCTAAAGCCTTAAACCCGGCCTCACTCCGGGGTGATGCGCGCGTCACGCACCACCTTGCCCCAGCGCGGCGACTCGGCCCGAATCAGGGCGGTAAACTGCTCGGGCGTCCCACCCATTACCTCATTGCCTTGCCCGGTGATTTTTTCGCGCACATCCGGCTCGGCCAAAGCCTTGTTGCAGGCCTGCCCCAGCGTGGCAATCAACTCCGGCGGCAAACCCTTCGGCCCCACCAGGCCCTGCCAATTCAACACCTCCACCTCCGGGAAGCCCTGCTCGGCCATGGTCGGCACATCCAGCAACAAATTGTTGCGCTTGCGCGCCGTCACCGCCAGCGCCCGCACCTTGCCGGTCTGAATGGAAGGCATCGCGCTATACATCTGCTCAAACATCAACTGCACCTGCCCGCCCATCAGGTCAGTGGCCCCTGCCGAGCCGCTCTTATAAGGCACATGAATCATGTCTATGCCCGCCACATGCTCAAACAAAGCCGCGCTCAGGTGGTGCGTCCCCCCCAGCCCGCCAGAGGCATAACTCAGCTTGCCCGGCTGCGCCTTGGCCGCCTTGACCAGATCCTGCACGGTTTTCCAGGGCGAATCGGCCCGCACCAGCAAAGCCAGCGGCCCCCGCTCTATCAGGGTGATGGGCACAATGTCATTCACCGGGTCAAAGTTCAGTTTCTTGAACAACGCATGGTTGACCGCCAGCGGCGCAAAATTCCCCATCCCTATGGTGTAGCCATCGGGCTTGGCACGCGCAATCGCCTCGGTGCCTATATTGCCCCCGGCCCCCGCCTTGTTGTCCACCACAATGGGCTGGCCCAGCGTCACAGACATCGCCTTGGCCACCAGGCGTGACCGGGTGTCAGCATTCCCCCCGGCGCCATACGGGCAGATCCAGGTGATGGGTTTGGTCGGGTAGCGCTCTGCGGCCCATACAGCAGGGGCGGCCAGCGCCACAGGCAAAGCCTGCAGGTAAAGGCGTCGCTTCATATCAGGCGTGTTTGCGTATCGAATCGGCCAGCGTGCCGATCAGTTGCTCAATGTGCGAATTCTCCACAATATAGGGCGGCGCCAGCACCAAATTGTCGCCCGCCGGGCGCACCAGGCTGCCCTTGTGGAAGCAATCCAGGAAGATGTCATAAGCCCGCTTGCCGGGCGCGCCGGGCAAAGGCGCCAGCTCCACCACAGCGGCCAAACCCAAACTGCGTATGCCCACCACATTGGGCAAGCCGCGCATGGCCGTGTGCATCGCATCGCCCAACACCCGGCCCATCTGGTCAGCGCGCTCAAACAACTTCTCCTGCGCATACAACTTCATCGTGGCAATCGCTGCGGCACAGGCCACCGGGTGCCCCGAGTAGGTATAGCCATGGAAAAACTCAATCGCCCACTCCGGGGCTTGCACCCCCATCATCGTGTCATAAATGAAGTCACGGCAAATCACCCCGCCCAGCGGGAACACCCCATTGGTGACGCACTTGGCAAAATTCAGCATATCCGGAACCACACCGTAATAATCGGCGGCAAAGGCACGGCCCATGCGGCCAAAGCCGGTGATCACCTCATCAAAAATCAGCAAAATGCCATGTTTGTCGCAAATCTCGCGCAGCCGCTGGTTATAGCCCTTGGGCGGAATGTACCAACCGGCACTGCCGGCCACCGGCTCCACAATGATCGCCGCCACATTGCTCGGGTCATGCAGGGGCAATATCCGCTGCTCCAGGTCCAGCAAAAAATCCTCATCGCTTTGCGGCTCGGCATGGTGCACATACGCGTTTTTCGGGTCATTGATGAACCGCATATGGTCCACCCGAGGCAGCATCGCCCCGCCAAACACCTTGCGATTGCCAGGTATTCCCCCCACGCTCATCCCGCCAAAGCCCACCCCATGGTAGCCACGCTCGCGCCCGATGAACACATTGCGATGCCCCTCGCCCCGCACCCGGTGATACGCCAGCGCCACCTTCAGCGCAGTATCCGCGGCCTCCGAGCCCGAATTGCAAAACAACACCTTGTTCAAATCCCCCGGTGCCAGTTCGGCAATCATCCGGGCCGCCTCAAACGCCTGGTCATTGCTGGCCTGAAACGCCGTGCTGTAGTCCAGCGTATCGAGTTGGCGCTTGATCGCCTCATTGATCGGTGTGCGGTTATGCCCCGCACCCACACACCACAGGCTCGAAATGCCATCGATCACCTCGCGCCCGTCATGGGTCGTGAAATGCATGCCATCGGCCTTCACAAACACCCGGGGCTCCTTGCGGAAATGGCGATTGCCGGTGAACGGCAGCCACTGGTGGTCAAAAGCAATGCCCATCTGCGCGGCCGCGCCCTGGGCCTGGGCGGCAAAATCGTTATAAGCCATGGTGCAAGTCTCCTCAATCCGTCACGGAATCAATGACAAAGACCATTTTCACACCAAAAGCGGGGTTCTGACCAGTCCCCAGGCGACTCTAAAATCAGCCCATGCCTCGCCACATCCTTACCCTCTCCTGCCCCGACCGCACCGGCATCGTCCACGCCGTCTCCGGTTTTTTGCTCGAACACGGGGCCAACATCGAAGAAGCGGCCCAATTCAGCGACCTCGCCACCGGCCTCTTTTTCATGCGCGTCCAGTTCGACTGCCGCCTGCCCACCGCCGACATTGACGCCTTGTTCCAGCCCCTGGCTCAGCGCCTGGCCATGCGCCACACCTTGCACAACGCCAGCACCCCGATGCCGGTGGTGATCATGGTCAGCAAAGAAGGCCATTGCCTCAATGATTTGTTGTTCCGCTGGAAAAGCGGGCTGCTGCGCATCGACGTGCGCGCCATCATCGCCAACCACCCCGACTTCGCCCCGGTCGCCCAAACCCACGGCCTGCCCTTTCACCACATCGACATGCGCGACAAACCTGCCGCCGAAGCCCGGCAGTTGGACATCATTCGCCAAGCCGGGGCCGAGTTGGTCGTGCTCGCACGCTATATGCAAATCCTCTCAGACGGTATGTGCCACACCCTGCAAGGCCGCGCCATCAACATCCACCACGGCTTCCTGCCCAGCTTCAAAGGCGCCCGGCCCTACCATCAGGCACACGCCCGGGGCGTCAAACTCATCGGCGCCACCGCCCACTACGTCACCGCCGACCTCGACGAAGGCCCCATCATCGAACAAGACGTGGTTCGGGTCGACCACGCACACTCCCCCGAAGACCTCACCGCGCTGGGCAAAGACACCGAAAGCCTGGTCCTGGCGCGCGCCGTCAAATGGCACAGCGAACACCGCGTGCTGCTCGACGGCCACAAAACCGTCATCTTTAAATGAAAAAAACGCCCCCAAACCCACGGCGTGCCAGCTTCGCGCAGCTGGCCTGACTCAGAAGCGCTCTAGCTCGGGGTGCGGCAGCCGCCCGCCCCGTATCACCATCTTGCCGTACTCGGCACAACGCGCCGGCGTCGGAATGACCTTGCCCGGGTTCAGCAGCCCCGCTTCATCAAACGCCCTCTTCACCCCATGCATCTGCGCATTCTCCTCGGGGGTGAACTGCACGCACATGCTGTTGAGCTTCTCGATGCCCACCCCGTGCTCGCCCGTCACGGTGCCACCCATGGCCACACTGGTCTCCAAAATATCTGCGCCAAAGCGCTCGCAGCGGTGCAACTGGTCGGGGTCATTGGCGTTGAACAAAATCAGCGGGTGCAAATTCCCATCGCCCGCATGGAACACATTCAGGCATTTCAAATCGTACTTGCGCTCCATCTCCGCAATCGCTTGCAAAATATCGGCCAGGCGCTTGCGCGGAATCGTCGAATCCATGCACATATAGTCCGGGCTGATGCGCCCCGAAGCCGGAAACGCATTCTTGCGCCCGCTCCAGAACTTCAGCCGCTGCGCCTCATCGCGGCTCACCGTGATTGCCGTGGCCCCATGGGCGCGCAACACCTCGCTCATGCGGCCTATTTCCTCTTCCACCTCCTCGGGCGTGCCATCGCTTTCGCACAACAAAATGGCCGCCGCCGTCAGGTCATAGCCTGCATGCACAAAATCTTCCACCGCCACCGTCATCGGGCCATCCATCATCTCCAGCCCGGCTGGAATGATGCCCGCGGCAATCACCGCCGCCACTGCCTCACCGGCGCGGCGCACATCATCAAAACTCGCCATGATGCATCGCGCCAGCTGCGGCTTGGGCACCAGTCGCACCGTCACCTCGGTCGTCACCGCCAGCATGCCCTCGCTGCCCACCAGCACCGCCAGCAAATCGTAGCCTGGCGCATCCAGCGCTTCGCCCCCAAACTCCACCGGCTCACCCTCAACGGTAAAACCGCGCACCTTCATCACGTTGTGCACGGTCAGGCCATATTTCAGGCAATGCACCCCGCCCGAGTTTTCGGCGACATTGCCCCCTATCGTGCAAGCGATCTGGCTCGACGGGTCAGGCGCGTAATAAAGCCCCCAAGGCGCCGCCGCCTCGCTAATGGCCAGGTTGCGCACCCCGCACTGCACCACAGCCGTGCGGCTGCGCGCATCGATCGACACAATCCGGTTGAACTTCGCCATCGACAGGGTCACCCCATCTGCATGCGGCATGGCCCCCCCCGACAAACCCGTGCCTGCCCCCCGCGCAACCACCGGCACCTTCAGCCGATGACACACCTGCAACACCTGCTGCACCTGCGCCTCCGTCTCGGGCAGCGCCACACACATGGGCCGCTGTCGGTAGGCGGTCAGCCCGTCACATTCATAAGGCGTGGTGTCCTCGGGGGTGTACAGCAACGCCGAAGGCGGCAACACCGCACCCAGCGCCGCCACCACCTCGGCCTGACGGCGGGCCCGCTCAGGGGCGCTGGCCAATGGGGGGAGTGGGGCATTCATCCCCCAGACTTTACTGGAAAAGCCCCGCCCCCACGCGGACGATGGCCAAACAAAGCCGTCCCCACCCGCACCATGGTGCTCCCCGCCTCAACCGCCGCCTCCAAATCGGCAGACATCCCCATCGACAACGTATCCCAATGGGGCGAATTCAGGGCCTCGCCCAAACGCTCAAAACACCCCCGGGCCAGCCGGTGCACACGCAACTGCTCGGCCCGCCCCTCCACCGGGTCCGGAATCGTCATCAACCCGCGCAGGCACAAACGCGGCATGGCCGCCACCTCCAGCGCCAGCGCCAGCGCCTCCTCAGGGGCCACGCCCGACTTGCTGGCACCGCCATCGATATTCACCTGTAAACAAACCTGCAGTGGCGCCAAATGTGCGGGCCGCTGCTCACTCAAGCGCTGCGCAATCCGCACCCTATCCACCGTGTGCACCCAATCAAAATGCTCAGCCACCAAACGGGTCTTATTGCTTTGCAGCGGCCCGATGCAATGCCACACCAACTCTAGCCCCAACGGTGTCGCATCCAGCGCCCTGATCTTCTCCACCCCCTCCTGCACATAGTTCTCGCCAAAATCGCGCTGCCCCACCGCCTGCGCCAGGGCCCGCACATCGTCCGCCGGAAAGGTCTTAGAAACCGCCAACAACTGAACCGCCCCCTGCGCGCGCCCCCCCGCCTCCTCGGCGCGTCGTATCCGCTCAACCACGGTTTGCCATGCAAATGTCAAAGCATCACTCATGGCCACACTGTAACCCCAGCGCCACGCCCTGCCGCCACCCTTGCCCGTCTCCCTTGCCCGCCCACTGAACGAAACGCCCCCTCTGCGGCCCGACAGGTGTGATGAAAAAAATCATTAATAGGAATTAATAAATAGACATATCTCCATATAATGTATTACCATATCACTCATCTCGGCGCCATGCGCATGGTGCGCATCTTGTCTTGCCCCACAGAGGCTCTATGACCACCCACCACACCCAAACAGGCCGCAAATCCAGCCCTGGCAACCCCGATCACCCCAGCCACACCATTGGCGCGGGCAGCACCAACCAGCCCGGCAACCACGGCACCCCCTCGGCCCAAGCCGCCACCGCCTCAAACCCATCCACCGAACCGTTGGGCTTGAAGCGCCGCCACTTCATGGGCACCGCCTTGGCACTCGATGCCGCTGCGCTGCTGGCCGCCTGCGGCGGGGGCGGGGGCGGTGGTAACTCAGGCAGTACCAGCGGCAGCAGTTCGGGAAGTAGCTCGGGAAGCAGTTCTGCCAGTGGTTCGGCCAGCAGCAGCTCAAGCAGTGCATCCAGCAGCAGCTCAAACAGCGCCTCCAGCAGCAGCTCTGCCAGTGGCTCCGGCAGTGGCAGCGCAGCACCCACCAATTGGGTGGTCACCACCTTGGCGGGTAATGGGGCGACCCTTCCATTTGCCGATGGAACCGGTGCCACGGCCACTTTTAACATTCCTTCAGGAATCGCAGTGGACACCAGTGGATCAGTGTATGTGGCCGATCAGGGCACGCAACGCATCCGCAAAATCACCCCTGCGGGCCTCGTCAGCACCTATGCCGGCACGGGTGCGTCGGGTTACGTGGATGGAACGGGTGGCACAGCGCAATTCAACTACCCTACTGACGCCGCCTTTGACACCAGCGGAAATCTGTATGTGGCAGATTACTCTAACCACATGATCCGCAAGATCAGCCCTGAGGGTGTGGTCAGCACCCTGGCAGGCAGCGCGGGGGCTTCGGGGTTTGCCGATGGCACAGGCTCAGCGGCGACATTCAACACCCCATCTGGCATCGCTGTCGACCAAAGCGGCCATGTGTATGTGGCCGATTACAGCAACCACCTCATCCGCAAAATCAGCCCGGCGGGGGCGGTCACCACACTCGCCGGGATGGCCAACACCACAGGTACTGCAGATGGCATGGGCACCGCGGCGAGATTCAATTCCCCTACAGACATCGCTGTCGACCAAAGCGGCCATGTGTATGTGGCAGATTACAACAACCACCTCATCCGCAAAATCAGCCCGGCGGGGGCGGTCACCACACTGGCGGGGATGGCGAACACCACAGGCACTGCAGATGGCATGGGCACCGCGGCAAGCTTTAATTCCCCCAGAGGCGTCGCATTAGACACCATTGGCACAGTTTATGTGGCCGATAAGTACAACCACCGAATTCGCAAAATCACCCCAGCAGGCTTGGTCAGCACCTTGGCCGGAGGGGCTGCCGGCTTTGCGGATGGCACCATCGGAACGGCGCAATTCCGCAGCCCTTTAAGTGTCACGGTGTATGCCAGTGGCAATTTATATGTGGGCGACCAAGACAACCATCGCATTCGCAAAATCACCCCCATCTACTGACTTAAGCCAACCCCCACGCATTCAAAATAGTCAAACCCCAACCTCTCCCCACGAATGGTCGCGGGCTATGGGTTCACCGATTGGCGTCAAACCCCCATTTCTTTTCGCTTGGTCCATCGCCAGCGTCAGTGGTGTCGGTGTTTCGCCCTTTGAATTAAGACACAGCGGGCTCACACCCACAGCTTCGCCCCCAGATTGGCGGCAGGCGCATCACCCAGGCCGGGCAGACACCATGGATCAGAGCAGGAGCGGGGTTTCCTTTATCATTCCACCCTCTTAAACCCACTCCTCACCCATCATGTCCAGCACCAACCCCAAAACCTACGACCCCGCACCCGCCACCCAAGTCGCCTTTTTGGGCTTGGGCGTGATGGGCTTTCCCATGGCCGGGCATTTGGCCCTGGCGGGTCACCACGTCACCGTCTACAACCGCAACCCCGCCAAGGCACAAGCCTGGGTCCAGGAGTTTGGGGGGCACAGTGCCGCCACCCCGCGCCAGGCCGTGGCCCAGGCCGACATCGTGTTCATGTGCGTCGGCAACGACGACGACTTGCGCTCCGTGGTGCTGGGCTCAGACGGCGCCTTGGCAGGCATGAAAAAAGGCGCCTTGCTGGTCGATCACACCACCGCATCGGCCAACGTCGCCCGCGAACTGCACGGCTTGGCCGCCGCGCAAGGGGTGGGCTTCATCGATGCGCCCGTATCGGGCGGTCAGGGCGGGGCCCAGAACGGGCTGCTGACCGTGATGTGCGGGGGGGAGTCTGCCGCTTTTGAACGCGCCAAACCGGTCGCCATGGCCTACTCACGCTCCTTCGCCCTCATGGGCCCGCCTGGCGCAGGTCAGCTGACCAAAATGGTCAACCAGATCTGTATCGCGGGGCTGGTGCAAGGCCTCAGCGAAGGCATCGCATTTGGCCAACGCGCCGGCCTCGACATGGCCCAGGTGCTCGACGTCATCGGCAAAGGGGCGGCCCAAAGCTGGCAAATGGACAACCGGGGCAAAACCATGGTCCAAGACAAATTCGATTTCGGCTTCGCCGTCGACTGGATGCGCAAAGACCTGGGCCTGGTCATGGACGAAGCCAAACGCAACGGCGCCCGTGTCCCGGTCACCGCCCTGGTCGACCAGTTTTACGCCGACGTGCAGCAAATGGGGGGGTCACGCTACGACACCTCCAGCCTGATCAAGCGCCTGCGCTGACCACCTCTCACCCGCCCAGACCCGCTCCGGGCGACCAAGGCGGGTGGGCTCAGTTCTTGGGCGGTGCGGGCAACAGGCTGTTGAGTTCAGCCTCGGTCAACACTTCAAAAATCCGCACGACTTTTTTCACGCCACTGACCTGCCGCGCCACCTCGGTGGCCCGATCGGCCTCACGCTGCGTCACCCGGCCCATCAAATAAACCACGCCGCGCTCGGTCACGATTTTGTAGGCATTGGCAAAAATATCTTTGCTATCGACCATCTGGCCTTTCACCTTGGCCGTGATCAGCGCATCGGTCGAGCGCTCAGTCAGCGTCGAGTTCGGGCCGATCACCGTCTCATTCACCACCTGGCGCACGTTTTCTACCTCAGACACCAAGCGCTGCACATACTCGCGGTCCTGGCCATTGGGCACCTCACCCGTGATCAGCACCTGCCGGTTGTAACTGGTGATATTGAGGTGGGCGCGGCTGCCCATCATTTCACGAATGCGGCCATTGGCCTTGAGCTCGATGTTTTCGTCTTCCAGCTGTATGCCCGACGTGCGGCGATCAGAGGCCACCATGGCCCCACCCACCATGCCGCCGACCATCAAAGGTGCACAAGCCGACGCCATCGCCGCCAAGGTCCCGATCAAAGCCCATCGAATCAAACGCTGTTTCATGTATTTCCTTCCTGGGTGCCCAGTAACAAAGTGTCCACGCCGTCGCACAAACAGTGGATGGTCAACAGATGAACCTCCTGGATGCGCGCCGTGCGATCGTGCGGCACGCACAAATGAAAATCGGTGTCGCGCAACATCGCCCCCATGCGGCCACCGCCTTTGCCCGTCAAGGCAATCACCGTCATCTCGCGCTGATGCGCCGCCTCGATGGCCGCAATCACATTGGCCGAGTTGCCGCTGGTTGAAATGGCCAACAACACATCGCCGGGCTGCCCCAAGGCGCGCACCTGCTTGGCATAAATCTGATCAAAGTGGTAATCGTTGGCAATCGCCGTCAAAATCGAGCTGTCGGTGCTCAGCGCAATCGCCGCCAACTCGGGGCGCTCACGCTCAAATCGGCCCACAAACTCGGCAGCGAAATGCTGACAATCGGCAGCCGAGCCCCCATTGCCGCAAGCCAGCACCTTGCCCCCATTGGTCACGCAAGCCATCAAGGCCTGCACAGCGTCTGCGATGGGCTTGGACAATTGCTCTGCCGCCTGATACTTCAGGTCGGCACTGTCGATGAATTGCTGTCCGATGCGTTGTTCTAACATAGCCTTCATCATAAACCGAGATTGTCCACCAGGCCCACTCACGACCCTGCTGGCCTATAAAGTAAATGCGCCCTCAATCCAGCGCAAGCCCTGCGGCTCCAGAGCCACCACATCAAAGCGACAAAAAGGCGGCTCACCCCGCCAACGGTTCAGGAAATGGCGTGCGGCCCAAATGATGCGGCGCTGTTTGGCCGGGGTGACGCTGCCCAAGGCGCCGCCCCAATGGGCATGCCGCCTGGCACGAACCTCCACAAAAACCACCACACCCTTGGGGTCGCGCATGATCAAATCAATTTCACCACCCCCTCGGCCTGGCGACCGATAATGGCGCTGCAACAATTGCCAGCCGCGTGCGCGCAAGTGCTCCAGCACCTGCGTTTCAGCCGCATCGCCCATGGCCTTGGTGCTGGCCCGATTGGGCCAATCCGCCACAACTGAGGTGATTTTTGAACCCATTGTTTGACTCCGCCCATAGCGCCGCCCGCTCCGTGGCCTCTACACAGCATTATCCGCAGGGCGCGCTCTATCTGGTGCCCACACCCATTGGTAATCTGGCCGATATCAGCCTGCGCAGCCTTTACCTTTTAAGCCTGGTCGACGCCGTCGCCTGTGAAGACACCCGCCACACCCAACAACTCTGGCGCGCCCTGGGCGCAGACACAGGCCGGGTGCGCTGGCTGGCCCTGCATCAGCACAATGAAAACGAGGCCTCTGAACAAGTGCTGGAAATGCTGTCCCAAGGCCTGCGCGTCGCCTACATGAGCGACGCGGGCACACCCGGCATCTCCGACCCGGGCTCGCGCCTGGTCGCCGCCATGCACCGCGCCGGGCGCCGCGTCATCCCCCTGCCCGGCCCCAGCAGTGTCACCACATTGCTCAGCGCCAGCGGGGCCTGGGCCGGCGACGAGGCCGGGTTTGTGTTCATCGGTTTCTTGCCCGCCAAAGGGGCCAAACGCAGCCAGCGCATCAGCCAACTGCTGGCCGACCCGCGCCCCCAATGTCTGCTTGAGGCTCCGCACCGCATCGCCGCCCTGGCCCAAGACCTGCAGGCGGGCGGCGAGCGCGGCCTCACCATAGGCCGCGAACTCAGCAAACAGTTTGAAGAAATCGCCAGCATGCCTTGCCAACAACTGGGGGCCTGGTTGGCAGCCTCGGCCACGCGCAGCAAAGGCGAATTTGCCCTGGTCTTGCACGAATCACCGCAAAGCAGCCAGAGCACAAGCATCGCGGGTGAGCGTGAACTGCGCCTGCTGCTGCCGCATCTGCCCCTGCGCAGCGCCGTGCAACTGGCGGCAGAGTTGTCCGGCAGCCCGCGCAACACCCTCTACACCCTGGCCCTCAGCTGGCAAAAAGACAGCGCTGAACGCCCATAGGGGGCACCCCTTGCAACAACCCCACACTCGCTGTGTGCCGCCATCTTGGGCAAAATAAGCCCAAACACAACCGCTCTGTTTGAGGAGAACCCCATGTCGAACTGGAAACGCCGAACCTTCCTGTCCCTGCTCGCCCTCAGCGGCGGGCTCGCCATGGCCCAAGACAAATACCCGGTCAAAACCGTGACCCTCATCGTCCCCCAGGCGGCGGGCGGGGCCAACGACGCCATCGCCCGCGTCATCGCCCAAAAACTCACCGAACAAACCGGCATCTCTTTTGTCATTGAAAACCGCACCGGTGCCGGCGGCAACGTCGGCGCAGCCGCGGCCGCCAAAACCCGCCCCGATGGCTACACCCTCATGCTGACCGCCGACAGCGTCATGGTCATCAACCCCGCCCTCTACAAAACCACAGGCTTTGACACCCTCAAAGACTTCGAGCCCGTGGCCTCCGTCGCCACCGCCGGTTATGTGCTCGTGGCCAACCCCTCATTTCCGGCCAAAAACGTCTCCGAACTGATCGCCTTGGCCAAACAACAGCCCGGCAAAATCAACATCGGCTCAGCGGGCAACGGCACCCTCAACCACCTCATCGGTGAAATGCTGGGCAAAGAGGCCGGCATCGATCTCGTCCACGTCCCCTACAAAGGCGCGGCCGCAGCCGTCACCGACCTGGTGGCCGGGCAAGTACAAGTCTCGGTCCAAAGCCTGCCCTCCTCCATCGCATTCATCAAGAACGGCAAAATCAATGTGCTGGGTGTCGTCAATCCCAAACGCATCGCAGCCCTCCCCGACAGCCCCACCATCGGCGAAACCTTGAAAGGCTTTGGCACCACCCCCTGGTATGGGCTATTTGCGCCGGCTGGCACGCCCAAAGCCATCGTCGCCCAACTCAACGCCGAAATCGCCAAGGCACTCGAATCCAAAGACGTGCAAGAGCGTTTGGCCGGCGTGGGCTGCGAGCCCTACAAAAGCACCCCCGAACAATTCAGCAGCCTGATCCGTGCCGACCTGGTGCGCTGGGCGGGCATCGTCAAATCTTCCGGTGCCAGCATCGACTGACCCAGCCTTCACCGCGGGCGCAATGCGCGACTGAGCAACACCACCGGCAACAGGCCCACCGCCACCAGCGCCAGCGAAGGCCAGGCCGCCTCGCCCAGCCGCTCATCGCGCGCCAACTGGTGCGCCATCACCGCCAGCGTGTCGCTGTTAAATGGCCGCAGCACCAATGTCACCGGCAGCTCCTTCATCACATCCACAAACACCAGCAAAGCCGCTGCCGCCAGCGGTCGGCGCAACAAGGCCCCGTGCACACGCCACACCAGGCGCCCACCGCTCACCCCCAACATCCGGGCACTGTCATCCACCGCCATCGGAATCCGGGTGTAGCCGCTTTGCACCGACTGCAAAGCCACCGCCACAAAACGCACCAAATAAGCCCACACCAAACCCAACACGGTGGCGGTCAGCCAATGCCCCGCCCCCAGCCCTGGCCAATGGGCTTGCAACCAACCCAGCGGCCACAACAAACCCACCACCACCACCGCACCGGGCATGGCATAACCCAAGCCCACCAAACCGCGCAGCGATCGATTCATCCAATGGGGTTGCAAACGCTCCTGCGCCAACAAGGCCCACGCCAGCCCCGTGGCCAACACCGCCGTCAGCGCCGACAACATCAAACTATGGCCAGCCCAATCCAGAAAACGCCACCCCCCCGCTTCGGCCTGAAGGCCACTGTGCCACCCATGCCAAGCCAAAATCCCGACCGGCAACGCAAAGCCCAGCAGCACCGGCAGGGCGCAAACCGCCAGCGCCAACAAAGCCGTCCCGCCACTCAACACCCTCAGCTGCGCCTCCGGGCCCTGCCGCCCAAGCCGTGGGCTGGCATAGCGCTGACGCGCCTGGGCGCGTTTTTCCCACGCCAATAAAGGCGCCACACTGATCAACAAAAAAGTCGCCAACTGGGCCGCCGCCACACGCTGATCCATCACCAACCAGGCTTTATAAATCCCCGCCGTGAAAGTCTGGATACCGAAGTAACTGCTCACACCATAATCTGCCAGCACCTCCATCATGGCCAGTGCCACCCCCGCCGCCACCGCCGGCCGCGCCAAAGGCAACACCACCCGCAGCAGGCGGCGCGGGAACGACGCCCCCAACATCCGGGCCGCCTCCATCAAAGGGTGGGCGCGCTCGGCCAAGGCGGCGCGCGCCAGCACATAAACATAGGGGTAAAGCGCCACAGTGAACACCAGCATCGCCCCGCCCACGCTGCGAATTTCAGGCCATGGCCGCCACGGCGTCCCGGTATAGGCGCGCAAAGCCGAGGCCAAAGGGCCGCTGTATTGCAAAAAATCGGTGTACGCATAAGCCAGCACATAGGCCGGCATGGCCATCGGCAAAAGCAGGGCCCACTCCCAAAAACGCCGCCCCGGAAATTCAAACAAAGTCACCGCCACGGCACAACCCGTGCCCAACACCACCACCCCCAACCCCGTGCCGACACAAAGCCAGACACTGGTCCAGACGTAGTCGGGCAACACCGTGTCGCCCATCTCAGCCAGTATCTGGGCGGCATCGGCGTCAAAAGTGGCCCAGGTGCCCAGCACCGAAAGCACCGGCAAGGCCAGGCCCACGGCCAGCACGGCCAACAGCACCCTCGCCCACATCACACGCTTCATGGTCATGGGTGCATTGTAGGGAAGGGGGCTTTGCCACCTCTTTAAAATGGTCGCATGCATCTGGCCATCGAACAACTGGAAGTCCGCTACCCGCACCGCCCCCTGCCCGCGCTCGACGGCGTCAGCCTGGGTTTGAAAGCAGGCCAAATCGGGGTGCTGCTGGGGCCATCGGGCTGCGGCAAAACCACCCTGCTGCGCGCCATCGCCGGTTTGGAGCGGGCGCACCAGGGCGAAATACGCCTGGCCGGGCAAACCATCAGCAATGCCCGCACCCATTTGGCCCCCGAACAAAGGCGCATGGGCATGGTCTTCCAAGACCACGCCCTCTTCCCGCATCTCAGCGTGCAAGACAATGTCATGTTCGGCCTGCTCGATCAACCTCGCGCCCAACGCCAGGCACGCGCCCAGGCCATGCTCACCCTCGTGGGCCTCAGCAACAGTGCCCACCGCCACCCCCACGAACTCTCGGGTGGCCAGCAACAGCGGGTGGCACTGGCCCGCGCCCTCGCCCCCGGCCCGCGCCTGCTGCTCATGGACGAGCCCTTCTCCAACCTCGACATCGAGCTGCGCGAGCGCCTCGCACTGGAAGTGCGGCAAATCCTCAAAGATGCCCAAGCCACGGCACTGGTCGTCACGCATGACCAGATGGAAGCCTTTGCCATGGGAGACCTCATCGGCGTCATGTCCAAGGGCCGCCTGCAACAGTTTGACGACGCCTACACCCTCTACCACCGCCCGGCCACCCGCTTTGTCGCCGAATTCATCGGCCATGGCGTGTTCACACCCGCCCGCATCCGCCAGTCTGGCGACCATGTGGTGGTACAAACCGCCGTCGGCGATCTGACCGATGTGCACGAATGCCCCTTGCCAGGCGCCTACCCCAACGGCGAATGCGACGTCTTGCTGCGTGCCGACGACATCGTTCACGACGACGACGCCCCCGTGCAGGCCGAAATCGTGCGCAAAGCCTTTCGGGGCTCAGAATTCCTCTACACCCTGCGCCTGGGCAACGGACAAACCCTCCTGGCCCATGTCCCCAGCCACCACGACCACAAACTGGGCGAATGGATCGGCATCCGCATCCAAGCCGACCACGTCGTCACCTTTGAACGCATGGTCCCAAGCTAAGCCGTCCCTTGGGCTCGCCGCTCAAGACTTGGGCTTCTTGCTGAAACCACCGTAATCCAGCATCTGATCGGTCACCAACTCGCTGCCGGTTTGCACGATCAGGATGTCCTCGTTCAAAACCAGATAGCGGTGACCCGATGGGGGCAACTTCAAAATTTCCGACCACTTGGCCGGCAAATCCTTGGCCAATGTGTTGGGCGGCAAAGGTTCACCCAGTTTCCATCTGCGCGGGCGCACAGAAACACAGAAATTTCCTTGCGCCTTCATATTGTCCGGGCACTCCTGCCCCTTGGCGACGGGCAGGTTTTCATTCAGCCACGCTGTCAAAGCCGCCTTTTGCTCTGGTGTGAATTGGGCGGGCGGCAAAGTCACTCTGCCGGGCAACTCTGTGGGCGGCACCATCACGGGCACCGGCACACCCACCGCCCCACCCACCATCACCCCAGGGGCAGGGTTGGCGTTCACCACCGGCGCCCTAGGCCGCGGGTTGGTGGCCGTCTCTGTGCTGGGCTCAAAAGTTTTGACCTCGGGGCTGAACAACTCTTTGAGCTTGGCAGGGTCCTTGGCCAGCTTCGCCTCCTGCAAAGACTCCACCATCACCGTGATCTCACCGGTCAGGGCTGAGCCGAGCCAACCCGGCAGATTCGACTGAATCAGGTTCAACTGCGCCACCTCACAATTCTGGCCCCGCTGTCTCAACCAATTCATGGCCGCCTCCACCCGCTCTGTGGGGTTGCCCACCGTCAGTGCGATGCGCCTGAACTCAGACACCGCGCAACTCGCCGTCTGATTCGCTTGTGCCATCGTGGCAGTGGCTGTCGCCATGCCACCCAGCACCAGCGCCCAACGCGACCATCGTGACCAAGCCTGCCGTCGAAGGCGCCATGGCCGCATGTTCAAAATCATCTCAACCCCCTCTAATTAAGTAAATCCAGCACGGTACGCTGGCTCACATTGGCTTGCGCGAGCACACCGGTGGCCGCCTCCTGGATGATCCGCAAACGGGCCAAATCAGAAGCCTCTCTGGCGTAATCGCTGTCCAGAATACGGCTGCGCGATGCCTTCTGTGAAATGTGCATGGTGCTGACATTGTCTCCCGCATGCGCCAAACGGTTTAACTGGCCCCCCAACACCACCCGGTCTTTGGCCAACTCATCCATCACCTGATCCAGCACCGACAAAGTCGCCACGGCCTGAGTTGCTGACCCAATCGACAACTGCGCCTGCCCGTTCCCATTCGCCGCCACGCCGCCTGCGGCAGATGCCAAAGCCCGGCTCAATTCTGTGGCATTGGTATCCCAAATCAGGGCATCGATCGATCCGCCTGGTGTGCCATAGTTGGGCAAAGTCAGGGCGATCTTCTGATTTGCATTGGCACCCACCTGTATCCAAATCGAGCTGGCGTCCTCCAACTGCTGCCCCGTCACCTTCACGCCATGCACCACCCTCGCCCCGGTCGAATTCACATTACCCCCGGCTATGGCATCAATCACATCCACCTTCTGCTTGCTCGCAGTTACCGTCTCCGAATTCAAAACCTGAAAAGGCGACGTGCTGCCAAGCTGTGAAATTGAAAACGACACACCCGGCGTCCCTGAGGTCAATGTCAAAGTGTCACCTTGCTGTACCACCTGCATCGAAGGAATCGCACCGCTGCTCACCTGAGCGTCCAGTTTGGTTTTAAAGGACGCCCATGCCGCACTCTTGCTCGTGCTGGGGTCAGAGGCAATGACCGAGCCAGCGATTGTCGCCGTCAATGTCAACGGCGTTTGGTCGCTGTATGTCACCATCGCCTCCAACTGACTGGCATCGTTGGCCGTGGGCACATACTGCGATCCCCCGGACACTTTGACGTTATCAATATACAGTTGGGCACCTGCAGCCGTGCCTCCACTGGCGTCAAATGTGCCGGCAATGAACACAAACTTATAGGCGCCTGAGCTTGGCACCGTCACCGTTTTGGTGGCCCAATTGGTGATGCCCCCGGTTTCATTCAGCAAGGGCACCGTGCTGCCGTCGGCCACATTCAGCAAATAGGCGTATACATCGAAATTGTCTTGGCCGTTTTGCGCCTTCCAATCAAAAGACACGCTATCGCCCGCCTGTATCGCCACCGGGTCGTTGCTCACCAGGGCCGGGCCATGCGCCAGACCAAACGCATCGATCGTCATGCCGCCCGTGGACATCGACAATCCCTGATTGCCTTGCGACTTGTTTCCTGTGTCCAATGTGCTGGTGAACGCCCCGCCTGAAAAAATGTTGGTTTCACCCTGACTGGCGGAAGGCTTGGTCGAATCTGTCGGCGTCGGCCAACCTGCCACAGTGCTGCCGCCATTCATGACGATCCGCTGGTTCAGCGTCGTCCACCCCGGTATTTGGCCACCGGCCAGGGCTTTTTCAAAATCCCCGTTCTCAAACGAGGTCTTGAAATTGATTCGCAAGGCTTGCCCATTCAGGCCATTGCGCTGCGCATCCACAGTCCCTAAAGGAATCGCTGTCGTGCCGTCCCCTCTATAAACCAACCCATTGACCACCGACCACTGTCCATTGCCCACATTGGGCGTATTCACTTGAGCGATGCTCATCTGCTCGCCAGAGCCACCATAACCAGAAAACTCCACATACTCGCTGGTTCGCGTCACCGTGGGGTAGGGGTTCGCCTGCTCTGCCAGCGTGAGGGTCGAAACCTGGGCCACCGCCGGTGTGCCCAAACCAAAATGGGCGCCACTCAAACCGGCCATGTTGCTGTTGTACCAAATCGAAAGGTCACTGCCATCCTTCGTGTAGACCTCCACCCCCCCATTGGCATTGGCCCGTGCGCTCGCCCCATGCGTGCCCGTGCCCTGATTGATGGCATCCACCACCCGATTCAGCCGCAGCGCCGCACTCTCATTTTTGTTCAGTGCCACCGGTACATCATGCCCGTTGATGTACAAGCTGTACGTGCCACTGGCGGGCCCTGAAGTATCAATGGGTGACGGGCCAGAAATTTGCGCCGGGGTCGCCAAATTGCTGGCCCTTGCGCTGGCACTGAGCAGCGGTATCCCGTTCCATTCGGTTTGTTGCACCACCGCCCCGAGTTGCGCTTTGAGTTGCTGAAACTCTTTATCCAGAGCGGCCCGATCACTGTCATTCATCGTCCCGTTTGCCGACTGAATCACCATCTCGCGCATTCTTTGAGTCATTTCAGCCATCTGGTCCATCGCACCATCGGCGGTGGCGCCCAGAGTCAAACCGTCGCGTATATTACGGCCCGCCACATCCAGCCCCCTGATCTGCGACGTCATCTGATTCGTGATCGACAAGCCAGATGCGTTGTCAGCGGCACTATTGATGGCCGCACCCGTGCTCAATCGCTGACTGGTCTTATTTGACTCGCGCACCAATTGACCCAGCGCAGCCAACGCTCGACTCGATGCAGTATTGGTATTGATGACGGTCATGTGAGCAATCAATCAAAATGGCTCATGCTGTCACATCAACCTAGCAAAAATCATGCCGCCATGTGGGCGGCATCCCCCTGCATCCTTGCGGCCTATCCTGTGTCGCCCTGTGTGTTTAGAGGCCAAAAGGCCACACACGCCCAGCCGAAGCGGCCATTTTTTGCCGCCCCCTCACCCACTGGGTCGTCTCAGCCCTATGTCCTTGACGTCAATCCAGGCTCACCCCGGCGGCCTTGGCCACCTCAGCCCAGCGCTTGTAATCCGCAGCGATCAATGCCCCCAACTCCTCCGGGGTGCCTGGCTTGGCCTCACCGCCGATTTTGACGATGGCGGCTTGGTACTCGGGTGACTTAATGATCTCATTGACCACCGTCTGCAACTGACGCACGATGGCAGGCGGCGTGCCCACCGGTGCAGCCAAGCCCGTCCAATTCCTCATCACAATGTCTGGGTAACCCAACTCCATCAAAGTCGGCACCTGTGGCAACTCACCAGATCGCCCCAGGCCCGTGACCGCCAGCGCCTTGAGCTTTCCTTCCCGAATCTGGCCTATCGAAGCCGACAAATCGGTCATGGCGAAATTCACCTGCCCGGACAACACCGCCATGGCCATCTCAGCCCCGCTTTTATACGGCACATGCACCAGTTTCAAATTCGCTTTGGCCTGCAAAAGCTCGCCCAGCAAATGCGCTGAATTGCCCACACCAGCTGAACCATAAGTGATCTTGCCCGGGTTGGCCTTGGCGTATGCAATGAACTCCTGCAAACTATTGGCCGGAAAGCTCGGTGCCATCACCATCACCAGACCGATATCGGTGGTCTGAACAATCGGGGTGAAAGCCTTGGTCGGGTCATACCCCGGGTTCTTCGTGATCGCAGGCGCAATCGCAAAAGTCGACACATTGCCCAGCAAGAGCGTGTGCCCATCGGGTGGTGCGCCTGCCACCACACGTGCGCCTATCAAACTCCCCGCCCCGGCCCGGTTCTCCACAATCACCGTCTGCTTCAAGGCGTTTTGCATCGGCACCGACAGCAAACGGGCCACCACATCGGTCGGCCCGCCGGGGCCATACGGCACAACAATGCGTACAGGCGTATTGCTGCGCAGCTCTTGTGCCGCAGACGGCAAAGCCGCCAGCCACGCAGACACCACAGCTCCAAAAACCGCGGCCCTTGCTTTGGGCCGAGAAGCAAAATCGCACCACCACTTCATCATGCACACCCCAAATTAAAACTCGGCATGATTCATCTTCTCACACTCTGCGCAGAAGTTCCACCCGTCTAACCCGACACTTGTGGCTTTATAGACCGCACCCACCTCACAAGGCATCGATCGGAATCTTGACATAAGCCGTCCCATTGGCCTCTTTGGGCGGCAACTCACCCGCCCGAATATTGATCTGTACAGCTGGCAATATCAGCACCGGCATCTCCAGCGTCGCATCGCGTCGGGTTCTCATCTCTATGAACTCCGCCTCGCTCACACCATCATGCACATGGATGTTTTTAGCCCTTTGCTCGGCCACCGTCGTTTCAAACGCAATCGGCCGATCATTGGGCGGGTAATCGTGGCACATGAACAGCCTTGTCTGTGGCGGCAAACTCAGCAGCTTGCGCACCGAGGCATACAAAGTCTTGGCGTCACCCCCAGGGAAGTCACACCGGGCGGTGCCCACATCCGGCATAAAGAGCGTATCCCCCACAAACACTGCATCGCCCACCTGGTAAGCCACACATGCCGGCGTGTGCCCCGGCACAGCCATCACCGTCGCCGTCAAATCGCCAATCTGAAATGACGCCTTATCTTTGAACAACACATCAAACTGCGAGCCATCCTGACGGAACTCGGGCTCCAGATTGAATAGGCCCTTGAACACCTTCTGCACTTTGGTGATCTGGTCACCTATGCCCACCTTGCCCCCCAGTTTTTTCTTCAAATAGGGGGCGGCGCTCAAATGGTCGGCATGGGCATGGGTCTCCAATATCCACTGCACCTTCAAGTCATGCGCCCGCACATAGTCCACCACCTTGTCGGCTGAAGTGGTGCGCGTGCGCCCCGACTTGTGGTCGTAATCCAGCACCGAATCAATGACCGCCGCATCCGTTCCTGCCCCGTGGTGAACCACATAGGTCACTGTCCAGGTGGCCGGGTCAAAAATACCGTGCACAACAGGTTGTAAAGAATCAATGCTCATGGCTCGCAACTTTCTTGGATGATCTATACAGTATATTGACATATAATCTATTTGTCAATATAATGATGACATGAACACATTTCCCATTGCATCCCCACAAAGGGCAACCCATGAAATCAGCAACGCTTGATTTATCCGACATGCAAGCCGCGGCTGACCAGGCCTGCCGCCTCATGAAGGTGCTGGCCAATGCCGACCGCCTCCTGATCCTTTGCCAGCTCAGTCAAGGCGAAAAACGCGTAGGAGAATTGGAAGAGCTGCTGGGCATTGTGCAGCCCACACTCTCGCAGCAACTCACGGTGCTGCGCGAAGAGTCGCTCGTCAGCACCCGTCGCGAGGGCAAGCACATTTACTACCAACTCGCCAGCCCCCAAGCGCTGGCGGTGATGCAGGTTTTATACCAACAGTTTTGTGTCACTTCCGGAGAACACCATGGCCATTGATTGGGCTCATTTCACCCCCTGGGCATCGCTGCTGGGTGGACTCATACTGGGGCTGGCCTCGGCCATCTTCATCTTGTTCAATGGCCGAATACTGGGCATCAGCGGCATTCTGGGTGGCCTCATGACACCCCGCAAAGGGGATATCGGCTGGCGCGTCTTCTTCTTTCTGGGCATGGCCGCCGCACCTGCGGTGTTTTCCTGGCTCGCCCCCCCTGATCTTGTGCCGACACCTCGCATCGATACTGGCGATGGCCTCATCGTCCTCGCGGGCCTCTTGGTGGGCTTGGGCACGCGTTACGGCTCTGGCTGCACCAGCGGCCATGGCGTGTGCGGCCTCTCGCGCTTGTCACTGCGCTCCTTGGTGGCGACCCTCGCATTCATGGGTGCGGGCTTTGCCACCGTCTTTGTCACACGTCATGTGCTTTAAGAATCATGCAAAAAATCATTGAATTCATGGCAGGCCTGCTATTTGGCATGGGCCTGTTGCTCTCTGGCATGTCTGACCCGGGCAAAGTGCTGGGCTTTCTCGACCTCTTCGGACTCTGGGATCCCTCCCTCGCCTTCGTCATGGGTGGCGCGATCATGCTCGGGTTTTTTGCCTTTGCGGTGGCCCAAAAAAGAACCACCCATTTTTTCGGCGGCACCTTGCACCTCCCCAAAAGCCAACACATAGACCGCCGACTGGTCCTCGGTTCTGTCGTATTTGGCGTGGGCTGGGGCCTCGCGGGTTTCTGTCCGGGCCCCGGCATCGTCTCTATGTTCTCAGGCCAAGCCCAGGGCACTCTCTTCGTGCTCGCCATGGTGGCTGGCATGCTGCTCTTCGAAGCCGCAGACCGCTTGATCCACCAACCCCGCGCCCGCCAGTTAGGCAGACATTAACCCCTTGACCCCGCATCAGCGGGAAACCGTCACTGAAACGGGGCCGCTTCCTGTGGCCACAGCTGCCCCTATGCGGCTCAATCTCCCTGTCATGCTGTCTATGGCATAGACCGAAACGCTGTTGTCACTCAGGTTAGCGACATAGGCAAATTTTCCATTAGGAGCCAAAGCGATCGAATTAGGGGCACGCCCTGTCACTGCCGACTGATCCATCAAGGTCAACAAACCAGTGTCGACATCTATGCCATAGGTGCCAATGGTATAGCTACCGTAATTTGTCACATAAACATATTTTCCATTTGGATGAACAGCCACTGATCGAGGAAACTCGCCTGTCGCAACCGCAGGGCCGACACTGCTCAATACCCCTGTATCTCGGTCTATGACAAACATCGACATGGTATTTTCGCTATAGTTTGCAGCGTATAAATATTGGCCCCTTGCGTCTACGGCCAAAGATATCGGAACCAAGCCTGTTTGAACATCTGCACCCACCCTGGTCAGCCCCCCAGTGCCGGGGTTGATGCTGTATGCAGAAATGGTGTTGTCGGTGCAATTCCCCACATAGACAAATTGGCCTCTTGGATCTACCGCCACCGAGTACGGCTCATTCCCGGTAGGAACGCTTTGACCCACACTCGTTAATGACCCTGATGATCGGTTGATGGCGTATGTTGAAACCGTGCTGTCACCAAAGTTGGCCACATAAACAAATTGTCCCGTGGGGTCTACTGCCATCCCATAAGGCGAATTCCCGGTGGCTGCACCCACCCCCAAATCCGTCAAAGCACCCGTCCCCTGATGGATGGCGAAAGCAGATATATTGGCATCTGATAGATTCAAGGCGTATACAAATTTGCCCCTCGGGTCTACCACCACCGTCTGTGGTGCGACCCCTGTTCGGGTGACCCCTCCCACACTGTTCAATGCCCCTGTGGAGGCATCAATGGCATATACCGATATGGTGTTGTCATTGGTATTCACCACATATGCGTATTTGGCTGTATCGCTATTGACCTGGTCCACTCCGCTACTACAGGCCCACAATAATAGAAGCAACGATGCAAAGAATGAAATAAATTTTATATTTTTTATGATTTTTTTCATTTTAAAAAGATTATTTTTGGATTGGTTTATTTCCTCCAAGTATTAATTAGGTTATCGAATTTGTCAATTCATGGCGCGCCGCGGCAAACATGCCCCAAACCCGCTAACACCCCAGCTCAGTGCTTGTGGGTGCTATGGTCGTGGGCACTTGATGCGCTGTTTTTCTTCGCGGTCTTCGTCACCAGCAACACGCCCCGCATCCCCGCCTCGTAATGGCCGGGTACCAGGCAAGCCATTTGCAAGGTGCCCTCCCGGGGGAAAGTCACCACCAGCTCGCCCTTCTTCCCGGGCCCCAGCGTGATCGCCGCACCCCCCGCATGGCCATGGTCATGGTCATGACCCGAGCCTTTTTTCATCGATTCCGCATGCGCCTTGATGTCTTCCTCCGTGCCTATCACCAGCTCATGCTCGGTTTGGCCAGAGTTACTCACCAACAAACGTATCGTCTCGCCTGCTTCCACCTGTATTTTTTCAGGCGAAAACCGCATGTTGTCGCTCATCTCAATCTCAATGCTTCGGCCCACCACTTGCGCCACCAACCCTGAAGCACTCGGCCCATGTTCGCTCGTCTCCCCATGGCTGTGACCGTGGCTACCCAGGTATTGAGGGTTCTGTTCCAGCCACTTCCAAGTGGCATAACTCGAAAACGCCACCGCCACACCCAATAAAACCGTGTAGAGCGTGCTACCCCGGCGCCACTCATGCGGGCTTTGCAGCGCCATGGCGGGCACAGAAATCAAAAATCCCAAGGGCACGACCCAGGCGCTTCGTGCAGGCGAGTCCGGAAAATGCTGCAAGCCGCCCGTAAAAAAGCCCAAGCCCACCGACAGCAAAGCGCCAAGAATCAGGGTTTTGGTCAGGCTGCTCTCTTGTGGGTGCGCATCGTCATTGAACCGGTGCTCCATCGCCGCGCCCAACACAAACAGCACAACCCCCACTGCAGCCGTCCAAAGAGATCGCTCACCACTGAAAAAGCCATGGTTGACCGCACCAGAAATGAAACTGATGCCGCTGTATTTCAGCAGCATCGCCCCGTGGTGATGTTGAAATGCGAAGCTCATGTCTAATCCTGTCTAATGCACCATCTTAACGTGTGCAAACAGTTTGTAGCGCAAAACTTATTTCAATTCGCGCAGTAGGGGCTCAGCGATTCATCGCTCAAACTTCCAAAATCAATTGATCTCAAACAATCTTGCCATATTCAGATGCTTTGGCAAATATTAGTGCGCCAAGATCAATCGGCCAGCCATTGTTTCACCCCGTTGGCATCAAATTTCGCCAGAAAAAACCCGATCTCGCTAGCCCCTTCCCTCCAATCACTTATTTCGGTCATCTCTAATTTGGAACATTAATTTACTCAAAACCTTTATTGGCTAATAGCCCGCTCGTGTAATGGCTCTATCGATCCCTGTCTTCATATCCCCAGGGTAATCGCGCCGCACCCCTGAACCTTCAAATTTGTCATTTTTATTCATCAGAATGGCATATGAAATGCCAGACCTCAACTGCCTGAGCAAAGCGGCCGAGCCCGGCAAATCACCGCCGTGGAACCCATCATTGGTGGTACCTGAGAGAGGCTGCCCGTTGAATGGGCCATCCACTCCATTCGCATCCGTATCGATCTTGTAGGCTGATGCAAATCGCGCCATTGCACGAGCCGTCATCAAGCTCGTGGCGGTGGAGACCCAATTGATCGCATTCACACCGCCATTGCGTGCATTGACCAAACCGTTGTCGAAAACATTGAACGTTTGCATCGTCGTTATATAGTTTGGCTCACGCGGGTCAGCCTCCGACAGCAAAGAATTCCCGTTCTTGAAATCATTGGACGAAACGCCAAGTGGCGACAATATTTGCGCATTCACATAACTGTTGTAACTCTGTCCCGAAGCCTGCTCGATGATGTAACCCAACAACATGTAACCAAAATTTGAATACCGGTCCCGTACGCTGCCCGTGGGCTGGCCCGGGTCGTAGTCCAAAGGGGTCGACATCACATAGCGAATGGTCTCCTCCCTGTTTGGTGCCCGATTGAGCCCCAGATCTCCCCTGACCAGCGCGTCATGCTGAAGCATGTCACAAGGTAGTCCAGAGCCTCTCAGCAACGCCTGCACGCCAGGGGAACTGGCAGTGGCCCCATTGAACGCACGGCAGCTTTCTGCGCCTCTGTCCCAACCCCCCTTGTGTGAGATCAGGTCTTGCACCCGTATCGTGAAAATACGTGCGTCTGCGGCAGTCACCCAACCGTTTGGAACCCAACACCTCGATGGAGAATTCGCAGGACAAAACACGAGGTCGTTGGCGCTCACCAAGCCAGCCAATTGCAACCGATTGATGGCTGCCGCAGTCACTGGCTTGACGATGCTCGCCCCCGTCAGTAAAGCGTCGGCAGGCAATGGGGTGGTCGCTTGCACATCTTTATAGCCATAGGCCTTTTCATACAACAACTGGCCGTTTTGCATCACTGCAACCGTTGCGGCGGTAATACCATTTGCGGTCAGGTAGGGTTGTATAAAGCCGTCCAACTCTGTCGCCAGTACCGATGGCCGTGAATCTGAAGAGGAGCCGCCACCACCCCCACCGCATGCCGCCAGCAGGGTAAAAGCGACAACACTTGCCGCGACTTTGAATTTTTTCAACATACTTCCCTTTAAAGCGGCTTTGTACCGATTGCTTATTTATCTTACGCTCACCATGTAAATAAATCCACTTTTAATTCACTGACTGTCCTTCGCCGCAGACACCAACGCCAAACCTCTTAATACTTATCTATCATTTCCATTTGTTTGCAGTTTGCTCCTATATTTCACATGCCCTCCTAATCTGCCAGTCAGGCATTATTAGCCATGCCAAGCTCTGTTTTTTCGGGTATTTTTTGTTCGCATAATTTGATCAAATGACTGAGTTTTAATTAGGGTAAAAATCCAATTGGATTTAATGCTCTCTCAATATTAACTTCACCCTGCCCGTAGATGGCTTTAGTTGAAGCATCTTTTAATCCCCAGTTTTTATTCCACGAAGCCGTGGATAATAAAATGTCGGATATATCTTGAGCTGTAAGATTCGGGTATTTTTGGCGCATCATTGCAACATATCCGGATACTCTTGGCGCCGCAAATGATGTTCCCTTTTCATATGTGCCATCTGATTTTTCAATACCACGGCCATCAGCAACAATGAATCGATCGTTATATGATCCTGCTCTATTTGAGTAACTTGCTATATATCCGTTATTCAAAGCGCCAACCAGTAATGTTTTACTTTTATACTTGGTCGAATTGTAAAAAACTGCATTCAGTGGATCGCAAATGGCACTAGATACGAAACAACCATTATTTCCCACAGCTTTAACAAAAACAGCATCTGGCACTATAGAAGTCGAATTTGCCAATAATGTTTGTGCATCGTAATTTGCTCGATTTTGTACAGGGTTACTTGATGTACCACCAAGACTCAAATTAATGACTTTCGAACTTCTATACCCCTGACTCACTGCGTCACTCCCCACACTCCACTTATAAAACTGATCGAATAAACCATTGGTATTTCTTTGATATGTAATGTAATCATTCCTGTTGGTAGTATCGTTTGCGCCGAACGCAACACCAAATAAAGGTGTAGATAATGCCAAACTAATTTCCTGATATGTTGTGATCACTCCCAATTCAAATGTTGAACTAGGGGTATATTTGTAAGGTCCGTAGTAATACAACATTGCCGGTATTGAGTTTGTATTTCCACTGATGATTCTAGTTACTTGCTGACCGTGAGTGAGACTATATAAAATCGCACTGATATTAGGGCACCAATAAACACCAGTTGATTGACTCAGTGCAACGTATCCGCAGTCAGGATTTGGAAGGGTTATCTCTTTTACATCCGAGATATCATCCGCAGTAAAGTCATCCAATACCGCTATTTGTACACCCTTTCCATTGATGCCTTGATTCCATTGCGCTTTTACCTCATTACTTACCCATGTAGATTGAATTTGAGACGATGAACTCTCTGAATAAAAAGATGCATTGATTGGATTGACAACTCTGAATGTGCTGCTGATGTGTCCGTTTGGGCTTATCACAATATTTTGGTTATCATTTGAATTTAATGAAATAAGCACCTTATCGTTCTCTATCAAATTAAATCTCTCGCCTGAATTTCCCTGTCTGAAGTCAAAAATCCTGCCACTAGATGTTGATCGCACATAGCCGTTCGGTGACAGATTGTTTGTAGCAAGTAAATTAGCCTCATCTTTTGGTTCATCAACATTTATTTGTACTTGATTAAAACTTGAGGGCGCTCCGCCCCCCCCGCCACCACCGCAAGCGGTAAGCAGTGACAGCAATGCAAAGCGCAATATCGTCTTCAACATCTTAAGATTTTTTCAAAATTCAATAATGTTCATCTTACTCTTATCAAAATGTTATTCAAACCCACTTCAGCCAACCAATCCGCCGTCATCTTCACCTTCAACATTGAATAGTGATGCCATTTCATTACCGTACTATTTCCAATCTACTTTTAGAGTGTGTATGCCAACCCATTTGATCGAGCAGCGTCGCTTGCGTCGCTACCAAAGTGCCAAGAAGCACTTCACTGACCAAGAGTTCAAGCCTGACACGTGGGATATGGGCTATTACGCTGGCGCCACAAGTTGAAACACCGTCAGCACTTGCGCACTGACGGTGTGGGTATGGTGGCCTGGGGCGGAATCGAACCACCGACACGCGGATTTTCAATCCGCTGCTCTACCAACTGAGCTACCGGGCCAGATTTAATATTCTAACACCACCCAAACCCCCTGCCACAGCGCGGGGGTTGATATCATCTTCAACATGCAAAACGCTCGCACTGTCTCGGCACGGCGGGCCCTACAGCAAGGTGTTGTGGTGCTGGCGGGCGCTTTGGCCATGGGCGCCGCACCCAAGGCGTCTGGCCAGGCCGCCCCCAACGCCATATGGGTCACCCCCGGCTTCTACACCTTTCACTTCGACCGCCACCGCAGACTGCGTGACCCCAACCCAGGCCTCGGCCTCGAATACGACCTAGACGCCGACACCCGCCTCACCGCCGGGCGCTTCCTCAACAGCAACGGCGCCTACTCCAACTATCTGGGGGCGTATTACCAACCCTGGCGCCTCGGCCCACTCAAACTCGGCGCCGCCGTGGGCTTCTTCAACGGCTACCCCAACGCCTATGGCGGCGACTGGTTTCCAGCCCTCCTGCCCACCGCCACCTGGCAGGGCGACACCTGGGGGGCCAATGTGGCCTTTGTCCCCCCTTTGCAAAACCGGCTCTACGGGGGCATCAGCCTGCAAATCAAATACCGCTTGCGCTGACCCTGTCATGCGCCTGTCACACCTTGCAGGCACAATCTGGCCATGCCCATCACGCCCCACTTCGTTGCCCCCACGCGCCACCGCGACGCCGCCTCTGCCGTGGCCCAAATCCAGCAACTCTACGCCCAGGCCACGGGGCACCTCAAGCAACACCTGCAAGACTTCACCCATGGCAAAACCCTGACCGATCGGGTGCGTGCCTGCTACCCCTTTGTGCGCATCCAAACCGACACCGTCATACGCCAAGAGCAAGCGGGCAGCGCCCGCCTCAGCTACGGCTTTGTGGCCCAGCCGGGCCGCTTCGAAACCACCCTCACGCGCCCCGACCTGTACGGCCCCTACCTGCACACCCAACTCGACTTGCTGCTGCGCAACCACGGCGTCGAGCTTGAGGTCGGCATCAGCAACCAGCCCATCCCCGTCCACTTTGCCTTGGGCGAGCACGACCACATCGAAGGCGAAATGGATGCCCAGCGCCGCCTGCTCTTGCGCGATTGTTTCGACCTCCCCGACCTCTCGGTCATGGACGACGGCATTGCCAACGGCACCTGGCGCTCTCGCGGCAACGAAGCGCGGCCCCTCTCCCTCTTCACCGCCGCCCGCACCGACTACTCGCTGCAACGCCTGCGCCACTACACCGGCACCAGCCCCGACCACTTTCAGAACTTCGTCTTGTTCACCAACTACCAGTTCTACATCGACGAATTCATCCGCCTGGGCCAGCAAACCATGGCCGACCCGGGCTCCGACTTCCTCGCCTTTGTCGAGCCCGGCAACCTCATCACCCGCCGCCGGGGCGAAGCGGCACACGCCGGTGACGAGCGCGGCAAAGCCCCGCCCCGACTGCCCCAAATGCCGGCCTATCACCTCATGCGTGGCGATCGCAGCGGCATCACCATGGTCAACATCGGCGTCGGCCCCGCCAACGCCAAAAACATCACCGACCACATCGCCGTCCTGCGCCCCCACGCCTGGTTAATGCTGGGCCACTGCGCCGGGCTGCGCAACAATCAGCAACTCGGCGACTATGTGCTGGCCCATGGCTATGTGCGCGAAGACCATGTGCTCGACGAAGAGCTCCCCCTGTGGGTGCCCATCCCGGCCCTGGCCGAAGTACAAATCGCCCTTGAACAAGCCGTCAGCGAGGTCACCGGTTGCACCGGCAGCGAAATCAAACGCATCATGCGCACCGGCACCGTCGCCAGCACCGACAACCGCAACTGGGAGTTGCTGCCCGACCAGGGGCCGCAGCGCCGCTTCAGCCAAAGCCGGGCCGTTGCCATGGACATGGAAAGCGCCACCATTGCGGCCAACGGCTTTCGATTCAGGGTGCCCTACGGCACCTTGCTGTGCGTCAGCGACAAACCCCTGCACGGCGAAATCAAACTGCCCGGCATGGCCAACCACTTCTACCGCGAGCGCGTCGATCAGCACCTGCGCATCGGCATGCGCGCGCTCGATTTATTGCGCGCTCAGGGCCCCGAGCATCTGCACAGCCGCAAACTGCGCAGCTTTGACGAAGTGGCCTTCCAATAAAGCCCCATCAGGGCCGCTGTCCCATCGCCTGCCCCATGCGCACCGGGCTGCCCGGCTGCCACTGCGCATTCAGCCGCACGGTATCGCGCGGCCACAGCAAAACCACCGTCGAGCCCAATAAAAACCGGCCCATCTCCTGACCCTGTGCCAAAGTGTGCTGCCCTGGGGCGTAATCCCAATGCCGCACCATACCGGGCCGCGGCGGGTTCACCACCCCATGCCAGACCGTGGCCATGCTGCCCACAATCGTCGCCCCCACCAACACCATGGCCATGGGGCGCCCATCGGCCATCTCAAACCAACACACCACACGCTCGTTGCGGGCAAACAAGCCCGGCACTCCGGCAGCGGTTTCGGGGTTCACCGAAAACAACTCGCCAGGCACATGTGTCATGCGGCGCAATTGGGCCGCGCACGGCATATGGATGCGGTGGTAGTCGCGCGGGCTCAGATAAATCGTGGCGAACTCACCATCGGCGAATGCACGCGCACGCTCGGCATCGCCACCCAACAGGGCCTGCGTGCTGTAGTGGTGGCCCTTGGCCTGAAAAATCTGCTCCCCCTCTATGCGCCCCAATTGGCTCACTGCGCCATCCACCGGGCACACCATATCGGCCTGCGCCAGCGGGCGCGCACCGGCCCGCAGGGCCCGGGTGAAAAAATCATTGAAGCAGGCATAAGACTGCGGGTCGGGCTGCGCCGCCTCAGACATATCCACCCCATAGCGCCACACAAACCACTTGATTTGGGCCTGGGTCAGGCGTCCGGCCCTGGCCTGGGCGAGCAAGCCCGCCAATCGGGTCAAGGCCAGTTTGGGCAAAAGGTACTGCCACATCACAAATGGGGTCATGCGGCCATTCTAGGGTAGCCCCGCCAATCCCACGCCCCAGACACACTCGCCCCAGACACACTCGCCCCAGACACCCTTGAGTCTGTCTCTGTGCAAAGCCTGCCCTACACTCGCGCCATGTCGAAAAAAGCCAGCCGCATGGCCGCCCTTGAACACCTCTCCCCCGCTTGGTTCGTCCCCGTCATGGGCTGGGCCGGCCTGGGCCTGTCCTGGGCCCGCGCCACCGACGGCCTGGGCGATCCGGCATGGTGGGTCAGCCTGCTTTGCGCCTGCCTCGCCAGCGCCATATGGCTCAGCGTCGCCTTGGCCAGTGCCTGGCGCCTGCGGGCATGGCCACACACCGTCAGCGCCGAGCTGCGCCACCCCGTCAAACACACCTTTGTCGCGGCCTTGCCCATCGGCATCGTCTTATTGGCCGCCCTTTATGTCGCGCTCACACACCAGACCTCCACTGCGCTCGAAGTGTTCTGGTGGTGCGGCGCACTGGGTGAGCTGGCCACCACCCTCTGGGTGCTCTCGCGCTGGATGCGTCCGCCCGATCAGGGCGGCACACCGCTGGCCGCCCTCACCCCGGTGATTTTTTTGTCCCTGGTCGGCAACCTTCTGGTGGCCTGGGCGGGTGTCCCCTTGGGCCACGCCACCTGGTCCGCCATACAGGCCGGCATCGGCCTCATGATGTGGCCCCTCGGGCTGGCCTTGCTGGCGGTGCGCGTGTTCCAGGCCGGGCCACTGCCTGCGCGCCTCACACCCACCTGGTTCATCCTCATCGTCCCCCCCTCGGCCCTGGCCCTCTCGGTCAGCCTCTGGCACCCGCCCGAAGCGCTGCTCTGGGCCATCTGGGGCATGGCCTTCATCTCTTTTATGTGGGCACTCACTCAGGTCAAAACCATCATCCAGCAGCCGTTTGACATGCCCCACTGGAGCCTCAGCTTTCCCCTCACAGCCTTCACCTCGGCCACCCTCATGCAAGCCCACAGCACCCAGGGGGCCTGGCTTTGGGCCCCCGCCCTGGCGCTGCTCGCCGTCACCAGTGCCGTGGTGTTGTGGCTCACCCGCATGACCCTGCGCGGCCTGTGGCGTGGCGGGCTCTTGCGTCCGGACTGAAGCAGCGCCCATCCCCGATCCGCACAAGACCCACTAAAGGGGTCGACTTCGAGGCGATTTCCTCTATAAAAGTCATGAATGTTTGGCGTCGGCATCATACAATCTGCGCCGGCTTGTCCCTTAAGATTATTGCCATTCAACACCCATTGCCCCCCTGTGTGAACGAACACACAGGGGCTCCCTTTTTTTAACTTTGCCGCAGACCCATCATGACCTCACGCACCATCGTCCATCGGCTGGAAGTCGCCAGCAACCTCTTTCGCTTCATCGAAGACGAAGCCCTGCCCGGCACCGGCGTGAGCAGCGCCGCCTTCTGGAAGGGCTTTGACGCCATCGTGGCCGAGTTTGCCCCGCGCAACATCGCCTTGCTGGCCGAACGCGACCGGCTGCAAGTCGAAATGGATGCCTGGCACAAAGCCCACCCGGGCCCCATCAAGAACATGAAGGCCTACCGCGCCTTCCTGGAAAAAATCGGCTACCTGGTCAAAGACCCCGGCAAAGTCAAATGCACCACTTCCAATGTCGATGCAGAGCTCGCCATCCAGGCCGGCCCGCAGCTCGTGGTGCCCATCCTCAACGCTCGCTACGCGCTGAACGCGGCCAACGCACGCTGGGGCTCTCTGTACGACGCCCTGTACGGCACCGACGCCATCCCTGAAGACAACGGCTGCGAAAAAGGCACGGGTTACAACCCCAAGCGCGGTGCCAAAGTCATCGAATACGCCCGCTATGTGCTCGACCGCACCGTGCCTTTGAAGAATGGCTCACACATCGACTCCATCGGCTACGCCATTGTGGGCGGCCAGCTGCGCGTGCGCCTCAAATCCGGTGCCGTCGTCGACTTGGCCAAGCCCAAGCAGCTCATCGGCCATCAAGGCGAAGCGGCCCGCCCCTCCAGCCTGCTGTTTGAACACAACGGCATCCACCTCGACCTGCAAATCAACTCCCAAGACCCCATCGGCAAAACCGACCCCGCTGGCGTGTCCGACCTGGTCGTTGAATCTGCGCTCTCCACCATCCTCGATCTCGAAGACTCCATCGCAGCCGTCGACGCCGACGACAAAGTGCTGGCCTACCGGAACTGGCTGGGCATTCTGAAGGGCACACTGGTGGAAGAAGTCTCCAAAGGTGGCCGCACCTTCACCCGCACCCTCAACCCCGACCGCGTCTATAAGCGCCCTGACGGCAAAGGGGTGGTCACCCTGCATGGCCGCTCGCTGCTCTTTGTGCGCAACGTCGGCAACCTCATGACCAACCCGGCGATCCTCTACAGCGGCACCGATGGCCGCTCCCATGAGATCCCCGAGTGCATCCTTGACGCCGTCATCACCACCCTCATCGCCATCCACGACCTCAAAGGCCACGGCGTCAAAGGCATCCGCAACTCGCGCACCGGTTCGATCTACATCGTCAAGCCCAAAATGCACGGCCCGGCCGAAGTCGCCTTCACCTCCGACCTGTTTGGCCGCATCGAGCAACTCATGGGCCTGGCCGACAGCACCGTCAAGCTCGGCATCATGGACGAAGAGCGCCGCACCAGCGTCAACCTCAAGGCCTGCATCGCCGCCGCCAAAACCCGCGTGGCCTTCATCAACACCGGCTTCCTCGACCGCACCGGCGACGAAATCCACACCGCCATGCACGCCGGCCCGATGCTGCGCAAAGGCGAAATCAAAGCCACGCCCTGGATCGCCGCCTACGAAAAACTCAATGTGCAAATCGGCCTGGCCTGCGGCCTGCGTGGCCGCGCCCAAATCGGCAAAGGCATGTGGGCCATGCCCGACCTGATGGCCGCCATGCTGCAACAAAAAATCGTGCACCCCAATGCCGGCGCCAACACCGCCTGGGTGCCCAGCCCCACCGCCGCCACCTTGCATGCCATGCACTACCACCAGGTGGACGTGTCCGCCGTGCAAAAAGAGCTGGAAAAAATCAAGCTCGACGACGTCTACGAAGACTTGCTCAACGACCTGTTGAAAATTCCTGTGGCCACCAAAACCAACTGGACCCCCGAGCAGCGCCAGCAAGAAATCGAAAACAACATTCAGGGCATCCTGGGCTATGTGGTGCGTTGGGTCGACCAAGGCGTGGGCTGCTCCAAAGTGCCCGACATCAACAACGTCGGCCTCATGGAAGACCGCGCCACCCTGCGCATCTCCAGCCAGCACGTGGCCAACTGGCTGCTGCACGGTATCGTCACCCCGGCCCAGGTCAAAGCCACCTTCAAACGCATGGCCAAAGTGGTCGACGGCCAAAACGCCGGCGACGCCGCGTATCGCCCCATGCACGGCCACTTCGAAACCTCGGCCGCCTTCCAGGCCGCCATGGACCTCGTGTTCAAAGGCCTCGAGCAGCCCAGCGGCTACACCGAGCCCCTGCTGCATGACTGGCGCCTCAAGGTCAAAGCCGGCGCCTGAAGCGCACATGGCCGCCGAAGTCGACCCGAACCGATGCCCGCTGTGCGGGCAGCCCAACGCCTGTGCCATGCAGGCCGCCAAAATCTCGGGTCAGGCGCCACAGCCATGCTGGTGCGCCCACATGGCCTTCTCCCCCGAGCTGCTGGCACGTGTGCCCGCTCAGGCACAACACAAAGCCTGCATCTGCCAGGCTTGCGCAAAAGCAGAGGCAAGCGCAGCCACAAAGCCAGCGGCCACGCCACAGCCATAATCGCCCCATGTGCCAACTGCTGGGTCTCAACTGCAACCGGCCCACCGACGCCACCTTCAGCTTCAGCGGCTTCACACGGCGCGGCGGGCTCACCGATCACCATGCCGACGGATGGGGCGTCGCTTTCTTTGAAGGCGACCCCGACCCACGCGGTCTGCGCCACTTCGTCGACCACTTGCCCGCCAGCAGCTCACCGGTCGCAGAGTTGCTGCGCCAGTACCCCATCAAAAGCCGCCACCTCATCGCCCACATCCGCAAAGCCACCCAGGGCCAAGTGGCCCTGCAAAACTGCCACCCCTTTGTGCGCGAGCTATGGGGCCGCTACTGGGTGCTGGCCCACAACGGCAATCTGGTCGGCCACGCACCGCACTTGCACGGCCACTTCAAACCCGTGGGCGACACCGACAGCGAACGCGCCTTTTGCTGGCTGATGCAAGAGCTGGCCAAGTCACACGCCCAACTGCCCAGCGTGGCCGAGCTCACCCTGACCCTGGGCGAATTGCTGCCCCAAATCGCCCGCCACGGGCCCTTCAACATGCTGCTCTCCAACGGCCAGGCGCTCTGGGCGCATGCCAGCACCCACCTCTGCTACATCGAGCGCCGCCACCCTTTTGCCACCGCCACCTTGCGCGATGCCGACCTCAGCGTCAACTTTGCCGAGCACACCCTGCCCACCGACCGGGTTGCCGTGGTGGTGACCACACCACTCACCCAAGACGAAGTCTGGACCGATCTTCAAAGCGGTGAACTCGCGGTATTTGTCGACGGCGAACGCGTCTAAGGCAGCGCTGCAAAACACGCTGTGTGCCAAATTTACACAGCCTTACTCACCGTCCCCGGCCTCAGGCATGCTCCAGCGCGTCTATAAAAATCGCGGGCACATCACACCCGCTCTGGTCGTGGATTTCCTGAAAACAAGTCGGGCTCGTCACATTGATCTCGGTCAGGCGCTCGCCGATGATATCCAGCCCCACCAGCAACAAACCCCGCGCAGCCAGGGTCGGGCCCAAAGCCTCGGCAATCTCGCGGTCACGCGCCGACAAAGGCTGGGCCACCCCCTTGCCCCCGGCGGCCAAATTGCCCCGCACTTCGCCGCCTTGCGGAATGCGCGCCAGACAAAAGGGCACAGGCCGCCCCTGTATCAGCAACACGCGCTTGTCGCCCTGGGCGATGTCAGGAATGAATTTCTGCACCATCACCGTTTGCGCCCCCTCGCGGTTCAGCGTCTCGATGATCCCGCCCAGATTCAGGCCGTCTGACTTCACCCGAAAAATACCCATGCCACCCATGCCATCGAGCGGCTTCAGAATGATGTCCCCGTGCTCGGCATGAAAAGCCCGGATCTGCGCCGCATCGCGCGTGACCAGCGTCGGCGACACAAACTGCGCAAACTCCAGGATGGCCAGTTTCTCGGGGTGCTCGCGCAAAGCCGAAGGCTTGTTGAACACCCGCGCCCCCTCACGCTCGGCCTGCCCCAGCAGATGAGTGGCATAAAAATACTCGGCATCAAAAGGCGGGTCCTTGCGCATCAGCACACGGTCAAAACCCCGCAACTCACGCGCCTGCGTCCCGGCCACGCGGTACCAGGCCTCGGCCTGCCCCGTCAGCTCTATGTGCGTGGCGTGGGCCTGCACGCATGTGCCGCTTTGCCAAGACACCTCGCGCGGCTCACACACCCAAATCGCATGCCCACGGCGCTGCGCCTCGCGCATCATGGCAAACGTCGTGTCCTTATGGGTCTTGAACGTGTCAATCGGGTCAACGACAAAAAGCAGCTCCATGGCTCAGATCTCTATTTTGCTGCCCATCTCAACCACTGAGTTCGAGGGCAAGTTCAAGAAATCGGCCGCTGCGCTGGCGTTCAGGTGCATCTGCGCAAACAGCTTTTCACGCCAGGTGGCCATGCCGCCGCCCACCGTCGGCACAATGCTGTCGCGCGACAAAAAGTAACTGGTGCGCATGGCATCCATCGGCGGGCAACCATGGCTGTTGAGCATCGCCAGGGCGCCGGGCACATCCGGGTCATTCTTGAACCCGTAGTGAATCACCACCTGCCAGCAGTCATGGTGCAGCGAAGTGACCTCCAGCCGCTTGTCCATCCCGATCCAGGGCACGCCATGGCTTTGCACGCTCACAAACAAATTGCGCTCATGCAGCACCTTGTTGTGCTTGAGGTTGTGCAACATCGCATTGGGCACCACCCCCAACTCATTGGTCAGAAACACCGCCGTGCCCTCCACGCGCACCGGCGGGGCCAGGAACACCGAGTCCAAAAACTCTTGCAAAGGCAAAGCCTCGTCCAGCAATTTCGATTTGTACAGCAAACGACCGTCGTGCCAGGTCAGCATAAAGGTCAAGATCACGCCGCCGATGAACAGCGGGAACCAGCCCCCCTCAAACAGCTTCAGCAAATTCGACGCCCAAAACGCAAAATCAATCACAAAAAACACACCCGTCGAAGCCAGGCACAGCCACAAAGGGTACTTCCAGCTGTACCGAATCACATAAAAAGTCAGCACTGTGGTGATCAGCATATCGGTACACACCGCAATGCCATAAGCCGCCGCCAAATTGCTGGAAGACTTGAACATCATCACCGCCAGCACAATCGCGCCAAACAAGCCCCAGTTCACAAAGGGAATGTAAATTTGCCCGGTATCGCGCACACTGGTGTGCTGAATTTGCAGGCGCGGCAAAAACCCCAGCTGTATCACCTGCTTGGTCACGCTGAACGCGCCCGAAATCAAAGCCTGCGAGGCAATCACCGTCGCCGCCGTGGCCAATATCACCAGCGGCAGCATCGCCCAATCAGGCGCCATCAGAAAGAACGGGTTGGCCACCGCCTTGGGGTCTTCCAGCAACAATGCGCCTTGGCCGAAATAGTTCAGCGTCAAGGCGGGCATGACAATCGCAAACCACGCCAGACGGATGGGCTTCTTGCCAAAATGCCCCATGTCCGCATACAGCGCCTCACCGCCCGTGACGCACAAGACCACGGCCCCCAAAATGATGAAGGTCACCCCCGGCTGCTCCATCACGAAGCGCAAGGCATGGTGCGGGCTGATCGCCCACAAAATATCGGGGTGGCTGCCGATGTGATACACCCCCAGCAAAGAAATGACCGCAAACCACACCAGCGTGATCGGGCCAAAAAACTTCCCTATCCCCCCTGTGCCGCGCTTTTGCACCCAAAACAGGGTGAACAAAATGATCAGCGTCAGCGGAATGACGGCCTTGTTGAATGCGGGCGAAACCACCTCCAGTCCCTCCACCGCAGACAACACCGAAATTGCCGGCGTGATCACGCCATCGCCATAAAAAAGACAAGTGCCAAAAATACCCAACAACAGCAAAGTGCGGCGCAGCCGCGGGCGGTGCTTCACCGACTCTGAGGCCAGCGCCAGCATCGCCACCAAACCACCTTCCCCGTGGTTATCGGCACGCAACACCAGGCTCACATACTTCACCGAGACGATCATCGTCAAGGTCCAGAAGAAAATCGACAAAATGCCGTACACATTGTCATGGGTGAACGGCACATGGCCCGAATTGAACACCTCCTTCATGGCATACAGCACGCTGGTGCCGATGTCGCCATAAACGACCCCTATGGCCCCCAGCGTCAGAGCGCCCAGCGAAGATGAAGAATTCGAATGTGCAGACATCAGTCGTAGATCTCCGCGTCAGGGTCAGTGGCCTCCAGCTCATAGCTGGCGGCCAGCATGGCCAGGCGACCGATCACCCCATACATATAAAAACGGTTCGGTGCACTGGCCCCGGCCTTGGCCCCGGGCTGCGGCGTATGGGCCGACTGCTCAAAAGCCAGCGGCACAAAACTCGCACCAGGCGCATTCAGGTTCTCATCGATGCCGCGCTCGGCATGCACCCGGTAAAAACCTCCCACCACATAGCGGTCCATCATGTACACCACCGGCTCGGCCACCGCGTCATTGATCTGCTCGTGCGTCAACACGCCTTCTTGAATGATCACCTCAGACACCTCTTGCCCGTCTTTGATCACACTCATCTTGTTGCGCGTCTTGCGGTTCAGCGCATCGAGGTCTTTGACATCGCGCACCGTCATGATCCCCATGCCATAGGTGCCGTTATCGGCCTTGATGATGACAAAAGGCTTTTCCTGTATGCCGTATTCCTTGTATTTGCGGCGGATTTTGGTCAGCAGCGCATCGGTGTTCGAGCGCAAACACTCCAACCCCGTGCCATCCCCAAAATTCACCTCGCCACACTGGTTGAACATCGGATTGATCAGCCAGGGGTCTATGCCCAACAACTTGCCAAAGCGCTTGGCCACTTCCTCATAACTGGCAAAGTGCTGGCTCTTGCGCCGCACGCTCCAGCCCGCGTGCAGGGGCGGCAATAAAAACTGCTCGTGCAAATCTTCCAGAATGCCCGGTATGCCTGCGCTCAAATCGTTGTTCAGCAAAATCGTGCACGGGTCAAAGTCTTTCAAACCCAGACGGCGCTTGCTGCGAATCACCGGCTCCAGCAACACCGTCTCGCCATTGGGCAGGGCGATCGGCGTATTCTCTGTGATCTCCGGGTTGATCGAGCCGATGCGCACATTCAGCCCCGCCATCTGAAAAATGCGCTGCAGCTGCTGCACATTGCTCAAATAAAACGTGTTGCGCGTGTGGTTCTCAGGAATCACCAGCAAATTGCGCGCCTCGGGGCAAATTTTTTCTATGGCCGCCATCGCCGCCTGCACCGCCAGCGGCAACATCTCCTGGGTCAGGTTGTTCCAGCCGCCCGGAAACAGGTTGGTGTCCACCGGCGCCAGCTTAAAGCCGGCGTTGCGAATATCGACCGAGGTATAAAACGGCGGCGTGTGCTCCATCCACTCCAGGCGAAACCAGCGCTCTATGGCTGGCATCGAATCCAGAATGCGCTGCTCAAGTTCATTGATGGGCCCAGTGAGGGCGGTGGTGAGATGCGGAACCATGAAGACCTTTGCAATTTATAGGCGAACTTCGCCCTGGCCCAACACCACCCACTTGAGTGAAGTCAGGCCTTCTATGCCCACCGGCCCGCGGGCATGAAACTTGTCGGTTGAAATGCCGATCTCGGCCCCCAAACCATATTCAAAGCCATCGGCAAAGCGCGTGCTGGCGTTCACCATTACGCTGGCCGAATCCACTTCGCGCAAAAACCGTTGGGCATGCACATGGTCGGTGGTGAGAATGGCATCGGTGTGGTGGCTCGAATACCGGTTGATGTGGGCAATGGCCTCATCCACCCCGTCCACCAGCTTCACACTCACGATCGGGGCCAGGTATTCCTCGCTCCAATCCTGCTCGGTGGCCTCGCGCCAGCGCACACCCGGCACCTTCTGAAGCCAGGCCATCGACTCCGGGCAGGCCCGCCACTCCACCCCCTTTTCCACCCACATTTCGGCCAGGCGGGGCAAAAATGCGGCCGCCATGCTTCTGGCCACCAGCAAACTCTCGGTGGCATTGCAAGGGCTGTATTTCTGGGTCTTGGCGTTATCGCTCACCCGCAGGGCCAGCGCCAGGTCCACCGGGTCGTCCACATAGGTGTGGCAATTGCCATCCAGGTGTTTGATCACCGGCACCTTGGCCTGCGCACTGATGCGCTCAATCAGCCCCTTGCCGCCGCGCGGAATGATCACATCCACAAACTCGGGCATGGCAATCAAAACCCCCACGGCCTCACGATCGGTGGTCGGCACCAACTGCACCGCCTCGGGGGGCAAACCCACCGCCCGCAGGGCCTGCTGCACCAGGGCCGACAGCGCTTTGTTCGACTCTATCGCCTCCGAGCCGCCGCGCAAAATACAGGCATTGCCGCTCTTGATCGAAAGACTCGCCGCCTCAATGGTGACATTGGGCCGGCTCTCGTACACCATGCCAAACACCCCCAAGGGCACACGCATCTGGCCCACGCGTATGCCACTGGGCTGCTGGCGCAAACCCGTCACCTCTCCGATGGGGTCGGGCATGGCCGCCAATTGCTCGCAGCCCAGCGCACAAGTCTCCAACACCGCCGGCGTCAGGCGCAGTCGATCCACCATGGGTGCCGCCAGCCCCGCCGCCTGGGCGCGCTCTAGATCGAGTTGATTGCGTGCGGACAAATCAGACACATTGGCCCGCAACAGGGCCGCCAGTTCACGCAGGGCCTTGGATTTCAGCGCTGCACCGGCTTTGGCCATGTGTGCGCTGGCCTCACGGGCTTGCGCACCCAGACCCCGCACCAACTCTTGGGTGGAAACGGCATTCATCCCCCCCATTGTAGGTCGGGTCCGCTCAAATCGGGCGTGCCGAAACGCTCTGACAAGCCTGGCACAGCTGCATCGCCAGGCGATGCAGGGCCTGCCAAGGGTCCTGGGGCCACTCGGGCTGGCGCAAGCCCTTGACCAAACCATCCACAGTGTGGGCAGCCAACAACAAATTATCGAGGTCCACCATCGCCAGACGCGGCAACACCCGCTCAAACAAACGCTCGCGCAAGCCCCAAACCCGGTTCTCGCGCATGGCCATGGGCAAAGGCTGCCCCTGCGTCACCGCCTCTTTCACCTGCCGCAAGGCCTTGATATCTTCAGTCAGAGCGAAGTGAACAAGCACTTCCGACTCACCTTCGGCCTGCAAACCGTCCAGCATCCGCTGCACCCGGGCCCTGTGGCCGGACAACACCGCCTCGCCCAGCTTGAACACATCGTAGCGGGCGACATTGAGCACGCTGGCCTCCACCTGCTCAAAACCCAGCTCCCCTGGCGGGTACAAAAGTCCCAGCTTCTGAATTTCCTGATGCGCCGCCAGCAAATTGCCCTCCAGCCGATCGGCAAAGAATTGCAAAGTGGCCAGCCCGGCATCGCCATCCGCCACCCGCTGGCCCTGCGCCAACAATCGGTGCGCGATCCACGCCGGCAAGGCGGCCCGCTCAATCGGATCGATGCGGCAGGGCATGCCACGCGACTCCAGCGCCGCAAACCAGGCGCTGCCCAGCGTGGCCTTGTCCAGCCGCGGCAACAAAACCAAAAGCATCAGCGCATCGTTGCCGTCGGTTTGCTCCGCCAGCTCCTGCAAGGCCTGGCTGCCCTCTTTGCCCGGCTTGCCCGAAGGAATCCGCAACTCAATCAACTGGCGCTCGGCAAACAGGCTCATCGACCCCCCAGCCGCCAGCACCGCGCCCCAATCAAAATGCGCCCCCGCCACCGTAAAGACCGAACGCTCGGTAAAGCCTTGTTGTCGTGCGGTAGACCGAATCAAATCGGCCGCCTCTTGCTGCAACAACGGCTCGTCGCCGTGCAACACATACACCGGCTTCAAGCCCTTGCCCAGCTGAGCCTCCAATATCGACAAGGCGGTTTGCATGGGCTCAGCCCGCCACAGGCCGCAAGCGGGCCAAACGCCACAAAATTTGCTGCACCAGATCGCTTTGCATATTTCGGTACAAGAGCTCCTCTTCTGTCTCTTTCGACAACACCGCCGACTCGCTAAAGCTGATGTCACGCTGTTGCAGCAACTCGGTATCCGGTATGCGCTCTATGCCGGCGCGATCCCGAACCCGCAAACGCACCCGCAAGCGCAACTGGAATTCACGCACGCCACCCGCAGTATTGCGCCCGATCACCACCTTTTCCCGCGCTTCTTGCAACAAATCAACCGTCAAATCCGCACGCTCAAACTGGCGCATGTCTTGCAACACCTCCACCCGTGGGTCAGCCGCCAATGCGCGGCGCAACTCGGCCAGTAAGGGCGATGGGTTGGCGGGTATCAGGATCACCGAAAAAGCATACGCATCGGGTTGGCGCATCTTGAAGCCACAGGCCGACAGCGCCAGCAAGGCCAACCCGGCCAGCGTGCCTCGACGCGCCACGCGAACTGGTTGATTCATGGGCTGGCTCATCGGTTGGCGCCTTTGGGTTCGGGCCCCTCACACCACCAAATTGACCAAACGCCCCGGCACCACAATGATCTTCTTGGGTGTGGCCCCGGCCGCCTGCTTGGTGAACGCCTCACTCGCCACAGCCAGCGCCTCTATGGCCTGCCTATCGGCGTGGGCCGGCACCTTGATGGCCCCGCGCAGCTTGCCATTGATCTGCAACATCAGATCAATCTCATCTTGCACCAACGCGCCCTCATCTATGGCGGGCCAGGGCGCGTCCAGCAAAGAACCGGCGGCACTCGCATAGCCCAGCTCCACCCACAGCGCCTCGGTGATGTGCGGGCACACCGGGTACAAACCACGCAGCAACAGCGACAGCCCTTCGCACAGCACCGCCGCATCCCCCTCACTGGCGCTGGGCTTGAAATTTTCCAGGGCGTTGAGCAGCTTCATACAACCCGACACCACCGTGTTGTATTGCATGCGCTCATAGTCATAGCTCACCTGACGCAGCACCAGGTACAACTCGCGGCGCAAGGCCTTGGCCGCGTCGCCCAGCGGGGCAGCGCTCAAATCGCTGGCGGTGGCTCGTCGCACGGCGTCCTGGTGCTTGTGAGCAAACCCCCACAGGCGGCGCAAAAAGCGGTAACTGCCCTCCACCGCCGAATCGTTCCACTCCAGCGTGGCCTCGGGCGGCGCCGTGAACATGGTGTACAGGCGCGCCGTGTCTGCGCCATATTTCTCAATCAGGTCTTGCGGGTCGATGCCATTGTTCTTGGACTTCGACATCGTGCCCACGCCCTCATAGTCTATGGCCGTGCCCGCAGGCAAAGTGCCATCGTCGCTATCGAGCGGCTTTTTCAGGCGCGCACCCAAAATCTTGCCCGACTCATCGACCACATGCTCCACATCATGCGGCCAGAAATACTCCTTGCCACCCTTGGCCGTGCGGCGCGAATAAATGTGGTTGAGCACCATGCCCTGCGTCAGTAGCTTGGTAAACGGCTCATCCACCTTCACCAGGCCCAAATCGCGCATCACCTTGGTCCAGAACCGCGCATACAACAGGTGCAAAATGGCATGCTCGATGCCACCGATGTACTGGTCCATCGGCATCCAGTACCCGGTGCCCTCGGCCACCATGCGCTCATGGTTTTGCGGGTCGCAATAGCGCATGAAGTACCAGGACGAATCGACAAAAGTGTCCATCGTGTCGGTTTCGCGCCGCGCCGCTTTGCCACACACGGGGCAAGTCACCCCTGCATGGAAGCCCTCGTGCTTGTTCAGCGGGTTGCCCGAGCCATCCGGCACGCAATCCTCGGGCAACACCACAGGCAGGTCTTTTTCCGGCACCGGCACCGCACCGTGCTCATCACAATGAATGATGGGTATCGGCGTGCCCCAATAACGCTGCCGGCTGATGCCCCAATCGCGCAAACGCCACGTGGTTTTCTTCTCTCCCAAACCACGCGCCGCCAGCAACTCGGCCACCCGGCCCACCGCCTGCTTAAAGCCCAAGCCATCGAGCTCTCCTGAATTCAGGCAAACCCCGCTTTGCTTGTCGGCATAAGACTCCCGCCACTGGGTGTCGTCATAAGGCCCGTCATTCACGCTCACCACCTGCCGAATCGCCAGGCCGTACTTGCGCGCAAAGGCAAAGTCACGCTCATCGTGCGCTGGCACGCCCATCACCGCGCCGTCGCCATAACTCATCAGCACATAATTGCCGACCCACACCTCCACCTGCTGGCCAGTCAGCGGGTGGCTCACTTTCAGCCCGGTGGGCATGCCTTCTTTTTCCTTCAGGGCCAATTCGGCCTCGGTCGTGCCGCCCTTCTTGCACTCTTCAATGAACGCCGCCAATGCCGGGTGGCCCGCCGCCGCATGCGTGGCCAGCGGGTGCTCTGGCGCCACCGCCACAAAAGTCACCCCCATGATGGTGTCGGCCCGGGTGGTGAACACATGCATCCGGCCATCCTGAATCAACTCGCCCTTCGCATCCCTGATCTCATGCGGGAAAGCAAAGCGCACACCTTCGCTTTTGCCGATCCAGTTTTCCTGCATCAGGCGCACCTTGTCAGGCCAGCCCGTCAGCGTCGCCTTCGGGTTGTCGATCTGCACATGGTCCAGCAACTCCTGGGCATAACGGGTGATGTCCAGGTAGTAACCTGGAATCTCGCGCTTCTCCACCAGTGCGCCCGTGCGCCAGCCCCGGCCATCGATCACCTGCTCATTGGCCAGCACCGTCTGATCCACCGGGTCCCAATTCACCACCTGGGTCTTGCGATAGGCGATGCCCTTGTCCAGCATCTTCAAAAACAGCCACTGGTTCCATTTGTAATATTCAGGCGAACACGTGGCCACCTCGCGCGACCAGTCTATGGCCAGCCCCATCGCCTGCATCTGCTGCTTCATATAAGCGATGTTGTCGTAAGTCCAGCGGGCGGGCGGCACCTTGTTCTTAATCGCGGCATTCTCGGCTGGCAAGCCAAAGGCATCCCAGCCCATCGGCATCAGCACGTTGTACCCACGCATGCGCAACTGCCGGGTCAACATGTCATTGATCGTGTAATTGCGCACATGCCCCATGTGCAACTTACCGCTGGGGTAAGGCAACATCGAACACGCATAAAACTTCTTTTTCTTCGGGTCCTCAGTCACCCGGTAAGCATCTCGGCGGCCCCATTCGGCCTGCACCGCCGCCTCAACGGCAGATGGTTGGTATTGGTCTTGCATGGTCAGAGAGGGCGGCTTTCAGCGCAGCCCCAAAACATCAAACATGTCGAACAAGCCTGTACGGCGGTTCGCCAAAAAGTGGGCCGCCCGCAAGCTGCCCTGTGCGTAAGTGGCCCGGCTTGACGACTTGTGGGTGATCTCAATGCGCTCGCCCGTTCCGGCAAACAACACCGTGTGGTCACCCACAATATCGCCACCCCGGATGGTCGAAAACCCGATCGTCGAAGGGTCGCGCTCGCCCGTGTGGCCATACCGCTCATACACCGCGCAGTCTTTCAGGTCACGTCCCAGCGCCTGGGCAATCACCTCACCCATCTTCAGGGCGGTGCCCGAAGGCGCATCCACCTTGTGCCGATGGTGCGCCTCAATCACCTCTATGTCATACCCCGTGGCCAGGGCCTTGGCGGCCATTTGCAATAGCTTCAGGGTGACATTCACGCCCACACTCATGTTCGGGGCCATCACCACGGCGCACTCTTTGGCGGCTTGGGCAATCTCCGCCTTTTGCGCGTCAGCAAAGCCTGTGGTGCCTATCACCATGGCCACGCCCTGCGCACGGCACGCGCGCAAATGCGCCATCGTGCCCTCAGGCCGTGTGAAGTCAATCAGGCATTGGGCCCCTTGCAAGCCCAGCGCGAGGTCGTCGGTGATCATCACCCCGCTGTCTCGTCCCAAAAAAGCAGCGGCATCTTGCCCCAGCCCCGGGGCACCAGCCACATCCAGCGCACCACTGAGCCGGGCTTGCGGGTCGGCCAGCACCGCCTCAATCAGCATGCGCCCCATGCGGCCACTGGCCCCGGCAATCGCTATGTTCAAGGGTGAGCTCATGGCTTCAAATCTTTCTCATTGGGGTTCCAGGGGCGGATAAGCCATGTTCACAGGCGGCATGGTCGTCACCGGGTTGGCAGCCGGGGCCTCTTTGGGCAGATACGCCTTCAGCTCCTCCGGCTTGGCCTCCAGCGGCGGAATCTTCACCTTGCCTTGCAGCTTCGAATCAATGCGCGCCGTGAACTCGGCCTCGGTCGGCAACTCATCGGCCTCGACCCGCGTCATGCGGTCGCCCTCAAAGAACACCGACACCCGCCGCAACAGCGGCTCAGTCCCTTTGCGCCTGATGGCAAAAGCGTAATCCCAACGCTGGGCATGAAACAGGCTGGCAATCAGGGGCGAGCCCAGCACCTCGCGCACCTGGTTGCGCGTCAAGCCCGGGCGCAACACCTCCAGCTGTTCGCGCGTCACCACATTGCCCTGCACCACTTCCACCCGATAGGGCTGAATCAGGTCAGCGACCTTTGCGCCCTGCTCTTTCATGCTGCCGCACGCGGTCAGCAAACCCGCCATCGCACAGATCGCGGGCCGGGTCCATCCAAATCGAAAGTTCATAGGCTCGTGTTTCATGGCTGCAACTCATTCCATTGTAATGGGGCGGCCACCTGTCGGCGGTCCATCTACAGACCGTTTCAGGTCTTTTGCATGGCCTGGCGGTGCCGCTCTACAAATTCGTCATAGGTATTGATGCCGCGCAACTGCAAAATCGTGTTGCGCACAGCAGCCTCTACCAGCACGGCAATATTGCGTCCCGCCACCACCTGAATCACCACTTTGCGCACGCCTATGCCCAACACATCCTGCAACAGCGGCTCGTGCGGCAGTCGCTCATAGTCTCGCTCCAGCGTTTCCCGCCGCACCAGGTGCACAATCAGCTTCAAACGCATTTTGCGCCGCACCGCCGTCTCGCCAAAAATCGCCTTGATGTCCAGCAAGCCTATGCCCCTGACTTCCAGCAGGTTTTGCAACAGCTCCGGGCAGCGACCCTCTATGGTCGTCTGGTTGATCCGGTACAAATCCACCGAATCATCCGCCACCAGCCCGTGCCCGCGCGAAATCAGCTCCAGCCCCAGCTCGCTCTTGCCCAGGCCCGACTCGCCAGTGATCATCACGCCCAGGCCCAATATGTCCATGAACACACCGTGCATGGTGGTGCGGTCGGCAAAATGCTTTGACAAATACGCCCGCAACAGGTCAATCACCAAGGCCGAAGACTCCTCGGTGGCAAACAAAGGAATCTTCGCCCGCTCACACAGCCGCAACAAAGCCTCGGGCGCTGCTTGCCCATCCGCCATCACCAACACCGGCGGCTCCAGCGTCACAATGCGGTTGATGCGTCGTGCGCAATCCTCCGGCGTGCCCCGGGTCAGGTAGCGCACCTCGCGCTCGCCCAGCATCTGCAAGCGGTAGGGGTGGATGTAATTCAAATAGCCGACCAAATCGGCCCCGGATCGGGCGGCACGCACCGCCACCTCGTCAAAGCGGCGCTCCGACGCCTCCAAGCCCGCCACCCAATGCCAGCGCAAGCGCTGCCTGAACTCTTCAAACAGCACATCGGCACTGACCACATTGGGCTTCATGGGGCCTCACTCAGGCCCGCTGGGCCGAACTCCAGGTCTGTATCAGGGTGTGCAAATCGGCATGGCTGGCGCTTGACAGCATGCGTTGGCGCACCTCGCCATCGCTCAGCAACTCGGCGATCTCGGACAAAATCTCCAAATGCTTCTGTGTCGAAGCCTCCGGCACCAGCAGAAAAATCAACAAAGACACCGGCGCCTCGTCCGGCGAGTCAAACCCGATCGGCTGGCGCAATAAAAAAACCGCCGCCATCGGGTTCTTCAAACCCTTGATGCGGCCATGCGGAATCGCCACCCCGTGGCCCAGCCCCGTCGAGCCCAACCGCTCGCGCGCGAACAGGCTGTCGGCCACCATCGCCCGATTCAGGCCATGCAAAGACTCAAACAGCAAACCCGCTTCCTCAAAAGCGCGTTTTTTGCTGGTGACCTCCACGTCCACCAAGACATGGTTGACAGGCAAAATGGAAGATAGGCGGTTCATGATGATCGGGCGATTATGCACCTGCGCCATCAAAACCAAGGGTGAACATCTAAAACAAAAGCGTTCAGTGCGTCAAATTCGCCACACTGTTCTCATACGCCCGGCGGCGCGCCTCAGCCGCCCCGCCAGAAATTCATCGAGGCATGGCGCCCGGGTTTGCGGCGCCACGCCCCCTGTTCACATCATGCGCTTGGCCATCGAGTGATGCTCTTGCGAGCGGTCTTTGTGCCGCACCACCTGCCGGTCCAGCTTATCCACCAGCTCATCCACCGCCGCATACAGGTCCTCATTGCTGCACTCGGCAAACAAATCGCTGCCCTTGACCCGTATATTGCACTCGGCGCGCTGGCGCTTTTCCTTTTCCTTTTGCTTCTCTACGGTCAGCAGCACCTTGACATCCACCACCTGGTCAAAGTGCCGTATGACCCGATCCAGCTTGTGCGTCACATAGTTTCGCAACGCAGGGGTCACTTCCAGATGATGTCCACTGATGGTGAGGTTCATTCAGTCTCTCCTTTTAGAAGGTGGGTAGGAAGCGTCTCTTGTTTCCATAATGCGCCCGCCCCCGCAAAAAATCAACGGGATACCGGCACAAATTCACACAATTTTTATGTTGCAGTGCCATAATTGATGACTTCTTCCTCATCAGGAGCAAATCCCTTGGAAAACTACCCCAGTCGGTAGCTTTCGGGTTCGGTGGGCCGGTATTGCCGTCGGGTTCGAAAGCGACCTTTTTCATCAACTTTCGTTCCCCGGTGTTCGCACCCTCACTGCCATGCTCAATATATTCACGCTGGCCAATGGCCGCCTGTTTCAGGAAGAAATCGAGTCGCTCGAAGAGCTCTCGCGCTTCCAGCCCATCTGGGTCGATCTGGAAAACCCCAGCCCCGAAGAAAAGCGCTGGATCAAGCAGTACTACGACCTGCAAATCCCCGATGACGCGATGGACGAAGACATCGAAGAATCGGCGCGCTTTTACGAAGAAGACAACGGCGAGCTGCACATCCGCTCAGACTTTTTGATCGCCGATGAAGACGAGCCCCGCACCGTGCGCGTGGCCTTCATCCTCAACCAGCACAACAACGACCTCAAAAGCAAAGGCGTGCTCTTCTCCATCCACGACGAAGACGTCCCCGTCTTTCGCCTGCTGCGCATGCGCGCGCGCCGTGCCCCCGGCCTCATCGCCGACGCCAAAGAAGTCCTGCTCAAACTCTTTGACGCCGATGCCGAATACTCTGCCGACACCCTCGAAAACATCTACGACCAGCTGGAACTGGTCAGCAAAAAAGTCCTGGCGGGCGACGTCACCGACACGCTGGCCAGCGAAGTGCTGGCGGCCATTGCACGCCAGGAAGACTTGAACGGCCGCATCCGCCGCAACGTCATGGACACCCGGCGCGCGGTCAGCTTCATGATGCGCTCACGCATGCTCAACGCCGAACAATTCGAAGAAGCCCGCCAAATCTTGCGCGACATCGAATCGCTCGACAGCCACACCGCTTTCCTCTTCGACAAAATCAACTTCCTGATGGATGCCACCGTCGGTTTCATCAACATCAACCAGAACAAGATCATCAAGATCTTCTCTGTGGCCAGCGTGGCCCTGCTGCCCCCCACCCTCATCGCCAGCATCTACGGCATGAACTTCGAATTCATGCCCGAACTGCGGCAAAGCTGGGGCTACCCCATGTCACTGGTGCTCATGCTCATCAGTGCCCTGGTCCCCATGTGGTACTTCCGCAGGCGCGGCTGGCTCAAATAACGCGTCCACACCTCTCGCCCACCCACACACGCCCCTCTCTGTGCCCGGCAAAAATGCCGCCTGCCGTCTGGCGTCCCTTCTTTGGCCCACAAAAAAGCCGCTCTGTGAGCGGCTGATTTGTTTGGCTGGCGGTCTGCGCCTTGTGGGCACAGACTGGGCCAATCAAGTGCTTATTGCAACTTGATTTCGACGTCGACACCTGCGGGCAGGTCGAGCTTCATCAGCGCATCCACGGTCTTGTCGGTCGGATCCACAATGTCCATCAGACGCTGGTGGGTGCGAATCTCGAACTGGTCACGGCTCGACTTGTTCACGTGCGGTGAACGCAGAATGTCAAAACGCTTCATGCGGGTCGGCAAGGGCACGGGGCCCTTCACGATCGCGCCGGTGCGCTTGGCCGTGTCAACAATCTCGGCGGCAGACTGGTCGATCAGTTTGTAATCGAATGCCTTGAGGCGAATGCGGATCTTTTGCTTGGACATGTCTGGCCTCACTCCATGATCTTGGCAACAACGCCGGCGCCGACGGTCTTGCCGCCTTCACGGATGGCGAAACGCAGGCCTTCTTCCATCGCAATCGGGTGGATCAGCTTGACCGTGATCGACACGTTGTCGCCAGG
>JACCDX010384565.1_pt1 | contig 55422 bp, 50 predicted proteins | sample 7449681 | NCBI WGS metagenome assembly JACCDX01 (sample SAMN15323450, study PRJNA562643) | freshwater metagenome | isolation source: river surface water | place: USA:Blue River Watershed | collected 2017-08-18
CCATAAGATTCTTAAAAAGATGGGTCAAGAAGCGAGAGAGAGTTATTCTAAAGAGGCTAGATATTTTGATAATGATATAAAAGATGTGATGGTTGAATTATTTCGTCTTCAAAAATCTGAAAAAGAACAAGAGGAAGTTGCTAATAAAATGAAGGAAATGGCAAATAATGATGATATTTTGCCAACCGTAAGTATTATTACCCCAACATATAATCGTCGTCATTTCTTTCGTTTAGCTGTTAATAATTTTATGAGTATTAGATATCCCAAAGAAAAATTAGAATGGATTATCGTTGATGATGGTACAGAAAAAATGAAAATCAAAGATATGATTGAAACCACACCGGAACTTAAAAACGACCCACGAATTAAATATTTTGAACTGGATGAAAAGAAACCGATTGGTTTTAAACGTAATTATTGTATTGAAAAAGCAACCGGTGAATATATCGTTTGTATGGATGATGATGATTATTATCCGATTAATAGCACAAAAGTTAGAATTCTAGAATTACTTAAGAGTGGTAAGGATTGTGTGACGTGTTCGGCGATTGGCTGTTTTGATATTAACAGATATGTATCTATGGTCAATGTTCCCCCACATCGTTTACCGTTTAGTCATCGTATTTCAGAGGCATCTTTGGCTTTTAAGAAATCATTTTGGGAGGAACAGAAATTCAATGATGCTTCTGGACATAGTGAGGCGAAAGAATTTTTGGAGGGGCGTGAAAATAAAACGATTGAAATATCGTGGGATGGTGTTTTAGTTGCTTTACTTCATAATAGAAACACATCTGATAAAATAATGATTGACCAATCCCCGAATGGTTGTCATTATGGTTGGTCAGATGAATTATTTTTATTTATTACTTCTCTAGATAGAGAATTAACGGAAGAAGAAAGTCAAAATAAAAAGAAGCGTACTAAAACACACGACCCTGACGATGATGGTCATTTACCAAATCAATAATCACTTTACCATTAATTTAGTTCTTCAACCTCTAATTGTTCGGGTGATTTATTATTATTGGCAGCAATGTCAAATTCATTGACAGGTATAACAAGGGTACTTGATAATAAATCGGTTTCGTACATTTTTTTGTAATTTATTTTTGGTTTGAATTGAGCAATTGCCTTCATTTCTATACCTGGAAAGCCTTCTTCTCTTACATTATTTAACTTGTCTTTCATAGCTTGTTCTTTTGAGATGTTAAGTGGTCCCGGATATTGGAAACTTAATCCACCTTGAGTTTCTTGTAATTCTTTGGCGATTCCGGATAATTCACCATTATCATTTTTATTATATGCTCCACTTTTGGCTGATTTATTTTCATTATTTAAAAGATCATTATCATTAAATAAGGCATCATCAATATCTATTTCGGTATTTTTTTCTGGTTCCGCCCCACCAGTTTGGGATTTTGATTTACTTTTACTTTTATTTTTGTTTTTAATTTCTTTTTTTTTGGTGTTTTGTCGGTGTTTCTTTCCTCTTATTAATTTTCGTTGTGTTGGCATTATTGTTTTAATTTTTACCTATATTTTTTATTCTCTATATTATTATTAAATAAGAAATTATATAACAAAAACAAAATGGATACACGTTTTTGGGGTCCTCCTGGATGGAAATTATTACATCAAGTTGCTTATAAATATCCTGAAAAACCATCCGATATTCAAAAGCTAGAATACGGAATTTTTTACAGTAATATGGCTTTTGTTCTACCTTGTAAATATTGCCGTAATTCTTTTACTAAATATCTTAAAAATTTACCGATTGAAGAATATCTAGAATCCCGTGATAAATTAACTGAATGGATTTATTTAATGCATAATAAAGTCAATGGTAAACTTAGACGTCAGGGACATTTAACTACACCCAATCCAACTTTAAAAGAAATAAATGAAAGATACGCGGATTGTTCAAACGTTAAATGTCAGTTACCTGGATGGGATTTTATTTATTCAATTGTTTTCAATTACCCTAAAGAAAATCCACCACCGGGTTTAGCCAGTGCTTATTTAACTTTATTTACATATCTAGGTAAAGTTATACCGTGTGAAGAATACCGTAAACATTACAATAATTTTGTTGATACTGATGCGATTGAGAATTATTTAACTGGTCAAGAAAAACTATTAAAATGGTTATATGATATTAATTGTAAAATTAATAACAAACTAAATGAAAAAAATCAGAATTTCTCTAAATTATGTACCTACTACGAAAGCTTCAAAGCTGGTAGTTGCAAAAAGAAAAACCACAAAGGAAACACTTGTCATAAAAAAACAATTAAACTACCTAAAAGTCGTCAAGCATTCTTTAGCTCACCACTACCATCACAAATAAATAAAAAAAATAAAAAAGGCGTAAGCCCAAAAAATAAATAAAAAAAGAAATAAAAAAAGAAATAAATAAAGAAAAATTAGCCGAATGTTTTATTTAAGAAAGTGGTATCAAGGGAACGTTGCATAACGACAAGTCTAAATACCATATAATTTACAGTTGATGTTTTTGATTTATTAGTCGCACCAAAATTGTATAATTGACCATTTGGTAATCTAAATCTGATTGTCATTTTATCAATCGTAATTCTAGGATTGAATTTATTGATAGTTCCCTCGTTAGCATAAACAACATCGTAATATTTATATTTACCGTGTTTTGTAAATGTATCTAGAATGGCTAAACTTTTGTTTAAGAATTGATTGGCACCATTATGTTGTGTTCCGAATTCTTCTACTTCTAGCATAATATATGACGGATCAGCACCACCAGCGTCACTAGAATCTGTTTCTTCGGATGTATCTAGAAAACCACATTTGACTAACTCTATTGATTTAACATTATTAAAGATTTTATCAACGTAGCCTGCTCTTGAATCACTGCTAGAAAAACTAGGTGGAGAAAAACGAATGGTATAAAAGTTAGGATCCGGGTAAGCAGTGAAATCACGATCCTTACTATCAATAACTAAATAATAAACCCATTCTCCTGATTCCTCTTTTAATAATTCTTTTTGTTTATCCATTAAAATATATCTATCGGTATGATTAACTTCATTATCGTTTTTTTCAGAATTGGGATTTAAAACTTTTTCATTATTATGAAGCGGTAAATTTTTTAAATCACTTAAATTAAATTGTTGATTATTTGGATTTCCAGGAACACTCTTATAACTACTTTGATATAAATTATTTGTTTCCACTTGATTTAAAAATATATTTTGCTGTTGGTTTTGTTGTTGATTTTTATTTTTATTGTTGTTATTGTTATTATTGTTATTATTACTTATGTTAGGAACCATTCCAGCATCAATAATTAAAGGTTTGGGATTTAAAAATTCTCTCCGAGATGTTTCGTAATTAGGTGGCGGTATTGGGTTCATTTGAACTAATTTTTGTTGTGGAACAGGTGGAACGTTTGAATTGACTCCTGTTCCACTATTAAGTCCAAAATCAACTAATCCATAAGTTTGTCTTTCTTTGTTTGTTTTAATTCTGAATTCTGTCAGTGTATTTGTTAATTTATTGAGTGCTAGTTGAACTCCGTCTTTAGATTTGTAATTGATTTTGCTTTTGTTGATGAAATTTTTAATGACATTTGGTGAATAATGATTACTATCAATATCTGGAAATTTATTTTTTAATGTTTTAGAAATATTAAAACTCAATGAATCTAAATCACTCATTTGTAATTTTTATCATTTAATGAGAATATTATAACTAATATTTTAACCTGAATAAAACAAAAATCAAAAAATCAAAAAATCAAACAAAAGCTAATTGGTGTTGGTTGATGCTGAAGTAGGAGTAGGTTTAGTTTTATTTGCGGCACATTCGTCTAAATATTTATCAAAATCCTTATCCATTTTTTTATCAACATCATTAATTTGGACATCTGTTAATTCTGCTACTGTGTCTGGACCTAGTTTTGGTTTTTTAAATTCGTATTTATTCCAATATCTTTTGCTTCTTCCTAGATTCTTAAAATAGAGATAATAGATGATATATAAAATCAAACATACAAAGATTACAATAATTAAATAAATAAATTCATATGGTAATAATCTATTAATCATTATAGTTAAAATTATACAAACCAATAATACAGCAGCAATGATTTTCATAATAAATAATTGGTCATTGCGTCTATTATATTCATATAATACTATTTCCTTTTGACGATAATTAGTTGTACTGGTTGATTTTAAATCTCCGTATCTTTTTACCATATCATCGTATTCTTGTTTTTTTGCTTTGATTTCTTTTTGATTTTGACTATGAGTTCTAGCATTCAAGTATTTTTCTTGAGTGTTTGTATTGTATTCAGATGTTAAATAATCCCATACTTGTTTGCGATAGGTATCAACATTTTCAATTTGTTGGTCAATTAAAAATTCACCTCTGTCTTTATAATAATTATCTTGTTTATCATATGATTGTTTTGCTTTTTGAATAAAATCATCTTGTTTAGTATCAAAATATTTTTTTAAATCAGCACTTAATCCATCATATTGACTTTTTAATTCATATGTTAAATCATCAACATTGGGTGTTGGTGTTGTATTTGACATTTTTCTTTGTTTATTTAATAAGAAAATAAAGATAAAAAGAAAACAAAAACAAAGAAAACAAAAATAAAACCACACACACACATTACTAATTTTATAAATTTGTGTTTGAACCTAGAGAAGTTGGTTTAGATGATAATGTAATTACAAATAATATACAAAATATGATGAAAAATATTACCACCAACGCAATAAAAAAATAATACCATTTTGTTATTCTATGATAACTAGATTGGATATCTTTGATTGTATATTTTCCTGTATCAGAACGGTCTTCCATTATTTTAATATTTTTGGTGATTTCTTTTAATTTTTTAGTAATATCATCACGTTGTTTATTGTCATCTTTTAATAATTTTTGTTGATCCATAATACCCTTACGAAGAATTTGATTATTATTTAATAATTCTGTTTCTATATCAACTAATTGTTTATTTAAATCAATAACCATCGGTTTTTTTTGAACTCTAGCAGCATCACTACGATTTTTAGCATCAGCGTTTGCTGGATTACTAATAACTTCTCTTTGTGACATTAAATAATCAGAATATGCTCCTGAGTATTCTGAAAATATAGTATCATATAATTGTTGAGTTCTTTTTAAGTTATCTTCTCTTACTTTGTCATAACTTAAATCAGAATAAACTTCATTTGAACAGCTCTTGTCAGACATTTTTTATCTTTATCTTTATATTTTATTATCTTTTATTTTTTAGTAAAGAAAAAAAGAAAGAATAATAATTTGTCATATCTATTACAAATTACACCAACATAAAATAAAATAAACAAAAAATAAAAACTATGAACCTTAGTTTCGCAACTTATAATATTTGGTTTGATACGTATGAACAAATTAATAGAGCATCTGACGTTATTTTAGAAATTCTTGGAACAAAACCAAAAATATCAGTTATATCATTACACGAAGTGACTAAACATATCCTAGAATTCATAAAAAAATCACCATTATCCGAATATTATATTATTCCGGAATCACAAACCATTTACAATTATGATACAGTCATTATGGTTCTTAAGAATTTTCATATTGAAAAATTTATTATTCAACCTTTTACTCATACTAGAATGGCTAGAAATCTTAAAATTATTACACTCACAATAACACCATCATCAACCTCAACCATAATACCGTCTAAAAAAATAAGAATTATGGTTGCTTCCGCACATTTAGAAAGTGAATTCAAAACTAAGAATCCGAATCTCTATAAAATGAACCAGCTATCCGAAACTTTTAGTATTCTAGATACATTGATAAAGGAAAAACAAAATGAAAAGCAAAATCAAAATCAATATGATTTGGTGGTTTTTATGGGTGATACTAATATTATTTCCAAAGAGCAAAAAGTATTTGAGGAAATAATACCAGATGATTGGAAGGATTATTTTATTGAATTTGGTTCACCTAAAGTCCTAGAATATACTTACGACCATACCAAAAATAATAACGTTAGAATTCCGGTTAAATCAAGATTGGATCGGCTTTACTTTAAAAATCTGTCTGAACTATTGGAGCCATATTCTTTTGCTTTGCTAGGACAAGAACCTACGAGAAATAATCTTTTTCAATCGGATCATTTTGGTATATTAGCAACTTTTGAGTTAAAAAATTTATTATAAATTCTCATATTTCCATAAAATGAATTCATCTGAAAATAATATTATTAACACAATTAGTAATCAACAAAAAGGGAAAATATATAATATTTTAAAGTGTCATTTATGTAGCAAAATATTATATCAACCAATTACTCTTCATTGTCAAGAGACATTTTGCAAACCCTGTTTAAAAATATATACGATGAAAACATCTAAACAAGATTGCCCGAAATGTCATAAACCAGCGTTTTATCAGCCGATTAATAATTTTAAACTATGGGATTTAATAAATAAATTATTTCCCGATGTAGTTAAAGCTAGAGAGGAAGAAATTAAAAAGAGTACACCTAAGTTGTCACAAATAGAAGAGATTAAAGAAGAAATAATCAAAAATAATTGGCGAGATATTGTTAATAAAAAATCAAATAATACTAATACACAACTTCTAAATAATCAAATTTTCATTGAACAACTTTTTTAAGAAAATAAAAAAAAATAAAAAAAAATAAAAAAAAATTATATTGTGTTTGAAAGATACAAAAGAAATCTAATGTGATTAATAAATTTAAAAAATGGAAGAAGCGAGTGAAAATGATATAGAACTTAAAAATGAAAAAGAGTTAGACGAAGAAGAATTAAAATTAGAAGAAATAGAAGATTTTTTAAAATGCGATGTATGTAAGGAAGTTTTAAATGATCCTAGAACATTATTATGTCAACATACATTTTGTAATAGTTGTTTGACTTCCGTAAAAGATTGTCCAATGTGTCGCTTAAAAATATATTTACCAACCGACAATAATAATATTTTCAATGATTTAATTTCTGTTGTATATGGTCCCGAAAAAGTCAAAGAATTCCAAATGAAACAACAAAAAGATAAATTAGAAAAAGAAATGTTGCCGAAGGTCCTAGAAGAGTTAAATAATAACATCAATAACACAATTAAAAATTCTCAACCAACCACAACGATAACATTACCAACACAGTCAACATCTGGATTATCATCTTTTTGGCATTCTAGCAACAATCCTACCGAGACGATATCATTTTGGGGTTTTAGTATTAAGATGAGTACATTTGAAAATATCATTAAATTCTTTGAAATTGGATTTCTAATCTATTATCTTTATACTTTCTTTGTTAATTATACAACTGGTAATTTATCAACCTATAAAATTTTTCTTAATCTATTAATCATCTTCCAATCATTTTATTCAATCTTCACACCTTCACAACCATCAATCTTTAATTTTTAAGATTATCTAGATGAATAGTAAAAAATACAAAAAAAGAAAATACAAAAAAAAGAAAATATAAAAAAAAAGAAAAATAAATATGTCATTGCAGAATATAAAATTAATAGTTATTGAGGTTGATGGTTGTATGACGGATGGAAAAATATATTTGGATTCGAGTGGTAATAAATCTAGAACTTATAATGTTCTAGATGCTGAGGCAATCAAAGATATTATTCACAAGGGTTACTCAGTTGGATTAATATGTGGTGAAAATATTAATCAATTCAAAGATATTTTCAAAAAATGGAATCTAAGATTTATTGCTGGGAAAATAGATAACAAATTAGAATGGGTTAAACAATATATTGAACCATTATATATTTCTCTTAATCAAGTTGCCTTTATGGGATTTAATTTGAGTGATATAAAATTGCTACAAGAATGTGGTTATTCAGTTTGTCCTTCTAATGCGCATCATAAAGTTGCTGATATTTGTAAATTTGTATCTAATTTTGAAGGTGGTAATGGTGCGATTTATGAATTTCTAGATTTATTTAATTTTAATAATAAACAAAACAAAAAAGAAAATGATAATTGTCCTGAAGAACACGAATATGATATGAGTTCTAGTTCACCATTACCACCAACACAATCTTTTAGATTTAATAATCGTAATAATAATCATAATAGAAGCAATTCTCAATCATTCTTTTTTCCAAGTGAAAAAAAAATTGTATCTAGTTAAAAAAATATAAAATTGATTACAATATATTATATGTAAAAAAAATAATTAACTAACTGAATTGATCAACAAATGTCAGACGGAAATCAACCAGCTAAGAAATTATGCCCTGAATTAGATGAAGCTGTTAAAGCGTTGGAAGAGGAAAAAAAAGGAATCTTTCCTCAAATATTATTTTCAAATTATAATTTTACTTCTTTAGTTCGTGAAAAATCAATTAATAATATTAAAACTTATATTGAATTAATTGACTTTGAAAAACATAAACGAGAAATAATGACGACCATAATGAAAGAAACGTTGTATTATCAATATAATGTATTATTTGAATTAACCGAATTATTAAAAAATGCTGGATTAAATTGGAGTGAATCCAATTCTCTTAATTTCAGTTCACTTAAATGCGCGATTATGAATCGTCATACTAATTTAGCTAAGATTTTAATCAACTACAAAGTTGATTTAAATAAAGACTATCCATTACATAATGCTATATCATATCGTAATACAGAAATTGCCAAGGAGTTAATCTTAAATGGGGCTGATATTAATTTACAAAGTGATGATGAACTTAACACACCAATTATGTTAGCGGCTTATTATCATAATACCGAAATATTTAATATGTTATTCACAAATCCAGGAGTTGATTTAACAGCTAAGAATAAGTATGGTTGCAATCTTTTAATGTGTGCTTGTAATAATATGTCCCCGGTTAATACATCAAATCACTTGATCATTAATAGTCTTTTGTCTTTAACGTCTATTATTGATGATATAAATTATAAAAATAAATACGGTAACACAGCATTAAATATTATGGCTTCCAATATCAATGATTATTCTCGTTTAGCTATTATAACATTATTGGATGCTGGTGCGGATCCGAATATCCCAGATAAAAATGGCGATACTCCACTTCTTAATTTAGCCAAATCAGAATATAATACTCCAGTATATAATGTTATATCTTGTATGATTACAATACTTAATCAGGGTGCTGATATTAATTATACTAATAATAATGGTGAAACAATTTATAGATTGATGCCGACGAATATAAAAGAATATTTTGAAATTTGTTACACTTTTGCTAGAAAAAACATTAATAAAAAAATATTCATTAACACTGAATGTGTGATTTGTAATGAGAAAGAAACTAAAATGGTCTTGCTTGAACCTTGTCAACATATTGTTACGTGTTTTAAATGTTTTCAAAATCTGGAAGTTTTCTCGGCAAATAATGAAACATTTTGTAAATGCCCTATGTGTAATACTAATATTTCAAATCATACAATTGTTGAATATCTAAATTAAAAATAAAATCAATAATACAATTTTTATTTTTATTTTTCAGTTAAAAAATAATATATTATAAAATATATAAAATAAAAGATATAAAATAAAAGATATGTCTCACAAAATATATAAAAATTGGATTGTAGCCTTGTTGCTTAGTTTTTTTCTAGGACCTTTAGGTGTTGATCGTTTCTATCTAGGATGCGTCGGTACTGGTGTTCTTAAACTTATTACATTCGGTGGTTTAGGTTTCTGGGCGCTCATTGATTTTATTCGTTTAGCCATTGGTAGCAAATTATGCGGTGGTTTTGAATGGATAGATGCTAAATATTATGGTATTCAAGGTGGTGGATGCGATTGTACAACTGATTATTTAATCAATGTACTCGCAATTGTCGTTGGTTTAATGTTATTATACACATATGTATTACCTTGGTTTCAAAAGAAATACAACGAATATTATCCTGAAGAAAAAAAAGAAAAGAAAGAAGAAAAACCAAAAGTTATTATGGCTTAGGTGCAATGTAAAAAGGAAATTGAATAGCTAATTCATTGACTTGTTTTTTTATTTCATTTAATTTTTCTTTAATTGTTATGTTTTTTATGGTTATTTTTTTGAATTCGGAGAGTAATTTTCCGTTTTCATTTTGCATTTGTATTTCTTCGGCGATAACTGTCAATTGATTTAGAAAATCGGCAATCTTACTAAATTCTGTTTCCCCAAAGCCTCTGGTAACCATCGCAGGTGTTCCTATTCTAATTCCCGAAGGTGACATTGCATTTTTATCACCAGCAATACAATTTTTATTGAGGGAAATATCAACCACTTCGCATAAATATTCCATTTTGCTACCGGTTAAATTTTTATTTCTTAAATTAACTAAAACAATATGATTATCAGTTCCATCAGTTACAATATCAAAACCTCGGACCATTAATTCTTCAGCCAAAAATTGCGCCATATCCCGAACTCTAGTGATATAATCTTTGAATTCCGGTGTTTTAATTTGTTTTAATTGAAAAGCAACACCGGCGATTTGGTGATTATGAGGACCACCTTGTAATCCAGGGAATACTGCTTCGTTAATTTTGATAACCAATGCCCCATTATCAGTTTGTTTATTAATAAAAATCATTCCAGACCGAGGACCACGAAGTGTTTTATGCGTGGTTGTTGTTACGATATCAGCGAAATCAAATGGATTTTGTAATAATTCGGCGGCTACGAGACCACTAAAATGAGCCATATCAATCATCAGATAAGCATTCGCCATTTTGGCGATTTCCTTTAACCGATGATAATCAAAATCGCGAGGATAACTGGAACCACCGGCGATAATAATTTTAGGTAAGAAATTAAGAGCCGATTTTTCTAATTCATCGTAATCAATCCAACCATCTTTTTTTACACCATAAGGGAGAGATTGAAAGAAAATGGATGATGCACTAATTTTCTTTTTAGCGGTATAAAATCCGTGAGTGAGATGACCTCCGGAAGTTAATCCGAGACCCATTAAACGATCACCTGGATTTAATAAACCAGTGTAAACAGCCATATTAGCTGGACTACCTGAATAAGGTTGAACATTAACAGCCCATTTATCGGATGATAAATTAAAGGCTTCTAATGCGCGGGCTTGACATAGAATTTCTATTTCATCAATGAATTGGTTTCCACCGTAATAACGATTACCTGGATAACCTTCGGAATATTTATTTGTAAGAATACTACCTAGACATTGAATGACACCTGGGCTGGTGAAATTTTCACTGGCAATTAATTCAATACTGGAATTCTGTCTGTGATATTCTTTATCAATTAATTCTTTTAATTCCATATCATCATTTTCTAAAGATTGACTAAAAAACTCAGACATTTTTATTTATTTTATATTTATTATCTTTTATTTTTTATGTTTTATTTTTTATGTTTTATTTTTATTCAAAATAAATAAATTAAAAAAATTAAAAACTCAAAAAATTAAAAACTCAAAAAATTAAAAACTCAAAAAATTAAAAACTCAAAAAATTAAAAACTCAAAAAATTAAAAACTCAAAAAATTAAAAACAAAAACAAGTACTAATTAATCATCTGAGTCGGATGTTTCATTATATTTGTCGTTATCTATAAAAGGATATTCTAATAAAACATCGGGTTGTTTTACGGATAATTTACAAACTTTCCAAGATAATCCCCATTTATTTTCAAAACACCATACACCACTACATCTAATTAAAGCTTTAATTTTTGAATTTGGTTTAATATTTTCTGAAAAATCATCTATTTTTTTGTTAAATATATCAACAATTTTTGTGCTATTTTTGAAAATTTTTAATTTAATGGTTGGAGGGTATTTTGTATTATTTTTGTTATATCTGATTTGTGAATTATAATGATAGTTTTCTTTTTTTTGATGATAGAATGTTTCAATAAAATTTATGATATAATTATCTATATTTTCCATAACTTTAAAAAAATGTTTAATCTCAGTGTCATAATTATACCCATTAAATGACAAATCCAAATAATATTTTTCATCTTGTTTGTCTTTTTCATTATTATATTGACAAATACCAAAAGGAGCCTCCATCCAAGGTGTTTCAAATAATAAATTATTAAGTGTCAAAGTTGGGGTTTTATAAATGATTGGAAAAAATAAATTAGTATAACTATTATGATTATTGGTATTGTTATTACTATTGTTAATTGTTATATGTAAAAACTTTGATGTAAAATGTTCTGGTTTTATTGAAAGTTCCATATTTATACTTTTATAAACATAAACTAAACTTAAATTAAAAAAAAAGTGATTAAAAACTTGATAATAAAAACTGAATAAAATAAATTACAATGCTAAATATTCATTATACATATTTTTAGCGTCTCCATAAACACCATATTGTTGGAATTCACTATTAAAAGCATTTGATTTACAAGATTTACCAACTGTACTAGCATCCGATACTTTATAGCTTTGAACGAATGGTTTTTCGGTTGGTTTGCTAAATTCTGCTAATTTTTTATCCATTTGTTGTTCTGCTTGGGTTGGTGCTGGAGTTACTAAACCTGAACCAGATGAGCTTCTTTTTTTATCAAGAGAAGCAGCTTTATCCTGTTCTATTTTTGAACCAAGTTCCTTACCATTTTGGTCAACATACACAATCTTCTTGATGACTTTAATTACATCGCGATCGCAGCATTTAGGACATTCGGTTGGTTTAGGAATAGCCGGACAAGGTGGGCAAATCTTAGGAGGACAAGCTTCTTTAGGTGGGCACGCGGGACATTCCTTTTGTGGAGGGCACGGTTGAGGTTTGGGACATTCAACAATTGGACAAGGTGCTGGTGGAGGACATTTAGGAGGTGGTGGACACTTCTGACATAAACCAGCGGATACTTTAACTTTTGGAGCAACACAATCTGGGCATTTTTGTGCTGGTGGTAGTGTTGATTTAAGAACCCATTGGTCAGGATTTAAAGTAGGGCAAGTAGTTACCCCTTGTGATTGCATAGCGACACTTTTGGAGATGTATTTAGATGGGTCATAATCAGCAGGCACTGGACATTTGGATAATTTGTCGGCTTCAGTTTTTGATACATATGCGTCTTTATCAACAGCCGTAGCAACACGGCAAATGGAAGACGGAGGAAGTTCTCTTTTTTGGACGTATTTGCTCATATCAGGAAATTCACTTGATAATCTTTGTCTGATGGTTGAAATATCGTTTTTAATAACATCTAAATCGGCAAGAGAACCAAATTCTTCTGAGTCTACAAATCCTTCGTTTTGTTTTTTCCCTAAAACATATATAATAATTCCGAGAAAAACAATAATCACAACTGCTAAACCAACTGCTATTAAATTATTTCGTATTTTATTTGCCATTTTATTTTATTTTATTTTTGAATGACTTTTTATTTACTTTATTATTATTGTCAGAAAAAATAATTTTAAATAAAAAATTATAAATTACATCCATAACAAGGGATATTATTTTTTGAAATGTAATCCGTTAAAATAGATGGACACGCAGGACAATTTTTAGTTTTTTTCGCTGAGGTGGACTCTAAATTAAAACCTTCAGTACCTGTTCCACTTTCTGCTCCTATTCCTGTTCCTGCTCCACCAAATAATGATGCTAAAATACTACCACTATCAATATTTAAATTTAAATTAAGTTCTTTACTATTACCTGCTCTAGCACCACCAATCGCCCCCATTCCAACTGTTTGATATACATCTCCTGCTTGAGCATTTAAAGGAACTAACGGGTTCATTACACTTACTCTTTGGTCTTCTGGGTTTTGTGGATTAATGTAATTCATTATATTATTTTGTAAATATTCTGTGTCATAAACAGCAATTGGTGCTTGTGGTTCATCTCTAGTAATATCCCAAAATTGAGATGTAAAATTGCCGACTGTTTGAACAGTAATATTACCACCATTGCTAGCCAATGCGAGTGCACCATCTTTTGCTTTTGAGATAATCATAAAGAACCCATATTGAACACCACTTGGGAGGGTTATGGTTCTATCTGTTCCTCTTAACATTGAATATCTATTTTTACCTTTTTCTATAATTGAAATTAAATCAGCTTGGTTTCTAACTGGAACGATCTTCCATAATTGTGTTTCATCCATTTGATTACAAGTCTTTGTTGTATATGTTCCTGTTGATACATCAATCGCGATACATCCGGATGATTCAACACTACCATATTGAACAAAAGGAATTTGAAATTCACTGTTAATCGCACTGGTTGGTGTTTTGGCAATTACAGGGAAACTAACCCCAGATATTAAAGACACAATCTGTTTTGGTGCTTCATTTTCCCACCAAATTTGACTTTGTGGTGGAGAGCAAGTCACAACTGGACAAGCTGAAGGTGATGAAGATGGGGATGGCGTTGCATTAAACCCTTCTTTAGTATATTTAACTGATACAAATAATGATAGAATAAATAATAGAAAAAATATTATTCCTACAACTAATAAAAATTGTTGGCTTGGCATATTAACTCTTTTTTTATTTAATGAGATATTTTTATTACTTTTTTTATAAAAAGTAATATAAAAAAACTAAATAAACAAAACTAAATAAACAAAATATAAATTAAGCATTAAAATTCACATTAATTGCGCTTTGCGTTAATTGATTAATAATATCATCCAAAGAAAATGAATTAGAATTAATATCTAGGTCTTTTGTAGGATTGTAAGTTTGAACACTAGGAACAACTGATTGATTAGCATAGACAATTGGTTTTTCATTTTTTGATGATAATGATGTGGACCCTAAATTATTAAAATTATCTATGGAATAACCACCTGACGCTTCTGATATGATACACGATGAATAAATAGGAATTTTAGGTTGTTCTTCTACTTTTTTCTCTTGTAGGTATGAGTTATACATATCTTTTAACATATTAAGACGTTGGGTTAATTGTTCAATTTCTTTATTTTGGATTTTTTGTGATGTTATCATATCAATACTATCACTTGTTGGAGATGGTTGTGCTAAAACAGCCTGTGATTGTTGTAATTTTATTTGGTCATTAATTAAAGCTAGAGATGAAGATAAGTTTTTGATTTCTTTCAATAAATTTGATTGTAAATCTTGTAATTGTTCAGGTGTTGTTTTACCTGGTTCAAGTGTAGATAAACCATTTGCGAAAACACCGAGATTATTAATAGTTTTATCTATAGTTTGAATTTGATTATTGGAAAAAGGATTTTGCGATGGTGATGGTGATGGTGATGGGTTACCAAATCCTTCGTGAGTTTTATTTTTATAAATTAAACAAAAACCAATAATAATAACTATTAAAAAACCGAATATAATTTTGGTCGTATTTTTCATTTTTATTTATCTGAAAGAAATTTTTTTATTTCATATTTAGATATATATTTTATATTTTAAGCATAATGAGCCTGGCTATTTTTATATAAATGGTTCTGTTCTGGTGTTAATGTATAAATATTGTTATCATTTATATTCTTCAATAAATATAATTGATTTTCTGCTGTGGTAATATTATTATTTATATCATTCAAATTTGTTTGCAGAACCTTTGATTTTTGAATATGATTATTTAATATAATAGAATCGTCCGAAATTATTTCTGTTCTCTTCTTCTCTAACAAACTATTATAATCATTTTTAATATCAATATCATAATAATTTTCTCTCACTTTATTTTTATTGTTCACGATAAAAACAATCAAAACAATAGCAATTACTATAATAATTATAACAAATAATAAAATTTGAAGCATTTTCACATAATTACAATTTTTCATAGACATTTTAATAGACATTTTTATTTTATATTACTATATTTTTATTTTTCATTTGATTAATTTTCTCATTTTCATTTCTAGGAGACTAATTTTATTTTTTAGGTCATTAATTTTTTTATTTTCTATGTTTTCATTTGCGATTTTTGATAGATTAGACGCAACATATTCATCATTCACTTTTAATATTTTATTTAATTCAGATGGTTCTACAACAAAAGGTTCGGATATATATTTATATTTACGGTCAATAAATTTACTCTCTAACATTTTAGGAACATTGCATACTTTTATACCACTTAATAAAATAATTAAAAGTAATAATAGTGAAATTATCCAAATTAATTTTAAATCACTCATTCTATGTTTAAGGTTTTACTTTTTTACTTTTACCTAAGAGATTTTTATTTTTATTTCTATTTTATTTCTATTTTATTTCTATTTTATTTGAATGTAATTTTTTTCTGTTCTAATTTTTGACAAGTATTTATTTCAAATGGTAAAACAAACCAAATAAATTCTTCGGATAGATTTAATTTACCAGATACGAATGTTGTATTGAATTTTTCTAAACTAATACCATTATTGTCTATTTTTAAAAATAAGTTAAGGTTATCAACTGGTGAAATTACGAAATTATTAATATTTTCTCTTATAAAGAAATGTTGTTTAGTATTTGTAATTTCACAATTTTTCACCGAATATAATTCTTTAGAATTATTTTTATCATATGTTAAACAACCATTGTTTAAATGTATTATTATTTTATTATTATTATTTGTTAATTCTTGAACACTTAATGAAATACCATATTTACTAGACTTAATTGTTTTCTTTTTTATTCCCCCAGATAAAGTAGGTTGTGAAGTGCTTACAATATCCATTTCAGTTTGTATGGTATTTTTTAAATCATCAATTTGTTTTTTCAAATCAGTTATAGTTCTATCTTTGTCATTTTGACTTAAAATATATCTACCGATTTTATTGTTAGATTTATATTCTGTATTCTCAGATATTTTGTTGTTTACCTCTTCTATTATTTCTTTAAAATCTTCATCTTTTAAAACACCACCCGATTCTAATGTTTTCTTTAGTTCCTTAATTCTATTCTCAAAATCAATAGAAAATTTACGTGATTCCAAAATATAATCAAATAAAGTAATATAATTTGCGCCCTTCTTGATATCATCGGTTATGTTAACAATAACATCAAAATGTTCAGTATTCCCCTTAGACCAAGGTATTAAAACATATCCAATAATAATTATTACTATAAAAATGCTGATAATATTAATCAAACTTAAATTAATTTTTGTTTTCATTTTCATTTTATTAATCCTTTTATTATATATCTATCTTTTTTTATTAACAAACAAAAAAACTAAAAAAAACTTAAAAACTAAAAAACTAAAAAATTTACGAACCACCAATGTGAATATTAATGCGTCCTTCTTGTAATTCTTTAATTACTTCATCATTTAATGTCGCGAGCGAATTTTTAGCGTCTTCTTCAAATGTGTCTGGATATTCCAAAACACCTTTATTAAAAGAATAAATACCATCTGCTCTAGCAATCATATTATCTAAATAAGGATCCAAAGCCGCCGCTGATGATGAAGAAGCTGCTTTAGACGATGATGATGTTGATGTTGTTGGTCTGGGCATTGCTGCTTTGGTTTTGGTTTGAAACTCTACTCTAGCAGGTAATCCAGCACCATTATTATTGATTGCCAATACTCCAACTGTATAATATGTTTGCGCTACCAAAGGCATATTGGTAATAGTATATTCACAATTAATACAATCAACCGCATCAGATTTAAAATTTAAATAAATCCCCTTAGATTGGTTATCTGATTTTTTTAACATAATCATATATCCAGTAATAGGAGAAACTTGAGACGAAGATTTCCATTTTAATTTAACAGAATCAGGTTCAATATGTTCAGCGACTAAATCAGTAGGCATTCCAGGTAGTTCAGCATCACCAAATTGTTCTTTTTTTGTTTTTAAATTATTACTCATCAATAAACATATCGCTAGAATTACAAATAAAATTAAATACGATACTGCTTTCATTCTATTTATTTCTATTTATTATTTATCATTAATAAAAGAAAAGAAAAGAAAAACGAAGAAAAACAAAAGAAATTAAAAAAACAGAAATTAAAATAGTTTATTAAATCACAAACGTCCTCGGAATTTTTCCACTGATGGGGTATTATCCGGATTATTTTTCTGTAAAGCTTCAACATCATTCTTTTCTTTAAGATATTTACCTAATGCTAATTGAGCAGATTGATTCGCAAATTCGCGACTGATTTTACCAATATTTCCGATATGAATCAATTCCATACCATTTATTTTTTTATTTTGTTGTTCTAATAACAATGATTGTCTTTCTAGAACACTCAGATTTTTGTTCTTCATTCTCTTTATCTTCTCCTCCTTATTAAGAGATGTCACTCCTTGTTCACCTTCGTCAGTAATCTCATCATTGTTTTTTATTTCTTTTTCAATGCTCTCTGGTGTAATATCAACCTTTTCAATTTCCGGTTTCATATAAAAAGTCGCCAAATTATTTATCTCAATATTATTTTTATTCTCAACCGTGGTAGCAATTAACCGTGTATTATTATTTTGATTTTCAAATCTTAAAAATGTATTTGGAATATCCAATATTTTAATAGAAAAACCTTCATTAGATAATCCACCAACTAATCTAAATGACGCATTCTTCTTCAGAACATCAGTAGTAATCTCTTTTATATCCTTTAATACAATGTTTTTGTTTCTAGGAAAATTATGAATTAAACAATATTGATTACCAGCTTTTTCTACTTGTATTGAAACTGTAGCATTAGCAGTAGATGTATATAACCCATCAATAATTTTAAAACGACAGTTGTCATACATTTTATCAAATTGTATTTTATTTTTTTCAATTCCATAGATTTGATTATCAATATCACATAAATATAAATTACCATCATTACCAATTGTAAATGTATCATTCGGTTTAACACATAATTTATCACTAGCAGGTACTGATTTCTTTAAATAAGTAGTATAATTCTTAGCATCAGCTTTTTGTATTCCACTACCTAATAAACTTGAATAACAAGTTTTAATATTTTTGATAATGTAATAATTATTATCATCATCAAAAGTAATCCCCATACAATTTTTATCTTTCATACAGCTATTTAATACATCATACTTTGTTTTTATTTTTTCATCTAATGGAAATTTATTATCTAAATCAAAATATGCTTTTTTATACATAATAAAATTATCAACAACTCCTACTCCTTCAAATCCTTCTTCAATTATTATGTTATTTTTTTTATTCAATAAATATATCAATCCCAATAAAATTAAAAATAAAACAATACCATAAACAGTATGTTTCTTTACTCCATTTAATTCCATTTCTAGTTATTTCTTATTTCTTTATTACTCATAAAAGAAAAAATACTAATAATAAAAGGTGTAAAACTAAATTTAATTATTGATTTTTACGAACTATTGGCTTGGGTTGGTGTTGGTGTTGGTTCATCAAAGACATCCATCATTTTAGCCGAACCATATGTTAATAATCCACCTAATTCTTTGGTGAGTGTCATAATTTTGGTTTCTCTATCTTTCATTTTATTCTCTAACTCAAAATTTCTGGCTTCTGCTTGTTTTAATGGATTACGGTTTTGACATATTTTTCTTAATTTTAATCTATCCTTCATTATAGCCCTTTGTTTCAGAGCATTTACATTATTTGTTCTATAATATACCTCATCCGGGTCTTCAAAATTAAAATAAGCAGACCAATCAAATCCAGTCTTATATTTAATTACATCATATGTAGTAAAAGATTTAGTTGCTGGAGATGTTCCAAGATTCTCAAAATCAGATAAATAATAAGGTTGTTCCTGTTTCTGAATCTTAATCATCTGGTTTTTCTTGTCGGAATCTAGGACCAATCCAACCATTCTAGCATCAGTATCCATCATTAAATCAATCACTTTTGTATTTGAACCCTTGTTATTACCACGAGTTGATACCTCAGTATCCCAGGGTCTAACCTTCCAATCAATTCCTTTTTTCTGATAAATCTTGAAATCCTGACCAATACCTAACATAAAACCATTTCGGTCCCAATAGACCTTTAATAATTTAATGTTATTACTGATAACAGGAGATGGTTCGCTAAATGGTAATTTAACGAAATCTTCCTCTTCAATGGTATTCATTGGCGCTTCACCATTAATATTTTTAAACACGAAACTGCCTGTTGTTGTTATACCATATAATAACGGATATTGTGTATTTTTCTCGTAGAAATCACAAAATAAATAAACAAGCTTGTCGTTATTGTTGTTATTTTCTATCGGTGCTTGTATCCATTCACTATTAATATCATCTTTTTCTTTATAATAAAAACAATTATCGGCACCAACTGCCAATAATCTAACTTCTCTTTCCTGATTGTTATTAAACGGAAAAAACATAATCATTCTCATACCAATCCCGAATTCTTGTGAACCATATAATGAATTCGTAAGAGGTCCAATCCACAATGCATCATCGTAGAGATTATTTTTTTTATATATCTTACCATCATTAAAGACAGCTAGACATTTATTATCTAGAGTTGTGATGATATGAATGGGAACTAATAATCTATTATATAATTTCTTGGTCGTTGGATTAATATCGCGTCCTAATGGATCAATACGTAAATTTAATTTTAATGTTTCCGCAACATCAGTTGCTTTGGTATATGCTTCGGTATAAATTGGTGGTTCTGGAAGAAAAGTCTGACTAGCACGAATCATTTCTTGATTTTCTTCGTCATCTTCCTCGCCTACGAAGTGTTCAATCTTATTATTTTTACGTTTAATTAAAATTATATAATAAACAAATATTAGACACAATAACACTAATATAATAATACTTGGATAATAAGGGATGTTCATATTATTTATTATAATTTGTTAATATAATTTGTTAATTTTCTTTATTATTATGATAGAAAATTAGAAAATAAAAAATAGAATATCATAAATAAATAAATAAATGTTAATTGAACCGGTTATAGCCTTTTATACTAATCATTTTTTTTCTGAAACAACTAAAGGAATGTTAAATAAGATATGGGATATAATGAATGAAAGTCATCCAGATTTAGTAGAAATAGTTGCTCCGTTGGATATTATTTCAAAAGTTAAACTTATTGAAACATTGATCCGTGATATCAATGATGAAATAAAGGTTCAACATACCAAAATTCCAAAAAGTTTGGAATTATCTATTCAACAATTGAATGATATTGTTGAAAAAATACATACAAATCTAAATAATATCAAAAACGGAATAGAATATCATAAAACTTTGTGGTTCAGTTCTTTTAGAGCTCTTGGTTATCTAGAAGATATAGAAAAACTAAAGAAAAATAATAGTATTCTAGATACTAGATTAGACCATTTAATCAAAATTATTATGCTATTCCAAAAATCCGAAAAAAAGAATGACACATAAATTTTATTTTTATCATTTTTAACTATTATATTTATAATAAAAATTGATTATATTTGTAATTTGATATAAACAATAAAACACATTAATATGGCTGACAAATTGTCCATTTCCTCATACGAAGAGCTCATTGAAAGCGTTGACGATTGCTTTCGTCGGCTTGACCTATTTGCCTTCTCCCATCGCATTCTTAAGGAAGAAGGTAAATTCTCTGACGCCAGCTACGTCAAACTCTTCCTTTACGAAATTATGCGACTGAAGCGCAAAGCGTTGTGCTACTTCAACACCGTTTCGTTGAACCGCGCTGAAGATGTGGCCAACTTCAACTCCACCCTCACTGAGTACGCGAATGCGTACAAAAACGTGTATGGCACAAAGGGCACCGCGGATTTTATCTACGAATTTCCGGATAACGTTGCGGAACCGCTTGTATGATTGTCTTCACCTCTTTGTGAAAAACGACATTTCATTTTTTTTCTTTTTTAACTAATAATTTATAATAAAAAATTGAAATATATTCTAATAATTATTATTTATTACAAAAAAACAACTCATTCAAATGGACCGCTTTGTTTACAACCCGAAGAGCAACCTCTTCAACATCTTTGAAGTTGAACGTGAAGCTCAGTTTGCCGAGCTTTCAGTGGCTTACTACACCTTTAAAATGGAAATTCTCAAAAAGTGCACGGATGGTGCACAGTTCGGTCCCACCAACCCTGAAATTGAGCTTTATTTGCTTCTCAAAAAGCTCGAATTCCTTTTTGCGAAGGAGACCAAAAACAACCTTCTGAAGGAGCAACGTTTCACGGTTAAAAATCATTTGTATGACACCTGGGTGGAACAAGTTCTCGCTGCGTGCCAAGAAGCCAAGCAAATTCGCGAAAAGTTTATGGCCATCAACGAATACACGGCTCGTATTTTTGAGCAGATGTGGAACACGTATATGTCTTTGCTGACAATGGCTTTCACAACCTTCTGTGAATACAACTGGGCTCCTCAGGTCCCCGCTTTCTTCTCGGCCCCTTTTGCCTAAGTTTTAAATTTTCAAATTTTCAATCTTCTTTTGATTAACACACATTTGACGTTACCTTCAAAAAATTAAAAAAGAAAGAAAAATTATTTTTTTTTCAAAATTTATAAAAAACAAAAAGAAAACAAAGAGAAAATAAAAAGAAAACAAAAAGAAAACAAAAAGAAAAAAAGAAAAAATAAAAAAGAAAAAAAGAAAATAAAAAATAACCAAAAAGCTAATTTTCCTTATCTTCGTTTGGTGGCTGAACATTCTTCACCAAAGACAATCGTCCATTCCTAGATTGCCTCCTTTTCATCTGAACATAAGACAAATGATCACTCTCCAGGTCATTTATCTTGCCGAAAAAGAATCCATCATCGGTGGAATAGAGAATCTTACAAGGCATCCACTTCTTCAAAAATTCTGTACATTCCATACAAGGCTTAGCATTCCTCAAATTTCCATTTCGGTTCCTCCTGACAACACAGAGAACGAACTTCTTAATATCACGGAAGGACTTATTATCTTTCTTTAACCGTTGATAATATTCCATACAAATACCCATCTCGGCGTGAATGGCACAAACATTGTGTATAGATCCACACGGGTCTTGAATCTGATCACCGTGGCGATTATATGATCCCAATATCTTAATACCGGCGTAACATAAAACTGAACCAACGCGGAATGATAAAGCTGACTCCAGAGCCATTTCGGTTGCGTGTTGAACCATCCTCATCTGTTGCCTACTAAGGTCAGTAGGTAATATATTCATTTTGGAACTATATTTTAATATTATATATATCAAACATAATATTAAATTCAATTTTATTGTATTTTTTATATAAAAAAGTATAACAAAATGATTATTTATAATTTATGACACTAAAAAAAAATGAAAATTATATCAACAATCACAAAATTTATAATTCCTATTAGCATATCTTATTTGGTATACCAAATAATTTCATTTAAGAATTTAGAATTTAATATACCAACTGAATTGCGAGGTTGGTTATTGGTTTCAATCATAACACCATTAGTTAATTCTATTTTATCAACCAAAAATTTAACCTATTGGTTTCAAAAATGTTTCATTTATAACCATACTTGGAATACTCAAATTAATGGTAATGATTTTATGGAATGGTTCTCCATTTATATAATCAATCATAAATTTTATTCATATGATAGTTTAACAAAAATCATCAATAACCAAAATTCGGTTTGGTGGGACGATAATAAAACATTCTCCCTAAGGCCTCAAATCAAAGAAATACCATCCGGATGGATCATTTTTAAATATAAAACCAAATATTTATTCGCATATTTTCCATATCCAGCAGCATTAGATACAATTCATCATAAATCAGAACTAATTCGTTCTTTAACTGTTTATTCATTCACAAATATAGATTGGAAATGCTTTAATGAAGATGTTTGTAATTATTATTATGATAATGCTGATACAACAAAATTAGCTGTTTATCGTAATATTGATGTATACGTTGATGATAGCACAAAAGTTTATTCACCATTACGAAGCAATGCCTCAATCAAATCTTGTTTTGGTAATAAAACAAAAGAAGAAGCTTGGAATGGTGTCCTAGATTTCTTCAAAATTGAAAATAAAACATATTTTAAGAAAATCAATCAATCATACAAGACAGCTTTTTTAATTCACGGGCCATCTGGAACAGGTAAAACAGAACTGCTTTTTCAAATTGCTTCTTATACTTGGTCTCTTTATCAAAAACCGGTTTACATTATTAATCCGAAAGGATGTAGCGACAATGATTTGTTTGAACTATTTAATAAAATTCAATCGGGTTATGTTTTAATTGACGAATGGGATTTATTTCTTGAAAAAGAAGATACAGGTAAGAAAAATGGACAATATCCTAGTTTGAATGCTTGGTTAAATCTGCTGGATAATGTTAGTGGTGAAATTATATTTTGGTTTACAACAAATAATTATGAAAAGTTAGCACAATATAATGATGGTGCTTTAGTTCGTCCTGGACGGATTGACCATATTTATAAGTTTGATAAAATGACACCACACGAGGTGCGAAATGCCTGGAAATATTTCAATCCAGATGACACCGTAATTGATAAATACGATGACAGTCAGTTAAATGATTTGACAATTGCCAAAATTATCAATAATCTCAAAAAAAAGTTGCCAATCTCAGATTTATTAACACCACCTAGTTAATAACTTTTTGAGATTTCAAATATTTTTCTTTTCTTAATTATTAATAAAACATAAAAATGGTTGCTAGAAAAAGAATGACAAAAATGACAAAACACAAATCTCTTAAACGTAAATCCGTTAAACGTAGTTCCGTTAAACGTGGTGGTGCCGTTAGAATGCCACACGAATATTTTGGTGGAGACTCTGGTCGCTATTTCGCGACTGGTGATTCTAGATTAGCCGAAGGTAGTAGTGCATATGGTCCATTCGTTTCGGTTTCACAAGGTGTTCCTATTATGGATGGTCAAATGGTTGGTCCTAATATGGGGCCATACCAAGGTTCATCCTGCACACAAACCGGTGGTCGCCGTAGACACTCGCGTAATAGCAAGAAAAGTAAAAAAAGTAAAAAAAGTAAAAAGAGTAAAAAGAGCAAGAAACACTCTCGTAAACACTAAATAATTTTTGTTTTTAATTTTTTTTATATAATTTTTTTATAAAAAGTCTGTTAAATTCCAGTTACATAATTTAGCAGTTTCTTTTAAAGAAACAGACTCACGTAAATTAGAGTCATCTGTTTCACATATTATCAAATATGGATTAAAGATAATGACTTGATTTTGATATTTAGCATTTATTATTTTCATAGGACCAGTATCTAGAGCCTTATTTGTATTTTTAATTAAAAAAGTTAATTCATCAAAAATGGATGAATGTATACCTAGACCGAAGCATCCTGTTATTTCACCGTCTGAATTAAAAAAACCAGTGGAGATTCTTCGGCTTCTTTCTTTTAATCTCCAACTATGCATACTAGTTCCGAAATATAAAAGCTTCCATTCAGGAATGTGTTTATGTCTTTCGGCAAATATTTCGTTGAACTTTTTATGAAAAATAGCATCATCTTCTAATACCAATATTTTATTATATTTACGACTTTTAGATATTGCAATGATTTTTAACATTGATAATAATATCCCAAATGCCCCAGGTGGTTCAAAAAAACTATTGAATTGGGCTTTGTATTTGTATATTGAAATACAGGGTTCTTGTGAACCATCAACGGCTTCTACGAATTCATAATTTGTAATACCAACCTGATTAAGTTTAGCAATCATTTTTTCTTTTCTATCTGGTCTTCTTTTTAAATTTAAAATAAATATTTTGTTAAAATATTGATTGACTGAGATATCCATTATGTTTTTGTTTAATTTTGGTGAACAAAAAAAATATAAACTTTTTTCTCAAAATAAGTGTAGAGCGTTTTTCAAATCCAAAATGATAAATAATTATACCAACAATATATGCTTAGATATAGAAGATAGTGTGTTAACTAAATTCAAATTTGTGTTAAATAAAAATCTACCAGACAAGAATACCGAAGTTTTCTGGTATGGTTTTAAAGAAAATATAATAAATATGATAAATAACCTCAATGGCAAAAATGAATTTAAAACCGAGGAACACCAAGAGCATTTTAATTTTATCTTAAAAGATTTGGAAAATAAATCTAACAATTTTAACATCTTACAAAAAGAAGAAAAATTCGTGGAAATCAACCAAGAAATAGAATGTTACATAAAATGGATTTCTAGGAACTTCATCATACAGTATGCGAATGATTATTATTTTAATATTTATCTAACAAATCTCAAAAGATGGTCTAAGACTATCCTAGAAATACCAGATAAAATAAGATACGATTGGTTAGAAAATCAAAATCAAAATCAAAAACAACCACAAGATGATTATTTTATGATTTTCTTTAATCTTCGTAAATATTTATGCGAACATAACAACAATCATCATAATAAATTAGAAGAAAGTGTTTTCATTGATATTTTTATTGATACGATTAAAAAATATAGCACAAAGATAATCATCAAAAATAAATTCTTACTTGATGAAATTTATAAAATGATTATTGATGCTAGATATATGAAGCCATCAATCTTAATAGAATTCGGAAAATATTATCCAATCATCAAAGATCTCCAAAAAATAGGATATATTAAAAAAAATATTCCAGCTAATTTCTCAATTGAAAAAGCATTGAAAAAGTGCGTAAGCCCAAAAAATTAGATTTCGCATTCATCGCATAAGTAATTGAGTCCAGATTTTTGATAACAGGTTCCACAGACAACTAAATAGCTATAATTAGCTTGGCAAGTATGACATTTAATTGGAATAACACCAATCTTTTTTTTACGTTCGTTTCTTCCGATGTTAATATCATCTAGTTCATCTCCTTCCTCATCTTCTTCTCCGTCACCGTCCACTTCTTCTTCTCCTTCATTACAATTCATACAAGGTTTATTAAGCATTAATTTATCTTTTTCGTTTAGTTCTTGGTAAAACAATTTATGATTAATAACTTGTAAAACCATATTCTGTCCATCATCTTCTATGACAATAATAGGTTCATCATCATCATTTGTAATCCGGATAACTGATATAACACCTTCATAAATTTCGCGGCATTTGTTAGAACATAACTCTAAAATATTCGGAAAACAATTAATACAACGAACATCAACAGTTTCGCGAAAACAAACATTACACGGATTATAATTAACACTCATTAATTCATTGCATTTAGAACAATGTTGGGAATCCTTTTCTTTTTCCTTTCCTAAAATTTTCGGAATATCATTAAGTTCTTCTTTAATAAACGGATCTTTGCGAATTTCGGGGTTAAAATCAGGAATATAAAACTTAGAATCAGGATTTTTAATACTATTAAAAGTTATCTCAACTTGTCGTCGTAATTCAGCATTTGATTCATAATCTTGTCCGTATTCTTCATTTCCAAATGAACGATCCTTAACCAGCTTTTTTAAAAGCTCAACTGGGTCCTCGTTTTCTTCTTCATAATCAGTATCATTTCCTTCTTCAATTTCTTCATTTTTCTCAAATTCAGAGACGGTCGCGCTACCGAATTTGACGATTTTCTTATTTTTAGCTTGTTCGGTGTTCATTTGATTTTTATTATAGTATTTTTGTTATATATATATTCTTTTTCAATTTTTTTTACACCTTTTCAAAACCTTCGGTTTTAAAAGGCGTTAGCCCAAAAAATAATCCCCCTTTTTTTTAAAGAGGGCGGTCGCCCCAAAAAAAATAATCTCAAAAAGTATATAAATATAAAAATATGTCTGGGACGATCACAACAGGACAATTAATTTTAACAATACCAACCTCTAATCAAGATGCTTTTGATAGATTACGTGTTTCAGAACCAGAAACAGTCTTTGAATTAAGTCATACAAGTGGTAAACATCCTTTTCTAGTTGATGAAATAGTATCCGCAACTGGGGCTACTTCCAATTACATTTCAAATAATTCATATATCCAAATGGCACTTACCGATGCTGGTGTCACTGGAAAAGTAGTTCGGCAATCATATGAATACGTCTTATACCAACCTGGAAAATCCAGATTAATGCTGTTTACTGGTGTAATGGAAGCATTAGCTGGTGGGATAACCGGTGTAGTCAGTCGGATTGGATGTTTTGACAGTAGTGTTGAAAAAACCTTCGCGGCTGGAACTGGAAATGGTTGTTTCTTTGAATTAAACAATAAAACGTTATATGCTGTAATCAGAAATAATGACGACGATAGCTCAAAAGTTGCCCAATCAGTTTGGAATTTTGATAGATTTGATGGTTTGGGTCCATCTGGATTAACTATCAATGATTTTTCAAAAGCTTGTCTTTTTGCAATCGATCAAGAATGGTTGGGAATTGGTCGTGTTCGTTTTGGATTCTATGTATATGGACAATTTATGTTAGGTCATATTTTTAATCATTCTGGTATGGGAACTCCTACAAGCACAGCTTTATCAATGCCATATAATAAAACAGCTAAATTGCCTATTAGATATGAAATATCATCTACGATATCTAATCTGGCTGAAATGAGAATGATGTGTTCCACACTTTTATCGGAAGGTGGTTATGAACCAACAGGTCGTAGTTTTTCTATTGGTAATAATACATTAGTATCTATTTCTAGCACAACTAATCCGATACCAATTATTTCAATCAAAATAAATGAATCGGAACCATATAATCGTAAATCTGTTCTTTTAAAAGGTGTAAATGTTCTAAATACTTCATCTAATAATATGCAGCTAGATTTGTATTTATTAACTAATGATAGTTATTTAACATCACCGTCTTGGACATCTGTTAATTCAACTAATTCTATTGTATTATATGATAAAACTGCGTCAGCAATGGATACAACAGGAGGAGTTTTAATTGAATCTAGTTATCTTAATACCGATGGTAATATTCAATTTAATTATGAAAAATATCTCGGAAGTCCTTTGATTAATAGTAGTATTTCAGGTAAATCAAAAGTATTTTGTATAGCAGGTGTTTCATTGGGTGGAACAGTTACAGTCGCTGGATCATTCTCTTGGATTGAAATAATCTAGACCCCCTTTTTTAAACCGTAGGTTTTAAAAGGGCGGTCGCCCCAAAAAAACCCTTTTTGACAAAAAGGGTTTAAATCCCAAAAAATGATTTTTTTAAAGTATTTTATAATTTTATGTTTTTGATATTACTTTTTTTTTGAAAAAAAGTATTTTCTAAAAAGTATATAAATAGATATGTCAGGTTCATTAACAACTGGGAAGCTAGTTTTAACTAATACTCAAACTAATCAGGATGCGTTTGACCGTTTAAGAGTCTCCAATCCTGAAACATTATTTGAATTAAAAGCCACAATTGGTAAATTGCCATTTCTAGTAGATGAAATAGTCTCTGGTGCCGGGGCTACATCAAACACCATTCTAGCAAACTCATATATTCAAATGGGTGTAACAGGGGCTGCTGGTGCGACAGGCAAGGTTATCCGTCAAACTTATGAATATATCCCATATCAACCAGGAAAATCAAAACTGATGATTTTTTCAGCGGTATTAGAAGCACAAGCTGGTGGAATAGCTGGTGTAATTAGTCGGATTGGTTGCTTTGACAGTGTAACTGAAAAAACAACTACTAATAAATCAGGGAATGGATGTTTTTTTGAATTAAATGGAACAACCTTGTATTCAGTTATCCGATTAAATGACGTTGATAATAAAGTAGCTCAATCAGCTTGGAATTATGATAAATTTAATGGTTCAGGACCATCTGGATTAACAATTACCGATTTTTCCAAAGCTAGAATTCTAGCGATTGACCAAGAATGGCTTGGTGTTGGTCGTGTTCGTTTTGGTTTTTTTATCAATGGTTATTTTCATTTAGGTCATTCATATAATCATTTCGGTGATAGTGCTATTACTATGCCATATACAAAAACTGCTAAATTACCGGTTAGACACGAAATTTCATCTACAACCGGAACCTATGCCGAAATGAGAATGATATGTTCAACTGTTTTATCTGAAGGTGGTTATGAACCAACTGGACCTAGTTTCTCAATTGGACAAAGAACAGGTATATCTGTAGGGACTACATTAGTTCCAATAATTTCAATCAAATTAAGAGAAGATGAACCTTATAATCGTAAATCATTAATTTTAAAATCAATGAGCGTTCTTAATCCATCGGCCACTCGCGGTACCCAATGGGACCTTTATATTTTCCCTAGCCAATCTAACATACTTGGTGGTGCTTGGAATAATGTTGATACAACCAATTCAAACGCACAATATAATAATTCAGCAACTGGAATAACTGCTTTGCCAACAGGTGTTCTAGTTGATTCAGGATACACTGATTTATCTTCTAATGCTGTCTATAATTTCGCGAAATATTTATCAAGTCCTCTTGTCAATAGTAGTATAACTGGAACATCAAAAGTTCTATGTTTAGCTGCGGTTAGAGTAAGCACAGGTGGAACAGATCCAACTATTAATGGTGCTCTTTCTTGGATAGAAATAGAATAACTTTACTTTTTTTTGTAAAAAAAAGTAATATCAAAAAAAACACCCTTTTTGTTAAAAAGGACGTAAGCCCCAAAAACACCCTTTTTAACAAAAAGGGCGTAAGCCCCAAAAACTTAATCTTTTGTAATCTTTTGTAATTACTTTTTTTCTAAAAAAGTATTTTTAATGTTTTATTTATTTCTAACAATAAAATAAAATAAATACTATATGTCCTATAGATATCGTGGGAGAATATATACTGATTTAGAATTAACAAATCAATTAGGTCTTAATTTAACAAGTACAAATACACAAATTAACCATACAGGGACAGGAACATTAGATATTGAATCAAACGGTATTATAAATATTGGAAAAACAGGTGGTAATGTCGTAATTAATGGGACATTATCTCTTCCAGATGGAGGAATAACTGGAATTGATACAGATGATATTCCAGAAGGCATAACAAATAAATATTTTTCAGGTAAAACAACAGATAATTTGACTGAAGGGATAACAAATCTTTATTTTACCAATCAAAGAGCAATTGATGGTGTTAGCGGTCATATCAACACCTCAAATGTTATTGAACACCCTAATTATCTTTATTTTACAAATCAAAGAGCTATAGATGGTGTTAGTGGTCATATTAACACCTCAAATGTTATTGAACACCCTAATTATCTTTATTTTACCAATCAAAGAGCCATAGATGGTGTTAGCGGACATATTAATACTGCAAACGTGATTGAAAATCCGAATTATCTCTATTTTACTGACCAAAGAGCCATAGATGGTGTTAGCGGACATATTAATACTGCAAACGTGATTGAAAATCCGAATTATCTCTATTTTACTGACCAAAGAGCCATAGATGGTGTTAGTGGTCATATTAACACATCAAATGTTATTGAAGACCCTAATTATCTTTATTTTACCAATCAGAGAGCAATTGACGGTGTTAGTGGTCATATTAATAGTGATAATGTAATTGAAGGTGTTTCTAATCTATATTTTACAACTCAAAGAGTATTAGATGTTATTAATATTACACTTACCACAGATGATATACTAGAGGGGACAACTAACCTTTATTTTACATCTCAGAGAGCCATAGATGGTGTTAGTGGTCATATTAATACCGCAAACGTAATTGAAGACATTAACTACCTTTATTTCACTAGCCAGAGAGCTATAGATGGGGTTAGCGGTCATATTAATAGTGATAATGTAATTGAAGGTGTTTCTAATCTATATTTTACAACTCAAAGAGTATTAGATGTTATTAATATTACACTTACCACAGATGATATACTAGAAGGGACAACTAACCTTTATTTTACTGACCAAAGAGCAATAGATGGTGTTAGTGGACATATTAATACTGCTAATGTTACTGAAAATCCTAATTATCTCTATTTTACATCTCAGAGAGCCATAGATGGTGTTAGTGGTCATATTAATACCGCTAATGTGATTGAAGACCCGAATTATCTTTATTTTACATCTCAGAGAGCAATAGATGGGGTTAGCGGTCATATTAATACTGCTAATGTTACTGAAAATCCTAATTATCTCTATTTTACGAATCAAAGAGCTGTTGATGCTTTAGTTGTTGCTGCGAATGATATTACATTACAATCAACAACTAAAAGTGTATTGATATATGGAGGTGAGGCAGCAGTTACGGATGCAATAAAATTAAATGCTCCTAATGGTGGCATTGATATTTATGGAGGAGTATCAGGTATTAATATTAACACCCCAGGAACATTAAATATTGGAACAACTGGTAATGTTAATATAACAACAGCTGTGGGGGCAACTATTAATTTTCATTCAAATATATTTGTCAATGGTTCGGAAACAGTTGGTAATAGTGATGGGGTTACTAATTATATCTTTCTTAAAAATTCAACAGATAATACAAAACATTGGAGAATATATGTTGATGATACAGGAGCATTAAATTTTGATAGGTTTAATGGAACTAGTTGGATAAATAAATCATCAATTTTGTAAACAAACTAGTAACAAAATTGAAAATTAATAAAATAAATATATCATATCACAAAACCATCAAAATGGCTTACCGCAATCACCCCGCACTCGCCAACGCGATTAAGGACCACCTGTCTACGGTGCCACCTACCATTGCTGTTGTACGCGATATTCGGCTCAAAGGGATCTGGACCCGGATGTACAATATGTCCCCCTACGACCCCTACCTCATCAACAATCGCATCCCGAAAACCGGCAAGACCTACTTGGAGACCGCCCTTGACCAGATCCGTATCGGAAATTACCAGTTCTTGGATAACAACCTATACGTCTTTGTTCAGGATCCGCGCACGAATTTGAAATTAACCATCTTGTTCTCCGTGCCATCCGGCGTCCGGGCGTAGACTTTTGCTACCCCCGCATCGTTTAAATTTTTTTTTCACCTATCCACTTAATTTTTACAAAAGCGAAAGCTAATATAATTTGGCTATTTTGTAAAATAATATGATAATAAAATTGAAATATAATAACATAAATATCTTATAAAAACTTTCCTCAATATCAACCTCAAAATGGCTGAACACATTGACAAACCTTGCGCGGTTGTCTTGACGACCGACAAAGACAGTGGTCTTGTTGAATTCGCAACCAAGTTTGAGCCGAAGCCTCAGACTGAGTTCAACGAGTGCGACCCTTACCTGCGTTCGCTCAACGGTTTGATGCTCGTTGTCAAGGCTAACCAGCTGATTGACATCAACAAAACTCCGTACTGCGAGCCCTACTACTTCGTCAAAGTCTTTGACGAAGAGCTGGACAGGGAAATCACTATCAAGCTCCACTATCCACCATATAAGCCCGAACCCACACCCAAGGCGAAAAAGAGCGACAACGACTTTGTCGCTGAAGCGGATGGTCTTTACGATTAACACCACCCTCTCCACTTAACATTTGGTTATAATTCCAATTTTTTCTATTTTTTTATTTTTTCTATTTTTTTATTTTTTCTATTTTTAATCAAATTGTGTAAAAAAGTAATATAACAGTATTTCTAGGATATAATATTACGGAGAAACATAAACATTCAAAAATGTCAACAATTAATTTACCCAATATTGAAGATGAAATTTTTAAATTATGGCAAGAACGTCAAATTTTTAAAGCCACACTTGAAGCATCTAAATCACGACCTCTGTTTAATTTTTATGATGGGCCACCCTTTGCCACCGGTAGTCCTCATTACGGTCATATTCTAGCAGCAACTATTAAGGACACTGTTTGTCGTTTTCAAACCATCAATGGTTGTTATGTTCCTAGACTGAATGGTTGGGATACCCACGGTCTTCCGATTGAACAACTCGGTGAAAAAACACTTGGTATCAAATCAGTTGATGATATTCATAAAATGGGAATCAACAAATTCAATCAAACCTGTAAATCGCTTGTTTTATCTTGTGCTTCAGATTGGGAGAATATTATTCCTAGAATGGGTCGTTGGGTTGATTTTGAAAATGGATATAAAACTATGGATTTTGAATTTATGAATGCAACTTGGGGTGTTTTTAAAGCCATTTCCGATAAAGGCTTGGTATATCGTTCTCTTACACCAATGCCTTATTCAACTGGTTGTGGTTCTTGTTTATCTCATTTTGAAGCCAAATCTAATTACCAAGACACCCAAGACCCCAGTATTGTTCTTAAATTTCCTTTGTTAGATTCCGAAATATCCGAAAAATTTAATGAAATTGATTATTCAATGGTTTCTTTTCTAGTATGGACGACAACTCCTTATTCGTTATCAGGTAATATGGGATTATGCGTTAACAAAAAAATAACATACTGTCTAGTAAAACAAGAAAAGCAAAACGAAAAGCAAGAAAAAGATATTGAGGATGTTATTCCAGTTTCCGAATATTTTATTCTAGCCAAGGAATCAATCAAAACCTGGGAACATAAAAATAATAAATTCGTTATCATCAAAGAATTTCAAGGTGATTACTTAGTTGGTATTAATTATCATCCACCTTTTAGTTTTAATAATCAATTGAAATCTAAATCTACAGGAAATAAAATTTTCACTGTTTTAGAGGATTCATATGTTAAAGTAGATGCTGGAACAGGTATCGTCCATCTTGCTCCAGGGATGGGTGAAGACGATTTCCGAGTTTGTCTTCGCGAAGGTTTAATTGATGTTAAAAACCCTGGGTCTATCCCGTGTCCGATTGATGACCAAGGTCTCCTAACTGTTCCAGAATACGAAGGGTTATATGTTAAAGTAGCTGATAAACAAATCATCAAAGATTTGAAAGAAAAAGGGTTCCTCTGGGAATCTAAAACCATTAATCACTCATATCCTTTTTGTTATCGCACTGACACACCTTTAATTCAAAAGTCAATTTCGGCTTGGTTCATTGACGTTCATTCTATTAATGATACGATTATCAATCTTAATAAGAATATTAATTGGATTCCTTCTAATGTCGGTGATGCGAGATTCGCGCAATGGCTAAGTACTCCACGGGATTGGTCATTCGGACGTAATCGTTTCTGGGGCACCCCGGTTCCCCTCTGGACATCACCGGATTTCAGCGAAATAGTCTGCGTAGGGTCCACCAATGAATTGGAAGAATTAGCCGGACTCGCGAAAGGTTCCATCACCGATATTCATCGCGAATTCATTGACCACATCAAAATCCCATCCACCAAAAACCCCGGGACCTTCCTCACTCGCATCAATGACGTCTTTGATTGTTGGTTTGAATCTGGCTCAATGCCTTACGGCAAATTCGCCGTTGAAAATAAACTAAAAGGCTCCGAGATTTATGATATTCTTAGTAATAATAATAAGAATTCTCAATTACGTGAAGAATTTCTGCGTTGTTTTCCAGCTGATTTTATCGGCGAGGGTCTAGACCAAACTCGTGGATGGTTTTATACACTTTTGGTGCTGTCTACTATTTTATTTGAGGATACGGCTTATAAAAATGTAATTGTCAATGGTCTTATTTTGGCGGCTGATCAGTCACAATCCCAGCAAGGTAAATGGGTTAAAATGTCTAAACGTCATAAAAATTATTCATCACCAATGGAAGTGGTTGTTAAATATGGTGCTGATGCACTTCGTTTATACCTTTTGGATTCACCTGTGACACATTCGGAACCCTTGAAATTCCAGGAAGAAGGGATACAACAAAAAGCTAGATTTCTAGTTCAACTATATAACTGTTTTCAATTCCTAGAATCAGAAACAAAACTATTAATGCTACAGAAAAACAAAAACAACAACAATACAGAAAATCAGTTGTTTGAATTAAAGGAATCAACACAGATTTACGACCAATGGATTTTGGGTAAATTGAAAGAGGTTGCTGATGCGGCGATTAAACATTATGGTGAATTCAAGTTGTATTTAGTTGTTCCACTTTTGATTGAGTTTGAGGAATTGTTTTCAAAATGGTATATTAATCTGGCTAAACATAATATGAAAGGATTGAATGGTTGTACGGTCCAGGTTGAATCACTTAGCACTCTTTGGAAGGTTCTTTATAATTTCGCAATCTTAATTTCACCAATTACACCTTTTATGTCTGAGAAATTATACAAAGAATTAAATCAATTGGTTGAATCACGTCCGAACTGCGAAAGTGTTCATATGGAATTACTAACTAATACGGTTAGTAAATTAACTTCGGAACCTTTGATAACTCGTAAGGTTAATTCAATGGTTGACGTTGTGATGTCATTTCGTGGCTTAAAGTCGGGTGCTGGGATTGGTATGAGAATGAAATCCAAGGAGTTAATTCTTAAACATACATCACAACAAGTTTTGGATGATATTAAGGAGCTAGAAAAGGAGTTATTGACAACTATTCGGGTTGATAAGATAACTTATCAGTTGTTGGATGTTTGTAATAATACTGATTTGTTTGTCAAGGTTAATTCTTCACCAGTTCTAGGAAGACAATTAAAGAAAGACTTGATGACAGTTTTGGAAATTATTAAAAACACACCACCAGCCGAATTAATTGGTAAGGAGAGTATTACTGTGATGGGATATGAAATACCATCGGATACTTGGTCAATTATTCCGCAAAATATGACACATAGTGATATATTGGTTGATTATACACAGAAGGGATTGTTGGTGCAATTGACAAAGGAAACAATAACAACAATGATTGATGATCAGGTTGAGTTGATGATTAAAAATATTCAAAAGGCTAAGAAGGATGCTAATCTGAAGGCGTATGAGATTGTGGATATTTATTTACATCTGAAAGACAATCAGCAATTTAATGATATTATTAATGAGGATTTGGATAATATTAAGGAACGTCTTCGTAGTAATTTGTTTGTAAATGATATTCGTCAGAATGATAAAGTAGATGAATTCACCAAAATTATCCAAAAAGCTGAAAATCAGTATTATTATTACGAAATCTGGATTTAACCCATTTCTTTCTTTTTTAATTTCTTTTTATTTACATTCAACGAATACTTCAGTATTCATTAAGTTAGTGCTAACTCTTTTTTCTTTTTTGTTCATTTGTAAATACGACATTTTGAAGTCGGCTTTATTATTTGTGCCGTTGAAGTTGATTGAGCCTTCAATTTCGGCGTAATTCCCTTTGGCATTAGCTTTGGTTTTACCGGATGGTATAAAAGTGAGTGTGGTGAATGTTCCGGTTGTTAAATCTTTTTTAGTTGGCCATTCTGCTCGGTATTCACGGGTGTGTAATTTTACGGTTTTTCCGATGTTTTTGTGTAAATATTCTTCGGATAATAGTTCTAATCCGTTTAATTTGACTGAATGAGAAGGAACCCATCGGTTGACACCTTTGGAGGTTGATAAAACAACCCAATAGTGTCCGTCATTACCTTTGGCGATTGTTCCGACTTTTTGAGAAGTGGCACTTTCGGATGGTGATTTGCGATTTTCCTTTTTTGCTGTTTTTTTGTTAACTGATTTTCTGGGTGACTTTTTAAGAGACTTCGGCATATTATTTGATTGGTTTTTATTTTCTTTGAGATAATATTTATTTTTTTTGTATTAAGTTTATTATTTTCTAGCATTATAATAAATAAAAATGGCTCTATCATATGAGGATATGATGTTTGAGTGTATTTTAGATAATACAGAAAATTCTAAAATAACACAAAAAAAAACTAAAATATCTAAAACATCTAAAACATTAAAAACATCTAAAAATACTTATTTTAATAATACTAAATCATCTTATAAAAAAATGGGTGTATTTTATAAGCCTTATAAAAATATAAAAGATTTTTATGATATTGTTAATAATATAATTAAAGATACTAATAATGATGATTCTGAAGATAGAAAACATTATTATTTATCATCACATATTGTGAGAGGTATATATACAACATTATTATACACACATACAATCAATATATTATTATGTATAAATAATGAAAATAATTCTTTTTTTAATAATATATCAAAATCATATGATTTTATAAAAAATGATACTAAAACACCAAAATATTTATTAGAAAATAGGGAACAATTTATATCTTTTTATGATACTAATATTAAAAATAATAATATAATTATAGATAATTTTAAGATAATACCTTTGATTAATGATTATTTTATAAATAAAGATTTTGTAAGAGTTATTGATATATTTAAAAGATATTTTGATTATTTTATAAATGAATATGAAAATAAATCAATTTCTTTTTATGTTGCAAATGAACATAGTAATTTTAATTTTGATACAAACAATATTAATAATATCATATTTAGAACAAATAATTTAGTAAAATCATTGAATTATTATTTAACAGAAAAAATAAATTATTTTGATATATATTATCAAAATAATAATTCAAAGATACAAAAATTATCAACAGTTAGTTATTCATCTTTTAATGTATTAAATAAAATAAATATATTGATTAATTATGAACCTTTTGGTATTATTAATAATGATGTTTTAATAAATTATATAAATAATAAATTAATGATTAATGGTTCAGTAATATTATTTTTTACTGCTTTAACTCCTATAAAATCTATATTAGTAAAAAGATTATCAACTATGTTTAAAAAAATAATTATAACTAAAACAACATTGGACCCAACTAATTTTTGGGTTTTAATTTGCAAAGGATATTCATTAAATAAAAAAAAATATAATATTGAAAAAATAGATAAATTTATTGATTATAGTTTTAATAAATATGCTGAAAAAACAGATAAATATTATAAAAATACATTAAAATTAAATTTAACAAATAAAGAATTAATAACAGAAATAAATAAAAGATATATTGAAATTTATAAATGGTCATTGAAAAATAATATTCCTGTTACAAACATTTATAGTGATTTTAATAAAAAACCAGAATTAATAAAAGAAAATAATGTAACCAGTTATTTATTTCCGAATCAAAAAGGAATTAATAAATCAGATATAAAATTATTTAATTTTAGTTTATACAGTGTTACTCCACCAAATGAATCTAAAAAAATAAGTAATACTATTAAAAATATATTTTTAGGATTTTTTAAATTATCTTATAATGAAATTTTAAAACTGTGTATTACAGACGGAACAGCTAATGTCGGTGGTAATACATTAAATTTTAGTGATAATTTTATAAAAGTAAATACAATTGAAATTAATTCAGAGGTTTTTGAAGCATTAAAGCATAATTGTATTAATGTATATCATCGTAAAAATATTATTTTTCATCAAGGGGATTGTACAAAAATAATACCAACATTAAAACAAGATATTATATTTATAGATCCTCCTTGGAATGGAGCATTTTATAAAGCATATGATAAATTACATTTATTTTTAGGAGATAATGATGTAGTTGATATCATAAAAGAATGGTATGATAAAAAGTTAGCTAGATTATATGTTATTAAATGTCCTGCAAATTTTGATTTCGATCCATTTATTATTAATTATAAACAATTATTTATTGAAAAATTAAAAAATTATAATCTTATTTATATTATAAATGTCACATAATACACGCAGATATTGGCATAGTGTTAGTACAAAACAAACAAAAAAAAAATTTTATAACAATACTAGTTTTGATAAATTACCAATTACACCAGAAAATTTAGAAAAATTACAAATTAAAGTTACAAAAGTATTAGGAAAAGATTATCATAATGTAGAAAGAAAAAATGATATTTTTTGGTTAAAACACGCAAATTTTAATAATAATCAAGAAAATATCAAAAGATATTATGAATTTTTGTTATTTTGTCTTAAAAAAATTAATCTGTTTAAAATAGGTCCTGATCAAAGCCAAAATAAAATGTTATATACGGTTGATAATCTAACTGAAAGTGATAAAAAAAAAATAGATAATAGTAGAGCATCTTATAATAATTATAATAATTCACAAGAAGTTCCATCTATTAATCAAATTTTAGAAAAAAATGAAGTATTAATTGATACAAAAACTAAAAATAAATATTTTGATGAAATGAGTTCAGAACAAGTATTAGCTATATTAAAAGAAAGAATTAAACAGTTAGAAATTTGTTCTAAAAAAAGAGAAAAAACTCAGAGAACATATTATAATGAAGAATTTGTAAGAGAAAATGACTTAATTAATAAAAAAGGTGAAAAAGATTTAGATGTCATTTCCGATTCAATAATATGGAATGAAAGAATTTTTAATTCATTAAAATTATTAGATGATGAAAAATTTGAAAGATTATATAATTATTGGACTACTGGAGAAGACAAAAATCAAAAAATAAAAAGACTGATGACTTTTTTACCTTTAGAATTGTTTATAATTGCAAAAACAAATAATAATGTTAATGATAATGACAATATTAGAATTGATAAAGAAAAATTTAAACAATTTTTAATGACAAATGGTAAAATTAATAAACAAAATTTTCAACAAATTGTTTTAGGTTTTGATCTTGATATAAAACAAGATTATTCACATAATTTACCATCCGCATATGATACAAGTATTGTTAATAACGATTTATTATTTTTAAATTATTCTATGATTATGGATATTAAAAAAAAAACAAATTGTTATTTGTGTGATTATAGTATTTATTTAAATTTATTATTACTGTTTATGAATAGTTTAAGTAGAAGTAAAACATTTCCAATTATTTTTAAATTACCTCAATATGAATATTCGTATAATCAACCAAGTGATAGTTATTCTTTTAGAACAAGTAAACAATATTCACCAAATAATTTATTTGACAATAATAGAAAATTTATTGGTATGCATTTAATAAGATATTTTGTAAATGTTAATGGGAAGAGATTTTTAAAAATATTACCAATATTTATATTTAATAATTTAGAATATGAGTTAGAAACATCTTCTCATATGTATTCAATTTATTCTGGAGTTGAATTAGAAACTGTTCATACTGATTTTTTTATGTCAAGAATAGAAGACGGAGAAATTAAAGGTAGATTATCTATAACTCATCAAGAATTATATGATTTATCAAAATATTATAAATTAATACCATATATTATGAATAACAATAATAAAGAATTATTTTTTACAAAAAAACATCATTCAGATGAAAATTTAAAAAAATTAATTGAACTATTAAATATGAAACCAGTTAAAATAGTAAAAAGTAAATTATTACAAAATAAACCAGCAAGATTTAAAATTGTTCCTTATAATAATGAATCTGAAATTGATTATCAAAATGGAGCTTTTTATGAAATTATGAAAACTCAAACTAAAGAACAAGAAGCTGTATTAGAAACTTTTCCTGAATCAGAACCTGTTGATGAACCTGTTTTAGCAGCAGCTGAATCTGAACAAAAAACAATGGAAAACCAAAATCAATCTAAAAAATTTTCTCATCAAAAATCATCTATGGAAATGAATCATATAGGCAAGTTACACTCTAATAAAAATATTCCAAATAATACAAGTCCATTTACCCCTAGAAAATATTCTAAACCTGGAACATTTAAAGGACCATCTCGTGAAAGACTTGTAAAAGGTGGTGCAAAACGTAAAACAAGAAAAAATAAAAAATCCAAAAAAACAAAACATCGTAAATAAATTTATGTTTTTACTTTTGATATTATTTATTTTCTTTTTATATAAAAAAAGAAAAATGGCAAATCGTCAATTGGTAAAATACCAACCCCCAAACGGATTTAATAACATAGAAGGTGTTATTAATGCTACACCATTAGCAAAAAAAAATGATTATGAATTAGCTAATCTAGCAACCGTGATTGTGAATTCAGAAAACACATCTAATAAATCACCTTTTGAAAAAGTATATGGAGACTTATCATTTACTGCATCTTCTGTAAAAACCCAATACAGACTAAATGCCCAATTTGAAATGTTTTTGTTATTAACAGCATTTGGTGGTTATCAAGAATTAAATATAAATACAGAAAAATTTACAAAAGAAAAACAAGATTTTATACGCAATTATTCTAAAAACATAGATAAAGAATTAACAGATATTACTAGTCCTTTATTTAATAACCCTTCTTCCATTTTTTCTTTTTTAATCGAAACATTAGTTATGCACATAGAACTTGCTGAAATCAAAATTGAAGCATTACAAAAAAAATCTAAAAATGATACCCTTAAACAAAAAAATTATTTCTTTTTTAAGCAACATTATGAGGATGATATATTAAAATTTCTTATTCAAGAATTAAAAAATATAAATAGTTCCATAAATTTTTCGTCAGTTCGTTCAAAGATTGAATATTTAGATTTTTCAAAACTCATTAATGATGAAAAGCGGTTAATTCAAGTAATGATTGAAAATTTAAAATTAATATCAGTAGTATTATCATTATCAAAATATCCAGAATTATATAATAATGTTGATCCAAATTTATTATATGATTTAAAATATCAATTAGAATTACTTACATTCAGTAGAAAATTATACGAAAATATATCCTTGAGGGAAGACAAAATACCTTTTATATTTGAAGCAATAAAAAAAATTTCTTCAGAAATTTCTGATGAAATTTCAACACAAAAAGGTGGTTCAAAAGGTAAAACCAGAAAATCTAAAAGAACAAAATCAAGAAAATCAACCAAACGAACAAAACATCGTAAATAAAAATAAAAACAAAAAATTAAAAGCTAAAATAAAAAAATGAATCCAAAAGTTAGTTATTTATTTATTTAATCAAGAAATAGCATCGCGAACAAACAAACAATCATTGAAATGATAATCATAATCAGATTCCCATCAATTACCTTTTTATCTAAATCGTTAAACTGATATTGATATAAATCCATATCAGAATCATTATTTGAAGATGACAAGCCCTTTGTCAAGTCCTTTGTCATATATGCTCCTTCCAGGTCGTATCCGAATTTGCGATAATATTCCCGGACACCAACACCAGAGATAATCGCCATTTTCGTGTATCCCACGCTTTTCGCGATTTCTTCCGCCTTCACGATAAGTTTACGACCAAATCCCCGATGTTGAACATCGCTACCATTTCGTGTAGTATCGTTTACCCGGTTAACTCGCCCATAGACGTGTAATTCACGAATAAAGGCGCATCCATTCAATAATGGAACTCCATTTACAACCTTACTCCGCTTAGTTTTTTTATCATAATCTTCAACGTATCCAGCCGAAGTTGACAAACGAAGCCGGCAAAAACCATAAATAACCCGTTCATCAGGTGTTTCAAAACTAAGAAAATAGTCCTCGCCATCCGAACCATTATATTTACGAACCATTAAAATAGCCTCGTCAATACGTGCCATTCGGTCAGGCTTAGAACCAACTTCGCGACAACGAATACAACGACATTCCATTCCATTCTTTTTCATTTTATCTTGAATAACTTGTCCTAAATTAGAAATAGGATTACCAGCTATCGCATAAGACGGAAGAGCATCACGACCCATCCGATTAATACGCATCCAAGGATTAATACGTGTCATAAATGACATCACAATCGCTTCCATATCTTCATTAGGATAAGGTTTATATTCACCATCCAAGAACCATTTTTCAATCTTAGTCCAAGGAGTTGTTTCACAAGGATAAATCTTAATCTGATCCGCTTGTAAATCAGGATTATGAACGATCTGGAAAAACAAACCTTCATCATCCGCCTGGGAAGCACCAGGTAATTGCGGCATTAGATGAATATCAACCTTCAAGGCAACATCCTTTAAATTCTTAATCGCCCGCAAAGTGTCTTCATAATAACATTCACGATTAACCTTCTTAAGAATACGATCATCAATATGTTGAACACCGATTTGAACACGAGTGCATCCATATCGGAGAAGTCGTTGGATTTCCTCCGAACAAATCTGGTCTGGTCGGGTTTCTAGAGTTAAACCAATAATACGAACCAATGTGGTTTCATTAATTAACTTTTCTTCTTCCAAACTTAAAACATCACGACGCTCAATCGTTTTATTATCGTAAAAAGTATTGGCTGAATAATAAAGACGTGTAATGAACCATTCTTGATAATCGGGTTCATAAGAATCCCAGGTGCCACCTAGAACTAGAACTTCCAACTTATCAATGTCGTGTCCGCAAAGAAACAAAGTTGTAATACGTTCATCCATTTGTTGAATCGGGTCATAATCATTCCGGAGACCACGTGCAGCGGTGGGACCATCGGAAATATAACTGCGAACACCTCCAGGTTGTTGAGGACAATAAGCGCAATCATACGCACAACTAAATCCCTTGCCAAACGGAGTCGGAGAGGTCATTACGGAGACACTAATGATACCGCTATCCTCGCGAACAACGTGATTACGCGCGAATTCGCGAAACATCTTGGATGGTTTAATACGACCTTCGGACAAAAGAGTAAAATAGGCATAATTCATTGCGGCGACACCGACAATAGCGTGAATTTCCTTTTGGACGATTTTAATCAGATTATTCCAATCCTTTTTAGTAAATGTATTATCGGATAATTCAATCCGCTTGATTAATTCTAGAACAAAACTTTCGGCTTGTTCTTTAGTACAATTTTGGTAAATTTCTTGTGACTTGAGAAATTTAGTATTACCTAGATTTTCAATATCGTGGATGATTTTTTGATTAGTTTCACACATTTTAATTATTTTGATTAATTATTAATGATTTGATTAATGATTAAAGATTTATGAAAAAAGTATAATATAAAAATAAATCAATTTTTTATTACAAAAATAAATTAAATAATCAAAGAAGATAAAAAGAAGATAAATGTCAAGTTGTTTAATATTTCCGAATCAGTTATTTGAATTAAAATATTTTCCCAAAGATAATGTTCCTAGAAAGGTTTATTTATTGGAGGAACCAGTTTTATTTGGTTATCGTAATAAAAGACTTAATTTCAATAAATTAAAATTAGTTCTTCATAGAGCATCAATGAAATATTATGAATCTTATTTAAAGAAAAATAATATCGATGTTGAGTATCTAGAATTCAATGATTTAAAAACATCAACCTCAGCCGGATACAAAAAAATCAAAAGTGATAAATCCCCTTTACTGACTTTTAATTTAACCGATCATTTTTTAGAAAAGAAGATGAAGAAACTTTTTCCGAATATAATGTTCCTAGAAAACCCAAATTTCTTAGTATCACAAACAAAACTAAAAGAATATTATGACAACAACAAGTCAAAGAAGATAATTAATCAAGGTAATTTCTTTAATTGGGTAAAATCCGAAATTGATGTTTTAACAAATGTAAAATCTTATGACACTGAAAATCGTAATCCATTACCGAATAGCGTAAAAATACCTGTTCTAGGAACAACACCAACGGAAGATAAAAAATTTATAAAAGATGCCATTGATTACGTCACCAATCACGCTGCTTTTAAAGACAATTGTGGCCCCACATCCGAAAATTTAGCCGATAATTGTTGGTTTCCAGTCAGACATTCTAGTTCAGAAGAATGGTTAAAGAAATTCATCAAGGAACGTCTATCAAAGTTTGGGGATTATCAGGATGCTATTATTTTGCAAGAGGTTTCTAAAAATAAAGAAGGTGCTAGAAGTCTGTTTCATTCTTTGATTGCTCCGATGTTTAATATTGGATTATTATCACCTCATCAAATTGTTGAAGAAATAATGAAAGAAAAATCAAATAAATCAATTGGTATGAATAATATTGAAGGGTTTTTGCGTCAAATCATTGGATGGCGTGAGTATCAACGTTATTGTTATTTATTTTATTATGATGAAATGACCAAGCCTAATATTTTTGGTAATAAAGGTAAACTGTCAAAGAGTTTATATGATGGAACAACTGGTGTCCCTCCGGTTGATGAAGCTATCAAGGATGCTTTTAATTATGGTTATTTACATCATATTCAGAGATTGATGGTGATGTCTAATTTTTTCAATTTAATAAATCTAAATCCGAATGAATCATATAAATGGTTTATGGAATTTTCGTTGGATTCATATGATTGGTTGATGATACAGAATGTTTATTCGATGGGTATGTGGGCTGATGGTGGTTTAAGTATGAGAAAACCATATATTTCAACGGCATCTTATGTATTAAAGATGTGTAATTTATCAGAAAGCAATGTAAAAACAAAAAAAGAAGGAAATAAAACAACAACAACAAAAACAACTGATCAACTGGATTGGGTTGAGGTATGGAAGGCTTTATTCTATAATAAAATATCGCATCATTCGGAAATATTTAAAAAGACACCTTATATTTTCCAATTAAAAGTTTGGGAAAAGATGAATAAAGAGGAGCAATCTAGATTATTAAGTCTAGCAAATACTTTTATTCGTAAATTATAATTTTCATCCTTCAATTAAATTTCATCCTTCAATTAAATTATTACCGTTATCTTCACTTACTGATTTTGGATTTTTATTTTTAATGCTAAATTTTTTAATAACATAAATTGTTAATAAAAATACAATACCGAATGATATTTTATACATAATATTTGATGTTTTTGTGCTAAAATAACCAAAAATAACTGCTAAGACAAAATTAATAATATCACCAGTTCCAAATCCGAACCATCCAGTTGATTTAGTTTGTGTTTCGGGGTCAAGTAAAAGTGTTGTTCTAGGAACATCTTTATCGGAATTTATTTTTGTGTCTTGAACTGGAATTGTATTTTGTGTTTCAATTTCTTGATTTTGTGTTTGATTAACTTCTATTTCTTTTTTTTCTTCGGAATTTTCCATTTTATGGAAATGTAGAAAATATATAAAATTAAAAAACGAACACGAATACAAAGATGATTGTTTATTACAAGTATTTTTTATAGGTTGCGAGGGCTTTGACACGATTTGCCGAATAGTCAACGATTGGCGATGTATATTTGACATCCGGATATTTGACGTGTGATACGTTCCACGTGTGTAAGTCTTTCGCCGGGATATCTTTCAATTGAGGCAGCCATTTTTTGATATATTCGGCATTTTTGTCAAACTTCTCGGATTGTGTCCAAGGGTTAAATATTCTAAAATAAGGTTGTGAATCAAACCCACCACCAGCCGTCCATAACCAGCCACCAACATTACTACAAGGATCATAATCCAGTAGATTCTGTGCGAAGTATTTTTCACCTAAACGCCAATCGCATAAAAGTGTTTTAACCAAAAAACTCGCAACAATCATTCTAGCGCGATTATGCATAAAACCGATTGTGTTGATTTGTTTCATCGCCGCATCAACAACCGGAAATCCGGTTTCACCGCGACACCATTTTTCAAACATCGTCGGTGTTCCGGTCCATTTAATTTTATCAAATCGTTCATCCATCGCGTGACCGGCTAGAACTTTGGGATTAAAATAAATTGCTTGGGCATAGAAATCGTGCCAGTATAATTCGTTAAAGAAAGCGCTAGAAGGTGGTAAATTCTTTTTAAAACCGTAATAAATTTCGCGAAGAGATACACATCCGAATTTGATGTAACCGCTGAGGAAAGTTGTTTTGTAGGTTAGGTCATTTCTATTTTTGACATAATCTACGAATTGTTTGGAATTTTGGATTATCTTCAGACCTAATATCCGACCTCCGTTAACATTTAAATCTGGATTATGTGTATAATATTTGGTTAAAACATCAGACCCTTCACTGCAAATTGATTTTAATTTAGACTTGTGTAAGGATTTTAATTTATTAAAGTATTTAGTTGGAAATGAGACTGGTTCTTCAACTTTTATTTTGGATGCTTTATTGAAATAAGGAGTATATTTGGTATATGGAAGACCTCCATCTGTTTTAACGGATTCTAGTTTAGTTAGGGTATAATCTTCCATTTCAACAAACTCAACTTCTGTACCATACTTTTTTTTTAAACCATCACTGATTTCTTTAGAACGTTTTTTGGCATATGGTGTGTAGTCCATATTAGAGTAAACTTTGGTAATCGTCGGGTCAAACTTGATAATTTCGGATAAAACAGTCATATCATCGTTAGTGTAAAATACACTGAGACAACCTTTAGTTTGCGTTTCAAGGTCTTTTAGGGATTCGTGCATAAATTGAATGGAATTACTGCTTTTGTATTTGTTTTTATCAGTGACTTGGTTTGAGTTGACGATAAAGATGGGATAAACAACATCAGAATCCTCACAGGCTTTTAATAATGTTGTATTATCATCTAATCTAAAATCACGTCTAAAAATAAATATTGATGATGATTTTGACATTTCTTTTTATATTATATTATATTATTTACATTATCTTATTTACATTATTTTATTTTTATTATGAAAATTAAAAGTTAAAAATTAAAAGTTAAAAATTAAAAGTTATCAATAACAATATTATGTATTTTGGTTGATAATATAATTATACATTCCATCCAAACTGAATTTGTGTTTTATTTTGTTATATTCATTGAGCATATTATTATAAGCATCTTCATTAATGTTTAATAATATGTTTTCTAGTTTATTAATTTCAGAAATATTTATGGAAATGCAAAATTTGGAATAATCAACTTCTGGGTCATCTTTATAAGGTAACCATTCAACATCATTCCAAATATAGATCGGAATGACTCCGAGTTGTAGGATTTCAAAGAATCTGAAGCTAGACCGTCCGTATCCGCGTGGAGCCAAAGCGAATTTGGAGTTTGCGGTCAGTATTATGAATCTATCTTGTTTTTGTTTATCAACATTATTAGTCCAAGCACTTGGAACGTTTAATATAAAATTTGGATTATTTTTGAGATAATTAATCATATTATGTCTGACATATGGTGCTACGTTATTTGTTGTAATTGAACCTACAAATGAACATAATATTTTTTTTTCAGTAAATGATTTTCGTGGGATGTTTTCTAATGTATTACGTACATCTTGGTAAATCAAAGGTAAAGGAATATTTCCGGAACAAGCACCATAAATAATAGTATTAGAAGGTAAAATTAAAAAAACGGCGTCATCGTGTTGAACGACAGTAAAATATCCATCCGGAGATGGATTTTTTTTGACCCATAAATCTAGGTTATATTGCATTATTTTTTTTTTAGATTGAAACCAATCTTCAATTTGGAAATTAGTCCAAAGGGCTGGAATGTATTTTCGTTTGGTAGTTGGATTTTCTTGCATAAATTTTTTAAGAAAATATTCTTCTAGGTACAATCCATTCTTAAAAGGTGGATAGACAACATTGGTTTTATGATAAAATAGATTTCTAGGTTCAATTAATTCCATTTTATCAATTTTATTAATTTTAATTATTATTATCTTATGATACAGGTTAAAGTTAAATTAAATTAAATTAAATCAAATCAAATCAAATCAAATTAAATTAAATTAAATTTGGAAATGACTAAAGTGGTCAAATGGGTAAGATGACATATAACCGAATGGGAAACGGTATGGTTTACGGTACAGTGGTTTTTCGTAAAAGACAGGTTTATTAGGATGTGACTTCCAGAAATAAAAAGGTGCTTGAGTGTATAGTTCCCAGCCTTTAGCATAGTTTCCTGGTTCGGAATTTAGTTGAAAACCGGATGGACTAAATTTTTCTCCTTTTGTTTGTTGTGCTTGTTCCTTAGCGGCTTTTTGGCTTTCTAGGAGTAAATTAAAGTCGGTAATTAATTCTTGGGTGTTCATTTCTTCAATGGTTTTGTTGTTGTTATTGTTATTGTTATTGTTCATTCCGGTTTCATTCATTTTTGTACCAATACCGAATAAACAAACAATTATTAAAGCAATCACAATGGTAGATAAAAGAGGAATATCCATTTATATTTACTTTTATATTTACTATTTAATATCTATTAAGAATTTTTTCTTTTTTTTATTTTAGAATTGTGTTTCATAAGAAGACATTCTTAAACTTTTATTATATCCTCCTGGTTTGTCATCTTTCATTTTTAGATATTTTATAGATTTATTAACTAGATTAATGAATTCGGGGTGATGAGTTTTTTGTAAAATATAATCTGTGAATTTGAAAAGTGATTTGGGGTGTGGATCAAGTGGATTTTTTAGCCATTCTAGGAACTCAATATCATATAAAACATTTGCTCCTTTGATAATATGGTATGAAAGAAGACTGGTTGTTTGTTCTAATTTAGGTCCTTCTTTTGCGTTACCGTCTATTTTTAAAAAATCTGTAAAATCGGTTGATGTATTAAAGACGTGAATAAATATTTTGGCAATTTGTAGAAGAAAGAATTTTTTCTCTTGTTTCCAAAGAAATATTCTGATTTGATTGATTATATTAATATTAATATTAAAATCCAAATCTTCTGATTGTTTTTGGTTTAAGTAATAAATTTGGTAAGCATTCGCAAATGAGTTTAAAAAAATGGCCAAAGTTTCTGTGTAAGCTTCATAAATTCTAGTTTTAGTATTGGGTGCTATTTGAAAATGCTTTTCTAGATTAATGTTATCGTTTTGATGTGATAAATCCAATGAACCATCAAGATTATAAAAATGGATTGATTCGTGTAATATGACTTTGAAGTGTTCTTCTTTACGCCAAATAGTGATTGTTTGGTAATCGGTGCTTCCGGAATTAACTTCTTCTGGTCCGAATAATTGTCCTTTTCTAGGTAGTTTTTTTAATTGATCTGTTAAAAGAATTTTGAATTTAATTTTAGGTGGTTTTCCGGTAACATATAATCTAGAAACGGATTTCATTCTAGCATAGAGAAAGCGCCAATAAATATTATCGGCTGGAATATTTTCGTTTGATAAGACTATAAATTCTAATTCGGAATCATTAAACTGATATTCGTATTTAAAACCATTTTGGATATTTGTTTGAATATTAAATGATGTAAACATATTGTATTGTTCCAGTTCAATTAATAAATCATTTATAACTTCTTTATTTTTCCCAGATGAATGATTTTGTTTTAGGTATTCTAGGTATTGTATAAACGATTTATGATTTTTAAATGGATAATAAATTTCCTGGTTATATTTATTAACCCATTCGCCTAAAGCTTTTGATTTTTGCTTGCTCCCCAGAGCTTTATTTAATTCAGATAATAAAATTGGGTCAATGATTGGTTTTGTTGAATTTTGATTTTGGTTTTGATTTTTATTTTGGTTAAAAGATGTATCTAGAATACCTGTTTTAAACAATGTATCTAAGAAGGTTTCTATTTTATTTTTGGAGTTTGGTGTATTGAGGTGATGTTTTTGATTGATATTAATTTTTAAGCTAGACGGATTAAATTCTTTAATTAATTGATGATAGCATATACAATATTTGTTCATCCAATTAAAAATAACTTGTTCGTCATTCTTTCTAGATAAAAGTGATGTTCTAGGTTTAAAATCATTGATTTCCTGATTTAATTTTAAAAGTGATTTATCTAAATGTAAATTCATTATATTCTATTATATTATATTATATCCTTACTTTTATAGAATATAGAAAACAAAAATAAAATAAAAAAGGTAAAGTAAAAAATTAATATTAAAAAAATTTAAAAGAAATCTTCATCGTCATCTTCCTCTTCTGAATCATCTGCTTGTTCAATTATTTGTTTAATATTAGTTTTGTGTTTATTATAAAATAGGTTATTGATTGTTTTTATTGCTCCAGAAGCATTCATACCTCCGCGTCCTGTGTCTAAATCTTTGATAACTTGTCTAACATCACCTAAGAATGTTTCAGAGTCTTTTGATGAGTTTTTATATTCTTCTTTTCTAGGTTTTTCTGTGGTTTTTGTACTTATCTTATTATTCTTTTCTGAGTTTTTAGATTTATTTTTATAATAACCTGGATTAAGTTTTTCTAATCCAATCTCTTTAACTTCATCTTCATCATCATCCTCCTTATTTTTTTTGTCATTTGCTTTTTTATCATTTACTTTTGCTTTTTTATCTTCTTCTTCAACTTCTTCCTCAGCTTCCTCTTCTTCTTCTGATTTTTTTGTCGGTGCTGGTTTGGTGTTTTTAGTTTTTTTTTCATCATCAACGATATTTTTGTCTTCACCATATACTGGTGTTTTGACGGATTCAAACCCTTCTTCTACAACCTGACTAGAAGGATGTTTAGGAAAATATAATGCTAATAATGAGAAAGTTAGCATAAATCCAAGTGGTGTATTATATTTTGTGATTAGAATAATAGAAAATATGAGGATAATTAAAATCAAAGGGTTATAAACATATTTGTAATAAATATCTGGATGAGGTCTTAATGCGATAGTATATCCAATTATAATAGCGATTAAAAAGTATGAAAAAATCTTATTTGTCCAAATCTGTTTGTTAAAATGATTAAATAACTTCAAAAGATATTCGGCTTTCATTTTATATTCTTATTTTATTATCCTATTTTTTATTTTTAGATTTTTTATTTTATTTTGAAAAAAAAAGAAAATAATTAAAAACTTAAAAACTTAAAAACTTAAAAAACTTAAAAATTTGGTGGACCTTCTTTTATTTTGAGGTTACTATATAATCCACCAATGCTTGTTGCCATATTAGTTATAGCAGCACTCGGTGGTTTTTCAATCGGAACAAAAGCCGAAGATGGTGAAGGAGAAATACTTTTCACTGGTGTAATTGTTTCGGTGATAGTTTCAACTGCGGTGTCAATTATTGTTTCTTTTGACAAAACAAAATAATAAAATACAGCAACTGCTCCAGCTACCAATGTAAAAATCTTAACATATGACAATTTATTAATTTCAGCTTTCTTTTTTTTCTGGTCAAAGTGAAATAAACCAATGGCAATAAGGCCTAAAACAACAGCTAATACGTATGGACTATTCCATTCAATCATTTCTAATAATAATTTAAAATATTATTAGCAAAAATTAGTAAATATTAAACGCTAAAAAAGTAATTTTAATAATTGTTTGATAAAACCAATCGGATAATATCGCGACCAAAATCTTTAACCTTTGCTTCACCGATTCCACTAATATTGCGTAATTCTTGTTCTGTTTTCGGATTATTTTTAACTATTTCTTCCAAAGATTGATTGGTAAAAATCCGATATGAAGCACATTTTAGTCTTTTAGACTCTTCATTGCGATAATTAATGAGTGCTTTATACAAAGGTAAATGTGTCAAGTTATATTTTTCTTGAAGATTATCATTCATTAATTCTTCAGCGAATGATTTTTTACCAATATCACAATCGGTTTCTTTAACTTTTCTGGTATTTTTAATAGTTTTCTTAGTTGTGTCGGTTTGTGTTGGTGGTTGCGGTTCTTCAATAAAATTAATTAATGAATATTTGGGGTTGTCAACAAATAAATTAATTGTTGGTATTTCTTCTATATTTGGGTTTATTTCCAAATTTTCAAATAAAACTGTGGATTGGTATTTAATTGATACTTTTAAAATATTTTTGTGTATCATTTTAGTAATCAAGCGATTAATATTTAAATTACTCATTAACGGAGCTTCTTTGTCATTTTGATAAAGATCACGGAGTGTATTTTTAGTCATAATAGTTTCTGTTTTGGACTTAATAATTTTTACAATTCTAGCAACACTCTCATCCATATTTTTTTCTTCAAAATTGGATTTTGTTCTAAGACAATTATCACACATACCATTACACCAATTAACTTTGTCTTCTATTTTTTCACCAAAATAAGAAGATAATTGTGAATGTCGGCAATCAATCACATTTTCTATTAAATTAATCATTTCATTCAGTTTATTAATTTGAAAATTAATATACGTTTCTTTGTTTTCCGATATATCTACATCTAGAAATTCCACATCATCATAATTAGTCATTGAAACACCATAATTAAAGTTATTATTATTAGATTCTATGGTTTGATTTCTTTTAAAAATATTGTCATAAAACACTCTGTCTTGATAAGCATAATATAAAATACAATCTGATGGTTTACCATCTCTACCGGCGCGTCCAATTTCTTGATAATAACCTTCAATTGACGAAGGTAAATTATAATGGATAACAAACCGTACATCTGGTTTATCAATTCCCATTCCAAAAGCAATTGTTGCTACTATAATATTAATTTGACCCGATATCCATTTCTTCTGGATTAGTTTGCGAATATTTTGATTTAATCCGGCGTGATAATGACTAACCTTGAAATAATTTTCCAGGTAAGTCGCAACACGTTCAGTTTCGCGACGAGAATGACAATATATAACACCGCATTGTTCAAAATAATTATTCTGAATTAAATCGCGTAAATTGGATAAAATAGTATCATTGCGATTGATGATTTTAATATTAAGATTGGGGCGAAAAAATCCGGTGGTTTCAATGTGTGGATTTTTGAGTTCCAGTAGATTGATGATATCTTCTTTAACAAGAGGGGTCGCTGTTGCGGTAAGAGCAGTTATCTTTATCTCCGGGATGTATTTTTTGACCATTTTAAGTTTAAGATAACTATCCCGAAAATCGTGTCCCCAGGTTGAAACACAATGTGCTTCATCAATAACCATTCTTGCGAGTTTATCTTCTTTGTATAAATCACTTAAAACCAGGATTATTTTATCATCCATAATAATTTCTGGTGTGACATATAATAATAAATAACCATCAATATGTTTTAATTTCTTCAATAAATCACCTTTTTCTTTTTTACTGATATCTTCGTTAATAAAAGCGACATTGACATTTTTTTGTTTTAGTTGATGTATTTGGTCCTCAATCAATGATTTAAGAGGTGATACAATAATTGTAACTCCTTTTGCGACGATGGCTGGTAATTGGTAGCACATTGATTTACCAGATCCTGTCGGGCTTAAAATTAAAAGATCACCGTCAAGATGATTCATTATTTTTTGTTGAAACGGTTTTAATGAATCAAAACCGAAATATTTTTTTAAAGCATTTTTTAAAATTTCATTCATTCCAAATTTTGATATAGATATGTGCTATTCTTATATATATCATTCAAATCAATTTTATATCCTTTTTATTATTCAACTAATTAAAATTAAAATAAAAACTAAATAAATAAATAACTAAATAAATAACTAAATAAATAACTAAATCAATGTCTGGTGAGAACGGTGAATTTTTACCATTATTTGGTATAGTTTGCTTTGGTGTTGCTTTTTTTTATGTTTGTTGTAGAAAAATAAAATCATTAAAGGATGAGATTGAGAGTCCTACACATACACAAATAATAAATGAAGAAGTTGAATTATTGAGGAATAATAGAAGAACCTCTGAATTACCGCCTTATAAAATCAGGGATGACCCACCTGTATATGAAGTTTAATTTTAGCTATTCTAGGTATAAAAATATATAAAAATTGAAAATAATTACTGGTTATATTAATAATGTGATTGTTGTATTCTCACGGAACAGAGAATAGACAATCATTTTTTCTTTTTCTTTTTTATTTTTTCTTTTTTTCTTTTTTTTGGGATTTAAACCCTTTTTTTGTAAAAAAGGGTTTGGGTTTTTTGGGATTTAAACCCTTTTTTTGTAAAAAAGGGTTTGTGCTCATCGTAAATTAATAAATAAATTAAACATAATAAAAATTAGCTTAAGAAAATCCCTTAATTGTTTAATTATACTAATTACCAAATCCACTCCTTAAAAATTAAAATGAGCAAAGTTGCCACCTCCCAATTTGA
>JACCDX010958788.1_pt1 | contig 55396 bp, 56 predicted proteins | sample 7449681 | NCBI WGS metagenome assembly JACCDX01 (sample SAMN15323450, study PRJNA562643) | freshwater metagenome | isolation source: river surface water | place: USA:Blue River Watershed | collected 2017-08-18
CCCTCAAACGTACGTGTCTACCAATTCCACCACCCGCGCGATCGGAACTATCAGAGATGAAGTTCCGTTAAACCTTGTTTTCGAACTCCTGTCAAACCCTGCGGAAATTCAGCTTAAAAGTCGAGCAGTTGCGGATTCGCAAAGAATCCGTGGGGAATTTTTCGGAATCTCCTCAAAAAACTCTTATGGAATCTCAAAAATTCTGAAATTTATGTTTTATTTCAATAAGTTGGTGTGACGAGTTGAAAAATAAAAAAGCGCGCGTAGTATCTAACCTTTCTCAGCCCTCCCACTGTCTTAAGAGCAGGAGCACGGATGCTCCGGAGGGAACGACGGGAAAGTCCAGGATGGAGTTTCCTAGTTCTCGGTAGACGAAGCCGAAGAAGCCAAGGATTTAAAAAAATCTTCGAAGGGAGTTGGAGATGGCTGCAGAGCTGAACGTGGTTTTTATGTTTGTCGGTGCTTACTCGGTCGTTGTTTTGACCTCGATTTACACCTCCCTGGTGTCCAGTCGAAGCCGGCGACGATAGAGCGAGTTCCGTGGTTCCTCCTAAAGTGGTTGTTTTAAAGGCTGGAGAGGGTTTGGTGGTTCCCCTTTTTGGCCTTAAGCGGAGCGCAAGCTCCGCTTTTTTTTTGCCCAGGGTCATGCTAGGTTGCCCCCTCAGCAAAGGCCCTAAAATTCATGAAGCTTTCTGACTTGAGATTCGACTATCCGGAAGAATTGGTGGCCACGCAGCCGTCCAGGCCTTCACGCGTGCTTTGGGTGGAAAACAAGCAGCCAGTCGAAATCACTTTGCGCGAATTGATCACTCGCATTCCGGCCGGCGATGTTTTGGTCGTGAACAACACCAAAGTTCTCAAACGCCGAGTCTTCGCCGACACCGCCGAGATTTTGTTTCTGGGGAAACTCAACCAGCCTGGCGAATTTTGGGAAGTTCTGTTTCCCTCCAAGAAGCTAAAAGTCGGAGATGAGATCGAGCTGCCGCTTGGAGTGAAAATGAAACTCCACTTGAAGGGGCGACCGCAAGTGGTTGAAATCAGCAAACCTCTGGATGAAAGCTATTTTGAAAAAGTGGCCGAGCTGCCGCTGCCGCCTTACATTCAAAAAGCTCGCGGCGAAAGACACACCGTTAAAGCGGATGAATCCTGGTATCAAACAGCCTGGGCAAAAACTCCGGGTAGTTTTGCGGCGCCAACTGCCAGCTTGCATTTTTCCAAAGAAAATATCGAAGAAATTCAAGCGGCTGGAGTTCATGTTTGTGAAATCACTTTGCATGTGGGTTTAGGAACTTTTCTGCCGGTGACAGCTGAAGATCTCGAGGATCACGATATGCACGAAGAGTGGGTGGAGATTCCAAATTCCACTTGGGCCAAGATTCAGGAAGTCAAAGCCCGAGGCGGCCGAGTTTGGTCTTTGGGGACAACAGCGACTCGCGCTTTGGAAAGTGCCGGCCAGGGAATGCTGAAGTCCAGTGAGGCGGGGCTGCAGGGCTTAACCAAATTGTTGATTCAGCCGGGCTACCACTGGACGGTGGTGGATCGACTGCTCACGAACTTTCACCAGCCCGAAAGCACATTGCTCGCTTTGGTGGCAGGCTTTTCGGATTTAAACACAGTGAAAGCAGCTTACGACTATGCTATTTCCAAACGCTTTCGACTTTTCAGTTATGGAGATCTTTCTGTATGGATCAAATGACCACGTCTGCAACCAAGCCGCTTGGCACTTTTGAACTGCATGCTCAGGATGGCGAAGCTCGCCGCGGCACTTTGTGGACGGATCACGGCCCCGTGCAGACGCCTGTGTTTATGGCCGTGGGAACCAAAGCCACTGTCAAGGCCATGACCCCGGAAGAGCTCAAAGATTGCGGCACGCAAGTGGTTTTGGGGAACACTTACCATTTGCATTTGCGCCCGGGCGAAAAATTGATTCAAAAAATGGGCGGCTTGCACAAATTTATGAACTGGCACGGGCCCATCCTCACCGATAGCGGTGGCTTCCAAGTTTTCTCTTTGAGTCAGCTGCGCACCATGAGCGAAGAGGGGGTTGAATTCCGCTCGCATTTGGATGGCGCCAAGTATTTTATTTCTCCGGAAAAGAGCATGGAGATTCAAATGGATCTCGGCTCGGACGTGATCATGGCCTTTGACGAGTGCTTGAAGTATCCGGCGACCGACGAGGAAATCAAAAAAAGCATGGATCTCACTTACCGCTGGCTCTTGCGTTCGAAAGCAGCGATGACTCGCGAGAAAAGTCTGCTGTTTGGGATTGTGCAGGGCGGGCTTTCACTCGAGCACCGTAAATACTCTTTGGATCAGGTCACCAGTGTGGATTTGCCAGGCTACGCCCTCGGCGGATTCAGTGTCGGCGAGCCAATCGAATTGATGCATGAATTGGTTCCCAAAATTGCGCCGCTGATGCCCAAACACAAGCCGCGCTATTTGATGGGAGTCGGGACGCCGCTGGATTTGATTTTGGCGATCGATGGCGGAATTGATATGTTTGACTGCGTCATGCCCACTCGAGTGGCGCGAAACGGAACTCTCTACACCTGGGCTGGAAAAGTCAGCATCAAGCGCAATGAGTACCGAGAGGACAGTTCGCCGCTGGATCCGGAATGCGACTGCTACACTTGCCGCACTTACAGCAAATCCTATCTTCGCCATTTATTTTTGAGTGGTGAAATTTTAGGCAGCCGACTCAACACCATTCACAATCTTCACTTTTACATGTCTCTGATGACTCGGGCTCGTGAAGCGATTGCGGAAAAAAGATGGGCCGAGTTCAAAGCCTTCTGCGTTTCTCGCTTTATGAAAAACAAGGACACTTGAGAACCTTGCGGCATCATACTTAAGTATTGATTCTTTCTGTGAAAAGTGGTCGGATTTGAGCTTGAATTTAAAGTTCATATTCCCAGGAGGAATCTCTTATGCAGCCGGCACAGCCAAACATGCTTGAAATGTTGATGCCCTTTATTGTCGTTTTTGGAATCATGTATTTCCTGATGATTCGTCCTCAAAGTAAGCGCATGAAAGCGCACGAGTCTTTCTTGAAAGACCTCAAGCGAGGCGATCAAGTCGTCACAGCTTCTGGCATTCTGGGCACAGTTGACGGCATGACCGAGCAATTTGTGACTTTGGAAATCGCAGAAGGCGTGAAAGTCAAAATGCTGAAAAAGCAAGTCGCTGCTTCTGCAGCTTCAGCAACTGGTGAAAGCAAAAAAAACGGATAGTCATAAGAAAAGTGAAAGGTAACTAGGGATGGAAAATCTTCGCACACGAAGTATTCTGGCGTTTATCGGATTGGCCTTGGCCGTGACTTGGGTTGTACCCAATTTCGGCAATCTTTCCGAAAAGTGGATCACCAACAAAAAATTGAACTACGGTCTCGACATCCAAGGTGGTCTGCACTTGGTGATGGGTGTGGATGTGGCTGGTGTGGTCACTGAGTCCGTCAATCGTCTTTCGGGAAGTTTGAAAGCCGATATGGAAAAAGAAGGCATCACTGTCACTTCGGTGAAAGCAGTGAAGCCGGAGCTGGGCGAAATCGAAATTGCCTTTCCATCTCCTGATCTTAAAGAAAAAATCACCAAGCACCTGAGTGATCGCTACGGCACCATGTTGCAAGTGATGGCCTCGACGGATTCTGTGGTGACCACTCGCTACTTGGAAGCTTATCTGATGGATTATAAATCCAAAGTGATTCATCAAGCGATTGAAACCATTCGCAATCGTATCGATGAGTTCGGTGTGGCGGAGCCGAGTATTTCTCAACAGGGCGCGGACCGCATTTTGGTTCAACTTCCAGGTGTGGCTGATGCGGAAAAGGCCAAAGCATTGATCAACACCGCGGCTCGTTTGGATTTCATGCCGGTGATTGATGATCGCTCTTCTGACGAGCTGATCAACATGGTGGCTGAAGCTGAAAAGGCCGGCAACTACAGCTTGAAAACTCTCAAGTACTCTGAGTACGTCAATCGTTTGAACCAGGATCTCAAATCCAAAATTCCAGCCAACACCATGGTTCTGTTTGAAAAAGCGGACAATGTGCAAAATCTGGAAGCTGGAAAAATTCCTTTGATTGTGAAAACAGACTCCAATTTGTCCGGTGCGGATTTGGAAGATGCGCACGTGAATTTCGGTCAATACGGCGAACCTGTGGTCTCTTTGACTTTCAATTCGGTCGGAGCTGGCAAGTTCAAAGATTTGACCACCGCTTGGGTGAATAAGCGCATGGCCATCGTTTTGGACCGTGTGGTGAAATCTGCACCAAATATCAATGAGCCAATTGGCGGCGGTTCCGCGCAAATCACCTTGGGTCGTGGTGGCAACCGCGATCAAATGATGGAAGAAGCGAAAATGATTTCAACAGCTCTAAGAGCGGGTGCTTTGCCAGCCACTTTGGAGCAATTGGAAGAGCGTCGAGTCGGTCCAACTTTGGGAGCGGACTCGATTCGCAATGCCATCATGGCTTCCTGGATTGGCGCAGCTTTGATTCTGACCTTTATGCTGTTCCGATATCGTGCCATGGGTCTGGTTTCCGATATCAGTTTGGCCATCAATATTCTCAGTGTCCTGGCTTTGCTTTCCACCTTGGGAGCTACTCTGACTTTGCCAGGGATCGCAGGGATTGCCTTGACAGTGGGTTTCGCAGTTGATGCGAACGTTCTGATCAATGAGCGCATGCGAGAAGAGCTGGCCAAAGGCTCCAGCTTCGCTCTGGCAGTGAAAGAAGGTTACAACCGAGCCATGTCGGCGATCATCGATGCCAACGTGACAACCGCGGCAACAGCTGTGGTTTTGCTTTACTTCGGAACGGGCCCGGTGAAAGGTTTCGCTGTGACTCTTCTGATTGGTATCATCACTACGTTGTTTGCCAATGTGTTTGTTTCCAAAGTGTTGGTTGATCTCTTGATCCACCGTTTCGGTGTGAAGAAACTGTCTGTGTAAGGGAGCGATAATAATGAATACGACTCAAAAATCCCAAAATTTCGGAAAATTTGATTTCGTCGGCAAAGTTGGTATTTTCGGCGGAATCTCTGTGTTCCTCGTGGTGATCTCCCTGATTTACTTGGGCGTTCACGGCTTGTCTTACGGCATCGATTTCTCTGGCGGAACTGAAGTTCAAGTCAAATTCGCTCAGCCTGTGACCATTGATCAGGTTCGTGCTTTGACTGAAAAGCAAGGTGTCTTGAATGTTGGAGTTCAAGGTTTCGGCGATGGCAATGAGTACATCGTTCGTTTCCAAACTGCCCAGGGAAAAACTGACAAAGAGACCAATGAAAATCAAACCCAAGCCGTGGCCAAACTGCGCTCGGCAATTGAAACCGATTTGGCTGCAAGTCAGCCGGAAATTCGCCGAGTGGACTCTGTGGGGCCGCAAGTCGGTGCCGAACTCAAGCGCAACGGTCTGCTTTCGGTTTTCTATTGCCTCTTGGTGATCTTGATTTATGTGTCTTTGCGATTTGATTATAAGTACGCTCCGGGAGCAGTGCTGTGCTTGGCTCACGATGCGATTATCACTCTGGCCGTTTTTGAACTGACTGGCCGAGAAGTGAACATTGCGATTTTGGCGGCGATTCTGACTTTGATCGGTTACTCACTGAATGACACGATTGTCGTGTTCGACCGTATTCGAGAAACTGAACACTCTCAAGCTCGTGGCAATATGAAGAACATTATCAATCAAGCAATCAACGACATGTTCTGGAGAACATTGATCACTTCGGGAACCACTTTTGTCGCGGCCCTCAGCTTGTTTATTTTTGCTGGTGGAACAGTTTCGGATATCGCCTTCGCCATGTGCGTGGGAATTTTCTTTGGAACTTATTCGTCGATTTACGTGGCGGCTCCGACCATTCTTTTGATGGAGAAAATCAAAAGCGCTCGGGCTGTGACGGCTTAAGCGCTTTCAGGAAAAGAGGCGGGCTTTGGAAATCATTTGGCGCTCGCGCGAAGAAAAGTATCTCAATTCAGGGGAGAGTTCTGGAAATGGGCTCTCTGACTCTGATTTTCCGCCATTGGTGCGGCGTCTTTTGCAATCTCGCGGTCTTCGCGATGCGGAGACGGTTCGCAAATGGATGACTCCTAAGCTGGCTGAACTGAAGGACCCCTCACTCATGCAAGACATGGGTTTGGGAGTGTCGCGTTTGGTGGAAGCTTTTCAACGCAAAGAAAAAGTCTGCATTTATGCCGATTTTGATTTGGATGGGACCTCCGGATTGGCACTTCTCAACGATGGACTGCGCCAGCTGGGATTTGTCGATGTTGTCTTAGCTCAGCCCAAAAGACTGTCGGAAGGTTACGGTTTTCACGCACACATAGTTGAAGATTTAAAAGCTCAAGGTGTTTCGGTGATCGTCACGGTCGATGTGGGCATCACTGCCTTTGCCGCTTGCGAAAAGGCCCGTGAGTTGGGCTTGGATGTGGTGATCACGGATCATCACCAGCCAGCCGAGCAGCTGCCGCCAGCTTTGGCTGTCATCAATCCCAATCGCCGGGATGACACTTCCAAATTAGGTTATTTGTGTGGCGCCGGTGTTGCCTTTTATTTTTTACGAGCTCTCAAGCGGGGGTTGATCCAAGCAGGTTTGATTTCTGAAGAGCGTTTGGATTTGAAGTCCGTGTTGGATTGCCTTTGCATTGGAACATTGACCGATATGGTGCCGCTCAAAGAAGACAATCGGGCTTTGGTGAAGCAAGGCTTGATTCAATTGGAAAAGACAGCTCGTCCCGGACTGCGCGCTCTCATGGAGTCTTTGGGTCTCGAGGATCGCGCTCTTTCCAGTCAAGATGTGGCCATTCGTTTTGCGCCCAAATTGAATGCACTCTCGCGAATGGAAATGGGAATCCTTCCGATTGATATTTTCTTGTGCGAAGACTCTCGCAAAGCGGAAGAGATGGTCTCGACAGTTTTGAAAAACAATTCAACTCGGGTTCAATTGCAAGGCGCTGGTGAAGCCGAGGCCATGGAATTTCTCAAAGATTGGCCGCACGAGGGCTTTGTCTTTTTGGCTTCTAAGAATTTTCACAAAGGTGTCGTGGGGTTGATTGCAACGAAAATTTCGATGCACACCAATGCTCCCACTTTTGTCGGTGCGATCAATGACGAAGGAGTGGTCACGGGAAGTGCTCGTCTGCCCCAGGGGCGACCCAATGAAAGTTTGCTCTCGGCTCTCGAATCCGCAAAGGATCATTTGGTCCGCTTTGGCGGGCATGATGCCGCCGCTGGATTCGAGTTTGCGGAAGGCCAGCAAGATCTCATTCTCGAAAAGCTGGTCGAACATTACCGCAATCAAACTCTGCAAGTGCAGAGATGGATTGATTTTGATGTCGAAGCTCGATTGTCCGATATCAATGAAAGCTTTATGAAATGGCTCGAAACTTTGGGTCCTTTTGGACAGGGATTTGAAAATCCAATTTTCTGCTTGCGTCGATTGATTCTACAAGATGTTCAAGTCCTCAAGGGAAATCATTTGAAATTCAAGTTTCAAGATTCCGAGAGCGACAAGAAGTCGGATGGAATTTATTTTTCGCCGGCTCCCCAGGTTTTAGAAAATCTTCCCGCTAAAGGCAGGGCAGTTGATATTCTGGGCGAAGTTCAATGGAATTATTTTTCCGGACGCAAGACCGTGCAGATTCTTGTGAAAGATCTGCGGGAGTCTCAGGGGTGAAAAAAACCGTTGTTTTGCTCAGCGGCGGGCTGGATTCGACTGTGAACTTTCTCGTTTCACGAGCGGAAAGTGAAGTCGTTCTCGCTCTGACTTTTGACTACGGACAGAAAGCGGCCAAAAAAGAAATCGAAGTCACTTCACAGCTGACCTCGACATTTGGAATTCGTCATTTGGTGTTGTCTTTGCCTTTCTTTCAGAATTTCGGCTCCTCATCTTTGACCAATCCAAACAAAGTGATTCCAACCGGTGGCGAGGTCTCGATTGATGACCTTCAAACCTCTCAGGAAACAGCGCGCTCTGTTTGGGTTCCCAACCGCAATGGAATTTTTCTCAATGTGGCAGCTGGATTTGCCGAAAGCCTGGGAGCGGATTGGATTGTGCCTGGATTCAATCACGAGGAAGCGACCACTTTTCCCGACAATTCCCAGGCCTTTTTGGAGGCCGCCACCGAATCCTTTAAGTACTCGACGGCCAATCAAGTGCAGGTCAAGTGTCACACCACACAAATGAGCAAGACAGAAATTGTCGAATTGGGTCTGCGTTTGAAGCTCGATTGGAAATGGATTTGGCCTTGTTACTTCAATGGCGAGAAGTGGTGCGGTGAGTGTGAATCTTGTTTGCGATCCAAGCGGGCTTTGCAAGCCAATGGCGTCTCACTTTCTGGACTCTTTGTGAAGGCATGATGAAAACGAAATATTTGAAACAAACTGAAAAATACGATGGCACTCAATTGCGCTCTCTCTATGCTTATCTGGAGCATCAGATCCTTGGGGATTCGGCAGTGGCCTGGCGGGGAGCTTGTGACGTGAACTTCACACATATGGTGGATGGTGAAGATCTGCTGGACAAGGCTGTTATTTCGGGCTCGGATATGGTTCACTTTATTATTGAAGTCTTTGATCAGAATTTAGCTTCAGGAGTTCTCTTGCAGAGATTGTTTGCAAGCATCGTTCGCGATGTGATTGATGAGTTGAGCCCAGTGAAAAATCTCGAGATCCACCGCAGCGGAGATGATCTCTATTGGAAAAAGAAAAAACTGAGCATCAGCATTGCGACTCGTTCGCCAGTTTCGACGCTGGTTCATTTTGCCATCAACGTTTCCAACAAAGGAACACCGGTGGCGACGGCCAGTCTGGAAGATTTGAAAATCAATTCCAAAGTTTTTGCGGAAAAAGCTCTGGCTCTTTTGCAGCGAGAGTATGAAACCACCATCGAGGCCACTCGCAAAGTGAGACCCGTTCCATGACAGCCAGTCGACTGAATTTCCTTTGTCTCAGCGCGGACTCGGCCACGGTCGAGCGCTGCAGGGGAGTGGCCCTGGAATTTCAGTATTCTTTCTCCAGCGTCGGCGATCCAGGCGATGTGCTTGAAATGGAAAGCAAATTCCATCAAGCCCAATTCGCTGTGATCGGCGCGGGTGGAGGATTGAAAAAAGAAGAAATCGCCCAGATGGTGCAAATTGTGAAACATGTCTATACGGACTGTTTTATTTGCGTGGTCACTGATCGCAAAATTCCCAATGATGCAATTGAATTTCTCAAAAAATCTGGCGCCAATTTCGTGATGTTGGAAAATGAATTTCATGAGACCAGTCGGCTGGAATTCGTGGCTTCGCAAGTCATCCGAGCTTCCTATGTGCCGACAAAAATTTCCGAATTTGCCAAAGATAGCGTCTTGGATTTCACTTTGTTTCATCTGATGCCTTTGAATCAGAAACTGTTGCCCATTTTGCCAAAGGGAACTCCCTTGGATGAAAAGCGGCTGAAAAAACTGGAAATCGTCGGCGAAGTTTTTGTTCGTCGTGATGAGGTTGATCGCTACCAGCACTATGTGGAGACTCATCTCGGCAATTCAGCAAAAGGATTGCAGGGGCGATGTCGTGCTCAGTATTTGTCACTTTGCACTTCTCACACGCAATTGATTTTCAATCTTTTGGACCAAAGCGAGGGAGCTTCTTTCAAAGAAGGCAAATGGCTCTACGATCGCTGTGAACTTTTGGCTCGGGATCTTTTGTCGACATTGGCCTCTGTGGGAGAGGCTTGGGATGTGGTCAACAATTCTTCTTTGGGAGAGTTCGGTTCGGTAGAGCGATCGCCGACCATTGCGGCTTATTCCGGATTACTGAGTCTCATGGGCGCCATGGGCGATGCAGTTGAAGTCATGGTGGCAGCACTTTTGGCAGATATTGGAATGCTCGAATTGAATCCAAGAATTTCTCAAAAAATCCGACAAACCCATGGATTGGAAAATCTGACCGAAGCAGAGTTGAAAGAATATCACCAGCATCCAAAGATCAGTTTGAATCGTTGTCTGGATCGGAAGCTGGCGATCAAGGACAGTGTCCGCAATATTATTCTTTCGACTCATGAGCGAGTCGATGGAAAGGGATTTCCCGAAGGACGGGATGCTTCAGAAATTCCCTTGGATGCGATGCTGATCCAATTTTGTGAAATGATTGATCGGGGTGCGATGGTCAAGATGGGACAAGAGCGGACGTCCATCCAGGAAGTCCGTCAAACATTGGTGGATCAAGAAATCAAAGACGCCAAGATTTTCTCCTACGTCTTTTTGCAAAAGATCAAACCCGTTATTTAATTACTCCTAAAAACAAAATAAACGGCGCCCACCAGGCAAAGGCTGGCCCACAAATAATCCAGTTTTAGGTTTTCCTTCATGTAAAGAGCGGAGAAGCCGGCGAACACGATCATCGTGATCACTTCTTGGATGATTTTCAATTGTGGCAAAGTGTAGTGTTGAGAGCCCCAGCGGTTGGCAGGAACTTGCAGTGCATATTCAAACAGAGCAATTCCCCAGCTGATCAAAATCGCGTAGATCAAAGGAGAATGTTTGAGATTTTTTAAATGACCATACCAAGCAAAAGTCATGAAAATATTAGAGAAAAACAACAAGACAATCGGTTGGATCACAAAACACTCCGTGAGCAGTTTTATTAATTTCGATTGGAATTGTAGGCATGGCTGCACAACAGACTGGCCATGCGTTTGTACTCGGACAACAAATCCAAATGAATCGAACTGGTGTTGATCGATTCTCTCAGGCCTCTATTCAGACGACTGATATGATTCTCACGCAATTGGATTTCAAGCCTCGCCAGATCTCGCTTCAATTGAATGGCTTCTTCACAGAGTTCTTTGTTGTTGTAGGCGTTGATGGCCATGGATGCGACGCGAATGACCTGGGCGTGCATTTGTTTGATTTCGTCCCAGCCCTCTCGTGAGAATTCTAATTTCAGGGCGTTTTTCTTGATCGCCAAAGTGACCAAATTGATGTCAATGGAATCCGCAGCTCTTTCCAAGTCACTGAGGAACATGATCATATTCATGATGCCCTGGTGAACAGCGGTGGAGCTTTTGTTGGCGTGGTCCAAGAGAAACATTTTGGTTTCGCGGTACAAATAATCGACTTTGTTGTCGCGGTCTTTGATGGACTCAATCAGAGAAGGATCGGCATGGTCGAACAAATTCAAAGAGTCTTGAATCATCGAGAGCACAATGTCGGCTGTGCGCATGATCTCACGATTGGCATAAGAAACTGCCAGAGCCGTGGACTGATAATTGTTCATGGACAAGTATTCAGCAGTGAAATCTTCTTTGGGGTTTTTCGGGAAAAGTTTTTCAATAAAGCGGCTGGCCGGACGAATGAAGGGAAAGAAAATCGCTGCCGACAACAAATTGAAAATCAAATGCCCATTGGCGACCTCGCGAGCCGCGGAAGTCTGAAACTGCTGCAAGAGTTTCACAAATTGATCGTGAATAGGGCCAATCAGGAAAATCACCACGCTGAGTGATTTGTAGAAAAAGTGTGCCCAAGCCACTTGTCGACCAATGTGATTGCTGCCAACAGCGGCAATGAGGGCGGTGGAGGTCGTGCCGATATTGGCGCCGTAAACCCAAAACATGGCATCATCCAAAGTCAGAACTCCGGCTTGCACCAAAGACATCACAAGGCCGACGGTGACAGCACTGCTTTGAACAAAAGCACAGAACACAATCGACAGGAAAAGTGACAGGTGAGGGTTCGATTTGACGACTTGAATGGTGTCTTTCAGGCTTTCCAAATTCGAATAGTGATGAGCTGCGGTGGAAATCAGCTGCAAGCCCAAAAATAAAAACGAAAAACCAATAAACACGGAAGCAATAGTTTTCAATCCAGGTTTTTTAGAGAAAAAATAAACCGAGAAGGCCAAAATCAAAGTGGGAAGAGCATACTGTCCCAAATCCAAACTGATCAGCTGCACCGTGAGAGTCGAGCCAATGGCGGTGCCGATGATCACACCCATCACTTGCGGCAGGGAAATGACTTTCGCGGAACCGAGGCCCACCAACATCGAAGTCACTGCGCCTGAGCTTTGCAACAAAGTTGTGAGTGAAATGCCAATCACAATGGCCAGAAAGTGACTGGATGACAGGCGATTGAGAAGCAGGGAAATTCGTCCTGACATGAGGACTTCCAGTGATTGACTGGCTATGCTCATTCCATAGAGGAAAATGCAGACGCCTCCAAAAAGGATCACAAGATAACTGTTATGAAGCTCGAGCATGGTCGACTCCGGATCCTTTGACGCCTGGTTTTTTCCAAATGGTCAACGTCATCAGACAAAGTGAGATCAATGCTGGCGCCAGAAAGCCCCAGTACTGAAATTGATAAAATATAAAAGCCGCACACGTGGAGCCGGCAATAAAGGAAGCCACCAGGCCAATGCGCATCCAATTGGCTCGTTTTTCATGAGTGCGAAGATTTTGATTTCGATCCGCGCCCAATGCCCGCACCAATCCGATGCCCAAATCCGTCGTCACACCGGTCAAGTGAGTGGTGCGCACCACTGCGCCAGAAGCGGAAGTGATCGTGGCATTCTGGATGCCGCTGCACAAGCAGAGCAAAGCCAGCAAACCATAATCAGCAGTCAAATTCATTGGTTCTCCAAAAAGTCCGAAGGATCCCATGCTGCCAGCAATTGCGATATAGGCCATGGCCAGGGAAATAAATGCGAACATCCCATCATAGCGAGGAGTGCGCGCCAAAGCCAGTCGTCGATCCACGAAAAATGCGGAGATCATCGAGCCCATCAAAAAAAACACGGGCACAGTGAGTAAACCAAAAGCGGAGCGAACATGTCCCAAAGCGACTTCGGTGCCGAAATTGGTGGCAAATCCTGTGGTGTGAGAGACAAATCGATGGCAAGCCAGAAAACCTCCAGCGTTGATCGCTCCGCCTTGAAAGGCCATGGAAAACCAAATTCCTAAATTTCGGGAGTTGAAATGAGCAATCGAGGGAGATCCGGAAAGCATGACTCATTGTAATCGATTGACCCGGGTGGGGTCGAGCTATGAGACTAAAAAAGCATGAAAGGTCCTGATCTGACGCCAGTGGTGGCTGGAATATTTTTTCGCTGGAATGCTCAAGTGTCTGAGCCCGAAGTCTTGCTCTTTCAAAGAGCGGCGGAAGACATCGGCGGGGGCTTTTGGGAATTTCCCGGCGGCAAAGTCGAGGCTGGCGAAAGTGACTCGCAAGCTTTGAAAAGAGAACTCGAAGAAGAGATCGCCATTCCCGTGCAAGTCGGGGCTCTCTTGGGGACGTCTCCATTTCAAGCTCCTTCCGGGAAAAAATTCGAATTGCGAGTTTATTTTGTCACGGGCCCGATCCATCAAATCCATTTGCTCGAGCATCAGCAGATGAAGTGGGTTGGACCCTCGACTCTGGTCTTGCCAGAAGTGGCGGAAGGCGATCGGCCTTTGATGCCAGCTTGTTTTGAGTTCATTCGAACTCACTATGGCAAAAGCTGATTTCTTTCGTGCGGCAGTGGTAAACGGCAAGTTTCTCTTTGTCCAAACCACAAATAGCGATTGCGAGCCACCCAGCGGTAAACAATATTTCGAAGAGAATCGGGAATGAAATATCCTAGCCTAGTGATCCAACTGTAGGGAAAGCGCAAGTGCCCGAGAATTTTCAAAATGGCATCTGATTCGCGGTGGATTTTTCCATCTTCCCAATAAATCACCGAGTCCAACTTTTCTCTTTCTGACATTGGGAGAAGCTCTTTCGCCGTTTGACCCTGTAGGGGAGCGAAAGCGAGACTGGCTGGCGATGTCTCATTTTGAATCACAAAATCGACGAAGCCATTGCACAAGTGACAAATGCCATCGAAAAATATGATTTTTTGATTCACTGAGTTTTTATTGCCGTCCAAATTCAACCGCCTGTGAGAGAATAGATCTATCATGGAAGTTTTTGTTTTTCCACTGGGCCATGTCGTCTTGTACCCAAGCACGGCGAAGCCCTTGAATGTTTTTGAGCCTCGCTACATCCAAATGGTGAGAGACTCCATCGTGACGGGGACTCCTATTGCTTTGGCTCATGTCGACGAGCCCGACGTTCAACACGTTTACAATTACGGAGTGCCTTTGAGTTTTGTTCGCTCCGTGGCTGGCTACGGGCATCCAATGATTCTCGAAGAGCGAGCCGATGGTTCTTTGCTGGTCTTTTTGCACGGCAAAGGCAAAGTCCGACTGGGGAATGCTATCCAGAGAGAGGCTCCTTACATTGTCTGCGAAGCCGATCCCATCTTGGAGAATCATGAACTCCGAGCACAAGCTGTGCAGGATTTTATGACGATCAATAAGGTGCTATATCATTGGGTCGAAAGTCATATTCAAGAGCCCGCCAATCGCGAACACTTTATTCGAAATATCAAATCCGCGGAAGAAGTCATTGGCTGCTTTGCTTCTTATTTGGTGGCGGATCACGACATGCAGCAGCTGCTCTTGGAAAGCAATGACATCAACGAGAAGGTTCATCTCGTCAATGGACTGATTGCTTCCGGCGAAACTCTCTGATTCAGCTTCCCTTGTAGAAAATTTCCCGAATCCACAAAACCAAGAAAATCCAAATGGAATGAGCGGCTGCCAGGTGGGCCAATTTCAAAACCACTGGTGAGAGCAGTAACAGTGTCGTGAGACCCAAAAGCACTCCACAGCCAATGGCAATCGCCAGATTCCGACTGCGTAGGCGCAATTGAATTTCTTCCGGGCGCTGCAATTGAATCGACAACCAAGCCGTCAGAAACATGCTGCCGCCAAAGAGCAAGCCTAGAAAAGGATGCAGGCCACGAAGGCGAATCAAGTAATGAGAATTCGGGTCCCAGTCAGCTCGCAGTCCTTCCAGCAAGGAATTGGAGGGGAATAAGGTTGATGCCAAAGCCGCAATGCCGCCAGTGACTCCAATCAGCAAAAAGGAAATGATCAGACCGCTGGCAATTCTTTTGGGTTTGAGACCCTCAAAAGTCCAAGGTGATTGCGTCTTGCGGAACCACGAGTTTTGACCAGAAAAATCCCAAGTCAAAGTCAAACTTCCCGTGAGCATCACTGAATTCACCAAATGCAAACCCATGGCAAAGGCTCGAAAAGGAGTGTCGTTGGAAGCAACCAAGCCAAAGATCACCAATTTGGCTCCCAAAAGGGCTTCAGTGACTGTGAAAAACAAGCTCCATCCGGCCCAAGTCCGAGCTTTGTGTCCTTGGGGATAAAGCTTTCGGGCCCACAAATACAACCCCAGAACCAAAAACCCGTAAAGACCAGACATCAAGCGATGAGCATATTCCACCCAGGTTTTGTTTTGCTCAGCTTCCGGAATCAGGCGCCCACCGCAAAGAGGCCAAGTGTCGCCACAGCCGTCGCCCGAGTGAGAAATTCGAACCCAAGCTCCCCAAAGAATGACGAGCATGGTGTAAAAAATAAGAACCTGTGACCATTTTTTAAATTGAGCCATATGGCCCAGACTCCTAGCATGAGTTGCTTCAAAGTTCAAAGAGTGGCAGGCTGAGGTCATGTCGAAGGCCGAAACGCATCATTCAAAAAATCACAGTCATCACCACCACCACCATCATCATTCGGCCTCTGGCAATATGGGTGTGGCTTTTTTCTTGAATTTGACTTTTGCCCTGATCGAATTGGTCGGCGGCTTTCTCACCAACAGTTTAGCCATCTTATCGGATGGCTTTCATGACCTGGGCGACTGTTTTGCCATCGGTATTGCTTGGTTTCTCGAGAAAAAATCTCTGAAAGGCACGAGCAAGGATTTCTCTTATGGCTATCGACGACTCAGTGTGATGGCGGCGCTGATCACGGGCATGATTCTGGTTTCGGGATCCATTTTGATCATTTGGGGGGCGGTGCCTCGACTATTCAATCCCGTGCAACCCGCAGTTCCTGGAATGATTGCCTTGGCTTGCTTGGGCCTATTCGTCAATGGATTCTCGGCATGGAAAATGTCCAAAGGTCATTCTCTCAATGAGCGAATGATTCTGGTTCACTTGCTCGAAGATGTGGCCGGTTGGGCGGCGATTCTGATTGGCGCTCTGGTCATGGCCGTCTATCCAATTCCAATTCTCGATCCGATCATGGCGATTGCGGTGGCTCTTTGGGTCTTGTGGAATGCTTTTCGCAATTTGCGCGAAACTGTTTTCGTCTTTTTGCAAGCCACGCCCCGGCAGTTTGAGCTCAGTGCTGTTGAAAGTTCGATCCGTCAATTTGAGCAAGTGTCCGATATCCATCACACGCATGTGTGGTCCATTGATGGCGAGCATCATATTCTGACGGCGCATGTGATCGTCAAAGCGCAAGTCGACTCGCAACAAGCGCATGCACTCAAAGCGCAAATCAAAAAACATCTCTTTCAAGAGTTTCACATTCAAGAGGCCACTCTGGAAATTGAATGGCCCGATCAGATCTGTGCAGATCCCAAACACTAAAGTTGCACAGGCTCCAAATAGCGCAAAATGAGTTCCCGAGCTCGCAGTTCGGCTCCCAGAACCGTCAGGAAGATAAACACTCCTCCGGTCTTGCGGTCCAAGAAAACCAGTTCGCTCGGCGGAGTTCGCAGCGGGAAATTTTTCACAATGGCCAAGGCTTTTTGTGTTAAGCGTTTGGGCAGATCAGATTTTTTCCAGTCATAAACTCCGGCTGCCGACATATTGCGAACCCGAGGATCTTGGGGATCGAGAAACGGCTCAACCGTCGTCAGGCAAAACTCTTCAAACAGAGATTTGAGTTCAGGTGGATCGGAATTTTGAATAAACTTGAGACTTAATGAAGCACTTTCCAAAGCTTTTTTGTTCATCAAAAGGGAAGCTTTGATCATTTTGTAATAGTCCTGCAAAAACGACGAGTCGTAATTTCGAACGGCGCCAAAATCCAAAAGTACCAGCTGGTCTTGGCCGTCGGCGTTCAAACGAATTTTGTAATTTCCCAAGTGGGGATCGGTTTGTACAGATCCCCACTGAAAAAGTTCTTGAAAATAAAGTTCCAGAAAATTTTGCGCCAATCGATTGCGTCTCTCTAAGCTCAAACCTTGAACCAAAGGATCGTCTGGAGACAATCCTTTCTCAAAGGAAGTCGCAATCACACGTTCGGCACAGTATTCTAGATGCACTTGCGGCACGATAAAGCGAGGATCTCCCGCCAAGCGCTGCGCATACCGAAGAGTTTGTTCGGCTTCCAGTTTGTAGTCCACTTCTTGGCGAAGCATCGAGTGAACTTCCTTGAAAAGAATGTCGGTTTGCAATTCTCCTGGCAACAAATTCAGCAGACTCATGAAAGAACGAATGGCTTTGAGGTCGCTTTCAATGGCCTTTTCCACTCCGGGATACTGAACTTTCAAAGCCAGCCATTGGCCAGAGGATTTGATTCGAGCTTTGTGAACCTGCCCCAGAGAAGCTGAGCCGATGGAGACGGGATCGACTTCCAGTTCGGCAAATTTTTTCTCTCCCAATTGCTGGCGAAGAATTTTCTCAATTTCAGAAAAATGCAAAGGCGGAGATTGAGACTGCAAGGTTTTGAGAAACTCGTTGGCTTCCGGCGGTAAAAAGAGCTCGCCAAACATCGACAGCATTTGCCCGGCTTTCATCAAGCTGCCTTTGAGTTCTCCCAATTCTTTCGACAGAACTTGCGCTTGCGAAGCGAGCAGGGTTTGCCATTTTTGATCCTTAGAATTCACGTCTGAAAACAAAGTTGAGAGCTGGTGTCCGACAATTTTTGAGCTTGTGTCAATCGTCAGTTTTGTTAGGCTCAAAGAGCGACGCAACAGTGAAGACTTGATTTTTTTAAGGTGTTTCATAAGGTAAGCTGATTTTACATTCGCAGGAGCTTTCATGTCACTGACAGCCTTTTGGTTTCGAAGGGATTTGCGTCTCGAAGACAATGCGGGATTGTTCAACGCTTTGAAAGAGCAGGAGAATGTCCAGCCACTTTTTATTTTTGACACGGAAATTTTGGATTTGCTGAATGACAAAAGCGATGCTCGGGTCACTTTCCTGCACCGCACTTTGAGCCAGTTGAAAGAAAAACTGCAAACCGCAGGTTCTGATTTGTGGGTGTTTCATGGAAAGCCATTCGAGATTTTTCAGAAGCTTTTCAGTGAGCACAAAATCAAAGGCATTTACACCAACCACGATTATGAACCCTTGGCACTTGAAAGAGATGAGAAAATTCGGCAGTTGTGTTTGTCCAAAGGGGTCCAGTTTCAAACTTTCAAAGACCAAGTGATTTTTGAAAAAAATGAAATCCTCACAGAGGCCCGCAAGCCCTACACCGTGTACACCCCTTACAAGAAAAAATGGTTGGCGAGTCTCAGTCCATTTTATTTGAAATCATACCCGACAGATTTGTATTGGAAATCTTTGAATCCGAAGCGGGCCTCGGAGGCGCGGGATCTTCCGTCTTTGCAGGACATTGGATTTCAGTCATCGAAATTTGAATTTCCGGAAACGGAACTTCGCCAGAGTTTACTCAAGGATTACGCTGAGAGAAGAGACTTTCCGGCGCAAAATGCCACTTCTCATTTGGGATTGCATTTGCGTTTTGGAACGGTGAGCGTTCGAGAATTGGCTCGTGAAGGAAAAAAACACAGTGATGTTTGGCTTTCTGAATTGATTTGGCGCGAGTTTTTTCAACAGATTCTTTTTCACTTTCCCAGAGTGGAAAAAGAATCTTTCCGCCCAGAATACGAAAAAGTGGCTTGGCGAAACAGTCCTGAGGATTTTGGCAAATGGTGCCGGGGCGAAACCGGTTATCCTTTGGTCGATGCCGGAATGCGCGAACTCAATGCCACAGGCTACATGCACAATCGCGTGCGCATGGTGACGGCGAGTTTTCTCTGCAAGCATTTGCTGATTCATTGGTATCAAGGCGAAAGGTACTTTGCTTCGAAGCTTTTGGATTATGATCTTTCCGCGAACAACGGCAACTGGCAATGGGCTGCCGGCACGGGTTGTGATGCGGCTCCTTACTTCCGAGTTTTCAATCCGGAAACGCAAATGGAAAAATTTGATCCGCATTTGAAATATGTCAAAAAATGGGTTCCTGAATTTGGAACCAGCAAGTATGCCAAACCCATGATCGAGCATCGTGAAGGTCGTGAACGCGCTTTGCGCGCCTTCCAATTGGCCTTGAAAGGAAAAGCACCATGAAAATTCTTTTGACCGGAGCAACTGGACTGATTGGAAAAGAATTGGGAAAAGAATTGGTGCGCCAAGGGCATTCCATAGTGGCTCTTTCTCGAAATGCGAGCAAGGCCCGCCTGGAGCTTCCCTATCCAGCGGAAATAATCGAAGGAGATTTGAATCAGGGGCCTTTGACTTCAGTCGTTTTGAATTCGGTTCAAGCGGTGATTCATTTGGCTGGCGAAAATGTCGGAGAAGGGCGTTGGACTCAGGAGAGGAAGAAGAAAATCCTTGAATCTCGAACGGTGGCGACGGCGAATTTGATCGCCAGTTTGCCGGCAGACTTGCAAGTGCTGATTTCAGCTTCGGCAACAGGCTACTACGGCAATCGCGGAGAAGAAATTCTCACTGAGCAAAGTCGTCAAGGAGAAGGCTTTCTCGCTGAAGTTTGTGAAAAATGGGAGGGGGCTGTGGATTTGGTTTCTCAGCGCTGCCCTCGAGTGCGCATTGTGAAACTGCGCACCGGCGTGGTGTTTGCGCCCTTTGGCGGAGCTTTGATGAAAATGCTGACTCCTTTTCAAATGGGAGTGGGTGGCGTTTTGGGTTCTGGCCAGCAGTGGATGAGCTGGATTCATTTAACCGATCTCGTTCGCTTGTACTCAGAGGCGCTTGCGAATTCAGCTTGGTCTGGCGTTTACAATGCGGTGGCTCCGCATCCGGTGAGCAACCGCGAGTTCACGCAAGTCTTGTGTCAGGCTTTGAAAGTTCAGCAAGGGCCTCCAGCGCCATCCCTGGCGATTTCAGTATTGTTTGGTGAAATGGGCCAAGTGATTTTGGACTCGCAAAACGTCAAAAGTGAAAGGCTGCGGGAAATTCCTTTTCAATATCCGGATTTGCGCTCGGCTTTGAATCAATGTGCAGGGCCCTATGCGGGGGGAAACCAAGTTTTCTTTGCTCAGCAATACTTTGATTTGCCTCGAGAAAAAGTTTTCCATTTTTTTTCCAAAGCGGAAAATTTGGAAGCCATCACGCCGCCACTTTTGAATTTTCATGTGCAAGCGATGTCCACAGAGAAAATTCAAGAGGGCACTTTGATCGATTACAAGTTGAAGATTCGGGGTGTGCCTGTGTCTTGGCGAACTCGTATTGAAGAGTGGAGCCCGGCTCAGCGCTTCGTCGACACTCAATTGAAAGGTCCCTACAAAGTTTGGCACCACACCCATGCTTTTGAAGATCTGGGTTCGGGAACTTTGATGACCGATGTTGTGAAATATGTTCTGCCACTGGGGCTTTTGGGGCGCTTGGCGGGGGGAGCTTTTGTCAAAGGCGATGTTGAAAAAATATTCGCTTATCGCCGCCAGACAGTTCCAAAATTGCTCAGTTGATATTTTTCGTCAGAGACTCAATTAAAAGAGCTGCCACATCCAAGCGGCAGGCCTTGCTAATGCCTTCAAAGCCCGGTGAGGGATTGGCTTCCAGGAGCAAGGGACCTTTGCGGCTGCGCAAGAAGTCGACTCCGGCATAATGCAATCCCAAGGCGGCAGCGGCTTTCAGAGCCAGTTCTTTTTCTTGCAAAGTCAGAGTGGTGCGAGTGGCTTTTCCTTGCTGATGCAAATTTGATCGCAAGTCTCCCACTTGGCTTTGGCGTTTCATGGCTCCGGCGATTTTTCCATTCACCACAAAGGCTCGAACGTCGGTGCCAAAACTTTCTTGCAGCAGTTCCTGAGCAAGAAAGGGAGCTGCTAAATTGCGAAAGGCATCAGCTTGCGCCAACGACTGACGCCGATGGGTTTGCCAGACGACTCCAAAACCCTGCGATCCCTGAAGAGTTTTAAAAACATGCGCCGAGTCTTTAGCAAAAAGATGATATTCCGTTTGAACAGATGAGTGAGCAAAGCGAGTCTTGGGAATTGGCAGTCCCTTTTCCTGAAAAATTTGAAGGCTCGTCAATTTGTCCGAAGCTTGAGCGATGCTGGCAGGTGAGTTGAAGACTTTGCAGTGCGCACTTTGCAAAGCCCAAGCGATTCGCAAGCCGTATTCGAGAGTGTCCCAACCCAGTCGTGGGAAAGCCACTGACGGAGTGCGGAGTTTTTGTCCTTGGCGAAAAAAAGTCGGCCGCTTTGAGCCGAACTCAACTTGCAACTCGAGGGGGTTCAGGACTTCGGTCTCAAAGCCAGCTTTTTTCAAAGCCCGAAGCAGACTTTGGGTGGACGCAATTTCAGAATCTGATGAAAGGATCCAGCTTTTCATATAGCCTTGAAGTATGTCACTGTTTCGCGCCGAACTCAAAGGTCGGGATCTATTGGAAATCGAAATTCCGGAAAATTCTCCGGAGGCCAAGCCCCGTTTCAAAGCGATCGGCTGCACTGACTTGCTGTCTTTGGTGCGCAAATTTCAAGTTCAATTTGGCAAAGATCCCAATGTCTGGCCTCTGCCAGAAGGTGTTTCGCATTCGGAACTTTTGCTCAAAGAAGTTCTTTTGAAAATGCGCGGGCAGTGGGATTTTCCAGTATTGGAAGCAGAGCTTTGCCACTGTCGATCGGTTCTCACGGAGACAGTGGATCAAGCGATCGTGGCCGGCGCTCACAGTTGTCCCGTGGTGATTCGTCGGACCTCGGCCAGCTCTTCTTGCGGCACCTGTCGGCCCGATGTGCAAAAGCTTATTGATTTTCGTCTTCGGAAGTAGTGCCTGCCGGCACTTTGCCAGTCAAGTCTTCAACAATTTTCTCAGGAAAAGTTCCCGTCTTCAAATAATGCTCCAAAAGCGGCATCAATTTTCGCCGGCAAGATCCTCCACAGGGGCCCACGCCCGCTGAAGTTGAATCAAAAATTTTATTCATGGTATCGGCGCCGTCGCGAATGGCTTGTTCAATGGTCTCGCGGTTGACATTGTTGCAGCGGCAGATGATGGGGGATTTGCTTTTGCGATTTTTCATTTCCGAGAGTCGAAAGCTTTTTGCAGAAGGTCGGTGAGCGCATTGACCACTTGCAGTTTGAACTCTGAGTAAGAGCCTTTCACAAAAGCTCCAGCAGCGTGAACGTGTCCGCCTCCGCCAAGATTTTCAGCCACCGAAAGCACGCCAATTTTTCCTTTGCTGCGCAAGCTGATTTTGTACTGGTCTGTAGCATCTTCGCGAAAAAGAGCCGCGGCTTCCAAAGTTTCAATGTTCATGAGCATGTCAATCACATCGCGCGAATCATCCGGCTCCAAATTGTAGTGAAACAAGTCCGCGTCTTTGAGTTTGAGAATGGCCAGGCGGCCATCGCAGAAGTACTCGATTTGGCCCAGGGCTCGTGCCAGAAAAGCCATTTTCTGCACGGTTTGGTTGCCGAATAAATGGCGATGAATTTCTTCGGTGTCGATTCCCTGATCAATCATTTCCGCTGCAATCAAATGCGACTTGGAAGAGTTGCGAACAAAACGATAAAGCTGGGTGTCGAATGTGATGCTGGTGTACAGGCAACGAGCCACATCCAACGTGATGGGCAATTGCAGATCTTTGATCAAGCGATGGGCCATCTCACCTGTGCTCGCGCAGCTGGTGTCGATCCAACTTTCAGCTGAGGGAGTGGGGCCTTTTGCCAAGATAGGGTGATGATCGACAAAAGCCAAAGTCTTGGAGATTTTTTTCAAAGGAGTGTGAAGCGGCTCGACCAAGCGTTCATCATTGGTGTCAAACACGATCGCCAAATCCACTGCAGAGGGAAGTTTTCTGTTGGAATCGAAATACTGAATCCAGCGGTCGGGTTCGAGAAAGCGATACTTTCGCGGAGTGGAGTCCACATTGATGACTTGCACGTTCTTGCCCGCGGCTTTCAAAGAGTGAAACAAAGCCAATTCGGCGCCGAGGCCGTCGCCATCACATTGACGATGAGTGCTGAGAATGACTGACTGTGCGCTTCGAATCCGGTCTGATAAAGCTTTCATTGAGCCTTCATTTTAAAGAAGTTCAATGCAGGTTCAATGCAAGATGAAGAGTTCTGGACCTTGTAAGAAGGTTCGAGGTCTCGCTCGCTGGCGCGTAGCATAAAAATGAATGCTTGTTGGGTTTCTTGGCATTTGGTAGCTTTCTTACCTCTTTGGAGGAGCCTTATGAGCGCTACTGGCGATAAGATGCCGATGACAATTCATGGAAAAGCCCAAATTGAAGCTGAGCTCAAGCGCCTGCTCCACGAGGAGCGTCCTGCGATTATCAAGGCGATTGAAGAGGCTCGCGCACAAGGCGATATCAGCGAAAATGCCGAATACGAGTCTGCAAAAGAGCGTCAAAGCATGATCGAAGGCCGAATTGCTGAAATTCAAGGCAAAATTGCCACAGCCGAAGTCATCAATCCTGCGGACATCAAGGCCGATCGCATTGTCTTTGGAGCCACTGTGACCATTTCTGACGTCGAGTTGGAAGAGGAGTCCACTTATCAGATCGTTGGCGTGGATGAAGCAGATGTCAAAGCCGGCAAAATTTCTATCATGTCTCCTCTGGCCCGAGCTCTGATCGGGAAAAAGACTGGGGATGTCGTGGTTGTTCACTCTCCCAAGGGTGAAAAAGAATACGAAATTCTGAACTTCAAATATCAATAAGTCTCTGCTGCCTCTAGCCTTTTGAATTTGTGTTTGTCACAATCTAGGCATGACAGAGTTCAATAAAAACGAAAGAGATTTGGTCGCTGAGCAACCGGGATTGGGGCTCAGTTTGATTGGTCTTTTTCTGGCTTTTTTTATGGGGCTGGCGATTCGCGCTTCCGTTTCTCCGGATCGCGTTCAAGAGCATTTGCTGCGGGCCACGGAGAACATTCACAAGGATTTGAAATTTAGTTTCAAAAAAGCCTACGTCAGTTTTGCTGACGGTTGGTTGCCGGATCTTTCTGTGGTCGTTCAAGATGTGAAAATTGAATCTTCGAAAAGCTGTTGGCTTTCCCCGCTGGTGGAAGTGTCGGAAATTCGCTTGCCTCTTTCGATGAAACATCTCTTGCGCGGTCAGATTTTGATTCATGAAGTTCTCGCGGATGAAGTGAATCTCAGTTTGCGCACCGAGCAGTCACCCTGTGCTGCTGAGATTGAAGACACGGGGACAAAGCCGCCTTCGCCTCCTCCCACTCAGGAATCCTTGAAAGTAGGGGCTTCAGCATTCAATCAGAAAATCAATGTCAGCGATTTTCAAAATGTCAGCCGCAAAAACCCAATCGACACTCTCAAGATTGGCTCTCTGAAAATTCATTATTTGCCGATGACGTTCACTTCCTTTTACCTTCAGGATTTCGAAGCCTTGCTCAAGTCGGAAGAGCCTCGGTGGTTGCAGGTTTCGGGTCGAATGGTGATGACAGGAGATGCTTACCGGGGAGAGTCCGATTCGCAAGCTGATCTGAAATTGGATGCCATTGAAGGTGAGAGTTTCAAAGGCGAAGCTCGCGGCGTCTGGCGAGAAGGTCATTACAGAATCCAATTGGCCGTCAATTTGAAAAATCAACTGAGTGAATTGCAAGCGGAAGCTTCGCATTTGCCTGTCAGTCAAATTTTGCCCTTGCTGAAAAAGTACCGCTGGGTTGAGTCCGACTTTAACGGCAAGAAGGCTTGGTTCTCCGGCAACTTGAAAATGCAGGGGGCTTTGGAAAAATTAAAAGAAACTCCCTTGCGTTTAGAGAAATTAAAACTCGAAGGAGATCTCGGAGAAATCAGTCTTCATCAAGCGCAAATTCAAAGTCTTTCGCCGCTGCGATTTGATCCCTTGGAGTTTGAGCTTCGGGGATTGAATATCAAAGAACTCTTGGTTTTTTTGGATCGCCCTCATCCCAGTCCGGCCCTGGGAGATCTCGGAATATTCACGGGCACAGCTCGCTTTGTGAATCCCGAGCATGTGGTCCTAAGGGGCGACTATTCGGGTCTGGAATTTATTTTTTCCAACCGCGGAGTTCGTCAGTCGCAGGTGCTCAGTCTCGTCAGCGGAGAGTTGGACTTGAATCAAACGCACTGGGATATTTCCATTGATCGCATCAAGCCCGCCGAAGGTGTGTTTGAAGGCAAAGTTCATTTAAAAGCGGATAAAAATTTTCGCGACTTGGATTTGGAAGCCAAAATTGTCGAACTGGGTTTGGCGCCCAAAGTGCAAAGTTTGATGACAGGTGGGGGCAGTTTGGGGGCCCTGAGTGGACAACTGCGAACTCGGCTGAAGTCAGCGCAAATTGCAGATCTGCAAGGACAGATCAAATGGGATCATTTGATGATCGAAGGCGTGCGATTGAATCGTCCGAAAGTGACTTTGCAATCCAAGGGAGATGAAATTGACATGAATTTCTCGGCTCAGGATCTGGATCTAGACCAGCATTCAATGGTCTCGCAGTGGCTGCAGCCTGTTTGGCAGGATTTGAGTTCGGAAATGTCGAGTTTTAAAAATCCTTCCGTGCAAATTCGAACCCGAAAATTTCAGACTCTGACTTGGCGCGATTTTCAATTGCAATCCTCCATGGGCGGCATTCGATCTCAAGGGCAGTGGAACGAAAGTGCTGAGCTCAGCGGCGAAATTCGACTGCTGGGGCCCAAGGCAAAAAATTGGGAACTCAGCGGGACTCGCAATCAGCCAAAAATTCGAGCGAGGAATTTATGATCGAAAATTTCATTCGTGTTGAGCCTTGGCCTGCGAATGCTTTAGTCCTGCCAAGATTGCAAGCGCACCGGGGTTATTGGTTGGGCGGGGCGCAAGAAAATACCCTGGAAGCCTTTCGCCAAGCTCGTGAGCGCGGAGCCTTGATGATTGAATGCGATGTTCAGTTGTCGAAGGATCTGATTCCAGTTTTGTTTCATGATGAAGACCTGCAGAGACTTGCGGGGCGGCCAGAACAAGTGAAAAATCTCACCGCTCGCGAATTGAAAGAGTGGGCGAAAGCTCCCACTCTGAGCGAAGTTTTAAAAGATTCTGCCTGTCCGCGGTTTGTGAACATTGAGCTCAAGAGCAAATTGAAATTGGATGATCCTTTGGAAAGAAAAGTGGCGCAAGTCGTGCGGGCGGCCAAAGCCGAAGGCCGGGTCTTGTTTTCCAGTTTCAATCCTTTTTCTTTGTACCGTATCAGTTTGCATTTGCCGGATGTGCCCCGGGCTCTTTTGGTGACTCAGGATGACGATCCTGAAAATCATTTTTTACTCAAGAAAATGTGGCTGGCACCTTTCTTGAAGTTTCATCTTTTGCATTTGGATCAGCACATGGTGAACGAAGAGAAGATGAATATTTGGCAGAAGAAAAAAATTCCAGTGGCCGTGTGGACGGTCAATGGCGCACCTGAAATTCAAAAATTCCTGAAAATGGGCGCTATCAGTGTGATCACTGACACTCTTTGAAGTGAGGAATCATGAAAAATAAAATCAATGAGACCTTTGTGAAAAACAAAACCGAATTGGCCAGAGTTCGGGCTGAACGCAAACAAGGTGTCAAATCCAGTTTGCAAGTGATGGGATCAGGTCCTTTGAATCGCGAAGGACTTCCCAGTCTTCCCCCTGATCAAAGACAGGTCAGCAATTGGCCTGTTTTGGATTTGGGGATTCACCCTGATATCCCCTTGAGTCAGTGGAGTCTGAGTGTGAAGGGATTGGTCGAGAAACCTCGTGTTTTCAATTGGGAAGAGTTTCACAAGCTTCCACAATTTGAGGATCAATCCGATTTTCATTGTGTTACAGGCTGGAGTCAGTTGGGAATGCGTTGGCGGGGAGTTCGTTTTTCGGATCTCGCAGCCGCTTGTGGCTTGCAGGCCGAAGCCAAGTATGTGTCCACCACAGCCTTCGATGGCTACAGCACCAATCTGAGTCTTGAAGAGGCGATGAAGCCGGATGTGCTTTTGGTTTACGAAGTGGATGGAAAACCCCTCCCCAAAGAGCATGGGGGACCGGTGAGAATGATCACTCCGCAGCTGTGGGCTTGGAAGGGTGCTAAATGGATCAAGGGGATCGAATTTTTGGCAGCCGATCGCCGGGGTTTCTGGGAAGAAAGAGGCTACTCGAATTCGGCCATTCCCTGGCTCAATGACCGCTACACCGAGGACGAACAGGCCGACTGAAGGCCGTCGTCTTTTGGACACTCCTGTAGAATCTACAGGTCAATCTAGCCGAGCTGGCTTATAGGGCTTCTAGGGGCGGCACAGTCTTTGGAAACAACTCCTGGCAGAAGGAGTCCCTATGAAAATCATGATTCTTGCCTCTTTGATGATCGGTTCCCTGGCGATGGCCCAGGAAATGTCTTCCACTCCGATCACACGGATCACTTCCATGGAAATCGAAACCTCTTGCCGATCGAAAGCCAAAGAAGCAGCTGCTGAAATTTACCGTGGCTGTGTGAGCGATCAAAAGAACGCGCAGATCGAGCAAATCAAAAAAGAGTATCAGGCCAAATTGCAGGCTTTGAAAGCTCACTATGATTCAGAATTGAAAAAGCTCAGTTCAGCGAAAGCCAAAGCGGCTTTGGAAGAGTCCGCAACTGAAACAGCTCCTGCTCCTTCTGAAAAAATCGAAAACAAAAAGTCAGATGAGAGTGGTGTGAACGAAGCCATTCGCTCACCCCTTAAAAAAGCCTCCAAGACAGCAGTCAGCAAAACTCCGTCTGCGAAAATGAAAATGGCGTCTGCTAAGAAAGTCATGAAAAAAGCTCAGCCAGTGGCCGACGCTTCCGAAATGACAGTTCAATTGATTCCTGCTCCGATGACTCCACCGGCAGATGAATCGGTCATGGATTTGCCAGAGCCGATCCCAATGGAAGATCCTGTTTCAGATGCAGCTCTTTAATTGGGTTTTGATATTTGAAATTAAAAAGGGTGCTTGGAAACAAGCACCCTTTTTTTATGTCTTTGAACTGTGAGAAGCCAATTAGCGACGGATCGCTTTCGGGTCGATGGCATTTTGCAGGCCGTCTCCCAAAAAGTTGAAGCTGATCACTGTGAAAAGGATCAGAGCTCCTGGAAGGAAAGCCAGGAAAGGAGCTTCGGAAATCAGCTCTTGTGCGTTGAAGAGCATATTTCCCCAGCTCGGAGTCGGTGGCTGGATTCCCATACCTAAGAAGCTCAGGGCTGACTCGGAAAGAATCGCATTGCCCACTCCCAAAGTCACAGACACCAGCATAGGTGCGATGACGTTGGGAAACATATGTCGCAAAATAATGGTCGAGTCTTTGGCGCCCAAAGTTTTGGCGGCCAAAATAAACTCGCGCTCTCGCAGAGACAGAATGCTTCCTCGCACCAGCAAGGCAATGGTCATCCAAGAGAACAAGAGCAAGATCACAACCATTTTCACAATGCTCTCGTTCTGGGAACCGACCAAACTTTGGAAAGCAGGAATTTTATTGAGATCAATCGCTGCAATCACAATCAACAAGGGCATGGAAGGAATGGAGAGCAATGAATCTGTCAGTCGCATCAGCATGGTGTCGACCCAGCCGCCGTAGTAACCAGCCAGAGAGCCAATCAACAGACCGACAAATGCGGAGAAAATAGCGACCATGATTCCAACACCCATGGAGACTCGAGCGCCGTAGATCAAGCGGATCAAGACATCACGCCCCAGTTCGTCGGTCCCGAAGACATGCAAGGTTTCGAAATTCTCAGTGAGCTTCAGCAAGTCTTTTGCGGCCGGTGTTCCGATTTCTTTCAAATTGGCCTGAGCTTCGGGAAGGTCTTTGCGAACCAAATCGTAAAGAGCATCCAGTTCGTTGGCCGGCTGAACGAAGCCTTTGCTGATCAAAGCCTGTCTCAATTCAACGGCCGCTTGGCCTTGGTCTTTTTCAAACTTTGAAACCACATTTTCTTTTTGATCCGTGGGCATGCTCGCTCGAGTCATTGGTTTTGCGTAACGCTGCAACGGATTTTGCGACTCGGGGTTGAGTCCAGTCGCTTTTTCAATCAAGGGAGCACCCATGGCGATGGCCACAAAAATGGCAATCACGCAAGCGCCAACCACGGCCATTCGGTGTTCAAGAAACTGGGACAAAATGATCTTCCACATGGGAAGAACCTGTTCCAGTTGTTGCTTTTCTTTTTCGGTGAGTTGTCGTGTTTCGTGCATTTTCATTGTCCTCACTTAAAAGAAATTCGCGGATCTGCGAATCCATAAAGAATATCAGCAATCAAATTCATGAACAGAACCATGGTCACGGAAATGATAAAGCTCACCATGGCGACATTGAAGTCATTCCCGACGATGGAATCCAAAACCAATTTGCCCACACCTTGATAAGCAAAGACCGACTCAGTGATCAGCGCTCCAGAGAACACTCCGGAGAAAGACAAAGTGATGATGGTGATCAAAGGCAAAAGCGCATTGCGGAACCCGTGTTTCCAAATGACGGCTGGACGGGGCAGACCTTTGGCTTTGGCCGTGCGAATGTAGTCATTTCTCATGGCTTCCATCATGGAAGAACGAGTGTAGCGGACGAAAGCTCCGATTTGCATGTAAGCCAAAGAGAGAGTTGGCAAAACCAAGTATTTGGAGCGATCGAAAATCCCCGCATCACCGCCAATGGTGAAAGTGCCGCCCGCTGGAAACAGGGGGAGCCAAACAGAGAAAAGAAGAATCAAAATGATTCCCAACCAGAAAGAAGGCATGGAAATGCCGGCAAATGCAAAGAAGTTGGTCAGGTAATCTAATTTCGATCCCGGCCGCAGAGCCGTGAACACTCCGAGCGGAATGGCGATCAGCAAAGCCAAGCCCAATGACGAAATCGAGAGCACAAAAGTATTGAAAAGCTTGGGGCCAATCAATTCAGAGACTGGAATTCGGTAGGTGCGAGAGTATCCCAGATCGCCTTGCACAATCGAACCCGCCCAATTCATGTACCGTTTGTAAGCGGGTTGATCCAATCCGTAGAGAGTTCGCAGGCGGGCAATGTCCTCGGAAGTGATTTTGGGATTGCTCTGAATCATCAGTTCCACGGGATCGCCCGGCATCAGAGTCATGATGTAGAAGCAAAAATAAGACAGAAGGAGAATCACAGCCACCGTCTGAATCAATCGTCGTAAAATATAAGTCGTCACGGGCAGAGTCTCCTTGTTATTTCTCAAGCAGCCAGCAGGCTGCGCGGTGATCGGAAGCGGCGGAGTTGTAGTTGTTCAGACTTGGAAGTTTTTGCGAGCAAATGTCCATTTTGTGAGCGCAGCGGGTGTGGAAGGGGCAGCCGCTCGGTGGATTGATCGGAGAAGGGACTTCGCCTCCCAAACTCTTCTTCATTTTCTTTTTGCCAGTTCCGACGCGAGGAATGGCGGCAATCAAAGCTTGTGTGTAGGGGTGCTGAGGATTGTTGAAGAGCTCATCGCGAGGAGCGATTTCAACAATTTTCCCCAAGTACATCACGGCAATACGATCACACAGATGTTCAATGACCGAAAGGTCGTGGGAAATGAAAACATAAGTCAGCCCCAACTTTTCCTGCAGGTCTTTCATCAAATTCAAAACTTGCGCTTGAATGGAAACGTCCAGAGCTGATACCGGTTCGTCGGCAATGACCAGGCTTGGGTTGAGTGCTACGGCGCGAGCGATGGAAATGCGCTGTCTCTGTCCGCCTGAAAATTCGTGCGGGTAGCGGTTGATGTGAGCCGCTTTCAAACCGACAGTTTCCAAGAGCTGTTTGATTTTCTCAACTCGCTCTTTGTGGTTCGGGAGCATATTGTGAATTTCAAAGGGCTGAGCAAGAATCTGTCCCACCGTCATGCGCGGATCCAAAGACGCATAAGGATCCTGGAAAATCATTTGCATGTCTTTGCGCATTTGGCGCAGTTTTTCACCGCCGACTTTCAGGAAGTCTTTGCCCTGGAAGCTGATCGCTCCGGAAGTGGGTTCATACAAGCGGATCAATGTGCGACCCAAAGTCGATTTCCCGCAGCCGGACTCTCCGACCAGTCCCAAAGTTTCCCCTTTGCGAACTGTGAAAGAAACATCATCCACGGCTTTGACTTGTCCCGCTTCACGCAAAAGCAGACCTTTGCGGATTGGGAAGTATTTTTTCACATTCTGAACTTCAAGAATATTTTCAGTCACAGATTACCCCACTGGATGAAAGCAAGCGACAAAGTGATTGGGAGCCAGCTCGGTGAGTGGCGGTTTCACAGCCCGGCACTGCTCAGTGGCTCTCGGGCAACGGTTGTAAAAAGGACAGCCCGGAGGATACTCGTGCGGAGCCGGAACGGAGCCTTCAATCGTCGTCAGGCGCTGCACGCGTTGGCCGAACTTGGGTCGGCTGGTGATCAGGGCGGCTGTGTAAGGATGTTTTGGGTTCAGGAACAGTTCCTGAGTGTCGGCGATTTCGCAAGTTTGGCCGCCGTACATGACCATGACTCGATCGGAGATTTCTGAAATCACGCCGAGATCGTGAGTGATGAACTGCACTGTCATATTGAATTTTTCCTGGAGATTTTGGATCAGTTCCAGGATTTGCGCTTGAATCGTCACGTCCAAAGCGGTGGTGGGTTCATCGGCGATCAAGAAAGTCGGATCGCAAGACAAAGCCATGGCAATCATTGCTCTTTGGCGCATTCCACCTGAGAGTTGGTGAGGGTAGTTTTTGTATCTTTCACCAGGAGAGGGGATTCCCACCAAATTGAGCATTTCAATTGAGCGTTCGCGAGCTTCTGCGAGAGTGACTTTTTTGTGGCGCAAAACCTGCTCATCGATTTGTTGGCCGATCGTGAGCACAGGATTGAGAGCCGTCATCGGCTCTTGGAAGATCATGGCCATTTCGCCGCCACGGACTTCTTCCATTTCGCCTTCCGAGAGTTTCATCAAATCGCGGCCGTTGAGGAGAACTTGTCCGCCGGTGATTTGGCCTGGGCGTTCAATCAAACGCATCAAAGAAAATGAAGTCACAGATTTTCCGCATCCAGATTCGCCGACGATGCCAAGGGTTTGGCCTTTTTGGATGTCGTAAGAAATTTTATTTACGGCGCGGAAAGGACCTGTTTTGGAGAAAAAGGTCGTTTCAAGTCCACGAACGCTGACAACGCTGTCTTTCAATGACGCCTCCATACTTTTGCTGAGGGCGTCTATGTAACAAGACCCGATGCGAAATGCCAAGGGTTTTTCAGGGCTTGACAGGTTTTTTCATTCAAAAAACCGGGCCCAAACCTTATAAAAATTTCTGGTTTTCAAAGCTGCGGATAGCTTGATGCAAACTCTTGGTCAGGGCTTGACCGACTATTCCGGAAAGTTTGTCAGCCAACGTGTGTTTCACTTGGTAATTCAACTCAAATATTGGAGTTTCTTTGTCAAAACTCAGCAACAAATCATCGCTGGTTTTGAGTTCATCCACCAAGCCCAAGTGCAGAGCCTCTTCGCCAAACCAGTAATCACCAGTGGCCACTTTGCCGAGATCGACTTGAGGGCGGAAGCGGTGAACGAAGTTTTTGAACAAAATATGAGTGTCGTGCAGGCGCTCCTGAAAGCGCTCTTCGCCTTTCGGGGTGATTTCGCCGAACAGGCTCACTGTGCGTTTGTATTCGCCAGCAGTGTATTCCTTGAAGTCGACATCGTGTTTTTTCAAAACGCGGTGGAAGTTCGGAACTTGGGCCACGACACCGATGGAGCCGAGGATGGCAAAGGGGGCAGCCACAATCCGATTGGCAACACAGGCCATCAGATAGCCTCCGCTGGCGGCCACTTTGTCGACGCACACCGTCAGCGGGATGCCTCTTTCGCGAATTCGCAGCAGTTGGGAGGCCGCCAAGCCATAACCATGCACCACTCCGCCGGGACTTTCGACTTTGACCACCACTTCATCTTCGGCAGTGGCGACTTGCAAAAGAGCGGTAATTTCTTCGCGCAGGTTTTCTGTGTCGCTGGCTTCTAAATCGCCGTCGAAATTGAGCACGAAAACTTTCTTTTTGGGAGCTTCTTCTTTTTTGTGTTTGAGCTCAGCTTTGCGTTTCTTTTTTTCGTCCTTCAGTTCGTCTTTGCTGGCGGTAAAGGATTTCAAAAAGAAAGCAAAATCTTTGTACTTTTTATCGATGGGCTCAACTTCCAGTTCGCTTTTTTCCTGGGCACGAGCAGCAACAAAAGCAATTAGAACAATCAAGGCTCCAATGCTCACAACAATAATCAGGGCTTTCAGGGCGAATATTCCAACTTCCATCATAGGGTCCAGAATGTACCGGGTCTCCATCCAAAGGTCGAGAGGAAAAGTTGTGCGCAGAGCAAAGCCCTCCTATTCTGAAGAAGTATGAAGCAAACGGGTCTTTTTCTTTTGATCGTCCTTTCACTGAACTCTGCTCGCAGTGCCGAGACAGTTTCCGAATTGGAAAGACTGCGTGGTTTTGCACAGCACAATCAAGGCAATCAGGAATTTGATCGAAAGCGCTTGCAAGATGTAGATGAAATCAAAAAGAAAAGACAGCAGTGGGAAGAAACTCTGCAGCAGGCCGTCTCTGAGCACAAAGCCGCGAAACAGAAACAAGCTCAAGCGCTCACTGAGACCAGTCCTGAATACCAAAACGATCTCGCTGAAAAACGCAAAAAAGATTCCGAGCTCGAGCAAGCGCGAATCGAATACATCAAGCAGCGAAACGCGCAAAAAGCACAGCGCCAGTCGACAGTGCATTTGAGCGAAGAAGAAGAGTTGGGATTGAATTTGCAAGCGGAGCGAGTGGATCCAGCAAAGCGACATTATTCGGGCGGACGCCCGAGTTCCAGTGGGCGCAGTTCTTCTCCAGGCAATGCTGATTTCAACACTCCGCCCTCGGATTATCTGCCGCCGCCGCCACCACCCCCGCCGCCGCCATTGCCTGAGTTTTATGAATCCGACGGACCAGCTCCAATCCCTCCACCGCCGGAATTTGATGAGCCGATTCCGCCTCCGGTCTTTGACGATCCGGATTTTTAATCAGCCTTTGAGAATTTGATCGGTTTGCAATCCCGTCAGGTGACGAATGCCTTTGAGCAAATGCCACAGAATCCCAATGAGGAAAATCATCGATGGCAAAACGATCACCACATAGGACCACGTGGTCATATCTGCGATTTGATGATTGAGAGCCAGTGAGCGCTCTTCAGGAGTCAGGCTGTCAGCGAGCGGAAGAAACACTCGTTGGGCCAAAGTGAAATTCAAAATTGCGCTCAAGAAAAATGAGCAAGCGAGCAGGCGAGTGGAAAATTGCAAGTGTCGCAAAAATTCTGATTCCTTTTGGTGAGCTTTGAGTTTTTCGTCAATCACATCCACATTCAAAGCGTGCGAATTGAGAAGGAAAGACTTCACAAAAGGGTTGTCGCGGTAGGATGACCACCAAACGAAAAGACCAATCAAAAAAGGAAAGAAAGCTTCTTTGACGGAAAACCAAATTCCACCCAATCCCAAAACGGCGAGGCCACCGGTGACAAAGACATTGAGAAAACCCAAAATGGAAAGAGGATTCCATTTTTTTCGTTTGATCAGATCGTAAATCCCATAGCCAAGAGGGAAGGCCAAGGCGATTAGCAAGGCCGGCAAAGAGCCGATTTTAGCCGAAGCTTTGTTGAGCAGCAGCACGGGAATGAGAATATTGAAGACCAAATTGAGCAGGCCGTTTTCGGGCTTGGGTTGTGACATGCCTCCAGCTTCATCGAAAGCCCTCGGGAAGTCGAGGAAAAAGCGATGCTTCGGGCTTCACTTTGGAGTAGAGTGCGAGGATGCCTGAACTTCCCGAAGTCGAAGTCGTTAAACGAGAGCTCTCCGAGTTGCTCAAGGAGAGTCCGCGGATCGAAGCCATTGAGTTTATGCGCAAAGATTTGCGCGATCCGATGCCCATAGCAAAAATCAAAAAAATGATTGGCGCTCGAGTCTTGTCAGTAAAAAGACGAGCTAAATATCTTTTGCTTGAAACGGACAAGGGCGGTTTGTTGTCGCATTTGGGAATGACCGGCACTTGGCGCGCAGCCGAAGCGGGCGATGAGTTGGTGCACGACCACATTTACATTCAGTTCAGTGGCGGTCTGCGGTTGGCCTTTCGAGATCCTCGGCGCTTTGGAATATTTGAAACTTTTGATGTTCAAAATCCGCAGTCCAGTCCGCGCTTGAAATTCTTAGGACCGGAGCCTTTGGAGGCGGACTTTTCGGCTTCTTATCTGCATCCGAAATTGCGCTCTAAAAAAGCGCCCATCAAAACAGCGATCATGGATCAGAAGCTGGTCGTAGGAGTGGGCAATATCTATGCGTCGGAAGCTCTTTTTCGAGCGGGGATCAAGCCTCAGCGACGGGCCGACAAAGTGTCCTTTGAAAAATGTGAAATCCTGGTGTCAAAAATCAAAGAAGTCCTCAGTGAGTCCATCTTGCGGGGAGGTTCGAGCATTTCGGATTTCAAAGCCACGGATGGAGCTGTTGGGTCTTATCAAGAAGCTCATCAAGTCTATGATCGCAAGGATCAGGACTGTGTCATTTGTGGCACACGCATTCGCCACTTGGTGCAAGCGGGGCGGTCGACTTATTGGTGTCCTTCCTGTCAAGTCTAGGTGGTCTTGCCAAGCTCCGTTGGGAGGCCCATCATAGGGTATGAACCAACACATCAGGAGTTATCAGCGTGGAAAATTCTAGTCTATTCGGATTCTTTATAAGCAATCCCGGAATGTGGGCGATGCTTTCGGTTTTGGCCGTGATTGTCGTCGGCTACATGGGAAGCCCGTTGATCATTTGGACAATTTTGGGTGCCGTGCTCTTATTCGGTTTCGGTGCTCCCATGTGGGCCATGATCGCGTTCGCAGTTTTGGCGGTGATTTTCAATATCAAGCCCCTGCGGACTCTGTTGGTTTCGTCTCCCTTGATGAAGTTGATGGCGCCTTTCATGCCGAAAATTTCCGAAACGGAAAGAGTGGCTTTGGAAGCCGGCGTGACTTGGGTTGAAAAAGATCTTTTCTCTGGAAAGCCGGATTTCAATAAAATCATGCGCGAAGAGACTTATCCACAGCTGACTCGCGAAGAACAGGCTTTTATGGATGGGCCGGTCGAGGAGCTTTGCAAGAAAATTGATCATTGGAACACTTGGCGCACTCGTGAAATTGAAAAAGAAGTTTGGGAGTACATCAAGAAAGAACGTTTCTTGGGAATGATCATCCCGAAAGAGTACGGCGGTCTAGGATTCTCTGCGCTGGCGCATTCTGAAGTCGTGATGAAGCTTGCCAGCCGATCCATTTCGACATGCATCACAGTGATGGTTCCGAATTCTTTGGGGCCTGGTGAGTTGTTGGTTCACTACGGAACCGAAGAGCAGAAAAAACATTACTTGCCGCGCTTGGCGATTGGTGAAGAGATTCCTTGCTTTGGTTTGACAGAGCCGACAGCTGGATCAGATGCGGGTTCGATCACATCAGCAGGTGAAGTTTTCAAAGGCGATGATGGCAAACTTTATGTGCGCATCAACTGGAACAAACGTTGGATCACTTTGGCGGCGATTTCAACAATCGTCGGTTTGGCTTTCCGTTTGCGCGATCCGAAGAATCTCTTGGGACGCGGCGAAGACTTGGGGATCACTTGCGCTTTGATTCCGGCAGGCACAGCGGGTGTCGAGCTGGGAAAACGTCATGATCCTTTGGGAGTTCCTTTCTACAACTGTCCAACTCGCGGAAAAGATGTGGTCGTTCCAATGGATGCCATCGTTGGTGGTGCTGAAGGAGCGGGACGTGGCTGGCAAATGCTCATGGAGTGTCTGGCTGCAGGACGTGGAATTTCTTTGCCAGCGCAAAGTACAGGCGGAGCCAAGCTCGCCACTCGCATTGTATCTGCTCACTCGGTGGTTCGCCAACAATTTGGAGTTTCCATTGGCAAGTTTGAAGGGGTGGAAGAGCCTTTGGCGCGAATTTTCGGTTTCACTTATGGTCTCGAAGCTATGCGCCGGTTCACATTGGGTGCGATCGACAAAGGCATCAAGCCGGGTGTGATCACGGCGATGGCCAAGTACTACTCGACTGAACTGGGTCGGATGATGATCAATGACACCATGGACGTGATGGGTGGATCGGGGATTTCCATGGGACCTCGAAACAACCTGGCAGAGATTTACATTGCCACACCAATCGGGATCACTGTGGAAGGTGCGAATATCATGACTCGCACTTTGATTATTTTCGGTCAGGGAGCTCTGCGCGCTCATCCTTATGCATTCAAAGAAGTTGATTCAATTTCGAAAAAAGACGCCAAAGCTTTTGATGCTGCCTTCTGGGGGCATATCGGGCATGTGGTTCGCAACAGTTTCCGCTCTTTTGTTCTCAGTGCGACTCGCGGTTACGCGGCTTACTTTAAATACAGCGGTCCATTGAAGCTCTATTACCGTCGTCTCGAGTGGGCTTCCGCAAGCTTTGCGATTCTCGCGGATTTGGCCATGGGAACTTTGGGCGGGTCTTTGAAGTTCCGTGAAAAAGTCACTGGTCGCTTTGCCGACATTTTGGCTTGGATGTACATCGCCACGGCAACCATCAAGCGTTTTGAAGCTGAAGGTCGTCGGGCGGAAGATGTGGCTTACGCCAAATTTGTCTTGAAGCATGCGCTGACTCAGATTCAGCGATCTTTCGATGGCATTTTCGACAATATGTACAATGTCGAACAAAAAGGTCTCGGCGGAAAAATTCTGTTCGGAGCTCTGAATATTCTCTTCAAAGAGGTGTTGGGTTCATGGTCGCGAATGTTTTCGATCGGCAGCCAGGCCTCGGATCACTTGCAACATGTGGTGGTCTCTGGTGTCTTGGCCGGTGGCGAATTGCGTGAGCGATTGACGGAAGGCATTTACATTCCCAAAGATGCCAACAAAGAACAGATCGCTCGTTTGGATCACGCCATGAAAATGGTGCACCAATCAGAAGCCATCGAGCGCAAAGTTCGAGATGCTGTTCGCAAAAAGACTTTGGAAAAGAAAAAGGGCGCAGCTCTTTTCGAAGACGCCAAAGCCCGTGGTGTGATCTCTGCAGAAGAGTTCAACACTTGGAAAGATGCAGCGGCTCTTCGTTATGAAGCCATCCTGGTGGATGAGTTCACTCAGGAGCAATATCACGATCGCGGCTGATGAAGTTTGTCTTGATCACTCGAGATCAGGCGCAAGACCTTGGTCTCGAGTGAAGATGTTAAAAACAATCAAATACCTCTCTGTTTATGACCTTAGTCCAAGCCTGATCTGGATCAAATTCGTGAAATCTTCAAATTTCATCAAGACCATCTAAAATTCAGACAAAAATTCCGATCAATCTCACTCAAAACAATTCATCAACAAGGTGAGATCGCATGAAACTGAGTTTTAGAAATCGCATGATAGCCATCATTGTGTTCGCTTGCTTGATTTGCGCGACAGTGGGCGTGATTGTCTCTGGGCAGGGAATTTTGGCTCAAGGTGAGGAGAACCTCATTGAGAAATCGCGAGCCATCCTCTCTCGTTTGGAAGTGGCGCGTGAGTTTGTGGCCACTCAGGGTGGGTTGGATGTCGCTGTCGAGAGAATGGTGCAGCAATATCCAGATGGAAATCTTCCCCAGGAAGCCAAAGCTGAAATTCTCAAGCGAGTGCCGATTTTTGCTTCGATGAAGATTGGTTCAACTAAGGCGGCAGAAGAAAATTATGAGTTTCGGATTTTCAGTGATGAGCCTCGCAATGAAAAAAATCGTGCCACAGCAGCCGAATTGGAAATTTACCGTAAATTTGAGCGCGATCCGAGCATGAAAGAAATTGTGGAGAAGAAAGATGGCAAACTCTTTGTTTACCGTCCTGTCTTTTTGTCGGAAGCTCAGGGGTGCCTGACTTGTCATGGAAATCCAAGCAATTCACCTTGGAAAAATGGCAAAGACGTTCTCGGCTTTCAGATGGAAAATTGGAAAGATGGAAAATTGCACGGAGTCTTCGGAGTCATATCTAAGCTAGAGCCTGTGCAGGCGGCCGCGGCGGCCTCGACTTGGAAGATTTCAGGTTGGACTGTGCTTGGTATCATCGGCTCTCTGGCTTTGGGTTTGTTCATGTTGAAGGGGCCGATTGGACAGTTGATGACAGTCTCCGGCAGCTTGCGACAATCTGGTGAGCAGTTGTCGACGGCCAGCTCGGAAATTGCCGACTCTTCTCGCTCCTTGAGTGCAGCGTCGACTCAAGCGGCGGCATCTTTGGAAGAGACGACAGCTTCCACAGAAGAAATGTCCAGCATGATCATGTTGAATGCGAAAAACGCGGAAGAGGCAAAGAAACTGTCTTCGGACTGCGAAATCAAAGCTCGACAAGGTCAAAATGAGGTCACTGAATTGATTTCAGCGATGGGTGATATTCAAAGCTCGTCGAAGAAGATCGAAGAAATTATTTCTGTGATTGATGATATCGCATTTCAAACCAATCTTTTGGCCCTCAATGCGGCGGTGGAAGCCGCTCGAGCCGGTGAGCAGGGGAAAGGTTTTGCGGTTGTTGCGGAAGCGGTTCAGGCTTTGGCGCAACGAAGTGCGGCTTCAGCCAAAGAGATTTCTGATTTGATCAAAACTTCTGTCGACAGCATCCACAAAGGTTCTTCAATTGCTGAGCGCAGTGGTCGTTCATTGACTGAAATTGTGACTTCTGTTGAGAAAATGTCGCAATTGAATGCGGAAATCTCGAATGCTTCGCAAGAACAAGCGCAAGGCGTTCAGAGCATCAACAAAGCGATCAATGAGCTGGACAAAGTGACTCAGCAAAATGCTTCTGCTTCCGAGCAAACGGCAGCTTCGTCAGAAGTTCTGCACAAGCAATCCGAGCATTTGCACGACTATGTCGAAGAGTTGATCCAGGTTCTCGATGGCGGCAAAAAAGCAGCTTAAAGAAAATTCGAAAAATCAATCCAAAGAGGCTTCCTGAAATCCAGGAGGCCTCTTTGTTATTTTAGGCGTGGACTTTGGTGGTTTCGTTGACGACGGTTTCGCGCACGATCACGACTTTGATTTGTCCTGGGTAGTTGCACTCATTTTCAATTCGCTCAGCAATGTCATGACTCAGTTTCAGAGCTTGAGTGTCGTCGACTTTTCGACTGTTGACGAGAACTCGCACTTCGCGACCGCCGGACAGAATATAGCAATCGGTGACCCCGTCAAAGCTGCGCGCAATCGCTTCCAGTTCAGTGACTTTCTGATTGTAAGATTCAATCGTGGAGCGACGAGCGCCTGGACGAGCTCCGGAAATCGCATCGGCTGCAATCACCAGGAAGGCCATATCGGTCGAAGGTTGCTCATCATAGTGATGGGCTTTGACGGCATGAACGACATCGGCGGCTTCGTTGCGTTTTTGAATGAATTCAGCGCCGATCACGGCGTGGCCGCCTTCCAATTCGTGATCCATGGCCTTGCCAAGATCGTGGAGCATTCCGGACCGACGGGATTTGCGAATGTCAGTTTCTCGAAGTTCGCTGGCCAAGAGGCCGGCCAACCAGCCCACTTCGCCGCAGTGGAAATACTGATTTTGAGTGAAGCTGTAACGGTAGCGCAAAGAGCCCATCATTTGGCGAATCTCAGGATGCAGGCCTTCGAGCTTCAATTCTTTAGCAAGATTGTCGCCGTCGCGTTTAATTTGACCCAGGATTTCGCGCTTTTGGTTTTCGGCAATTCGACGAATGCCATCGGGATTGAGAGGTTTCTTTTCTTTCAAGCAGCGCTCGAGCGTACGGCGAGTGAGTTCGCGGCGGACGGGATCGAAGCCGGCAACGCCGATCATTTCCATGGAATCCTCAACGATGATGTCGCAGCCTGTGACTTCGGCGAGAGTTTTCACGTTCTCGCCTTTGTTGTCGATGAGAATGCGTCTCTGTTCGGGAGTTTCAAAATATACGGGAGCAATTCCTCGCTCCGGGCAGTAAGGTCGTGCAAAGCGCATCAAGGCCGTGTCGAGAATTTCCTTGGCCAAGGTTTCAGAATGCTCTTTGATTTCCTCTTCAGTTTCCTGAGCGCGCTCAGCCGCTCGCTTTTCTGTTTCCAGAATCATTTGCTGAATCAATTCGTCTTGAGCGGACTGTGGAGTGGTTTGCAAACGGCTCGCAAGTTTTTGCGCAAGTTCTTGTTCCAACTGCTGAACTTCGATTTTGATTTTCTGTAGACCCTTGTCCATTTCCTGAACTTGAGCTTCTTCGTTTTTCACTCCGGTCTCATGTTCGACCGCTTTTTGTCTTTCCTGACTGTAGCGGTTGTCGGCTTTTTGCTTTTTTTCCTGGACCAGCTCTTCCAGCTCTTCAATGCGCTCTTCGCTTTCGAGCATTTGCTTTTCGTCTTTGGCCCAGAGCTCGACTTCGATTTCCTGGATGCGTTCTTTTTCTTCCAGCAATTTCAGTTCGGCTTCATCTTTGGCCTCTTGAACAATTTCGCCAGCTTCGTTTTGCGCGCTTTTCAAAATGGAAGTTTCGTAAATTCCGTAAAACAAATAGCCCAGGCAAGCTCCCATCAGCAGGCTGACGGAAATGGAGGCCCAGAGTGGAATGGCCACGTTGAGAGTATGAAGAAATTCAGTCAATTCAGACACTTTGCAAGTCCCTTTGAAGAAAATCATCATGGCATTTCAGAGTGCAAAAAGAAAGAAAATTGCCCTCCAATTGTCATTTGGAGAGCGAATTTGAGCTTCGCGAGCTCACTTAATGATTCGCCGCAAAATTTATCGACGCAAAGCGGGAGCGAGAGCCGGGCGAGAGCGGTGATTGGACTGCTCTTGAGTCATGCATTCGCCAGGCAGAAATTGATTCTCGATTTGCAGGTTTTCCACGGTTCCTTCGCCGACTTCAAAGCTGAGTTTGAGGGCTTTGTGATGGAAATTTCCCCAAAGGGTTTTTTGCACAGTGTCTGTGACGGAAATGGAGTAAGGCCGAACTTTGATTCCATTTTGTTGAAAGCTCGTGGCATCGCCCAGGCATTGGAAAAACAAGGGAGCATCCACTTGGCAATCTGCTCGTTTGAAAGTGAACTCCCAAGTGTCGCCCAATTTTGCCAAAAGTGCTGCTTGTTTGCTGAGCACTGGAATGTCGCTCGGAGTGATCAAAGAACTTCGGAAGGGAATGTAGGCGGAACCATTGTGATGCATCACTCGGACATCGACTTGGCCATTTTTTTCGACCAGGAAAAAGCTGGTGGTGGGAGTCTCCGTCACGCAGGCCACATCAATGATGGGCTCGGCAGCGAAAGATTGAGTGGTGAAAGCAAACAATAAAATGAAGAAAAACTTCTTTGAAGGATTGAGGTATTTCATATTTTTCTCCCTTGAAAATGGATGGAGTGTTTCTTTTACGAAAGAGAAGGCAAATTGAGCAAGGGTAAAAAGCTGAGACCTGCTGAATGGGACCAGGTGGCAAAGGCGAAATCGAGGAAATGAGAGGTGCAGTCTTAGATATTGATCCAGACTAAGGTTTGTCTGAGGTTTGAATTCTTGGTGTAGAATCTTAGTGTTTTCAACATCAATAGAAAATTCTTCTAGATTGGTCCAGGTCAAGTAAAGGTCATCTTCTATTTTACCGAATCAAGAATTGGAGAACCCCAGATGCAACTATCCCTTACGGATAAAATTATCTACTTTTTATTTCCGAGTTGGATGCTCAACACAACTCCATGGAAAGATCTTTGGGATCAATTCGAAGAAGAGCGTCTTCTCAAGCAATATAGATATCTTTTGCCACTCTGTGGGGTTGGATATTTGGCTCACTATTTTCTCGTCGATGGGCCTCTTGGCCTGACAAAAGACCCCGTATGGTTCTATTATCGATTTGGAATTTTTGCTCTTTCGATACTTTGTCTGGGTTTGACATTTTTAGGCCAATCGAAAGTTCGATCTGCACAAATTGCGTATTGGGTTTTTATGATAGCCACATGTTGGGCTCAGGCTCGATCGATGGTGTGGTACAGTGGGGTTTCTCCAATTTGGCCAATCATTATTGCGACAATTTTCGCGATTTGTTACCGCTCAGATCTATTCTTCAGTTTGATTGTTTTGACCTCGGTATTGGCAATGCAATATCCTTCATTCAGAGAGACGCAGCAAAATTCAAGTTTATTAGTTGGCGCCATTGTTGTTGCCTATATTTTCTTGGTTTCGATTAAAAAATCACGTCTAGAAGAAGTTCAAAGTTTTATTAACAATCAAAGACAAATTGAGGTTGAGAGAACTTTGTCAGAAGTTCAGCAGAGTTTGGCTGATCAAATTCGGGCCTTTTTGCCAGCTAAAATCAATAAAGACTTAAAATATTATTTGAGAAATGGTGCCTCGGTTACCCAGGCAATTGATGAGGTTTTAAGACCTCAGCAAAAAACAATTGTTTGCCTATTTTCAGATATTCGAGGGTTTACGGAAAAGTCAAAAAAGCTGGATTATATTAGGAATCATGCTCTTCCAAATATCAAATCTGGCACGACCGTTATTGAAGAATTTGGCGGAATTCCGCGATTGATTGGGGATCTTATCTTTGCGTACTTTGAAAGAGATAACTCCAACAGTTATTTGGTTAACGCATTTGATGCAGCAGTCGAGTTGTTAAAAGAAAATACACTCAAGAATCAGAATCGAGCTAAAGAAGAAAAAATAATTCGATATATTATACTTGATACTGGAATCGCTATTTGTGGAAACATGGGAAGTTCGGTTTCTGCTCGTGAAATTACCGCTCTGGGAATGCCCGTTAATCGCTGTGCACGAATTGACGAGCTCACTAAGAATCAGAAAATTCGGGAAGTGCTTGGAGAGCAAGCGATCGTGATGTCAGAAAGTTTTGTGAATGGACTTCAGGAAGCTGGTTACGCTCTTCAGGCAAACTCCATTCGATTAAAACAGATTGATTTGGAAATTCGAGACTTTAATGATGAGAATCTGATTTATTACACAGACAAGATCCAATCCCTGCAAGTGGATTTGGCTCGAAACCTTAGCAAAGAGGTGGCGTGATGACGTTGAAAGAAATCACTCAGGACCTAAAAACGGTCGTTCACGGTCCTGTCTATCCAGCAGAAATCAGAACTGGAGAGCCAGTTAAGGCGCTGATCAAGGTCGGCGCAAATGTTATTGAAGCCAGAGTTTGGCGGCTCAGCCCGATGGGAGTTGAGATTATTTGTGAAGGAGATTTGAAGTCATTTAAGATAGGTGATCTTGTAGATTTAGAAATTTGCATTGGCGTGGAACGAACCGGACATTTTGCAAGTGTGGTCGCAGATGAGACAATTGAAAAAAACTTCTCTATTTTAGGGCTTCGTTTTCATATTGTTGATGAGGGTCCGTGGGCAGGTGAGGACCGTCGGATCTCCAAACGTTGGGGTTGTTCGTCTGAGTTTTTGCCGAATGGCGTGACACCAAATCCAGGGAGATTCAACGACTTTATCTTTTTTAAAGTCTTGGATATTTCGTCAACTGGAATGAAGATTCAAACCTCTTTGAGGAATAAATTTTTGGTCCGGGGGCTGAATTTACAAGCCACTATCACTTGTCCTACGATAGGCAATAGCACCGTAAAATTGAAAATCGAGAATGCAAACATTATCGAGCGGTCAGGTAAGGAATTCCTTGCTTTGGGTTGTTCATATCAACGGCCCAGCAAATATTTTCTAGGAATGATAGCACAATACATTTTTCAATTTGGTTCGGCAAACTCCTTGAAAGAACTCCGTGAAGCAGGTCTGGATATTGAGCAAACTGCTAAGGGCGTTGAGTACAAATATATTCGAACAAAAGATGAATATGAAGAAGTCTTGGAGCTTCGGAAACTGGCATATGGTGCTGCGGGAAAGCTGGCTTCTGAAAAAGATGTTTCCGATATCTATGATTCTAGATCAAGAATTATAGTTGGAGTTTACAAAGGGAAAATCGTTGCTTCGACACGTTTAATTTTTAATGAAACAGAAGATCAGATGGAGCATGAGCAGTTTTTGAATCTGACTGGGAGAATTCCCAACAAGAGTGAAATTTGCGAAATCACCCGGGTCTGTACCCATCCGGATTTTAGGGGATCTGATTTGCTTGCTGGATTGCTGAAGTTTGTTGGTTTGACAGTTGCGCAGTCGGGGCGTCGATATATTTTGGGGTGTGCCACTGATTCATTGTTGCCGATGTATCTAAAGATTGGTTTCCGTGATTTGAAAATTAAATTCACCCATAAAAGTCTAAATGACATCGAACACACCTTATTTCTTTGTGATATTAATGACGTGGCAGTTGGAAAGGGCGTAGGTCCAATTGCTTGGAATCTTTTGTGGGCGGATGTGGTGTCGTACGTAGCAGAGAATCAGATTTTGAAGTTTGATCCTGCGAGCAATTTCAGAATCGGTATTTACCGAGCCTTTTCTCCGATTGCCCGTTTGGTGGCCTTGTTATTGAGGCTCAAGAAAAAGAAACGCTCGAAGAGAAAAATGTCCTCGGTGGTGAAAAATGCATGAGCAGTTTTGGATCATTTATTTGTTTTTATGCTTGGTGAGTTTTTTTTCGTTTGGAACTTCAGTTTTGCATACTTTTAGAAAGCATTCGGAATCACTTCAATCAGGATATAATCTACTGAAGCTCAGTAATATTTTGGCATGGGTGACCGGGGTCTTCGTCATAGTTAACTCGAAAAGTTTGATTTCTTTCGAAGCTTATTTGTTGGGGTCAATTTTTCAAATTTTTAGTTTGGTATTCTTTTATTGGCTTAAATTCCTCGTCAAAAAAAGATTCTCAATTGCTTTTTCTCTCGATACTCCACAATTTTTATTTCGAGAAGGGCCCTATAAGCGCATTCGTCATCCTTTTTACACTTGCTACTTATTGAACTACTTATCAATTGCAGTGGTCATGGGAAGTTTGCTCAATTTGATGGCTTTTCTTTTTAATGTCTTTGTCTATGTTTGGGCCGCAAAGCTAGAAGAACGTAAGTTTTTGCAATCAGATCTTAAGCATGACTACCTGGGTTACATTCAGGAGGCTGGAATGTTTTTGCCTCGAATCTGGAAGCGTTCTTAACAAAATTTTTATCGAATCCGTTGACCTTTCTTGGTCCACTTTGAGATTCCCGACTTGCCAGATAGCGCTGCCTCGCCAACAATGAAGATATGGCAAAATCTCCATTTGAAAAAGTCAGGTCGTTGGTCGAGCGCAAGAAGCTGTTTTCAAATCTCTTGTCTGAAAAGACAGAAGTTCTCTGCAAGGGAGAAGGGGAAACGATTTTTCATTTCATTCCCACAGTCATAGTCCAAGACAGTGTCATGCAGGGGTATGTGCCGGCGGATCAAGGGGCTCCGGACACAGATGTCGAAGTCATGGGGAATTTTAGCGTCGAAGGCGATCGCTACTTTTTTCGCAGTCGTTTGAAAATTGACAAAGGCGAAGCCAGCATTGATCTCAATTGCGATGTCTATCTTTTGCAACGTCGGGCTTCGATGCGTTTGCGAGTGCCTTCGAATTTGGGATTTTATTTGGCGATCACCGAGTACAACTCCAAGCCCACCTATTTGATTGCGCAATTTGTGGATCTGTCAGCAGGGGGGGCGCGGGTTTTCTTTTCTGATGTCGACTCTCCGATCGCGGCGGCCACTTATGCCAACAAACCGCCAGCGGCCGTCGGCGACAAACTCAAAGCGGTTCTTCATTTGGCTCCGCAGAAGACAATTGAGCTCAAGTGTGAGGTCAAACACATTCAGCCCGCCGTTCATTACGGGCAAATTGTGGAGCATTTGGGATTGGAGTTTGTCGATCTCGGAAGAGGTCTGAGAGACCGACTCTTGGCGGCCAGCATAGATCTGCAGCAGAAATTGATTTCTGAAGCCTAAACTTTGACGAGCCATCCCCATTGGTCAGGAATTTCGCCGTATTGGATGCCTGTGATTTCATTGTACAGGCGCTGAGCCACAGGGCCGATTTTCTTGTCATTCAAAGTCCAAGTCTTTCCCTGATAGAAAAGCTCACCAATGGGAGAAATGACCGCCGCTGTGCCCGTGCCGAAAGCTTCTTTGAGGCGTCCCTCTTTCAAAGCTTGCATCACCTCCTGCATCGGGAGTTTGCGCTCGGAAACTTTGAGACCCCAGCTTCGCAGCAATTGCAGCGCTGAATTTCGGACTCCACCGGAAAGAATGGTTCCGTCCAAAGAAGGAGTAACGATTTCGTCGTCAATCAAGAAAAACACGTTCATGGTTCCGACTTCTTCGACAAACTGATGGTTCACATCCAGCCAAAGAACCTGGGCAAATCCCTGCTTTTTAGCTTCCAAAGCGGCTCGCAAACTGGCGGCATAATTGGCGCCGGCTTTCGTGGCACCCAGTCCGCCGGGCGCCGCGCGCACATACTTTTCCTCCACCCAGATGGAAATCGGGTTCAAGCCTTCTTTGTAATAGGAGCTGACCGGCGACAAAATCACATAGAAAAGATAGTTGTGGGATGGTCGCACGCCCAGAAACGCTTCTGTTCCAATCAATGTGGGGCGAATGTAAAGCGAACAGCCACGTTCCTGTGGAATCCAGTCACGATCGATATCGACGAGTTTTTTAATTCCTGCCAGCATGAGGTCGGTCGGCGGCGCTTGCATGCACAAGCGATCGGCCCCTTCTTGCAAGCGGTGGCAATTGTAATCAGGTCGAAACAAGACAACCTCGCCATTCTTTTGGCGGAAAGCTTTCATGCCTTCAAACAGAGCCTGGCCATAATGAAGGACGGAAGCACCGGGATCGATTTGAAAATTTTGATATGGCACCACGCCGGCAGAATGCCAGCCTCGCTCAGAGGAGTAAGACACTTGAAAAAGATGATCTGTGAAATATTGGCCAAAGCCCAAGGTTTCCGAATTTGGTTTGGATTTCAAGTGCGCCGATTTTTGAACTGGGATTTCGAGCATTTCGTTTCCTTGGAAGTCCCTGAACCTATCTCAATTTGCCAGAAGTGGTCAATCGATCAGCGTTCCTTGCCTGGAAAAATGCCCCAAAAATAAGCAGAAATTCAAGAGGAGCGAGGGAGCATTTGCCAATTGAACTTGGCATTTTCCTCGCAAATGAAGGCCCTTATAGGGAGGGAATGATGAATTCACAAATCAAAAACGATCAGGCAAAAGATCGAAAATCTGAGACTCGCAAGTCGCCTCCGAAAGTCTCTGAGGAGCGACAAAAAGCCGGTGAAAATTACAATGAAAAGCATGATGACAAGAAAAGATACGATGAGGCCGATCCCAATTGGAGAAATCCAGATGTGGAAATGGACGATCAAGGGGAGAACAACAATATTGGGCCGCAGAGCTGAAGAGTGAATTCTAGAGCTGTCGATTGCGCGCGAGCCAAGCTTCCAATTGTTCTAAGCATTCGCTCGCCATTTGATGATTGGCAGTTTTGGCCGCAGATTCCAGTCTCTGTCCCAAATGCGAAAGTTCCGGGTAACCGAACGAAACTCCATTTCCTTTGAGATTGTGGCCGACGGTTATCAGAGTGGAAAAATCATTTTGACTGAGGCCATGGCGGCAATTGGCGAGATCCAGTTGCCGCCGTTGTCGGTAGCGAAGCTGAGCTTCGCGATCATTCACAATGGAATTCATTTTCGCAGATCTCCGGATCGTTTGAAGGTTTGCTAAATCATGTTCTCTGCACGCATTTCCTGAAGTTTGCGATACAGAGTCTTTCGATCAATCTCGAGATCTTTGGCTGTCTTTTCTTTGGCCCAACTGTTTTTTTCCAAAACATGTTTGATATAAAGTTTCATCATGCGATCCGCCGGCATGACCTCTTCAGTGCTTGATTGTTTCAGGTCAAAGAATGGAGCGTTGACTGGGGCGACAGTCGGAGTGCTGTCGAAAAAGTCGAGCAGATCTTCTGCTTCGATGGGGCGCCCTTGCGAGAGGACCACGGCTCTCTCAATGGTGTTCTCGAGCTCTCGCACATTTCCCTTCCACGAATTGCGCAGCAATTTCTCAAGAGCTGACTTGCTGAATCCCTTGGGGACAAAGTGATTGAGAGCTGAGTATTTTTTCAGGAAAAACTCGGCCAAAGGAATGATGTCATCCAAACGATCACGCAAAGGGGGGATTGAAATGGGAATCACATTCAGACGGAAAAACAGATCCTCGCGAAAACGATTTTCCTGCATTTCCTTTTTGAGATCGCGGTGAGTGGCGGAAATCACTCGCACATCGATCTCGCGCATTTGGTTTTCGCCGATGCGTTTGATTTTTCTTTCTTGAAGGACACGAAGCAATTTGGCCTGCAAGTGAATGTTCATGTCGCCGATTTCATCCAAAAACAAAGTGCCACCTTCGGCCTCTTCAAACAATCCCATTTTTTTGTCAGCAGCTCCCGTGAAGGCTCCTTTGGCGTATCCAAAAAGTTCGGACTCCAAAAGATTTTCAGGAATGGCGGAGCAGTTGATCGCCAAAAAAGGCGCTTTGGAACGGTTGCTGAGATTGTGAATGGTCCGGGCAATGACTTCCTTTCCAGTTCCGCTCTCTCCACAAATAAAGACGCTCGAGTTGCTCGAGGCCACTCGTTTGGCAAGGTCCAAAGCTTTTAAAAAATTCGGGCTCTTGCCAATGATGCTCTGAAGATTCGTTCCTTCTTTCGAGTGGAGAGCGGTTTTTAAAGTTTGATTCTCATTTTGCAGTTTGGAAAAGTGAATGGCTCGTTCCACAGAAACCAAAAGCTGTGGAAAGTGCAAAGGCTTGACGACAAAATCAAAAGCCCCCAATTGAATGGCTTCGATGGCCGTTTCCACTGCGCGATTGGAAGTGGCGACGATGATGGGCACATCAATCGCCCCATCTTTGAATTTGCGGATAAAATCCAGTCCCGACATTCCTGGCAGCTTCAAGTCGGTGATGATCACATCGGCTTTGATTTTTTCTTTGGCAAAATCTTTGAGTGCCATTTCCGGGTTTTCGTAGCCAACTCCTTCGAAGCCTTTTTGCCGGAAAAAGGCGAGGATCATTTCCTGAACATCGAGATCGTCTTCAATCACTAAAATTTTCGACATCGTTCACCTCGTTTCGATGTGGTTATAAGCCTTGTAGAAAATATCCCCAAGCGAAAAGATTATTGCCCCGTTTCCTAATGTGCGACAGTCCGTGAAGAATTCCTTTGTTTTGTGCGGCTGGCCTGAAACTTGCGAGCAGTTGTTTCACATGAAGAACGACAGGTTCTTTGGAAAGGGGACATGTATGCTGCGTGCGGCACTTGTATTTTTCATTCTAGGATTGGTGGCGATCATTTTTGGTGCCACGGGAGTCGCTGGAGTGTCGATGGACATTGGGCGAACATTGTTGATTGCTTTCTTAGCTCTGGCAGTCATCAGTTTCTTAGCGGGAGTTCTCGGTGGAAAGTCTCCACGCAGTCTTCCCTGATATTTACCAAAAATTGATTTTATCTAAAGGAGTTCTTCTGTGAATCTGATGGCAGTTGATTTTCACCTCAATGAAGTTCGCCCTCACTTTGATGAAGAAGAGATGATTCTCTTTCGCAAAAAAAGAATCTTGTTGGTCGAAGAAGATTGGGATTTTTCTCAACTTCTTTCCAATCTTCTCTCTCAACATCTCGATATTGAAGTCGAGGTCGTTAAAAACACATATCAAGCTCTGGGGCGCATGACACATGAACCATATGATGTGATCGTGTTGGATAGCAAAGTTCACCCCTATCAAGCCCTATTGGAAGCTGAGCAATTTCTGGATCCCGTTTTGGAAAACCATTCTCCTGACACAGGTAAGATTCCAGTGATTGTCTTGATGGAAGGCGCCGAGGAGTCTGTGCAGGGATTGGAAAGTCATTACTTTCGAATCATTGCCGCTGTGGAAAAAGATCCGAAGCTTTCCAGCACACTTCGAGCTGTCGAAGAGGAGCTCAATGAAATTTTGGAGCTCTAATGGATCTTCGGGGCAATTCGACAGTAACGTCTTGTGTTTTGGTGGTGGATGATCTGGCGGACAATCGTTTTCTATTGGAGCGTATGCTCAAATCTTTAGGAGTTGAGGTCTACACGGCGTGCGACGGAGATGAAGCGATCGAAATGGTCAGCACTTTGAATCCGGGATTGATCTTGATGGATGTGGAAATGCCTGGATTAAATGGCTACCAGACCACGCGCAAATTACGACAGCTCGGATATGAAAAACCAATTTTGGCTTTAACCGCGCATTCCCAGAGTGAAGAACAAGAGAATTCCTTCCAAGCTGGATGCAATGGAATAATCGGGAAACCTGTGAGCCGGCAAATCCTGCAAGAGAATTTGCTGAAGTTTTTCATGAGCTCGGAATCTCTTCATTGAGCTGGCACCAAGGTTGCTCTTTTTTTGCTCGCGGAGGTGAATGATGAACAGTGCCTGTGATCACTGCGGTAACCAGTATGATAAATTAATGAAAATCCAATTGGGGGATAAGGAAGGCCACTATGATTGTTTTGAATGTGCCATTCAAGCACTGGCACCCAATTGTAAGCAGTGTGGAGTTCGTATTATCGGGCACGGTTTGGAAGAGGAAGATGAAATGTTTTGCTGTGCCAGTTGTGCTCGAATGATGGGTGATCATCATTTTGTTGATCGAGTCACCCAAGTCAAAATGTAGAAGGCAAGTGCGGCTATATAACCACAAGGAGGTCTGATGGATAACACGACAACATTTGGTTCAAATAAAAATTTTGAAACACCACAAGCGACAGAAGGAGAAATGACAAAAAAGATTGAAAGTGTCACCGCCAAGGTTCCTTCATTAGGATATTTGGGATTGGCAATGGGCAGTATGGCCATCTCGGCGGGACTCGCTCTGCTTTCAGAGAAGAAGACTTTGGCCAACTTTGTTGGACTTTGGGTTCCTAGTTTCATGCTGATGGGAATTTACAACAAATTGGTGAAACTGGAAGGTTCCGATCATCAAACAAATCCAAAACTTCATTGATCATTTTTTCTGATATCAAATTCATCGAAACCGCACTGGACTTCAGTGCGGTTTTCGCCCTTGAAAACTTCTTTGACAGAAAACAAAACATTAACGTTAAAAAGTTCGACACTTTCTAAATCACTGGAATTACGTCACTTTTCTGGTCAGTCAGGTTGATTCACCGAGCTTGAATCCATTCAGATTTCGATTCTCTTCAGTCAAAATAGAAGTATCCAAGGAGAGTGGTTATGAAAAACCAACTTCACTTCATTTTGTTGGCAATTTGGTTTTTGACGGCTTGTCAAAAGCCAAATGAGAGTTCTTCGATGATTCTCGCTTCCACAGCTTGCCAATCCGGACCTTCGCAAAATGTAGCCATCGAAGGTCTGCGAAATTTGAAGTCGGGTGAAATCACTTCTTTGTCTTTGAGTTCTGGAATCAATTGCCAAGAAGCTCAGACGGCTCAGTGGAAAGTCGGCGATGTGACGATTGGGACTGGTCCACAAGTGGTTACGCAAATCAAGGGCAGCGGTCTCTACGGTGTCACGGTCGAGTGGTTCTCACAATCCGCTGTTTCCGAGCAAAGCAAATTGGAAGCGGATGCGACGGTGCTTTCGGCCCAAGTGGCAGTCACCGATTCTCCAATTTTGTTGGTAGGTCCCCAGGTTGGTTACCAAGATCAGCCATATACATACTCTCTCAGCGCTCCGGCGGGGCTTGTCGTCACTCGGGCCGTTTGGAATTTTGGTGATGGCTCGCCCTTGGTTTCTTCTTTGAATCCTGTGCAACATACTTTTTCTCAGGGGACTTTCAACATTTCGGTTTCCGTGAATGATCAAAATGGCAATTTGCATCTGCTGCAACAAGCTGTGCAAATCATTCCCATTCCTGAAAGTCGGATGTGCGCTTTGGATCAATTGATGATCAATGGACCCGTGGATGTTCCTTTGGATCGTCGAGTGCCTTATTCGATCAATTTGAACACTTGCTTGCTTTCACGCGTGACCACGGCCACTTGGAATTTTGGCGATGGAACGGCTTCAATTTCGGGACTGTCTGCTTTTCACACTTTCACCACCGCCGGAGTCTATATCGTGACTGTGCGCTTTGCGCTTTACGGGCAAACAGTGACTCTCAGTCGGGAAGTGACTGTGAGTGCGAATTTGGAAGAAATGCCAGGGCCGGTGATTGATCCAGTTCCAACAACGACGACGACAACCACAACTTCAACGACAACCACCACAACCACATTGGATTTGAACAAATGCCCTGTGGAAGGCGACACAAGAGAGTCCTTCGGCGAAACATTCACCGAAGGACTCTCTTGTGGTCTGCAAGGTCAAAAGACCAACACTTATAAAATTCGCACTCTCGAAACTTGCCAAAAAGTCGGGGAGATTCGCGATTGGGTGAAAACAGATTCCAGTAAAACCCTGGTTCAAGAGGGCGATTGCCAGTCTCAAGCTTGCGAACTGCCGACTTTGTCTGGTGTGCAAATTCTCAAAGATGGAGAGTCGCGAACTTTGTACATGCAGACATATCCGGCGGGAACCTGTTCTTCCGTGGAGCAGACTCGCACATGCAGCAATGGAGTTTTGTCGGGGTCAGCCGCGGCTCAGGCTTTGAGCTGCCAGAACGGTTGCGGTGAATTTGGCGTGCATGGAACGGTGAAGACGGGTGTGGTCACGGGCGAAGTTCAGCAGCCAGTGACTTGTCAGTTTGGCGAAGAAGGAATTTTCAGCACTCATCAACAGTTATCGGATTTGACCTGTCAAGACGGACAAGTGGTGAGCTCCAATGTTCGCACGGGAGAGGTGAAAGTGGCTGGAGCTTGTCCCACGTACTCTTGGGTGGCCACTGAAAATTGGACTCAGTGTTCTTCTGACTGCGGAGGATCTCAAAGTCGGGTTTATGAGTGTCGCAATGACAAAGGCGAAATCATGCCATCTGAGCGCTGCTCAGTTTCAGCTCCTGTAGAATCCAGAGTGTGCGACGCCAATGCAGCTGCCGCCAGTCGAATCGAAGTTGTGACCACTTCCGAAGAGGCTCCGACCTGTGCTCGTTGCCCAGCAAATAAAATTGGAGTGGTCACCAAAACTCGCGAAGTCACGACGACAAATTCTTATGCTTGCCTCAATCACTCAGTGCAACTGGTAGATTCGGCAGTGGTGACGGGTGCTTGGGTGAAGCAAAGTTACTGCCGAGAGTTGGTTCCCACTCGCTGTTCGCACGACAGTCTCAGCAACCGTCGGGCCAAGGGTCGCTATGAGTGGATGAAGAAATGTCAGAATGAAGTTCCAGCCATCAAGGAATTTTTGAAGAATATGGACAACTCCAAATATGATGGCTACGGCATTCATAGCAGTGATCGCTTGCTGTATCCGACTTTTATGACTGTGGGGAAAAAGCAAAAACCATGGATTGCACCGACTTCCAAGTCGGCGGAATGTGAAGCTCCTAGCGAAGTCTATGTGGCTGCGGTTTGTGTGTCATCTTGCTCAACTCCGGAGCAACAGATCTTAGCGCAAGCCGAAAGCGAAAAAGATCTCAAGTACATGAGCTTCATTGAGGCATTGACTCAACAGGCTCCGAAAGTGGCGACTTTGCACAGCGCCAGTTCCATGAGCAGCAAAACCGTCATTCGCTCCAAAGTCGATAACTGGGTGACTGAGTTGGTGGATGAAGAACACCAGATTTTGGTTTTCCGAATGAAATCGGGCGGACAATTGAAAGTGACTTTGAATCACCCCATGCTCTCTCAAGAAGGGGTGATGAAATTGGCCTCTGACTTCCGGGTTGGTGATTCCTTGGTGTTGCTTGGTGGTGAATTGGACCCCATCCTTTCCATCGAGCAAACGGTCCATCACGGCAAGGTCTACAATCTTTTCGTCAAATCCAGTGATCTGAAGCATAATGTGGTGGTGATCAATGGATATCTCAATGGCACAGCCTTTTACCAAAACGAAGGGGCCCGTCATTTGAATCGAGCTCTCTTCCGCCAGCAATTATTCCGTGGGGCCTTTGATTCGAAAGGCCGGTCAGAATGAGCAAGAAGTTTCTGATCGGTTTTATGGCTCTTGGTTCTGGTGCCACTCTGATCTGGGCGCTACGGGAGGGGCCGGTGGAGAGGCCTCTTTCTCTGCAAGGAAGAGTGGCGTCAGCGGATCGTCTTCTGTCATCTGAGAAAAGTGGTCTTTCAAATGCAAATCCAGTCGAAAAAAATAAGAATGAGAATCTTGAAAAAATTGTGAGCCCAGGCTTAGCGCCAGAAGTTCTTGAGAATTTACAATTTTTCCAAGAATTGACTTTGAAGCCCCTGCTCAGTGCTGAGGAAGAGAGAAGAAAAAAAGAATTGCTTTGGGATCGGGAGCTGATTCAAAGCCTGGGACGTGCTCTGGTGGATCCGAAAACATTGGCTAAGTCGAGCTTTGAAGCCACTCAAAATTCGGCTCTCGATCTGTTGATTGCAGCCCTGCAGGAGGGAGATCAAGAATCTTCCTTGCAAGCGATTCAATCTGTGATTCGAGACGGACAAGTTGAGAGCTC